>Ga0179593_1319802_pt1 | contig 10318 bp, 12 predicted proteins | sample CZODoug2_1_08_16_FD_185931 | JGI IMG/M metagenome (GOLD analysis project Ga0179593, IMG submission 185931) | Vadose zone soil fungal communities from Angelo Coast Range Reserve, California, USA - CZODoug2_1_08_16fungal (PacBio error correction) | ecosystem: Environmental > Terrestrial > Soil >...
TCACAGGTAATTACAGGATATTCAAGGGGGCCTACATCTTCAAGCAGCGCGGAGAGAACAGATCAAGGAAAAAAGAAAGAGCACGGGGTCAGGTTCAAAAAAAGACAGCAATAAAAGAAAAAAAAAGATAATTTGTGCGACGTGTTGTTGCAAGCCAGGGGGACCGGCAGTTTACCCCAAGGAATTGAGAAATGAGGGTTTTCCCTGCTTGACGGAAATGACCGCCAAAACCCCCCGAACGGGGAAAAAAAAGGAGGGGGGCAAAACAAAAAGCTGGAATCCAAGGATTCCAGAAGCCAAGGCTCAGTCAAGGGAAACTTGATATCCCAGGGAAGGTGTTAGAAAGGTAACGAGTAGAAGGGGACGAGAGTAAGCAATCGCTAAATAAGGAAAGGGGCAGGTGGGTGTGGGACTGAAGGGGAAAAGTCTGCTGTGCAAGAGGGACGTATACGAGCCTGTAAACTTTGACAAGTGTCGCCAACCATAGACATGGCAACGGGCGAAATTGGGGAGCAAGAAGGGGGGGACGGGGAAAACGGAATTTTAAAAGATGTACTGGTCGCCCGTGCAAGTCCGAGGGAAGGAATGGTGCCAGGAAGGCCAGGGGACACCCTGTATATCCGCAAAAGGAGAAAAGCCAAAGAAGTCGGGGTTCGGGTACTAGGAAGGAAAAAAACACTAAAAAAGTATTTCATAAAGCAGCCAATCATCGACGAACTGCCCCGCAAAGGCCACGAGAGGAGGAAATAGGGGCACCCTTCAATGCTGGGAGGAGGAAAAGAGGGAAAAGGGGGGGAGGCTATAAAGAGTTAGAAGCAAGGCCAACTTCTGGAGTCGCCGAAAGAACCACGGAGGGTTGTCGCCGAGATCAGCGTTAAAGAAACTGGAGTTGAAAAAAACATGAGAAGAGGAGATCAGGTGTGAAAGGAACATACCCAGGATTAAACAACGTGACGCTTACAGATCATGCACTCTGCACAACAACTTTCCTGGACGGCGGGCAACACCCGCACTAAAGAGACAAATCGGGAGGCAGGAAATTGAAGGGGAAAAAACGAAAGCATGTCATGGTTTGGTTGGCCGGAGAGAGATGGGGCCGAGAGAAGTGTGACCACGAGGAATCGGGCTAAAGAGCCATCAAAAAGGAAAAATGCAGGTAACAAGGTGAAGATGCAGGGGGGGAGAAAAAGGGAGACCTCAGATTGGAAGAAAGACGGGGAAACGCATATGGATAATAATGTCTTCACGAAGTCTCCAACGGGACGGGGGGGTAGCGCCAATGGGCGGGGGGGGAATACGGTAACGGAAAAAAAAAAAAATGAATACGATAAAAAGGTAACGTTAATTGCCGCAGACTGGGAGGGAAAAAAGAGCACTCGGCAAAACACCGCTCAGGACCGAGGGGCAAGAGAGCGCGAGGAAAGGGGTGGGTAAGGGGGAAAGAAAAGGCGCTTTATAAAATCGCTCAGGTCGAGTCACAAACTCGCAAAAAGCAAAGTCGTGCGGGGGGAGTTCTGAAGGGAAGGAACGAAGGTGGGAGGGGAGGCAGGGGAGGGAAGTAAATAGAACCAAAAACCCAGTAAAACAAAGAGTTAGGGACCCCTGACGAGTTCAGGGCGTGCTTGACTCCGGCGTCATGGCCCGGGAAGCGGTCGGCACAGACTTCTGAGGGGAGTATTCTCTCACACAAAACTTGGGAGAGAGATTACTTCTAGCGCGAGAAGATGCCGGTCCCGAAGCCGGGAGTAAAAAGCAAAACTAAAGGAAGAGCGGGGGGGCGAAAAATCACACGGCAGACCTATTTTGAGACAGGGCGGGTAGAGTCAAAATCTGAAAGAGACCGCGAGGGACGCGTCAACGCAGCACAGACGGGCGGAGGTTGCGAAGTGTGACGTGTAGGAAGGGAAAAAGAAGGAGCGAAGGAAAGTCGAACCCGATTAACTAAAAGAGGGGCGCTAGAAAGCCAGAGCGGGATCGACGGGAGCGCAGGTACACCTCCAAGAGGGACTTCAAAGAACCGAAACCTCGAAGGGGAAAGGAACTACAAGGAATAAAGAAGGAAGTCAAAGCGGGAGAGAAAAAAAAGTAAAAGGAGGAATATCATACATGGGTGACCGGGCAGGGGCAGACTCGTTGAGGTAGAGTGGCGAGAGTGGGTCAGCGTGAAAAGGGGCGACAGAAGCAGGGGGAAAAAAATCCAGGGTGATGGCAGAAGAAAGGAGGGGACTCGTGGAAGATGATTAGGAAAACAATCCCGCCAAACAACAAAATCGGTCTGAACGATGTGCGAAAACTAGAAAAATACGCTCAGGGAGACAAAGGAGGACATTTAGAGAGAACAACCGAAGAAAAAGTTGGAAAAAAGGGGGCGAGGTCGTCAATGAGGGGAAAATCCTCGAAAAGAGACCGCTATGACAAAATCCGGCACTCTTACAAGGGAAATTTTCATGGAAAACTGCCTACAACGCAAAAGATCGAGGAAAAAAAGCTGGGGTTGCAGGAGGGACCGTCATAATGAAACAAAGATCTAAAACCGGGGAGGGAGGTCCTAAAAAAAGTAAATTCGGTCAATGCACCTGGCAGGGGTGAGAAGAGAATGAGACGTAAGTGCAGGTAAGTACTCTGGTGGCTGATCTTAGAACTGGGGAGTCGAAAAAGAGGGGGAAAAACAGGCAACATCAAGGGAAGTTCAAACCAGGAAACCTTAAAAAAAAAACGCTACTGGCCGCTGAAGCACATTTATCTCGAGGAAGATCAAGGGGTAAATGGGGGCCTTCGAAACAAGAGAGAGACCAGACTTGGAAAGGGGGAAAAAAAAAGAAACCTGGCAATTTGGGCAAAAATGGAGACCATTCAACCCCACGTATCGAAAAACTCCGGAAAAAGGGCGAACGACAAGTCTAAGTGGCGACAAATCTCGGCAAAAAAGAGGGCGAGGCGGGCAACATGAGGTCAAGCTATACCAATACTCAAAAGAGAAAAAAAACGGGAAATTGGTAAAGGAAAAAACGTACTCGATCTCCGAAGTATTGCTAAGAAGAGGGACCATTTACCTTTAGATAACAAGCCCAGGGGAGGCAAGACCACGCTTACTCCCAAAAATGTACCGGGAGGTAGCAAGGGGAAGCGGCCGTCCTAAGGAAAAAAGGTAGTGAAAAACAGGGGTTCAGGAAAGAGGGGTGGGAGGGAAAGAAGGGGGGACAAGTCCGGTAAACAGACGCAGTGTTGGTAAACTTGCAGTCAAGGCCAGGGTCACTAAAAAAGAGAAAAACACGCTCACGCAAATCTGACTGGACGACTGTTTGAAGGGATGAGAGAACCAAAGAAAGAAAGCGAGGGAAGAGAAGCGGTCAAGTTGGGCAAAAAGACCTAGGAGGTTTGGAGCAAAAGGAAGCAAGATCCAGAACTCCTCAACACAACTAGAAAGAGAGATTATGAGTCGGATATTACCTGAACCGGAGGAACATCATTACTCCACCCCGCCAGGGAAGGCTATAACAAAACGCCAGAGATGGTCTCTGGGGTCTCGGAAGAAAAGGAGCCAAACGGGAAAAAAAAAGCCAGATATCTGATCGGGGGTAGACACTCATGCGACGTGGTCAGGAAGGGACGCATCACGGGGAAAAAAAAAGAGACGTTCTCAGGCCCGCCAGTCGCCTCCCACTGAAGGAAACACTTGGGAGGCGGAATCCCTTCTGATCGTCAAGCTTCCGTCAATCTAATCGTGGGGGGGGGGGATACGAAGCGGAATTAGGTCCAATTGGGAGGGGAGGGCGGGGGAAAATGTAAAAGTCCGCGATTCGGGGCGAGTGCAAAATCGGAAAGAGAGCGCAGGGTCAGTGGACTGCGCGTGTCTGGAAAAAAATGGTTCTTGGAGCTGAGAGCCTGTTAATGCGACGATTTGACGATATGGCAACAAGACGAGCTTTGCCGGGGCAAAACATGGGGGATCGAGGGGGGAAAAAATCCTGTGGGAAGGTCACCGGGGGGAAAATTGAAAACAAAAGATTAAATGTCGAAGGCAGTCTCGGAGGGTCAGATGGTGAAACCTCTATGCCGTGGAAAACACAAGGACGGATAGCGAGAATAACTGGCAAGCCAAATGTTCCCAGAGGTCTCCGTGCTGGCTGAGAGACGATTGGGGTACGCAGTCTTGATATCCCAGAGAAAATATCGATTGAACTCTCCAAAGAAAGAAGCCAAGAAAAAGGACCGCAGGCGAGAGAAAAATGCCAGGGGGGAAATTCTTTAAACCGCTAAGCCATCTAATCAGGCGGGAGCTTACCTTCTGAAGAGAAGGCAAGTCCCCATCGGGTCGCCAGGAAAAGGCGCGTTGGAGGGGGGAGCACAAAAAAAACGGGAACAAAAAGACTAGATAGAAAAGGAGTGGTCTTCGACAATCGCATTTCTTGGACTCGGGAGGAGGGTCAGAGTATGGGAAGAACCTCTTACTCAATTGGGAGGGGAGCGGGGGACTCAAACCTAAGCCAACAAATCCTCGGGTGGATAATCCATGATTGGAAAACACATCTTTACGACTGGTCAGCTTTTTGGGGGGTGGCATCGGCTATATGGCCGCGGGAAGGGTAAACGAAATGAAGAACGGGAGGGGAGCGCCAGGCGAAAGAGCATCGAAACGAAGACAGTGTGTGAAGCAAAGGATATCCGAAAGAGTAAATTGCCTGCACAGTCACTGGGAAAATTGAAAGAATGACAATAAGTCAGGAAAAAAGTTGACCGCAGAAGCGAAAGGTGGACGTAAGTCATGGATACGGTCACGACACAGTAGGAGCAGGGAAGGTTGAAGGAAAAGGGGGGGGGGAACTGCACAAACGCTAAGCCTACGAGCCTCGAGCGGGAAAAAAGATGCAGGTTGTCGTTCAAAGGGAAGGAAGGTCAAGGGCCGCAGGACAGGACCGTTCCGCAATGTCAATCGCAGCAGGAACATGAATTCTTGCAGTCCCGCGGGAGGAGGGAGAAGAGGGCCATTGTAGTGAGTGAATGAAATAAAAACGCAACAAAGGGATAACTCAAGGGGTTCTGGTAACCAAATAGGCAGGAGGGCGACGGAACGAGGTCAATGGGAACAGACATGCGGAAGAGGCATCGAAGATAAAACAAAAGGAGGAGAGAAAAAAGAGAGAGGAAGGCCGCGGCATCCGAAGGAAAAAAAGGAAGGGGCCCCGGGGTGGGAAGGGCAAAAGGAAGTTCGGGTCAAACATCACCATCTATCTTTTGACTCCCTGGGCTGGTAGAGTCACTACGCACAGGGGGGACTCTGCAAGTAAATAAACAAGAGAATAAAAACTAAGGGAACCCGTCAAAAATGGGCTTTGAGGATGCATTGGAAACGGCCGAGCGAGTCCAGGACTAACAAGAAGAGAAAGAAAAAAAAAGAAGGGGCACTCGCAAGGGAGGGAATCTAGAATAGCTTTTAGCGAGGCTCATGTTACCGACCCCTGCACGGAAACAACTGAAAGGAACATAGACTTGATCGTAAATCAAGACGAACGGGAAGAACAGCGCGCTTAAAAAGGACAAAGCAACTGGGGAAAAAGATTCAAGTCAGTTGAAGGAACCAGGCCCAGGAAATCAGGGAGGTATAAAAGGCCAGAGAAAATTGGTGACAGCGACAGGGGGGGAGAGATCCGAGGAAAGAAAGGGGATGGAATCTAAGGGCATCGGGTTCAAGCCCAGTCGCGCCAACAAAAAACAAAAAGCTGAAAAGCGCTGTCAACGGTGGCAAAATCGCAAAGAGAGAAAAAGTTAGAGATCCAAGGGAAAGACATGAAGTGAGGGAAAGGAAAACCAAGGGGAGATTTGCATAAGAAAAGCTCCAGCATCACAAAAGCATGAAAAAAAGAAAAGGCGATGTCTCTACAAAGCGAACTGCTTCATTCGCGAGGAGGGAGAAAGGGGTGCAAGGCAAAAGACGAAAATAGGAAAAAAAAAGAAGGAAATTGAGGAACCTGAAGGCCCAGCTCCGCCGGGTCGCCCTCACGGAGGGAGGAGTGGATAAAGCAGATCAAGCACCAAAAGAGGGTCTGCCACGAGGGAAAGTGAAGGGGCAGACTCTGGGGAAAGAAGGGAGCTGGCAAGAAGAGAAAAAGAATGGCAAAAAGTTGGGCAAAGTCCGGTCGACAACACCAGCCTTCAGATGGGAAACGGGGCCGTGAAGACATTGTAGAGCGCAGGAGGAGAGGGGAAGGCCCTTCAGAAGGGACAAAAAGAGCCACTAAAAAGGGATGAGACTCCACGGGTTTGAAATGGGAAGTCACAGGGTGATGGGGGACCTCCGATACAAATTGGGGGCGAACGGCACGGAGGATTGTGCGACAATCTGCAAAAAAAACGGAGAGCGAAAAAATCCTCAAAGAGAGGGAAGAAAAAAAGAAAGCATAGGAACTCGGTCCTCTCAACGAGAGCTACTATTTAGAGGTGATACTCGCGAATCAAAGGAGAAAGTTTAGCCTTTTCGATAACAAGAAATGGAACAAGAAGCTCGTACGACCAGGTCTAAGGGAGGGAAAGGAGGCGGACGGGAACCTTAAAAACTTAGATCCAGCTTTGGGAAAGGAACATGTGAGAGCCTCGTAGGCCTTCAAGCAGCAAACCGGGTCAGAAAACTTGAACCTGCAGGAACCCGGGTAGACTCATAAAAAAAAAACGCAAAAAGCAAATCTGAGACGGTTGAGATGTGGATTGGATGGAACAGCAAAAAGAAATGGTCAGAGGGCACGCACGCAGGAGAGGGATCGAGGGGCGCCGTGCAGAGGGGAAGGAGAAAAAGTTCGCGGGCCGAGGACCTGGAATCCCTCTAACACAACGATAAATCTATTTGACCAGTCCTTCCGGTTGAAGGAACGCCAAAAGGAGAGACACTACTCAATGCGAGGAAAAGAAAGAAAGAAGCTAGATTATCACCGGTATTTTAGATGGCGCGGCCAAGAGAAACACGGCCAGGAAGGGGAGGAGAAAGGTGGGGGAGGGGGGGTCACCAGAGGCCCGTCGCAAATTTTCAATTCATAAGGGACAAGTAGGGGAATTGCAGGGACGTTTCGACAGTCCCGACCGAAACCCCAAAAGAGGAAACCAAACTTGTCAATCAGCTGGAAGCAAAGATCAAAGCAAGAAAGATGGGGAAGTAAAAGCAAGAGGGATGTGGCTGCAAGGCTTTTTATCCTGAAAAGGGGGAAAAGAAGACGGACGAGAAATTAAGGAAAAATCTCGAACTCGGACTCTATTTGAAGGTTTGACAGTCTCCCAATGGCACATATCTGGGGGGGCTTTTCATAAAGAAGGGAAAAGGCCTGTTGCCCGGTCCGTCAAATATGAGGAGTGTTTCCTATCTTTCCGGTGGGACAAATTGGGTATCGGACCAGGTCAGGGGGAAATGGGAACCAGGGGGAAAATTTGCCGCGAGGAGGTTGCAAGGAGGAAAGAAAGGCTGCAAATCAAATTCCGGGCCCATAGATATCCCGATAAATAACGGGTCCGAGGACCATTTCCCAAGAGAAGAGGGGTTTTAAGGGGGAAGGCAGGGTACAGCGGAGGATGGTAACCAAGGGACAAGGGGATATTATTAAAAGGAAAGAGGGATCGGGAACCAGAGAACCAAATTCCTACAGATAAGGCGATAGCAATGAAGGGGACTCAGGGAAATATGTCAAGGGAAAGCCAGCATAAAGATGAGGAAAATAGGAACTGGAGAAAAAGAAATTCAGTCAATCCAGAGAGGCCAGAGGGGGGTGACCGATATTCGCACGGGGGAGGAGGGACAGAAACATTCCCATCCTAATCGTAAGGAAACATTGTCTGAGAGAGAAAAATCCTCCTGAGGGTTCATCAAAGGGAAGGGGGAAATGGGGGGCCGATATTCACTGAGACCGATGAAATACTTTGAGGAGATTGAAAGCAATAAGAAGAGTGGATCTCGAACATGAGCGAGGTTTGCGAAAGGGGGGGATCACTCTTGGGAAGGGAGATGGGGGACTTTTGTTGGGGTGGGGCAGAGGAAAAAAAGGGGAACGGATTCAGAGATCCGCCAGGCAAAAGGAGGGAAGCGGCTGCAGACGAAAAATGGGGGGAAGAGAAAAAAAGGACCGGAACAACGAGACCGAAAGGCTTGAATGAAGAAAGGGGGGAAAAACCGCATTGACAACCAAAAGTTGAGCGAAAGAGGAAGCGCAAAGGTAGAAGGAGCGCCTTGAGGAAGAGGCACTTCGATTGTTCGACGTTCAGGTTACTGCAAGGCAAGGGACGTGAACTAAAAAGGCAAATTCAAAACGCCTCTGGATGTATGACGACTAGCTAGGAATCTAGGTTGGAGGGGAATCGAGGGAGGGGAAGGCGAGCGCCGTTAACGCTAGGGGAAAATCCCTAAGCCCTTGCGATCTAGGTAGGATAGGGAAAGGCACCTGTGGAGGTTTGATATAGAACCACGTACCTGAAGTAAAACTGAGGCCGGGGGGGGGGATGGGAGTCCCAAGGAAAGAGGTGGTCATTTCTATCCACGGAGGGCAGGGAAAGGGGGCAGCTTCAACTCGGCGGGGGAGAATCGAAGGGGAGCGCCAGACAAAAAGCAAAAAACTAGGATGAGGGAAGAGATCCTTCCCTCGGGAGGGAAGAAAAAAGCTGTACTTTCAACATGCAACGGAAGCAAGTCCCTTAAAGATGAGCTGGGAGAAACAAAGACGAAGAGGTTTAAATGGGATGGTTTGACGTGAGAAACACTAACACTGGAAGCTAAGTCATAATAACAGAACTACTGTGCTCGGAGGGGTGTGAACTTGAAAAAAAAAATGCGGGATCGGGCAATTATGAAAAAGCATGATAACGAAAAAGGGGAAGGCCGACTCTAGAAGAGGGGGGAAAAGGGGAGGAGTTGACTATATTTCCACCTAAGATGGTCGGCAGCAAATGGGAACTTCGGGCGACCTCTACTTGGGATCGTACTGCAAGGCGCCGACCGTAGGGGGAGCCAAACGGCATAAGCCATTCCGAGAAAGGAAAACTGCGGAAAGGAAAGGGCATACATTTTGGTAAAAGGGGGAAGCATTAAAAGCAAGAAATTAACTGGAACACATTTGGGGGAGGAGAAGCCGAGTCAGCAAGGGGTGGATTGGACAGCCTGGGGGGAAGCTGGGGGAGAAAACTGACGGGGGGACCCATCTAGAAAGGAGGCAAAAACAAAGCGGGAAAAGAGAAGGAACTAGTCGCAACTCTCAATATGAATCAAAGATTCAGACATGGGGGGGCTTTCATCACAATCCCGAAGTTGAGGGGGAAGGGGGGGAAGCAGAAAAAGGACTGGAAGTCGAACCGGAAACGACCGGCAGAGTAGAGAGGCAACGAGTGTGCTGGAAGAGGAAGAAGGGACGTTAAGTCACAACTACAACTACGAGACCAAAATTTTATGCGGAGAATGAAGAAAAATTCAAGGGAGATACGCCGGGAGATCGCCTAAAGAGGGAGTCGGGGGAAGAAAAAAAAAAAAGGGGTATCCAAGGAAGCTGGAAACGGCAGTTCAGAAACGTCCTAGGGAGCGGGATAGGGAGGGAGTGCGTCGGCGAATGAAGGCGTGGGTGAACAAAGGGAATCGCGGTTAAGTCAGCATGAACAACGGGAAAAACCCATCAATTCTATGAACTCATGGGCGGAGAGGACTTTGGACATGGGAATTCGCAGGGAAAAAATAGGCATACGAAAGGGAATGGAAGACACAAAGAAATCGCTGGCAGGTTTCCAAAACATTTAGACCCAGTAACCAAAAGAGAGGAATCCGATAAATTTGAGGGAAAAGAAAGATCGGGAGTGGGTGAGGAAAAAAAGAGGAGAAAAAGCTAGCGGCAACAAAGGGGAGAGCTATTACGGCAAACACATCCTCCGCGGCATTTCAAACCAGGAAACAACCAACAAGAGCTCTACTAGGGGATATTTGGCTACTCGCGAAAGAGGGGGAAAGGTTAGGGTCTAGTAAAAAGAAAAAATGGGAACACTCCGAAGAAGAAAAAGTTTACCTTGGGGGAACAGAACGGGGAGGCGAGGCCGTATCATACGAGCCACGTGGTTCCAGGGTAACATGGGGGGAGCCGCTCGGGGGGCGAACTGGGGTCAAAAATCAGTGCACACATGACTAAATGGAATTGGGAAGGCGGCGAGGAAACCTGTAGACTACGAAAAAAACAACTCAAGCAAAAAGATGAGTCGATGAAAAGGGGAAAAAGGGGAGAGAAAACAAACCGAAAAAGGAACGCAAGGCTTATAGGAGGACGGAGACCCCTCAGATTGGAGGAAATGTCGGCGGAAAAAAAACAGA
>Ga0179593_1352016_pt1 | contig 10318 bp, 13 predicted proteins | sample CZODoug2_1_08_16_FD_185931 | JGI IMG/M metagenome (GOLD analysis project Ga0179593, IMG submission 185931) | Vadose zone soil fungal communities from Angelo Coast Range Reserve, California, USA - CZODoug2_1_08_16fungal (PacBio error correction) | ecosystem: Environmental > Terrestrial > Soil >...
AGCAAAGCACGGGGGGTCAGAGAGGAACAAAGCAGCGGGGCCACACCTGGGGGTCTCAACTTCCATCCATCACCCAGCGGTCCAAGGCAACAGGGAAATCTCGGGACCGGGCGGAGCGTCGTCTTTTGCAAAACAAGGGGGAAGTCTTCTCCCAGGAGGGAGGGTAGCTGAAAGAAGATACGAATTCACCGACTTCAGCGCGGCTGGGGGGAAAATATGAAAAGAAAAAGAACGGGGGTAGAATGGAGCACGAAAAGGGGAAGCGGACTCGCCAGACCTAGATCACCGTTGTGGAAATCTCTCAGAGGGAGGGAACAACTTGTCGGGGAAGATCGGGACGAGCGAGGGGATCGTCCAACGGACGAGGTTGAAAAAAGGACGGCAAACAGGTTGTGAAAACCGTTGGGGCGGAGACAGAGAAGGCCAACTTGACGAAGAAATCCTCCGCACGGAGGCAAACTTGTTATCGTAAAAGCCAGCGCCGGACTCAGGGCAAAGGTAACTCCCAACTGTCGCCAGCGAGCTAAACAGATTTGTTTGAAAAGGACTTTTTCGACGCCAGGGCGAATCAATGGGGGAAAAGAATTCGCAAAGTGGATGCAAGAAAAAAAAAGACGACCGTAAAAATGACTTTGACGGAAAGTCACGTGTGCTCTTTAGTGACTTTGGAGGTCCGAATGTGAGGGGAGAAGGCTGAAGAAGTACACACAAGGGGCTCGATCGGCAAAACCGGAAATCCCATCCAATCTTCGACGATGAGGGGGAATGGAACAGGAGGCTCCAAAAAAAAGAGGGAGGAACAGGCCCCGGCGGAGGGAGAGCGAGAAATGAAAAGAAGAGAAAAGTACGTCCCCAAAAAGGAGACACCGAGGATGAAAGCCAATGAGAAAACACCAACTGAGGGAGGACAAATAGAGAAGAATGGGGGCTTGGAATGGCCTGTAGAATGGGGTGGGGGGGAGATTAGATTCTTAAAAAGGGAGAGCTACGCGCAAGGGGGACTCAGGGAAAGATAGCGGCTCTAAAGAAGGTGCCCGGAAAAAATAAATTTAGGGGAAGAGAGAGGGGGGAAGATCAGATCCTTTAAGTCCGCTCTGGCGCGCTGGACAACCAGTCGACCTAAGCTCCCAAAAAACTACCAAAAGCTCAAGTGAATACCGCCAAGGGCCTTGTACGGAGAGTGTTTGGGAATCCAAAGTCAAAGGAGGGGGACCAAGTTCGGAAAAGCAATGGGCTCTCAGGGAGCCCCAAAGGGGGGAGAGAGGACTGGTCCCGGAGCACTGTAGCAGCAGAAAGAAAAAGAGACGATACCGTGAGGAAGGGAAAGCGTAGGCAGGCTTGGAGTGTAAGAGCCAAAAATGAGAATAAGGGACAGAAGGCAGTGTGAGGAAAACGTGATGAAAACCACTGCAGAGGAATAAATACCTGGTAGGGAAAGAAACCCAGCTGCGAGTAGGAGTGAGGGCAAACAGAGATAGGAAGGATAGTTACGTGAAAAAATGCATCTCGAAGAGGACACCCTCTTTACAGTCCTATGAGGACTGATGAAAAGGGAAACGGCGTCCCTGATGTGGAAGAGCGGGCAACCACCGGAGGGAGGATCTCTTCGCCGACCGCGAGAGCGTGGACTAAAAAAAGAAGGGCGTGGATGCGGTGCTACGCAGGGATTCGGGAAAAAAAGAAACTGTCCCGACAAAAAAGGAAAAGGAAAGATAAAGAAAAAGGAGGGGAAGAACATCAGGACAGAGGAACTTAAAAAGCCGGATGGGAAAAACGGGTCGAAAACATTTGGAAGGCAAGCTGCGAAATGAAAGGAAACCAATCTGAAAGGAGAGGAGTCAAACTGCTCAAAAAGAGGGGGGAGGGGGGGGGGGCGAAGGGAGAAGATCACTTTCTAGTAGGCGAAAAAGGACAGAAACGGGCGGCTACTAACATGTCATTTATAAAGCTGGCCGATCACTAAAAGGAGGAATGAATTCAGGAGAAAGAAGAGGGGGGGGAAGTACGGGGTAAGAAAGTGAGAATCCGAGAAAAAGGAGGAAAGAGGCTCAAAGGCCTTACGGTACAAGAGGCAAAAAAAGGCGACGTCCGGAATCAACGGAAACACCAATTGTGCAAGGATTAAGAATAAAGAAACAGGGCGTGCAAAAAAGGGAAAAAAAAGGAGCATCGAGGGTCACAAAAACAGAACTTTCAAGGGAGAAGGGGAAGTACACTTGCCGAAAGATGAAAAGCCAGGAGAGTCCGGGAAGTCCCCGGGAGGGTTGTTCCTGTTTACCCACGAGGGCGAGATTCAGGGGGGGAAGGATAGGGGGGAAAAGGATCGATTAAAAGAGGAACGGGGAGGCTAGCCAGCGCTATGGCCAAATCGCAGAAAAGGGTTAATCTAGGGTTCGAAAAGCAGGTGGTAGAAGGGCCTGTCCATCAGTAGGGAAGAACACCGTAAGTCAGTCATGACTCACTCGTCGGGGCCAACGTGAAAGGGAGTGAACCGATAAAGCAAAACAGCAAGTAATTTAAATGTATCTGTATGCACACCAATACTTGGTGCAAGAAAAAATCGGGATCCAGGTGGCAGTTAAGGGAAGGAGAGGAGGTCCGTAAAAAAACTGGAACAACCTAAACAAAGAGAAAAAAAGGGGACTAGTATGGAAAGGGGGAGGTGATGGGAGTCAACGTGCCACATGGGACCTATAGTAATAGAAGAGAAAACAAGGGAGGGGAGTGATGGAGAGAGAGATACTCTCGGGTAGTGTGACAAGACTCCCGAGAACGACAACTGCGGAAAACTTCCTTGGAAAAAAAAAAAGAAGGGGGGGGGGGGGGGGTGGGTTGTGTGATGTTTGTCCCACAGGTCGGTCGGAGGACGAGAGACCGAGACCGAACCTTGTTAATCCCGACCCTGCAAATTGAGGGGATTTCGAGAGGGCAGATGCAAAAAGAGGATGGGTTTTGGGACGAGGGTTGCCAAAATCGAAAAAGAAAGGCTTAATGGGGAGAGGAGGTGCCTCCGAAATCCACAGGTGGAAACGATGAGGGACTGACGAGGCTAAATCGAGTGGGGAAACTTTCACAGAAGGACGTAGTCTACCATTGGATTTCGAGCTGGGGGAAGAGTAAGAGGAGAAGTAAGAAGGTAATAGGACGGAGAAAATGGAAGTAAACGGGAAAGAGAGCCTGGAGATCCCTCCAGGGAGGAGGGACATTCGAGCGGACCTCTCACCCTGAAAAAAGATAGAAGACACAAGTTAAACATCCATGAACAAGACCTACTTCACCAAGTCAACGGAAGGATTGGAGGAAACAGCGGGGGGTAGGGAACCCAAGGGAAAGGGGAAGTACAACACGGCAGAAAGGAATGGGCGTTTTAGGGAAAAGAGGGAATAGGGAGATGTCGCAGCGTGGTTCTTGCTGGGCTTCTCCAAGCCGGGAAGGGGACAAAGGGGGGGGGTCGAAACGGGAGTAAGAACGGAGAGAAGAGGGGGAAGGAAGGGCAGAACAGTGGAGCCGAATCTCATCGCCTTTCTCCTTAACAGGAAACGGCTCAAAAAAAAACTGGAAACCAGCTCATGTCCAAGAACTCCAGGGGAGAGGGGGAGGGGGAGGAAGAAACGAGAAAAAGGAACGGCTGGAAACTGAGAGCCACCCTTCTGGGAAGGAAGCGAAATCGCGTTGAAAAAAATGAAAAAGGGAAGTCGCTAAAAGTCACAACTTGTTTGAGCCATGTATCTTTCTACACCGGTGGGGAGAAGAAAGGGGACGCGGCACGGCCAAGAATGTCCCCTGGTCCCATAACGGAATAAAATCTGGTCCCTGAATCTGCCAACCGGAAGAACAGGAGGTCGTCAGGAAGTTTTTCTTCGTAAAAAAAAAAAGTCATTGGGACAGAAAAGAGAAAGACTGGAGCAAAAGGGGGAAAAAGGAGCGGGGGCGTCTGGAGGGATAAAGTAAGGGGGTTCGGACTACAGCAGGGCCGCCGGAAGATGAGGACAAAGAGTAATAACATTGGTGCGAAGATCTGGGGAGGATAGAATACAAGTGCTGGTTGAAACTAAATATCTGGAAAATCTCTCTGGGGGTGAAGTGACCATCAACGATGGGAGGAAGTCCCAAGGGGGGTGTGCCGTCTTACTTTGGAACCTCTGAAAAATTTAGGAAGAACACACTGTCATGGAGGGGCAAGCCAGCCGGGGCGAAAGGGGAGAGTACAAAGGAACAGGAAGACGTGACGGAAATAAAAAACGTCGCAGAAGACTCCCTGCTTCTCATACCTCCCGAGGCGGGGAAAAAGGAGAGTAGCACGTGGTAGAGGAAAATAACTAGAAAACAGTGAGTCTCACGAAAAAGCCGAACTGTGATAGGGTTCCTGGGGGATCAACTGGAAAAAAGGGGGCAAGGGAGGGAAGAGTGAGGGAACTTGTAGGAACGCTATCATGGGAGGAAGAAACCTCATTAGAGAAGAGGGGGGAAACAGCGGAAGGGGAAGACCAGCTCGTGGAGAGAAAGATTCACCTGAAGGGAAGGGTGAGGACTCAATACAACCCTGCAAACGGACGCGGAAAGCCTGGGAACTCGAATCAAAAAAAAACACCAAGTGAAGAAAAAGGACATTATGAAAGGACCAGCAACTAAAAAACCACACAAAAAAGAGAGGATGAACAAAAGAAGGATTAGGTCAGAATTTGAAGGGATCCTTGGGGTGGAAAGGATTAACGTAAGTCTTACACGCTCGCGAGGCACGCAGGGCTGTGAGATCAGACTTCTTCGAAGAACGGGAAAAGACTACAGAGGCAGGAATAGAGGGGGGGGAGAAGCGCCAACTGGGCACGATCTGAAGGGAGGGGAACTCTAGGGCTTAGAGGAGACCGACATTCGAAAAGGATGCAAAAACAAAAAAAAATAAAGACTTAGGCAACGTTGAGACAGGAAAGGTCGTACGGGATGGGGGGGGGGTGGGGTGGGGGGGTGTGGGCGGGGGGGGTTGGGGGGGGGGGGGGGGGGGGGGGGGGGGGGTGTGTGGTGGGGTTGGAGGGGGGAAGGAGGTCTTTTGTGGAATCAATCGAAAGGAGGTTGTACCATAAAGGATAAATCTATCCCCACGGGGGCGCCTAGGAGGGTTCCACTCCATATGGAGTCCAACATGAAGAAGAAAGGCCTAATAGCGAAAAGACCCCAACAGAAGGGAAGGGGGAGGAGGTAGCTCTTCTTTGACGATCCCATTATAGGGGAGGGGAGGGTATTCTCAGAGCGACCCCTGTTTCCGCTTTCAACCCAACTACGCCAATACAGGGGTTAAGGGGAAATAAAAAAAACGGCGAGGGCATGACACTCAGAGGGAAGGTCTTTCTTGACACGTACAAGCAGGAGCCGAGGGACAAGAGCAACCAAAGGACTGTCTGAGGGAAGGAAAGACACTTTCCCAAGGGGGAGAACTGGAGAGGGGGGGGCATGGCCTAAAAAAAGTGTCATGACTCTCTTCAAACATACCCGATGAAAGAGAAGCCAAGGGGAGGTTCTGGGTCTCGACAAGAAGAGGCCGGTAGACAGAAGAAAAAATGTCGCCATCAACTATATACATACCTTCTTGCAGGGAAATAGCGTTACCGAGGCCTGGTACTGATGGGGAAAACATGTCGAAAAAATTGGCCTCTTCTTGCAACAACATCGCACAGGAAAACGGCTGATCCTCGTGAGAAAAATGGGGCTCAACCTAGTGTACTGATGGAAAGGTGAGAGAATCAAAGGGGATCTACGCTAAAGAAAGAAAATGTGGCTGTGAGGAGTAATCATTGCAGTATGACGGAAGGTGAAAGAACGAAAACGTTCGGGTAGCAGGAGGGAAAAGGATCAGTTCGAGGGTGGGGGAAGAAGGGGGAACTAGCAGTTTCCCGAAAAGGGGCTAGGGCATAAAAGGCCGTTGCTTGGGGTTACAGAAACGAGCAGATGCCGCCTCAACTAGAAAAGCAGGGAAAAAAGGGGGCACCAGGATTCAGTTGATCAGCAAGTAAAAGGGGAGGCAAATCGCAGCAGGACTCGATGGAACATGAAACTGGCGAAAGGTGTTATCAAACGGGCATGGGGGAATAAGGGCTTCATCCAGAGGACTTTCCTGGGAAATCAAGGGGGACGGGGGAAAAATGCTGTGAAAAAAGGAATGGTCAGACGCCTGATTCAGGGTTAAAATGCAAACTCATTGAATACTCAAAGGGAGGGGGGACTAGCAAGAGGGGTTCAATCGTATAAAGACTACGTAGAAGGGAACAGACGGTAAACTGTCCAATGGCAAAACCTGTCCGTATGGGAACCGATGAAGCAAATAGTAAAGAACGACTGAGGGGGACCCCGGGGGGTAAGGGTATTCTTCAACCGAGAAATTAGTAGGTGAACACTCTGGGGTAAAAAAGCCGAAACCTGGTGGGAAAAAACTCAATAATCCAGTTGGCATTGATGGGATTGAAAGGCGGATGAGGAAGGAGTAAGCAGGTACTAAGGGGAAAAAAGCCTTCTGGGAAAGAAGAAATGTTAACGCTGGTTTGGTGGATTTGCAAAACGAGAGGATCTCTAGTCAAAAACCTGAGGGGGATTAAGTAAAGAAAGAAAAAAGAAGACCGCGGGGAGATGTGGGAAAAGAAAAAAACGCAAAGAGGAAAGTGAACTAGACCAGGGAGGGAGCCAATCGGGGGGAAAGGGGGCAAAGTCGGCATGAATAAAAGACCGTCCAAGCACCTTCTTCAAAAAAGGGCCTTAATGGATTCGAGGGCGGGGTGACTGAGGCCCAAAAGGGAGAGCGGAGGGGGTGGGGTGGAAGAAAGAAGTTCAAAAAAATTTAAAAATGTGTCTCGCGCCCGAAAACTGAGAGAAAAAGGACCAGAGGCATGACTGGGGGGCTTCCGAGGAGTGTGGAAGAAAGTAAAGGGACGGTCGGAAAGAACCAATTGTGAAGGGGGGGAGCGGGGTAGAGTTCAATAACTGATCTACGCGTAAGGCAACGAGAGGAGGAGATCACCAGAAGGGACAAGGAGGGTCAATCTTGCAACAGAAAGGCACCAGAAAAGAAGCAGCGTAGATAGACTAAAAGGGGGTAAAACAGTCCAAGTCCCCCCATCATGAAACTTACCGGAAAAAGTCAACGTAAAGGGGGCGGAAAGAGAAGTAACGAAAAACCGAACCAAAAGGACGACAGGGAAGGGGCGGGGTGCGGACCTATAGAAGACTGGGAATTGGAATACAGCTTTGCGGATTAGAACAGGAAGGAGTGAAAATGGGGGGGAGCGCCGGGAGGCAAGTTCAGGAAAGTTCTAAAAATTACACTCAACGGATAAGACTCGACTTTAGCGGGGGAAGAACGCGAGGGGGAAGAAGAAAAAAACCCGCGCAAATGAAGGGGGGGAAGCCTTCGGGGGAAGGGGGGAGGTAGTACTGCAAGAAGGCAGTGCCAGGAGAATAACAAGATGGGAAGTACGCGTCTGAAAAAATCATGGAGGGAAAAAGGCAGGTCGTCAAAAGGACGATTTGAGAAAGACGAGAGCTGGAGGCAGGCAGTTTGTCACGCTGTGCAGACCGCGGCACTAAAGGGGAGCCACATGTCAAAGAAGGTAATCCAGGGGGGGGAAGTCAGCTCATGTCGCCTAGGGACATCCGGGATGAAGGCGTCAGTGGGAGAAGGGTTGGGGGGAGGGGGTTCGACATAAGGTCGCGGGAAAAAACGCTAACGGGGAAAAAAAGAAAGGGGAGAGCGGGAGGGGGGGATAGAGGTAAAAGAACTACGTTTTTCGGCGTCATGAACAGTGGTACTGGGGGGAACCAGGGGAACGGGGGCGGGAGAGCAGAAGAGCTTAAACGTTGTGGTTATGTAGTAGAGCAGGAGTACCAGGATGGGGGAAAGAAAAAGATAGCCGGAGGTGCTTTGACAAACGAAATCCGGAGTGTTTGGACCTGACCCCATTTAGGGGGGGGAGGGAGGGACTGTGGGTTACCAGGGGAAAGGGCTAAAAAAAAAATTTCTGAGGAAGACAGAAATAGCTCCCTGGATCGTGAAAAAAATCGTCACTCTTCTGGCAGCAAGGGAAAGAATCGGGTGAGGCCAGCGGAGGCTAAAGTGAGAAAAAGAAAAAGGACTGTTACAACACGGCTCGGGGGTCCAAGGAAAGGATTTGAAGAAAACCACAGCGGGAGGCGGAGGAGGACAAATACCGGTTACAGTGAATAGAGGGACTGATCACGGCGACGTGAGGGAAAATGGTGTGATCGAAAGGAAGAGACAAGGGTATTGCTCACAGTAGGAGGGAACCGACAGATACGATCGGAAACAAATCTTAAAGATCCACTCCAACCTCTTCTACCAGAAAAGTCAATGGCCAGTGTATGCAAGAAATCCGAAAGAAAGGGGGAGAAAACATGCCCAGAAGGGAGGCCCTGTAAGAGAAATACCCAACCAGAAAAAGGTATGAAAGCCATCTCAAAAGATATGAGAAATAGATAGATGCTGGAACATCCTAAGATCCTGGGTTTGTCGTGCAGAAACGGATCTTCAACGACGAGGGGGGAGAAGGGTAATACGGAGGGGGAGGTCAGGCAGAATCACGGAATTCCCGGAATCGGAAGACCTCATGGGGGGGAATAATCAAGTCATCGGCCTAGGCCGCAATGACGCGCTGCTGCCCAAAAAGAAAGAAAGAATCAACTTCCAAAGAGCCAGACAGAAGGCATTGCCCGTGTCCAGTCCACTGAGTACTGGTCTTTTCGGACCTCCGGCGAAAGGTGGCCCTTCTGTCAAAAAGACGATCCCCACGGCGACATAGGACTGGGCACCAAGGAAGCTGGAAGGTCACTTCGCTCAAAAATGAAGAAGGAAGCTGAGTCAAGTGCAATCGCGCTGGGCTTGCAGACAGTCCGGCTATGGAAAACGAAAGCAAGGGGGGATGAACAGGGGAGGAGGGGGGGAACCAACGACGCAAATACATGGGGTGAAAACCTTCACAGGCAACCCACCACAAACGAGGCAATTATAAAGGCGCTAGGTCCGTAAGGGAGGGGGACCCCGCACTGTTGAAATAACGATCAGGAGAGAGGAAACCAACAGAGGTGACTGGGGCCTGGGGGCGGCAAACCCTTGCAAGGGAGCACCTTGATACTTAACCCCTGCGTTCGGGAAAAAAAAAGTAAAACAGCCTCAGAGGAAGAATAATCTCCGCTTTCTGGCAGAGAAAAGCTCGGGAGCAACTGAAAACTGTGAGCAACAGAACGAGGGATACGCAAAGAAGACACGCGGTGTGGTGAAAAGTCCTTATGGGCAGGGAACCAGGTGTTGGGAAGGGGGGGCATATGGAGAAAAGAGGCTCCCAGCTTCAACATGCTAAGTCAGAAAAAGGGATAAAAAGTCTGTGACGCTAATCAAAAAAAGTTGAGAAAGAAGAAATAACCTACGTTTGGAAGTAAGGGAAAGTTGACATGGGGGAAGGGGGAGTTTAAGAAAAAACGTCATCAGGGACGAAAGAGGAAAATGGAGCTTGGGGAACCGAAGTTTCTAATCCGAGAAGTCACGAGAGTCCTATCAGGAAGGTAGGGGAACCCTTGTGAAAAAATGAACCTAATACAGGAAGAAAGGGAAGGGGACGACAAAGGGGGGGGTCCCTGAAAGGGGGGGGGGGGGAAAAATCAAAAAGAAAAAACTGCTGCATCGTACCATAGCTCAGGAGTCAGAAAAAGAAAACCGGTACTTAAAAAAGGTGACGTCAACGGGCAGGAAAAGACATAACCATAAGGAAGGGGGGGCTTGCCGGTGTAAAGCGGTCAGGTGTTTACTGGTTAACCAAGGAGGCAATATAAAGCTGGGGGGGAAAGGCGGTCAAGCTCAGTTAACTCTCGAAGAGGACTAGAAACTCCGAAAAAGGAAAGAGACGTAATGAAGGACTAACTCTCAGAAAAACTCAATCAAATGGGGAGGGGCCGGGGAAAACCTGGATAGGAGGGGGGAAGGGGATAACAGAAAGGAAAGGATGACACCCCCCCCCAAACCACCCACGGCCCCACCAAAACAAACCACCCACAAAAACCACCCCCCCCCCACCCACACACCCCAAACTCTGAGGGAAAAGGGTTAAGGGGGTAGGAAGCACATTCACTGGTGGGGACGAGTTTCAACAAAAAATACGGATCAAGGGGGGGGCAGTCACCCCTCCGCGAATCCATAAGTGGGGCAAGGGTATGGAAGAAAAGGGGGGAGGGAAGGGAACCGTAGTCATCAGCGCCCATCGGTGAAACCGATTTCTATCCAAATATGCCTCACTTGGGTGTGTAGGGGAAAAAGGGACCGAGG
>Ga0179593_1437016_pt1 | contig 10318 bp, 4 predicted proteins | sample CZODoug2_1_08_16_FD_185931 | JGI IMG/M metagenome (GOLD analysis project Ga0179593, IMG submission 185931) | Vadose zone soil fungal communities from Angelo Coast Range Reserve, California, USA - CZODoug2_1_08_16fungal (PacBio error correction) | ecosystem: Environmental > Terrestrial > Soil >...
TTCTGGCCCCGTCCAACCGTGAGAAAAGATGGCAACCATTAGGAATTAGGGTCAAACATTAGGAAAAGAAGACACTTTACCCTTTAACCGAACGAACTGGAAACCCGTGTTGACGCGAAAGAAAAGCTCATGTAACATAGGCCGTGAATCCCGTATACACTGCCAAAGAGGACCAGGACACTAGTCAACCAAAAGACAAATTATACAAAAGGGAAAGGTCAGGACTTCTAAAGAATAGCTGCAGGAAAAGCACGGAATGGAAGGAACAAGGGAGGACTTCATCATCTCGTGCCATACCTAGTATCCTCCCCCCTGTCGGGGGAGAACAACCAGGGAAAAGGAGCGTCGCACTGATTCTTAACGAGGGAAACAAAGCGCCGTCTCAAACTTCGACCGGTGAGGGCGGCGGAGCCACCACCTTGAAATCAGCGAACAGACCATATCGCCCGACACAGAAACCCGCCGAAGGAAACCAGAAAGGAAACGAACAGGCCAAAGAAAACTAAAAGCCATAAGAGCAGGGCCAGGACTCAGCCTCTTCCTGACGGGGCATGAGCAAGAATGCCACGGGTCTGGCGAGGGAGTCCCGGACCCCTATCAGCGTGCGATTGGAAGGGCGGCAAAAAAAAAAAGAAGATTAGGGCTCTGAAAAAGGAGCAACCAGGCGTATGCGGAAGGAGACGTTGAAAAACCCCAGGTCTGAGGCCGGTAACGGCCGTCGGTGTGGGGGGGTGCGGCGGTAAGGGCCTCCTTCTTCCCCGGACCGTCTCTGAAGAAAAAAGAGGTCGGAAGACCTGGAAATCGCTTGTCAGGTAAGAAAAGGAAAAAACTCTAGGCCCGAAATATTAATGGGCACTCTGGGGGGGGAGGCGTTCCAGAAGAAGGTCCGTAAGCGCAGTGTTACGATTGGGATGACGTTACAGAACCCAAAAAAGAGGAAGAGCACGGTAACATAGCCGCCGGGAGGACGGCATTGGTTGAGGCAGTGAGGGACCGGCGTAGAAAGCTTCCCTTCTGGGGGCTTGCGAAGAATACTCGACTAGTGAAGCGTTTCACGTCGTGCGTCAAGGAGGGGGCCATGGGAGCTTTTCTGGGTAGGGGGAAAACCGCCCAGGGGACTCCAATCCAAAGACCACATCGCCTTTGTACGGGGAAAAGACAAATAGATGAAAAAAACGGCTAAATGAAATCACCTCCTTGGAGGGAAAAAAGGAAGGAAAGAGTCGTGTGGCCTCCCATGTATCGGATTTAGAAAGACTTCATGCAACCATGTCAGAGGGAGTGGGAGGAGCGGCGGAAAGAGGACGGTGGGACTCGGGGGGTTCCCTGGAGAACTCCACTGGTGGGGGTCACATTGGGGAGGTCTGACACCGCCCGGATCGTAAGATACGTGTTAGGGGGAATTCAACTGGAAGACAGTGTGAGAAAAGGTTTTCTCTGTTAGAAAAAGGACGTATGAAATTCCGCGGTGGTAGCTTTATCCTGGATCCAATCACATGGGAAGGGACCGGGTGACGCACAAGTTTACTGCTGCGGACCTTGGCTAAAAACGGGAGGCCTGGAGAACGTCAGCACCGACAAGTTCGCTTCGGGGTCCTGTGGAGCTTGAAAGGAATAATCCCGGACATCCGCAGTCAAAGACTTCCGCGTTAGCCTGATACCCGGGAGTTCATAAAAAAAACGGCAAAAAAGAAAAAAAAGCCAAAAGACAAGTTTGTGGCCAGGACAGTTTCCGGCGGCAGGGAGCTCGCAGCTAAGACCTGGGTCTAAACCTCTTGCGGATTAAAAAACCGGGCGGGGCACGGGGACAGCTGAAAAGGGTCTGAAAAGACCCGGCTTGGCCGAGCAGATCCTGCTGGGAACACACGGCGCGTTTGGAGGAAGAATGGTTTAACAAACGGGGAGAAAGCCCTGTCCCTGGAGCTGCTTTGGCAGTGCTTCGAAACGCCTTGCCAGTCCGCTACTTCTGGAAAAAACGGGGGGAGCATCGCTGTCTCTCCAAGTGAGCATAATCTTAAAATAAAACGCAAGAACATGGCAGTTACGATGTCAATGCTGAGTAAAAAATGGAAGGGAAAACAATTCTTCTATTTCATCGTAAGGTTTGGCGATGGAGTAACTAGAAAGCGGCTTCTGGAACTGATGCAGTGTGACAGATATTTCCGAGGGGCCTTCACATTCTTCCTCGGATATGCCCGAAAAAAACCGGTCGGGGCCTGTGAGAACTACACCAAAACGAAAAGACCTGAAATCTCTACGGACGGTCACCATCCGACGAAGGATGACAAGAGAGATACCTTTGTAGAGGAAGCCGCAGAACTTGCAACGACCCTCAAATCTCCATCGAAAACAAAAAAAATGTATAGTCCCTCCTGATACACAACGGGAGTAGCGGTACTAGAAAACAGGGATAGATAGGAAACATCGTTTTCAAAAGGCGGAAAAGAACATCTTCGTCTTTTTCGTTTCCGGGAGTTCACAAGGGAAAAAGCCAAAAACCGTGAAGGAAAAGGGCCTAAGGCTATTAATGGGGGGACAAGTACGGCACAAAGGGGAATGTTTCGAACGCAGAGCGGCCCCCGTACCATAAAAATCCCAAATCAGAGTCACTCTGGACCTAAAGGCGTGAAATGAAACAGAAAGACCGAGAGAACGGCCACGCTTTAGCTGCGCACCTGTCCTTCTCCAGCAGGGGAAATCAATGGGGATCTCAAAAGAGGGACCAATTCCCAAGGGCATGGGGTAGGGGTTCGCACCTAAAAACGAAACCGCGCGGCATTCATAACTCAAAACTTTGTTCCGGAAAGGGCGCGAGGGGGAAACGAGAGCGGGCAGCAGAAAAAAATCGCCGAGATAACACAACAAGGGGGGGCTTTAGCCAAAGGGAACGCCGAAGACGGAAAGTCAAGGTTGTCGCCAGCTCAGAACATCAAAGGGGGGAGGGGGCTAACACCGCGAAAGGGTAGGGACGCGGCCCACAACCCCTATATTGGGGAGGCGGTTTTAAAAAACGCCTTAATTATCGACTTGGCGGTACTCCATCGGCCAGCAGAACGAGGGGACCTGCGTCCGCCGGTCACTGGTAAGCGAAAAGGAAAGGAGACGCAAGGGGTAGGTGATGGCCGTGCAAGTGCGCAGGTCCGGAGCAAGCAAGGTAGATACCCGGCCTAATCCAAGGAGGCTCAACCAAGTAGAAATTGAGGAAAGGAGCCGCATTCAGGGGACAACGCGAGGACCGCGACCTCCAAAGCAGGACACATTCCTTTTCACTGTCGGCAAAGTTCGATAGCCAAAAACCCATGCAAAGTACAGCCGGTCGGGGGAAACAGTGTAAGGGAAACCCGGGGCACGCATGATTGACCCCCTCGGACAAAAAAACCCCTCTTCCTAAAGGGGAACATGAAAAAGGAAAAAACCCCGCTAAAGATTCTCAGTATAAGGGTAGGGAGGTAAGCGCCATCACAATGTACCTTTTTCAACAATATAGAGGAAAACTTAAAAAACAAAATGACGGGGAAGTGGCGAAACGCATATTGGCGGGAATGCGCACGGAGAGTCACGGCACAAGAAACCTTGCGATGCGCTTCCTGGCTTGGGGGGCGACCAAGGCTTTGCCAATAACACCAAAAGCAAACAAAGCGGGAAAACAGTGACTCCGCCTCTTCAAAGTATGGTTGAAGCGAAAGGAAGTGAAGCATTCGAGAAGGCACACTAGCTTTTACTCCCCTGACTAATCCCTTTTGGCAAGAAGGTGCCAGCGGTTGGGGGAAGACCAGACACAAAAGTAGATAGGGAAAACGACAGAAGTCTGGAGACTCATAAAGCCCGAGCAGGGAAACAATCGGCTGGGTAGGGGGGACATCGGGGTTAGCCCTACTTTAGGAAAGCAGAAAAAAACCGGGACCCGGGGGTTCCAGAGCTACAGAGAATTTTCCGGGCCCCGCACCTTTCGTCGAAGAGACTCGCACAAACCCCAAAAATAAAGGAAGTTCGTTCTCGCAGAAGACAACGCAATCCGGAAAAAATAAACTGAATCACACGGTGGTCAAAGCGAGGCTACGCATAGGAGACAGGAAACAGGGACAACTGACAAGGCTTCTTCGGGTTCACCCTTAGTAACGAAACATGGAAAAACAGTGCAGCAGAGGGGATCAGAAAATCGCACAGGCCCGGGAACGGCCAAGGGAGCTCACTCCTAAGTGGAAGACCCAGGAGACTCTGTTCAATGGGAGTTCGTCACAGGCGCTTAGCAGCCGGGAGTTGCACTTGTGTGGGAGAAAGCAGGGGACGGGATGGGGGCAGGCCGCCAGAAGGTAACGTGAGGCACAAGAAGGGAAAAGGCGGGGTTCCTTTCCCTGTGAGACAAGCCGAACTCAGCGGATACCACAAAGAGAAAGGATCACGGGAAACGTCGTAGCGGAAAATGGATTAAGTTGTCTACCGCCCGTGCCGCGTCATGGTGATGGCAAGGGGAACAATGGATCGCCGTCTACCTGGAGAGAAGAAAACATTGAAAAATGTGGAAAAGAAATCTGGGCCTTCAAGCACTTAACATAAGTGAGGGGAAACGTCACCGCAGGAGTGAAGTTGGCAGAGGCGTGAACACTGCGGCCAAAGGTCCTCCGGGTAAAGAAAGGGAAGGGAGCAGAGCGATTAACCTTCTTGGGCAAGCGAGCATGGAAGAGGTGAGTGGCCATCCTACCGGGAACAAGGGCAACCATCAAAAAAAAAACAACAAACGGAGGGGAAAACGGGCAAAAAGCAGAAACATAGAGTTCCAAGGAGAGGAACAAGCAGAGAAACCTCAGCTAGAAGAGAGTACCCAGGGAATCCGCTAACTGGGGAATACCTTAGGTCCAAGGCCCGAAGAAAGTTGAGCCTGGAAAAAAAAAAGACCAACCAGACGAGGAAACAAGCAAGCACTCTCTTTATTGGAGGGCCAAAAGCAACATGACGAAAGAGGGTTTTACCAATCGACCGGCGACCGTTCCGCCCAGTCTACCGAAAACAGCCCTTCAATAAAAACCCGACGGGACGGGACCGGGAAAGCAAACCAAAACTCACGGATCCTAAAGACGGGAGTGCGCATCCACTTTCCATGGAAGCTTGGGGGGGACCTCTTGCAAACTCCGTGGAAGAGGAGGACTCTCTACGTTAGGAACGGTCTCGAGAAAAAAAGCGCAAAAGTAATAGACAAAAAGCGGAACCGACAAGGATGCTTAACGCCTCCTTCACAAGGGGACACCACCAGTTGCCAAGGACCGCGGCGACGTCCAAGGAAAAGGAAATCCTAGTGGGAAGAAAACGGGATCCTCTCCTGGACTTTTTCCCTGCAGCGGGGGAAGGAAAAGCAGGGACCGAAAAAAAAAAAAGGGCAGACACAGGCCCAAAGCGCGAGCTTTCGGACGGAGAGAAGAAAAGGTTTACAGAGGGAAAGAGGCAGTCCCATTGTTCTTCACAGACTTTGTCAACGCGTAAAAAGGAGGGAAAACGGGTCCCGAAAAGCCAAGCGCCGGTCGTGGGGGGTGGGTGGCTTGGGAGAGCGAACCGCCATAGACCAGGCCCTGAGCGGCTCCATGTATGGGCCGTGCATCATGTCCGATCAAATTACTGTCATAAAAAAAACCCGATGGGAACGAAGCCCGGGGGTAATCTTTGGCGGCTAGTATTTCCATACTAGTCCGTAGCCATTTCAGGATTACTGTGGTCACTAAAAGCGGAATAACCTCAAAAAAAACTCCGAGCCACCTGTCCGCCAGGGACTCAGTTTTTGTGTAAAGCGAGGGGCGCAGGAGGAAAGCTTCACGTTCTGTCTTTTTAGAGCAGAAATCATCTACTTTTTCACGGGAGGAGTCGCACGAAGGGAAATGGGCAGGGTTTCATTGCGAAAAAAACGGCCAATGAGAGAAAGTCGAACGGATGGTTCTGAAGGAATCCTCCGCATAGAAACAATCTGAAAACGAAAGTTCGTCAAGCCACTTACCAGTGAGGAGAAAGCGCTCACGCGTGGTTCAAACAAAGGAGAGGGATGCAGACTAGGGGGGAACGTGCCTATCAGGATCTCATCTGTCTAGGTTTAAGGCAGGCGAAGGGGCCCTGGTGTAGGAAAAGGTAAATGGCGGAGTGTCGGCCAGTAAAACGGCTGGAGCGAAGAAGAGAGGTAAAACTACCGGTGTGGGAAATTCAAGAGTTAAGCGCATGCACTTACAGTGAGAGGTGGCGATGGGAAGTAGGTGGACCTGGGCCGACTGGTCGGTAAGAGCAAGAGGCAGCCGTTTAAGGCCTGGGAAAAAGCGAACAGTTGATCTCTGGAATCCAGGGGAGAAATAAGTGGCGTCAGAACATAAAAAACCAAATTTCGCATAGGGAAGGGAAGATCGGGAGTCTCAGGACACGGCGAGACTACGTGAAAGCGGGAGGGATTCCTCAGGAGGAAAAAGCACTCACCGGCCGTTCGAAAAAACCTAACGCCCAGATGCCACGGGGGAACGCTCTTAAAAGACTCTGAAAAGCCTGGGGCGAGAGGAGCTCCCGGGAGGCCCCTGTCCTAGAGGAGGAATTTCGTCATACCCCGAAAGAAGGGGTCCTAAAGCCTAACGGAGGAGGAACTAAGGGGGGGGCCAGCCATGTTTGGAAAAGAAAATGGAAATGGACATTACTTGGAGAAACACGGGAGTACCTTGTCAGGACTCGAAGGAGGAACCTTGTATCGTGCCTGAAGGGTTAAGAAAGGTTGTGCGGGGGACAGAGTTGGTAAGGGGGGCAGGAGATATTTCCGGCATGACTGAAAGGGGCAACCATTGATTCGGCTCGAGAGCTGTCCTGTTTAGGGAGGAAAGCTGCTTCTCTTACGGGACACAATGCCCCCATTGGGGGTGGGAATCAGACCTGAATCCAATCAGGAATCCTCCGAACGGAAATCAAAGGGGGGGCCACCTTTTAGGGGTTAACCGACCGGGAAGAAAAAACCAAAAAACCATAGCAAGGAAATACGGAAAAGTAACTTACCTGCCGAAAAGGGGGGTAAGCTGGACGCCCGAACTTCCAGGTAGCCCGAGGCGAATATAAGCCCAACGATATTTTACAAAAGAGAAGTAGGAAAAACGCCTCCCAGGAGAGTCGTGAAAAAGAAAAGTGGAAAAAAAAGCCGGTGAAACCAGGGAAAGAAAAATCGTCTAGTTCGGTGATCGGCAAGGGGGGGGGGTGGCGTTCCGCCTTCCCTTCCCATACCGTGTTGCAGATTCTATTCGAAAAGTTAGGAACGGACTCCAGCCCATGAATGTTGTAAAGGGCGGGGGCAGGAAAGACGACATCTTTCGAGAGGACCTAAAAGGTTGCTCTGCCAGTAACAAATGGACGAGAAAAGAACATTACCGGAAACACCGCAGAAAAAACCATCTCAATGCGCGACCACACAGGCACGCCGTACCTAGAAGCAAAGGGTTTCCGCATCCAGCAACACCGATGCGAAGGCAGCGAAGGTTCCGAACTGCTAAAGCCACCGAAGGGCGCAAGAGCAAAGCTAGGCGATCTGGGGGACCACGAAAAGAAGGTCGCCATACCCCTGCGAGCAAATCTTAACATTTGGAGTCCGTAAAAAAAAGGGGAAAAGAGAGAAGAGTGTGTCCTATCGCCAAGCCAGCACCGGGCCGAGGCTCAAAAGGAGGGGGGGACGATGGACCTACCTTCCTGGAGGATGCCTGTTCTCCTTCTTCAATACCTGGAAGGACCGAACTGCCGGAAAGGGAGAAGAAAGCTAAATCCAGTACCTGGGGGCGCAATGGTAGTTACTTGCAAACAGGCGCGGTCGCCCGTTAGGAACTCAACCACAGCATCAATTTTCGAGAACCCTTCCTCAAAAAGCTTGGCAGGCTGAGAAAAGACCGGGTAGAACAAAGGGAAGCAGTCACCTTAACGCAAAAACGCGACCTAGTCAGGCAAAGGGCGAGAAAAAGGTTCAGGACATACTAACAACCCATCCTTCGGAACGCCTGGGTAGATCTCCCCTAAGGACCAGCACCTCAGGACAAAAACCAACGGTCCATCATCTAAACTAGGTTCCGCATCAGGCGGATTCCTCCCTAAAGATCGAGTCGACTCGCACTTCTGAGGAAAAGCAAAAAGAAGGTCCAGATGTGCCACAAAGAAAAAAATTAGTCTCCCAGAAAATGAAGAAAAGTTAGAGGGGGCGCAGATTGGTCGCCGGAGAGGCAAGTAGAGTACTCAACCAGAACTCTATTCACGGCCATTCTTTTCCTCAAGCGCAGACCAGAAGAAGAAAAAAAGTAGGCGTACGAACGCACAGTGAAACCTGACCTAGGCCTGCCGAAAAAACAGACACGTGCAGCATGTCCCTCGAGGGAAAAGCAACCAAAAAGGATCCCCTGTGGTCGTCTATGTTGGAAAGATGATCGGGCTTTGGGTATGAAAAGCCATTAAAAAAAATCATGACGAAAATCGTGGGACCCTTAAGCGCGCAAAAACGAACGGAAGGTCATATAGGGAAAAGCGGGGGGTACAAGGATATGGATTCGCTAGGACCTTCCTGAAAAAGAACTGAACAGGACGAGAACCGGAACCCGCAAAAAAACGAGATCCGCCACCCAACAGGAAAAGGGCACTGAGGACATGGACTTTACAAGCCCTAGCTAAAACAATCTGGCGGGAAAAACCTGGGCACCGCAGCGAGGCAGGAACCGGAACGAGGGGGAAGGCCTGAACCGGAACCCCCGAAAGCCGGTTACCGGGAGAAAAAAGAAGATCCGGTCCCCTTGAAAGAAGGAGAACATACGTCAAGAAAGAACGGGCCAGAGAGCACTGCTAGTCAAGGAAAATCTAAAAAAGGAAAGGAAAAGAAGGTTTCCGATCCCAAGGGACGGGCGGCGAGACGTGGCGCTCTAGGGGGGTTGCGCGATGACATGGGACCCTGGGCGACAAACCCTTAAAGGCGGACGAAGTACAAGGCTGTTGGGGGAAACGAGGTCCAGATAGACAGGACGCCTGCAAAGGAGGATTCCACAAATCCAGACTTTGGGCGTCGTATCAAACCTGGGCTATGGAAGAAAAAGTTGGGGGCAGCCCCTGTGTTCCGCAGGTGACGTTAGGAAAAAAAGGTAGAAAAAACTGGGGAGGCGGGCCCGGTCGCAACGACCTACCAACAATGGTCAAGGGGGGCAGGGGGTGAACTATGAGGGAAAGTGTCCTAGATGGCATTCCCGGGGAAAAAGGAGGAATGGCAAACGAATTGGGGCTTCTGGCGTGAACCACTCATCCAGGCCATCTCTCGGCCAGCACCTGGAGGAAGAGATCTGTGAGAAAAGGAGGGAAAAGATGAAAAATGGTCGGCAACCGACATCACGGTGACGGGGGTGATGACAACAAAACAGAGGGGGGAGGAGAAAAAGAAAGAGGTCACCGGGGGCAAAAGGGGGGACTTTCTAACAGAGGTCCATAGACTTCGAAATCATGATATGAAATGGATCTCTTCAACGAAAAAAATGACCCAAAGAACCAATGTGAAAAAGGCCAGCCGGTTGGCCCACAGAAGCAACGAGTAAGGCAAAGGGAAGATTCACTGGGTTACCATGCAAGAAGAGCACCGGTCCAATCGAGCGGGAGACGATGTCGGCCAAAACCAAAAAAAAGGAAAAAACCTGATAAAGTTTGTTCCGGCTCGAAGCGGGACCAAGAAGAAAAATGCTAAAAATTCAGGCAAAGAAAAGTCAAGGGACAGAGGCAAAAGCCGACGAACAAGGCAGAAAAATACTGTGCTACGAAGAAAAAAGTTAGCGCCCGGACGGATGGCTCAGGAAAATGCAGGACATGCAAGTGGGACCTGGGCAAAAAAAGGCACTAAAATCCCGTCGGAACGGGGGTCCGGCGGAGTAGGAACGGCCACACGGACAGGAAAGGGGCGGAAAAAAAGATCGCGACCGAGTCGACCGAAACAAAAACCGGGAGCAGGGAAAAAAGCACAACAAAAACGCCCAGAAGGCAGAACGGCGGCAAACGGAAGAGCAAAGCGAAGCGACCGGATCCGGCACGTGTGAAGGAGAGGGAGAAGAGGATCGGGCGGGACCGGCAGCGGGCGTAACGCCGGGCACCGCCGGAAGGCGAGGGGGGGCAGGTGCGCGAAGAAGAGGGGCGGCCGAAAGAGGGGACCGAGTTGCCCGTAGGACGAAGAGCGCCGGTAAAACGGGGCAACAGGTCTGCCTTAAGGAAGTTCTTGTGGGTGTCGGCAGGGGGAGAAAAACATGAGGCCAGGAAAGGGATCGAATAAGGTTGGGCCGGAAGGCAGAACTTCAGGGACAGCCTGGAC
>Ga0179593_1559003_pt1 | contig 10318 bp, 15 predicted proteins | sample CZODoug2_1_08_16_FD_185931 | JGI IMG/M metagenome (GOLD analysis project Ga0179593, IMG submission 185931) | Vadose zone soil fungal communities from Angelo Coast Range Reserve, California, USA - CZODoug2_1_08_16fungal (PacBio error correction) | ecosystem: Environmental > Terrestrial > Soil >...
GTCTTTCTTCATTTTCCCCGCAGCTAGCAGGGACGGAAAGTGGGAAGGTGGGGAAGTCGAGTGGGATGATGAGGGAGGGGGAAGAAGAGAAGAAGATTAGGCAGGAGAAAAGAGAGAAGAGAAAAAGGCGACAGCTGGAAACTCCTGGGGGCGAGGGAAAGTGTTTCTTCTTTTTCAGAGATGTTCGAGAGTGGAAAGGTGAAACAATGGGGGGAGAGGGGGGGGGCGCTGGAAAAAGAAGCGCCGCGGGTGAAACCAGACCCCCAGAATGCCACGAGGCCCAAAGAGGAAGGATCCAGGCCGGAGGACAGTTAACTCTCCAGAAAAGAAGGGGCAGTCATCGCCCGAAAGGCAATCGGCCTTCTTAAGTGCGGGCCCCCCTTGTGGGCGTCGAAGAAACAGAAAAGCGAAGAACCCCTGGGAGGCGGCAGGGGGATCTTCTTAGTGGGGGTCGGTGACTGTCGGGGCTAAAAGATTCGCAAGAAGTTAAACGAACGTGAAAAACCAGCCGCCGAAGATCTTTCGTGGGGGGGGGGGATCTTGTTCCGGGGGGACGTTGCCAGGGGGGCACGTAGGGTACTAGGGTTCTTGTCAACGTGCCGAGGGGGCCCGGGAGTCAGGAATCATGCTCTTCTAGACCGGGTCGCAATTAGAAAAACAGAGGAGGGGGGCACCCCCAAAAAAAGAAAAGAAACTTAAGGGGAGAAAGTGCAAGGGACCGGGATCATTGAAGGCTCGGGCAAGTCCATCTTTAAAGCCGGACCGCCATTGGAAAAAAAGGACGGAAAGAAGCTGTGATGTTGGCCAGATCCATTCCAGGGATCGTAACGGATACTCCGGTTTCCCACCATTAAGGAGGGACTTGGGTGAGGGAAAGTTAGATGAAAGCCGAAGAGGAAGACGGAAGTAGGGAACAGAAGGTCACAATGAGGCCGTTGAATCCCAAAATCCCAGTTCAACGAAAAGACATGAAAAGAAGACCGAGGGGGGGGGGCAAAGCGTTGAGATAAAAAAATGGAGAAAGAAGAGACCTGGGCGAAAGGTGGCCTTCCGAGACCAATGGCCAGCCATCTCTTGGAGGTCATCTTGTGCAATCTGCGTGGGGAAAGGAGGAAATGGGAATCGGAAAAAAAAACGGGGCGACTGGGAAAAAACAAGGGAAAAGGCCTGCCTTTCCTTCATCTTGCGAATTGCTTTCCTAAAAAAAGGGGGGGCCATGAGAGACAAGACGGCACAAGGCAAAATCTCACCAACAAAGGAAAGGAGAGGAAAGAGATAGTCCTGTGGCAGAAGCTGGCAAACGTAATCACGGGGAAAAACTGAAAGGAAAAGCTGAAAAAAAAGGGGCAAAAAATAAGGGGACGCCATCGGTGCATCGTCGGACAAATTTCCTTCATTAACGACCTAAGCAGAAAAAAAAAAAGAAAGGGAGGGGGAAAAAAGGCTTCGGGGGAGGATGCAAAAGGAATGAAGAGTCGATCCGCCAAGTTGCTATCTCCCACGGACCTTTGAAACCCCAGAAACGCTGATCAGCATGGGGAAAAGAAAAGGGGACACGGGGTGGGGGGGGGTGAAACGGAAGACAGGGGGGGGACATTCGCAAAGGACCGCTTTACTTCCAGGGGGACCCTCGTTCGAGGCATGCCCAGCACCAGAAAATAAAGCTTCACTGAGGTGGGTGGGGAACGAAGTCGGGAAAAAAGATGGAAAAAGGGAAAAAAACAGCGAAGGCGGACATCACGGGGAAGATGAACGGGGGGGACTATGCCCGAGGCAAGTCAATTAATCCCGACTGGTTAAGGGGGCCAACGAAAAACCACATAAGTGGGGGGAGGGGGAAGGGACGGGGAAAGGGGGGCGGGAAGTGGGGAAGGGGGAGGAATGGGAGGATTGGGCAGGAGGTTAGAAGGACGAAAAAGAGTGGGGGGGGGTAGAGGGGAAGGGGAAGTGAGGGTGAAGAGGTGTGATGGGGGCGAGGATGGGGGAGTAAGGGACTGGGGAAGGGCAGAGGGGGCTGTGAAGGAAGAGGCACAAGAAGTAGTGAGGGGGAAAGTAGTGGAAGAGGCGGGGGTAGTGGAAGGGGGGGGAGGGGTGGGAGGGAAATTGGTGGGGGAGAAGGGGGGGGGGTAAGGGGAAAGGAATGTGAGGGGGAAGGAGAATGAAGAGTAGGGGGTGGATAAAAAGGGAGGGTGAGAGTATGGAATGAAAGAAGGTGGGAGGAGGAGAGGGGGGGGGTGGAAGAGCGAAAAGAAGGAGGTGGGGGGGGGGGGGGCGGGGGGGGGAGAATGGAAGGGGAGGGGTTCTGGGGAGAGGGGAAAGGCGGGGAAAAAGGTCGAGAGGGTGATCAAACTCCCTCTCTGCACGAATTAAACCTTTCTCTCATCCGGCTTTTCCAGGGGGACACTTGGAAAAGTAACAGACACTGGCATCGAGTTGGAGGGAAGTCAGAACACTAACACGAATCTAATGGTGCGGCGGGTTCACGTCAGGGGGAACGCCAAAGCCCACAGTCTCAGACTGGTAAAAAAACGTACACTACCCCTAATATCAAATCGTCAAATCCAAAAAAACACCGTTTTTTCGGAGATTAGAAAAGGACGTCAATTTGGGGGGTGAGGAACCCAAGGGAAAAAAAAGAAAAACGACAGAAAGAAGGAGATTTCCCGTACGTCTAGGACTTGCAAACCCGTTCATGCCTGGGGGATTTGCGTGAAGCAAGAATGAGAAAAAAAAGGGGGGAAGGTGAAAAATGGGGACGGGCATTGAGGGGGCCCTTGTGGATAAAACCGCGGCGCTGTTTCAAGTTCCCAGCAGCAAGTGACAAAGGCGCAAACCCGGTTACCAAAAGAAAAGGGGGGGAAAATTCGGGAGGGTCGTGGGGACATGCGCCCGACTCTCGTGAACATCCCTTGGGGGGACGCAGTTGGAGAATTGGGGGAAAGTAAACTCCACGGGCTCAAGGACCTGGGAAAAGGAAAAAAAAAGAAAAAGTTGGCCCGCAAATTTCCTGATTCTAATAAAGCGCCCAAAGCGGCGGGACGAATTCGAGGGTCCTGACAACGTTAGGGGGGGAAAAAGGAGAAACCGGTATCTGGGCTGGTCCTCAGGGGCTGATATTATCCACAAAGACCGAGAAGGAAAGGACAGAGCGGCAACGGTGCGGTTGGGCGGAGTCCGAAAATCAAACCATCGAATCAGGGGAAGATTACTGAGTTAGGCCCTGAGTCGGAACCCCGGAGATCAGGTATGGGGAAGGGTTCCACAAATAGAATTTTCGGCTATAAGGACTTTTCGTTTCTGGAATCGATCTCCTCCGGGTGGCGGACGTCCAATGCGGGGTGCCTCGCGGGAGGTCAAGAAGGGAATGGTGACGACGGGTGTACTATCGCTGTAAATCGTGGTATAAGGTTTTGTGTGAGACGATGGAGTGGGGAGGAGGAAGCGGGGGGGAGAAAAGAGCATACAAAGAAAATAAATCACCCGAACTCAGAAAAAAGTACTCGGGCTGGAGCATTCAAAAGAAAACGCCCTCAAAAGTTACGGTCCAGAGGGACGTCAGAAACGGCCTTCTGTACAGAAGACCCGATCCTCCGGGGGGGGTTGTTGATCCTTCTGAGCCCAAGGAAGGATACACCGAAAAAAAGAAAACGAGAGGGGCAAAGAAAGGATCAAAGGGAGGAAGAAGTTTGGAGGGGCTTACAAAAATGTGGGAAACTGTTCAAGTCCTTTTGGGGTGTTTCGGAAGGCCACGGCCACAAACTCTCAAAGACCAGGCGATTACCCAGGGGGAAAAAAGGAAAAGAGGGCCAACAGAGAGAGTGGGCTACCCGTCACTTCCCGTCAATGCTGAGGAGACTGATTGGTTACTCACCCAAGCAAGTTTTTTTTGGAGGGGGGAAAAAGGATACTGACGTAGACAGCAAAGAAAAAAAGGGGGGGGCGGGGGGGGGGGGGGGGGGAAAAAAGGTCTAGCACCTCCGAAGGGGGGGAACAAGGGCAAATGGAACTATTGGGTAAAAGACCTACCATCCTCACTGCCGAAAGGCCCAGGAAGAGATCTGTTTGACGTAGGGGTGACTGACATTTTTAACGAGGGTCCAACGGGGGGTCGCTCATGACGTAGAAAACAAAACATCCTGAACCTTAAAAAAAGACCGACGCAAATTGCTTGGAAGGCCCGACCAAAAAGAATGCGAAAGGGAAAGTAAGGAGTCCGTTTTAGGAAAGAGGGAATTTGAAGGGGAGAACTATTCGCCAACCAAATAAAAAATCCTTAGATCGGGCAAGTAAATAAGTCCTTTGCTGGAAAGTCCAGAGGATTACTAAGGGGGAAGGCGGCGTGCGAATGCGACAACAACACGGGGAAGGCGCTTCGGGGAAAAGTGTTGGGTAAAAATGAAAACAGAGGTTCCGGAAAAGATCATCGGGGAATGACGAGAGAGCTCCACAAAAAGGAACGAAAAGATGGAAACGAGGAAATCCGTTCCTCACGGCAAGGGCCCGATGAAGTTTTGCAGGGAAATTGGAACATGAAGAGGCAATTGGAGAAAAAAAAAAACCCCGCATGGAAGCAGCCTCCCCCAGCGAGAAGCGCACGCCTCACAGTACGCACCAAGTAAAGAAGAATACGACCAAACTGGGTGGAAAGAAAATCGACCGTCAGTGATCCCGCGAACTCAAAGCCGACTAGCCGTCAATCTGCAAAGATGAAAAAGGGAAAGAGACGGAAAAACAAAAGGAAAGCGTTCAAAGGAAAACCACTTATCGAATCGTATCTGGGCCGGGATTGTTGGGGGGGCCTGGCTAAGGCCAAAAGAGAGAAAAGGAGAAAAGAGCCAGGGGGAGAGGGAATCGTTCAAGTGGGAGACGGTCCACAGCCAGCACACGGCCTTTTTCCATTGGGGACTAGATTAGGACCTGAAGGGAAAAAAAAGGAAAAGGACAAAAAATGGTTCCGAACGGGGACGAACGAAACGGCCACAGGATCATGCGTGGGGGGGGGGTAATTCAAAATCAAAAGGAAACTAGAAGCTGCGGGAGGAAACCGGGATGTTTTCAGGAGTCGGGAGCATGGTGGAAAACTGGGCGACTAGAATAAAAAGAAAAGGGCATAAAAATTTAAGGGCCGATGGGAATGAAACTCAACGCCTCCCTTGTGAAAACCCAGCCCCCCCGATCACGTCAAATCGGCCAAATAGGGGAACGAGTAAAGGAAAAAAAGTTAAGAGAGAAAACAGGGCAGAACTGGCAGCTCTCCTACGGTGGAGATCAAAAGCGGGAAGAAAAAAAAGGGAAAAAAAACTACGGGGGGGGGGGGCACAACGGAAAACGCCGTGATCAAGAAGACCCCCTGGGGGGGAGGAAGGGGGTTAAGTGAAGGTCCAGGTCGTACCACATCGCTGAATAAAAGGCCTTTGGGGGGACGACCTACCAAAAAAAAATTTTGAGTGGTGAGAGGTCCGTCTTTGTAAAGAGTGCCCACTGTTTCCGAAGGTACCTTACTTGGGGGGTGGTCCCAGGGGGAAAAAAAGGGCCAACCAAAAGCCAAACGGCCCCGAGCCGAAGGTATCATTGTATCTAGCCTTCGTTCGCGATCCTGATGGAGAAAAAAAAAGGGGGGGGGGAATTTCTGAAATGAAAACCAGGGACCAGGATCAGTGCGGGGATGCCAAAGAGGGGGGTCATCGTCCTCGAAATCCCCCTCCGAACGGGAGGGTTGTCATACCACCCAGAAAAGGCAAGAGAGGGGGGGTTGGAAAAGGGCAGTCAGCCCGATCCCCGGTTTCCCATTCCGCGATCGGAATAAATCAAGGAGCTTTTTTGTGCGAGGGAAAGAAAAAGAAAGCGGGAATAACTGTAAGTCACTTGGCAAAACTGCGAATGTCCACAGACTGTAAAAAACTCCAACCCATCCAGGGGCCAACGTTTTTCTCCTGCCGACTGATACAATACCCCGTGTTGGTAAAGGGGGTGGTGAGCAAGAAAAAAAACGGGGAGGGGGGGAGTAAAGGGAAAAAGAAGGGGGGGAGGATTCCCTGGCCTGCCGAAAAACCGAAATCCCGCGTGGGTCGGTCCACTTCATGTAGTGCTGCCCATACCTGCGGGGCCGGGGAGTTGACACATCACTAGGGAAAAAGGTTGGGCGGGGGCCCAGGATTCAGTTGCCTTTCTTAAATGCGAAGCCGAAAAACTGGTCCCCGAAAGGGTGAAAAGTGACCGAAGACAAAAAACGGTATGAGGAGGAAAGAAGAAAAGAAGATATTATTGGGCCTAAAGATGAGGGGGCTTCCTGGCCCTAAAAAACAGAGGGGGAAGCCGGAAAAAAGATTGCTAAAGATTCTTGGGTTTAACTCTTCTACAAAACCGCATCACATTAAGATGAAAACACACATCGTTGCGGATGAAGCAAAAAAAAAGGGGAAAAGGAAGGGGGGAGAAAGGTTTCTCCTAAACCTCTGGGGGACCCCCCAAGGGATCTTGGGGCTCAGTGAGAAAGGACCAGGATTGGGCCAAAAAAAGAAAAAGTGTGGACGTTAAGAAATTGGGAAAGTTGACTTCAAAGAAGCCGCTTTCGAGGGGGCAGGGGGGCCTGATCCACTACATTCAAAAAAAAGGAGAACAGGGAAGGAAGGTGGGAAAGGGGATCCAATCCTCTGCAAGACGAAAAAAAAAATCACCAGAAAGGCCGTCAGCGATGGAAATGGTAGGTACATCACGGAACGGAGTGACGGGCCCAAAAAGGACAATGGAGAAAAAAGGGGGGGAATGTGGAAAGAAAAGCAGGGGCAGGTAGAAGGAATCTCGAAAAACGCACTCGCAATCGAAAATTCGGATAGAAAAGGGAAAAGACGGAGGAAAAAGATCGCACCTGTCAACAGAACGGTCCCGAAAAGATCACCACGAAAGATCTCGTCAGGGGGGGGCGTGTTTGAAGTAGAAAAATGGGGGTGGGGGGAGGGGACCGAGTCACCGAAAAACCTAAAACGCGCCGAAATCGGGGGTTCCGATGAAGGGAAAAAAAAAGGTCCAATTAACGAAGGGAAGGCCCGAGGCAAGAGGTAACCCTAACAAGTCCCGGACTGCCCCGTCCCTACCTTGGGGAAAAGGATAAGAGGCAAAAACGCGAAGGGAAGAAGATGGCCAGCCTTGAGGTTTATGGTGGGCTTGGGGGTTGTCACAGACTGAAAAGACTGAGTGCAACGGGAGGGAAGGGAGGGACAACAAACCCCTTCGTTAGGGGGGGGGGTTTTTCTATTCGAGTGGGTGCAGAAAAAATCGTCATGGGGGGTGAAAAATACCCCCGATAACAAGGGTGAGACACGTGGCCGTTCAAAAGCGCCCGACAGTGTGAAGTCACGTGTGACCGGAGGAGAAGAAACAAACTAGTAAGGGGTCCTGGACGTTAAATCTTGCACCACGTGAACAGGGTGGACGAGTCCGGAACGCGGCTAGAGGAAAAAAACGAGGAAGAAAATCGAAAAATCAAAACGAAGACGATCTACTAGTGGGTCCAGCCGGCAAGGCGACGTGGGCCGACGTCCCCGTCAGAACCATCCGAAACACCGGGGACAAGAAAAAAGTCGGCGGGAACAGGGGGGAGGGGGCGATTTCAGGAAGCTGAGAAAGGGAGAGGCATGAAGGGTCGGTTCCAGCGCGCTCCTCTGCTAGGACGCCGCCAGAAAAAACGCTACGGAATGTCAACTGGAACTTCAAGAAGGAAGTGCCGACGAATCGCGTCGTTGAAGTTGGAGATCGAAACGGGGGAATCCGCAAGGGAATGATCGAAAAGGACGATAAGGGAAAAAAAACAGACAACGACAACGTCTCTGAGGGCAAGGCACATTCCCGCCTCCGAGGACTCGTACTGCGGGACGCCGGGAAAAGGCGGCCAGGAAAACCTGGAAAAAAGCGAACAAAAGGGATCGTCACTACCCGACGAGAAAATCAGAAAGCGTTTAACAGGGGAAAGAAAAATTCCAAAAACAATGGCGAATCCCGGTTTGGAAACAAGGGGCAGGGGGTTACAAAAAGAAAACACGTTAAGGGGAGTTCAAACCCAAAAGAAAGAAAAACCGGTCCCATTACCGTACCATCGGAATAACAATGCCAAGTAACCAAGAGGGAAACCCACTCGTGTTTCGACCTTGTCACGGGCAATGCGGAATGGTAAGGACACCCAAAAAGAACGTGCAGAAGAAAAAGCCCAGAAAAGGAAAGATCCAAAAAAAAAGGGGGAAGGGAGGGAAAAAAAGAAGAGATGGAACGTGAAGCGGGCGACGTTCGGTAGGGGACAAAGTTCCCCCGTTGCAAGAGTCCCAGAAAGGGGAACTACGGGGGAACAGTCGGGGGGAAAGGGAGTTGTAGGGAAGGTTGATAGAGATGGTGCCGGTAACCCTGTGCCCGCTGAAAATGGTCGGGAGGGGTGCCGGGCGAAAAAAAAAAGTTGGAAAAAACAATTTGGGGGGGGGAAAAAAAGGACAAAAGATAAGGGGGTCGTAAAAAAAGAGAGGGGGTAGGGGCTGGCGGGTAGTTGACTACGTGGCTCCCGCTCGAGAAAAAAACCTGGAAAAAAAAGGGGAGAAAGAAGAGGGGGAACGATTAAAGCGAGCCAGAATGGGGAATGCGGAGGTAGGCCGATAGGGGGGTCGTGACGGGGAAGGGGGACGTTGTAATAGGAGCTCGTCACCGGATCGACGGGGGGCCCCGATCAATCGTGCAGAAAATAGGAAGACACAACACGCGATGAAAACCTCCCGTAGGACGCCCGATGAAGTTTGCCCTCACCGTAAATCAAGGGAAGGGATGAGAAAAAACCGTCATTTTTAAAGAGACTACCCAAAGCGAAGAAAAACCACTCCATGACCTCAGCCCCCATCTAAATTCGCCCTGGGGGTGTAACAGTAAGGTTCCCGACCCAGGTCGGGATGGGGGGGGGGGGGGGGAATTTGGGGGTGTGGTGCGAGAAGGGACGTCCAATCGTCCCATGAAGGGCCGACGTCGGAAAGCGAAAGAAGACTTACGGGTCAAGCATGGAGGGAAGGGGATGGGGGTTGCCTGGACTATCCGAACTGGCGGACGCACAGATCCTAATCCAGAAAAGGGGCCCTCAGACCATGATCAAGGGAAAAGAAAAAACCCAGCCTCTCATCGGCACAAAAAGCGAAGGAAGTAAGGCAACGTCCAAACGTTTCGTTTGGGCCGCGGAACCACTTGAGGAATGAAAGGTGGGTTAAATGAAAACGGCAAAAACAGGGGGTGTCGAACGATCGGCGTTAAAAAGCAAATGTAACCACTTTCGCCAGAAAAAATCAAAAAACGGGTGGAAGGCACGGGGATGGGGAAATGCTCAAAGAACGCGCCGGGTGAAAGAAAAGGAAAACCAGAATGCCCACGCAAGCGCCACCGAATCGTCCGAATGAGCAGCCCACCCCTGAATTTCCGCAGCACATAACGCAGAAAGGGGTCCTCGAAGGAAAGGAAATCCAGGGGGGGAGCTTTCTCAGTGCACCGTGAGCCCAATTTCAGAGTACATTCAAACTCAGCCTTGAAAAAAAGCTTGGAAGCAGGGTTTTGTGAAGTTGGACCCGTTCGGTCCGAACAGAGATGAAAGGAATTGCGAAAGGAAAGCCAAAAGGAGGTCCAACGTGGGGGGGGGGACTTTTCGGGGGAGGACCGAGAGTGCACAAGAAAAAAAAAACCGAGAGTGAACGGGGGGTTGGACTTGTCTTTCCACCGTCTGCCCAGCCGAATCATCAAAACCCCGGCCTGAGGGCAGAAAAAAGTCTTTAATTGTTCAAGAGAACCAAATGACAGGGATCATTGCGGATTCCGGGAGAATCCAAGTGGACGGATTGAAAAAGGAGATAAGGGGAAAGGTTCCGCCCGAAATCGGCTTACCGGAGCATGTGTATTTGCCAGGCAGTGAGAAGAGAAAAAACCGGAAAGAGAAGTTTAAAACCGGCGAGAGGGAAAAATAAATGGAGGCTTTGTTCGAGGTGTGTAGGGCAGGCCCTTGACAAAGTCCCACTTGAAAAGCGTGGAAATGGAGGAAAAGGGGATTCCGGGTACTAAACTCCAAAGCATGTCACCTGTGGCGGTCCATGAAGAAGTAAGTTTTAGGAGAGGGTACTTGGGATCCATCAGGGGGCGTAATCGTGGCCTGCGATAAACCCCGAATCAAAAAGGGAGGGGGGAATGTAGGAACGTTTACGAAAGGGAATGCCAGCCTAGTGACACGCAACGATGGGCGCTGGCCCAGTATTACCCCTTTTGCAATTCCGGCAGAGGGTTCACAAAAAACTGAAAGAGGGAGGCACAA
>Ga0179593_1597320_pt1 | contig 10318 bp, 11 predicted proteins | sample CZODoug2_1_08_16_FD_185931 | JGI IMG/M metagenome (GOLD analysis project Ga0179593, IMG submission 185931) | Vadose zone soil fungal communities from Angelo Coast Range Reserve, California, USA - CZODoug2_1_08_16fungal (PacBio error correction) | ecosystem: Environmental > Terrestrial > Soil >...
GCGAAGACAGAATTGGGGGGAACTAGGGAGGGGAGAAAAAAAGCCTTCCGAAACCTCGCGGAGTTCACGGCGCACAGCCCAAAAAAAAATTGCGCTGGTATCAGGAACGAAATAAAGAAACCAGGCATGGGAGTTCAATAAAAAAAAGGTGCAACGCCCGCACAAAAGCCCAAAGCTTAGATGGGGCCTCCGAAAAAAGTCGCAAAAAAATGGAGAAGTGGAGTTGCCAACTCAAAAAAAAAAAAGTTGGGTATTTCGCGACCGTCGCGGGAAACGGCGAAAAAACAATCTGGCAAGAAAAGGCCATCGTGGGGGGCACAGCACGCCAAGGTTCAAAAAAGGCCTCCTGAGAGGGAAAAAACTTAGGGCGGAGAAGGGGGGACGGGAGCAAGCCCATGTTCGGATCGCGGCCCGTGTCAGATGCTGGGTTAGGGCAGGAAAAAAAGACCGGCCTGGAAAAACAGCTTGTGGTAGAGAAAAAGCCCCTAACACAAAAACGCCAGAAAAAAAAAAGGTTGCCCATGGTAAAAGAAACTGCGGAAGAAGGGGACGTAGAGAAAAATGATCTCAAGCGTAGCACAAGAAAAGCGCGCGCCCTGTAACCTGGGACAAAGCCGAAAGAAAGGACAAGCCTCCTGGAACCCTCCGGGACAGAGTGGAAACGCGTCGGGTCAGAGAGAGGGGAAAGTGGGCTAATCAAAAAATGTCGCCAAAGAGAAAGAGGTTCCAAGCCGTTCACAGGGACAAACAGAAAAAGGGGGGGGGGATCAGTGACCCAGATGAGAGAGGCCGGAAGCGGAAAGCCGCCGGATAAACGCTTGAACATATTCCGAACCAAGGGGAAAGGGGACGGCCAAAATCCTTGAACGACCTTAGCTCACAAAAAAACGCCTCTAGAACTTGCTGAAAAAGGGGTGCTGCCGCCGTTGGACCAGTGAGCAACGTAAGACGCATTCGAATACCCAAGGGGCCCGTGGAAAAAAGTTTTTGAAAGGGGAGCTGCCTGTCCGCGTTTGGGGGGGAAAGACATGTCCGGATACAGCTGAGAAGAGAGGTCCAGGGCTCTGCGGAAAAAAAGGCGCCGGGAAATTTGGGAAGCCGCGCTAATAGATAGGGGCTTAGGGGTCCCAGGGATGGTTTCTTCGATGAGCGATCCTTTAGGCACACGCCCCGAAGAAAACCTTCGGCAACGGGAGGTCCGCAATTCCTCAACAAGCGAGGGGAGAAGCTCGTCAGTTTGCACAGAAAGGACAGCGGATCAGATAAGACCGAGCATTTTGCCACTGGAAACGTGGGAAGGATGGGGCAAATACAAACCACATGTCCAAGGGAAAAGAAACCTTTCGATTCACTAGGGAAAGAGGGGGGACGGAAAAAGAAACTAACAAAAAACTCGAACGGTTAGAAGTCTGCTATGACATCGCAGGCACAGACAAAAAACCATCACGTAATTCACGCTAAAAAAGGTAAAAGGGGGGGAAAAAGGCAGCTACGTGGCCCCGGGAAGCCACGTCGTCAGAGTCTATGGGGTGGACAAAAAAAAACCCCAGCGTTCATTTCCAGGGGGGGAAGCCGAAATGGGGTCATCGTGGGGGGGTGCAGGGTTAAACAAGAATCCGTGGGAAAGGGGTATGGTATCCGATCTCGATTGCAAGGGGAAGCTTTCCCTGCGACACTGAAAACAAAATGGCCGGAAAAAGAGCTCGCGAGAACAAAGGACCCCCCAACACGCAAGCCAGGGAAGAAGGAATTTGGCGATCGCGGGGGGGGCTGCCGGGAACATCAGCAAATGGGGGACAACCGACTCGAATCAGGACTGGCCAATCAGGCTAATTTGGAGGGGAACCACTCCTACGTCCCCCCCACACCACACCCACCAAAAAAGAAAAATCGCGGCGGAATCAACAATTTTGCCACGGGTGAACAAAGGGATGGGCGCCTGCGCGGGCAAAAAAGGCGTCCCGGCGACGGCGCCCAAGGAAAAAGACAGCTTTGTAGTTGGGGAGTTACAGAGGAAAAAAATGAAGGTTCCGCGGGGGGGAACGTGTCCGACCAGGAGGGAGGAATGAATCGGGAAGAGGCGATGGAGGACAGAAAAGATCGAATCTCTCTAAAAAAAAACAAACGGAGAAAGAGAGAAAATCACGAATCTCAGAAAGAAGACAACGTAAAACGGGAAATTAAACTCCGAAAAAGGAAGGTCTACAAAACCCTCATTATTCCCAAAAATCGACCCTGCGGCGTTTCAAGAAATACACTGCTGGATCGCACGGGAACCGTCCCGCCCGAACGGTTTCCTGGGGCCGGGAAAAGTGTGCCCGCGTCGAAGGAAAAAAACACAGAAATCGCCGCCGATGTTCAAACAACGTCGGGAGGAGACGAACACCACCGAATGGCCGAAGGCGACAAACTGATCGCAAAAGAGGTGTGGGGCAATGGTCCGGGGTGCCGCCCAGCATAAAATATCCGGGTGAAAAATGGAGGGGGCATGAATAAGTGAACGCAGGCGGCCGGGGAAAAAACTCTCGAACTTATGCCACCATCGGGAGCAGGCGCAGGAAATTCACAATCATCACCAAAACAGCCTGGCAAAAAAAACAGAGAAAAATAAGACCCCGATCCGCAAAAGCCCGAAAAGGGGGTTACCCGAAAAAAAAAAGTTCTGCAAAAAAAGCGCCCAAAAAAGACTGGGGTCCGCGCCCGACCAGAGGAAAAGAAAGCACTATTGACGACGTGGCCCATGAAAAAAAAGAGCACGAGCGGGACATTGCCAAAAGAAAAGTGTCCATGCGTGCCTGGAGGGGGAAACGCGGGGGCGGAAGGGGAGAGGGAACCGCTTCATATCTCGGACCGACGCGCCGGGCAGGGGAAGGCCCTGTCCCAACCAGAAGGGAGAGACGGCTCCTACGGGAACATTGGGCTGACAGGGTAGTAGTGGGAAAAACCACGCGGGGGGAAAACAAGTTCAAAGAACGGCCAAGGAGCCGAATCAGGCGAATTGAAAGAAGGGAACGAGCCCAGGTCCGGGCCTGGAAGAGTTGTTGGCGCCGTGGCGGAAAAAAACCGGGACCAGGAAAAGGGTCTATTGCGGTGGGCAGGGGGAAAAAAGGACGACTGCCTTTAGACGGCAAGAGAAAAAAAAAAAAAAGCATGGACACAACCTAGGTCGGAACCTCGCGAAGAAGGAAAGAACGCATGCGTCCCCGAAATGCAGAGCATAGGGAGAAACGGGAAAAATGGAGGGGAGTCAAAAAACCTCTTCCCATGGCGCTTCACAAAAAACAAGAGAAGAAACGGCGCCGTCTCCAAAACCAAGCAATGGGGACTGTGGAGCCCCCGGGAGGAAAAATTCCCTAGAAAGGGACCGTTGGTCACAAAAGAAGGCCGGTCATCTCCAGGACAAAGGTTCGGTCCCCCTCAAAGAGAAGCGGATTTCAGAAGTCACCATGGCGGAATAAGGGAAAACACCAATCGCAGCCCGCGGGAAGCGACAAACTCTTCGGCCAAGGGTCAATGACAGGGGGGCGAAACCCTACAGCTGGGGAAAGGTCCGGGGGGAAACCATAGCGATCAAAATTTCGGGAAAAAAAAGGGGGGGGTTTTTCAAAGGGAAAAGCTGTCTTCACTTACGAAAGGGGGAGGATGAAGCCCGGCGGAGAAGGTTCCGTAGAAAGGTCTGTAGGTGAGGGGGGGGGCTTTCCGAAAAGTGAAAAACAGGCGCACGCCACCGGGAGGAAGGAAAGACGATTTGTAAATAGTAAAAGGTGTATGAAATTAACGTGGTTGTCAGTCAAACCCGAGCACAAAAAAAGCCAAGTTCCCCATTGGACTCCGACACGCAGGTGGGCTTGTTAGAGAACAAGCTTTCGTTTTAAAAGAAGGAGCCGTCTTAGAGGACCCGCGCAGCCAGAAACGACCACGAAGAGGAAGAATGACTGCTGCTCCAGGGGCAAAAAGGACGTTTGGAAACATTCCGCACCGAAAAAAGACGGCGCTCCATGTTCCGAATCCGGGAAAGACGCCTTGGTGCCTGGGAATGCCAAACCAAGATTCGGGGGGAAAAAAAGCTGCGAGGGGTGAGGAGAAAATACAGGGGTGACCACGCCTGGGGAGGTAAATGACAATAGTTCCGCACGAACAGGCCAAAGATCAAATCTGGAAGAGTTGAAGCAGAAGGAGGAGGCCGGCCGGTGGGGGAAAGTCGATCGAAAAAAGGCCGGCGGAAGAGGGGGTTGTATGTCTCCTCGGAAGACCCCTGAGTAAGGACAAAGGTGCGGCCGACTAAAAAGGAGAAAAGGGAGGAGGGAGACAATAAAGAGGGGGGGGACCAAAACGAGTTATCCAAAAAGATAAAAGGGGAACTTCAATGTGCAGGCGATAGAGAAAACACCGATGGAAAGGGGGAAAATAATCCCGCTAAAAATTAATCTCATGGGCAAGGGGAATCTCTTGCCAACAAAAAACGACAATGGAGAAACCTAAACGCGATACAGGCTCAACAAAGTAGGACAGACACCGAAGAGGGGGGATCAGGTTCTGGAACGCCGCAAACAGGACCCTGTTCGGAGGAAACAAGAAACAGTGTGCAACCGCCGCCGAGGAAAAAAAACCTTTCCGATGCCAGCCGGAAGAGGGAAAAGTTCCTGCTACAACTTGGCGAAGTGGATTTGGTCACCAGCCAGCCCAGTTGGGAGCGCGCCCGCGAGACAAAGAAAGGGCCAATACCAGCGCCAAAAGACACCCTATCGATCAGGAAAGGAAGGAGGCCGCAAGGGGAAAAAAAAAAAGATCGTCGCGCCGCAGCCATGGGAGAGCCGGGTCAAAAAGAAAAGCCCATGCGGTTTTGCGGGGGGAAAAAAAAAAAAACGGCCCTGGAGGGGAAACACAAGAGGTTGATATGCGGCCCCGCAAAAGGGAAATGGGGCCATGTTGGGAAGCCTGTCCGGCGCCGGGCGTAGATCGAAAAAAATGTATCACACACACACAAAAAGACGGTGCAACGGCAATGTCCCAAGCGCAGTACGGGGAAAACCGCCGAAAAGAAAAGCAAAAACTTAACAAGAAAAATCCTCCCCGGATAAACAAGTGTTACCGTCGTCCGAAAAAGAAGAACTTGGGACAAAAAAGAAAAAGACAGGCCAAAAATGGGGATAAAGCCGGTCACCCAGGATTTTCAGGCAGATGACGATCCCCATAACCGAAAAAAACATCGGATCAACGAGGAAGAGGAATGGGGCGCATCCGCGGGTTGTAAAAAAACAGACCGCTTTACATATTCCAGGCGGCCATCCCGGGAAAGGGGGGACTGACCGACTCTGCAAGAAGGGAAAATGGAATCGTCCAAGATTGAAAAAAGAAAGGAGGCTTGGACTTGAAGGGTGGGATCCCGCCGTGGGCTTAAAAAAAAAAAAAAAGAGCCCGTTGGAAAAACAATGTTCAGGAGAGGGCGCCGTGGAGAGATCAGGTGCATGACGCCTGCAAAAAGTCCCCCGAAGAGGATCGAAGGGAAAAAAGACATGATTCGGGAAAGCCGCTTGTGCTTGCGCCCGGCGAAAGGCCGCTTGCTCCAGGAAGCCGAATATAGGAATTGTCCGGGAAGTGGAAAAGACCACAGGTTTTTTAAAAAGAAAGGCTGGGTTGGTGGGGGGGAAAGCAAGAAAAAACCAGCTTAAGGAGGGTCCGCAAAGCCGAAAAAGGAACAGCCCGACACTAAGTCCACAAAAAAAGATGTCCATTTCAAAAGGGGGCCGTCGGGGGGGCACTTGTGGAATTGCCACTGGGGCGGGGGACAAGTAAATGTCCAGAAGGTCCAAGGAAAAAGACCCTCGGGGGGAAAAGAAAGGGAAAGAAAGCCGCGCGGTGGCGTCCGGGAGGAAAAGAGATCTCAAGCAACAAGAGGGAAAAAAGAAAGGTCCGCCTGGAAATAAAAAAGGATGGGGCAAATGGATGACGAAGGGCACAAAGGAAGAAAAATAGGCGATCAGAGAGAAAAGGGTACCCCCAGCCGGGGGGGACGGGAACGGGACCGAACTTTTGTCGTAGAAGGGGGAGGGGGAAACAGCTAGCGCGTTAGGAAAATGAAGTATCAGAGATGCAGGCGTTTGAACGCCTGCAACAGAAACAGGACGGGGTGGCCTAGCGGAGGAGACACGCAGCGAACGGACTCCTGAGGAAGAAAAAAAATATTGCGAAATCGCTTTGGGAAAAGGAAAGAGGTACAAACGGAACAATTTGCCCCAGATCACGATGGAAAAATAATCATGCCTATTTTCAGAAAAAAGACCAGAAAAAAAATCGCGTCGAATCGGAGGGAAAGGGTGGCACCGTGTGACCCTTGGGGCAAAGGAGGGAGCAAAAGAGACCATAAAAACGGGGAGTGCAACGGCAGGGTTTCCAGCAAAAAAGTTGAACGAAGGAAGAGAGGGGGGGGGCGACACGCATTAAACATTCCAGGTCAGGGGGGAGGAAGGAAGCGGAAAAGGTCGCTGAAAGTTCCAGGAAAAGCGACTCAACAACAAAAAGGAATATCGAATCGAGGAAAAGAAAAAGCGCGACCTGTTAAAAGCCTCAGCAAAAGAAACACAACCGGGGTCGAAGGGGAAAAGCACTTATTCCAGCCGTGGTGAAGGACCGGCGGTAAAGGAAAAAAAAAAGAAATACAAGCTTGCTGGAAAAAAAAGTCACGCAAGGACGAAAAAAAAGTTACAGGGGGGACGCGTTGCCAAGCTTAAAAACAAAAACAAAGCATGTTTCACCTGCAAAGCACCCCCCCGGAAGGACGCAGGTTCGACACGGGAAACGAAGAAAAACAAACAAAAGGAAGGAAAAGTAAACACGGGGAATTCGTCGGGCCAGGGAACACCCCCTCCGGGAGAGGTAACACCAGCAGAAGGAAAAAAAAAAAAGAAAAGCCAAATAAAAAAAAAAAAATCAATGACAGCAGGGAGGACGGAATTCCGGACGCTCAAACACACGACTATTCCACGTGCCGGAAAAAACGGAGAAGCAGGACAGGAAAGAAAAAAACGACAGTCGGCATCGAGAACTTAAAAATCCGAAAAAAAAACCGCGCTGTTACACAGCAAGAGAAAAAAAAAGTTCGCAGAGGGAAAAAAAAAGCGCCGAAGGGGGGGGTTCCGCCAACAAACCTCGTCTTAAGAAAGTACGACGTGGCAGAAAAAAAAAAAAAAAAGAAAAAAGGCGGGGAAAAAAAAAAAGCTGGACATTGAAATCAGAGGGTTTTACCCCAGCGGAAATCACGTGGAGGGTATTTGGCAAGGGGGGCCGGGGGAGAGCAAGACCGCGTCAATCAAGCACCGACCAGGGCATTGTTTGCCCAATTTCCCACCCGGGGAAAAAAGGAACGTTACGGGGAAAAAAGTGGGGCTTGACAGTGTCATGGCCCCGAAGAAAAAAAAGTGGGTGGCAAATTGGAGGCCAATGGCAAAGACGGTCCCAAAGGAATGAAACAGAGGGGGGGGCAAACTTACGAGTCGGCTTGGGGGCCGGCAAGTTTTTGCAAAAGGGGAGGCAATAACGATGAGAAAACACAAAGGACCTGGTCGAAGACTTGAGGAAGGGGCTCCGCCCGTGAGTGTCGGCAAAAAAAGGACAAAAACCGACAAATCTTGGAAAGAAAAAAAGAGTCTATCGCAAGGCACTCAAAAAAGAGAGCCCTGGCACCAAAGGCACAAGTCAGCGCCCTTGCAGAGAAAAAAAAGAAATCCGGATGCAAGGGCGGGGGAAACGGAGGAGCTCGGGTCACGATTCCAGGGAAAAAAAACGGCAGAAAAAAGGGGACTGAAGGGTCGCCGCAAGCAAAAGCACGCGCATGGTTTTTTGTGGAAGAAAAGGAAGCACTTGGAGAAAAAGAATCGATGGCGGTTTTTTCCAAAAGAAAACTGACCGGCCAGAGCACATAGAAAAGCAATTTCGGGAAAAAAATCGCGTAATTGGGAAATTCCCAGGACGGGGAAAAGAAAACGCAAGTCAAAAAAAAGGGACGGCATGGCTGCCAGACACAAAAAGGACCTCTGACACGAAGGTCACGGGGGAAAGGAGTATGGGGCATAAGAAAAAAAAGTAAATCACGGAACGCGCCGATCAAAAAGGAAAAAAAAAAAAACCATTGGGGGGACAAAAAGCGGTCCCCAGCCAGGAGGGGATTTCAAAAAAGGGGAAGGGCGGATCCGGATGGGAAAAAGGAGCTGCCTTTTGGCTTGAAGAAAAACGGGCCTTTGTCAGGGAAGCAAGGGGAAAGCCGCGCCCTAAGGTAGGAATCAGAATGACACGGCTTTACCCGAAACGAAGAAATTGCACTCACCATGGGGGAAAAAAAGACGAATGAGGGGTTGCTGTGGGCAAAAAGGCTTCTGTTAAAACAAATGAGTAACGCCGCGAAAAAAAGCAAAGATTGACTGAACGACAGATCAGGGAAGAAAAGCATGCTTGCGAAGAGGGCGTAAGGGGGGGGAAACAGGAATAAAGCGTCCGCACGAATCGTATCACGGCGTGACAAAACGGAAGCAACACGCGGGGGGGCCCGATAGGGAAGAGCCCGGCGCCTCGAGACAACTGTGAGAGGGGGGAACTCCAATACATCAAAGGGGAAGGAACCCTGCCCGATCCGGAAATAGGAAGACGTTGACTCTCAAAGAAATGGCACCTGTTGGTAGGGGTGAGAGAGAAAAGGCACGTCCGCTGCACAGAAAAGGTGGCGATTAACATCGCCAAAGGGGTGGGAAGGGAACTTGTGGCGACCGGAGAGGAGAGCCGCTAAAAGGCGCAATGGTGGGAAAATGTGCCCGGAAAACCCAACAGGAATGGGAGGCCTCATTTCGGAAAAATTCAACAACAACAACGGGGGAGAAGAGAGATCAGCCACTGAAACCCGCAAGGTTAACTCTCGAGGGGGAATCCTGAGAAATAATTCTCCCTCGAAGAAAAAAAAGTCGCAGCCACCATTTGCGCTGGGGGGGTCAAGCGCAAAAAGGGAAAAAAAGGAAAAAACTGGGCCTTTCGAGCGAAAAAACGCCGCCTCGAAAAAAGGAGGAAAGCTTACGAAGCCGCCGGAGACAAACGGGCCGGGGAACACGACCTTGGGAGAAAAAAGACAGCAGCAAACCAAAGGGGGGGGAGGGAGCCGCGCGCACGTCAGGACCAATCCCAGCAGGAAGGGGAAAAAAGGACAAGCCCACGCCCAAAAGGGAGAAAAACCCGCCTAATCCCGGCGGCAAACGGGGCGCGCCCCCAAAAAAAAAGGGGGGTAAGGATGCGCGCCGTTGAAGAAGGGAACGGCGAGGAGAAAGGAAGGTAAAACCGAGCTTTGTTTCTGCGCCCAAAAAAAAAAAAGGACGCGGAATTGCCATGGTGAAAAGAAGCGTCGGAGGAAAAAAAAGGAGGATCTAAGAAAAGGGGGGCCAAGTCTTAGCAGCCCGGGCCGAGTGGGGAAAGACGCCCTGTACCGGGGCTCCACAAAAAAGAAAGCCCTGAAAGGGAGAAGTCGAAAACAGGGAAAATTGAATACGCTTCAAACGTCTACCAAGGGTTCCCCTGGGAAAAAAAGGGACGTCCCATGCCCTTTGGAAAAGAGGTCACACGCAGGGGTAACGGTCAGGCCATCTTTAGAGCAAAAAAACATAAAGAAAAAAATTGAAAAAAAGGCTCACAAAGCGGAATGGATGAAGCCCCCCTCCCGGGGTTAGAAAAAAAGCAGTGACCATATTAAGGGAGGCCATCCGAAGGGGGGCAGGGACCTAACCCTGAAGCGAAAAAACGTCGATGAAAAAGAAAATAACCTTCTGAAGTGCTTCAAAACGACAATGGAAAAAAACCAAAACCATGCCTCCCTTTGGAAAAAAGGCAGCAACGTGGGGGGAGAGGGGGGGAAAGGGAAATGATCGTGCAGCGCCAAAAAAAAAGCATCCGGATTGAAGAGCAGTGAAAACGCCAAGGAAAGGGGGTGCGGGCGCTGCCCCCTGCGAAAGAAAGGCTGCGAAAAAAAGATGGGGTCGATGCCGCGATTGTCGGGGAACCGACCAGGATCCGGACCCGGCCCTTTTCCACGCGCTACCAAGGGAAAAAAACGTCTTCTTAGGGAAAAAAAAACATCCACAAGGGGGAAAAGGATCCGTTCAGTTTTTTGAAGGAAAACTTATGAGAAAGGGAAAGGCACCTTGGCCCAGAAGTAACTTGGTAATCTGCAATAAGAAAAACCAATGGGGAAAAAGGGGGGTAAAAGGAAAACCCGTCAATCCCAAGAAAGAGGTGGGAACAGTCCGGAAAAGAGGGGGGAAAAGACGGGTGCCGTCGGCGTATC
>Ga0179593_1650904_pt1 | contig 10318 bp, 14 predicted proteins | sample CZODoug2_1_08_16_FD_185931 | JGI IMG/M metagenome (GOLD analysis project Ga0179593, IMG submission 185931) | Vadose zone soil fungal communities from Angelo Coast Range Reserve, California, USA - CZODoug2_1_08_16fungal (PacBio error correction) | ecosystem: Environmental > Terrestrial > Soil >...
AGGCAAATAAGAACAAAAAAAAAAAACAAAAAAAGATCAACGGGCCCAACTTGGCGGTCAATACAGGGGAACTGTATAAATAAGGAGGACAGAAAAGGGGGGAAGAATAAGGCATACACAAACGAAAGGAGGACAGAGCAAAAAAGTCCCACAAAGTTCAAAAAATAGCAAAGAGGGTGGCGGCGTGTGCGAGGACCCCAAAGGGAGCGTTGCTGCATAACGGATCCGCAGTCCGAACGTGTAACGCGGGACGGAACCGGGAAAAGAGGTACGCAGAAGTAGCAGAAGGAAAAGAGCAGGTAAGATCATTAGAGAAAAGAGGCTGAGGGGAAAGTTTAAGAGGGAGAAGGTGGAAAGGGGAAAAGACTAGAACAACGGGAATCGGAGCCGGAGATAGTTTCGGTCGAACGAGTGGGGATGGAGTTTCAGCGAAAAAGGGAAAAAACTTGGAAAGGAGTCTCTGATAAAGGGGAAAGGAAAGGGGGGGCAAAGGCACGGCCACAACGTGAAGAAGGGAATGGGTCACGAAAGGGGGAAAAGGAAAGCCACGAGGTCGCTTTTTTTTCATAACGAAAAAAAAAAACGCATCCAATACCCAGAAGTTCCGGGGAAATAAGGGCCTTCTAGGAGACGTTTTAACAAACCCCTACGTTGATTCGCGTGTGTACAGAAAAGAGGAAGAAAAGGGGAGGGAGGAAAGGGTCGACGTAAGATGGATTACAGGCAGTCTGCCACCAAGATGGCTTCAACATTTGGGGAGGAAATCAATTTAACTAGGGGGTTGCAAAGGATAATTCACAGGGAACTGTCATCCTCTACAAGGAAAAGCATGGAAGAGACATCAAAAGGGCAACGATTTGTTCTGGGGATAATGAAAGTTAAAACCATTGCCCTCGGGAACCAGTGAGTTACAGCGCACTAGAAGAAAAGAAACTGGCGGGAGGGAAAAAAAGAAAAAGAAAGAAATGGAACCAAGGGAAGAAAGAAGGGAGGTTGCAAACCCTCCGCGGCTGGGAATGTTTTTTTCCCGACTTATCTGGGACAATCGGGTACTGAGTGGGGGGGGATACGACGGGATAGGTTGGACAATCTCAACCGTGAAAATGGGTGAAGGGGGGGAAAAAATCTGGCTTGAACCCGAGTCACGGTACTATGTAATTGTTCTCAGAAAAACAAAGTGAAGCAAGGTGCAGGGGGAAGAAGGGCTTATCCGATAAGGGAGCACAAAGGTGTGGAGGCAAAAGGAGGTCCACCCGATCCGAGGGGGGGGGGCCAAACGTCTCAAATCTTGGACGAGAAGGGACCGGGAAAAGGAATTTCTTGGATGGGGAGGAGGGGAAAAAAAGCTCCTACCGCCCCAATTCGACTGAAAGGAAAAACTACAGGGGGTAAAACAGAAAAGAAAGGGCTGAGGAAGGCCCTCATTGTTCCAGGCCCGCAAACGTTGAAAAAGACCGGCCAAGAAAAGTCACTAAGGGAGTAAAGATTCTTCATTCACGAACAGGGGGAGGAAACAAAAGTCGTTCGTAACTCTGAAACCAGCTCCGGCTAGATTCCAGGGGCGTCTTTTCAAAGGAAGAAGTCAACCTTAAGGGGAAGGGGAAGGAGTCGATTCAAGATGAATCGTAAGAGAAGGAGTGGCGGGAGAGGGGAATCCTAAGAGTACGTGGACATGCCGCGTTTAAAACTTCAACGTTCCACGACCCAGGGGCCGCTGGGGAGGGAAGTGCGCACATACCCACACAAAATTGGCTAAATTTGGGGGGGAAACTGCATTTTGGTTGACAGTGATCTATCTCAGGAAGCGTGGGTGGGGCTGGAAACATGAAAACGTAGTAAATGAGTAATCGAATGAAGGCAGACTTGGACATGGACTCTCTAACAACACAAAGGATTGGGGATCAAGGTGCCAACGTGCTGCAATACCGCGAGAATAAGACGACATTAACGGGTTAGAACAAAAAAAAAATCAAAAGATAGATCACGGGAGAAGATTCAAAAAGAAGGGAAGCACTATGGTGAGGCTTGTGCGCGGAAAACGAGTAGAGAGGTGCGGCCAAATCGGGCACAGATGAAAAGTTTAAAAGAAAAGGGAGGCGGCAATATAGGAAAGAACCGAATAGAGGAGGGGAGAGGTGAACGCGAAGCGGACGAACTAAGGTTGACTTCACGGCGGTTGACGGGAAAGGAGAAATCCGGGAAGGGGTGTCGGGCTGGGAAGGAAAGTTCGGCAAACCAAGGCTTGGAAAGAAACAAAAAGGAGAAAAGCTCGATGGACAAAATGCGCACGTCAAAATTTTGCTGGAAATTAGGGAACGACGTGAAGAACGGTCGGGGAAAGAAAAAGGACGGTATAATGGTGTTGGGGGTTAGGCACCTCCGGCATTGTCGGGGAGGGCGCGTTTGGGAAAACTCAAAAAAAGGTTTCCTTGAAAGAAAAGGGGGGAAGAAGGGGTTGAAGTTTGGCCCTAATGGGAGGAGCTAAACTAAGGGAGGGGGGGGGAGATAAAAAAAGTGGATAAGCTTTGGATGACAGCGGCACGCAGCGATGCTTCACCTTTTGGGGCGAGATCAATCCTTCTGAGCGATCAAACGTCTCCCAAGTTGGGACACTAGCAAGGAGGAAAGAAGGACAAACGGAAGGGAGGGGGGGGTAACTGGAAAAATTACCAGCACCGCGAGGATGAACGGCCAACGTAAATAGTCCAGACAGGCGCAGTGATTAAAACAACAAGGATAGATAAAACGGAAAAAGACATTTAATAAGTCATCTTCCTCGGCTGGAGGGGGGGGAAAAAAAAATCTGGGGAGAAAAGAGGGGGGGAATGCTTGGGTTCCGCGCGGGCTCACATGAGTGAAACAAGGGGAGCGACATCGCAACAGGTAAGGGGCATAAAGGGGAAAACACTGTAATGAGAGAAAAAAAAAAGACTTCTTGGGATTGCGTAGACGGCCTGTAAAGTTCGGAGACTGAAAAAAAGAAAATAAAAGTTAGCGTTCCGCTGTCACCAAAAAAAGACAATTTCACGTGGGCCAACGGAGAACACGATCACGAGCCGCGGGAAGAAGATTTGAGGGAGGGGGGGGGGGTGGGCTGGTCAAAAAAAAAAAGGAAAATCCGCAAGAACAACATCCACTTCTAAGAAATACTCCTGTCGTACAAGAAACAGGGACGGTTCACGTCAGGGGGGACAGACAATCCTTGACAGGGTTACGGTCCATCGAAAGAAGAGATCAAAGAGGGAAATCCTTTCACTTGGAAGAAACACGAGAACCCGTGCAGGAAGAGTACGAACAAAACCAGATGGGGATGCTGAAAAAAACCGGATAAGAGGGAAGGAAAGGGACTTCCAGGCGTCGTCAAGGTCAGGAAAAGAGAAAAAAGTTCATTAGGGGCTTCGATACGAAAGGAGTAATTCTCTTTGCCCGCCGGTCCCGGTAAAGGAAAACGCGTGGAAAAAATGTCAAACTCACAAAGCTAGGACAGGAGACAAAAAGGGGGGCACACACAGATGGATGGGTTGACTGCCTTGGGGGTTGATTCTGAAGGGAGAGCTCCGGCTATTTGGTTAGGGGGGAGAGGCATACCGCTTGGGAAGAACTTACATATTTGGGGGTCCAAGCAAGAAGAATTAATCGAAAAAAAAAAACGGAGGAGAGGAAAAAGAAGGTGGAAGAAGATCACTTGCAGGCTGGCAAAGACATCAGAAGAAAGGAGACATTAACGGGTAATCACTGAGAAAGAATACCGTAGAAAGAGGGGAGGGAGGACTCAGTTCAAAAAATTAATAGGGGAGGAGTTAGGGGAGAAGCGGGGGGGTAAAGAAATGGCATCGGATCGGGACGGACGTGGAAGTTGGAAGGCTCAAATTCCACGACAGCCCGGAACGGCCCAAAGAAGGAAAAAAATACGAGAATGTCGTGGATCGCGAACTACTTCCAATTGACTCGGAAAAGGGGAAAGGGGGAAAAAAAAAAGGTCCAAAAGGGGAATCGAGAGGAGATCTTGTTTCGGTAGAAGAAAGATATTTAATCAAGGTAGTTAAAGAAAAAGAGACATTGGAAAGGTATAAGGGGAAGAAACGACACTACGGGGCAATGAACCAGAGGGAAAATAAGTGAAGAACGTATTCTTTTAGGTGGGTAAGAAGGGTAGTCACCTAGGAATCTTTTGAATGCGAAAACTCAATCCCAAAAAGGGGCAATTTGTCCTGGTAACCGAGGGGCACAGGCAGTCTCGCATATTGTTTTGAACGTTGGGTTGTGACAAAGGGAATAACTTTTCTGTGGGTAAGAAAAGGGGGATAGGTGGGATAACCTTAGATGCCACGCTCGTAGTTCGGAGAAAAGGGACCTAGAAGAGCGGGTTCAGCCATTTGGGAAACCAATTCCCAACAGTTCCCTGGGGGCGATGTCATCCTAAAACTATCAGGGAAGAAGGAAACGAGTCAAAAGGGGGGGAGGCAAGGAGGGAAACCAAAAAAAGACCCGCGTAGAAGTAACAGTAGGCAGGCAGGGAAGTGGAGAGGAAGATAAAAACAAAAAAAGGAGGAGGATGAAAAGAAAAAGAAGAGATATCACTGCGAAAGTCAGAAGGAAATAAAAAGGGAAGGGTAAGAGTAAAGGTCTGGGAACGAGGTGTAACCGACAGCGTTGTGAATAGGCCAGGGGGGAACAGGAAATGAGGAAACACTGTGGTAATGAAGATGACATCGCAAAAACTGTGAATGGTTGGAAGAACGAAGGGAGAGTCCCATAGGGAATTGATTAGGTCAATGTGAATGACCAAGAGTAAGAAAGAGTAGAGGGGCTAAGGGAACCATGAAAAGTTGTGCGTTAGGGGCGTCGGTCCAAAGGAAATAACAAAAGCTGGGGGGCAATGGCAGAGGGCGCTGGAGGGGGAAACGGGTCTGAATGAGTTTTGGAGGGGATCAAAGAAAAGGTCAAAAGATGAAAAAAGCTACGATAAACTACCCTTTAGAGGGTTCTTTCAAGTCGTGGCCCTAGTAACAAAAGTAAGGTTCGCTGGTTGGTCAACGAAATGGACACTGTCATCAAGGGGTAGATCCAGCCTTATCACTTCAAACGAGCTAGTGAGGAAAAAAGACAACGTTCGGCCAAAACCCATAGGAACGACTTTAAGTTGGCCGATAATCGTTCAAAAATCAAAAAGTTCGCCGTGAAGACCTTCGGTCATGAAAATCCTTCCGAATAGGTCGAGAAACCTTTAGCGTACGAACGGGAGGGGCACTGGGAAGGGGCAAGGGAGTTTTAAAAAGGACCACGTTCCGGACTGGGGATCCTATGCACATGGGCTAACGAAGTCACAACCCACGATTGCAGACTGGGGAGACGTTCAGTGAGGAAGAAAGGGACTTCTTGGGTAGGTAGCAATTGGGATAGGGCCCTTCCAACGTTCAGGTCGGGAAGATATTGGAAAGCTCTTTGCAGAGAATCAACAACAACGTATTGAGGAAAGAGTAACATAGGGACAAACGGCTGGCAATAGAAAAATAAGGGCTGGACATGGTGTAAGGAAATCAACTACAGACCCCCCTCAATGAATGCACTGCAGAAAGGGGGGGGGTTATGCGGGTGAGGGAGCACCAACGGAAGTTTTGGGGATGGCATCGATCCAAAAAGGACTGTAAGTTTTAACGAGGGAAGTCCACTTACAGCCCGGGAAGGCAAATACATTTCTTACGAAAAAAATCATTAAGATAGAAAAAAATCGACGGGAGGGGAAGAAACGAAGTTGGACTTAAAAAAAGAGAAAATATTGAAAAGGGAATCGTATGAAGATGGTTTCTGTAAAAAAAACTAGTTGAGGGAAGGGTTCGATGTACGAGGGGAGGGATGAACGGAAGGGGACAGTCGGAAGCTGCGAAGAAAGGGGGGCGGCAAGTACAATGAGAAACGGACTTGAGAAACGGGAGGCGGGACAGGAGTAGTTAGAACGTTAGAAAAGGCCGGCGGGAGGAAGGGGGAGGTGGTTGTTGGGGGGACAGAAATAAAAAACGAAAATGGAAGGGGGTGACCAGGCCCGCTAGGAAGATCCTTGTTGAGACGTTGGGGCACCGCAATGGGGGTTTAGCGTAGACGTAAAACAAAAAAATCTCCGGGAGGGGTGGGGGGGGGGGGGGGAAAGAAGTGCGCACCAGATTCCCTGCCCGACATCGAGGGGGAAAAAAAAGGTCAAAGCCTGAAGGGGGTAAAGCCAGTTCTTAATTCCACCAGTTCCTGGGAGAGGTGCATCCCAAAACGATCAAGGAAAACAAACGGGGATAAGGATTCCAGCCCGAATAAAAGAAAAAAAAGTAAGAGGATCGAAAAAAACCACAAAAAAAGAGGAGATATCACAAAGGGAAGCCTGGAATACTAAAAGGACGTAAGATGCGGGCTGGGAAAGGATCTGAAAAGAAAGGGGAAGGCGTTTGGAGGGGGGAACCAAAAATTGTATATGGAACCTTTTGGAAGCGTAAAAGGGAATTGGAAAGAGGATTGAACCCGGGAAAAAACGGACTAGGTAATTGATTCTGACAAAAAATGTGAAGCCAATCGTGAGGATACTGCCTAAAACTTTCGGAGAAGGAAAAGCGTTTAGGAACGGGGAAGGAATAACGAAGAGTGGCTGGAACGTCTCAACAAGGAAAGATGGACGAAAAAGGGCGTGGAGGGACAACTGAACCTGGGAAGGGTGATTGATGGGTTGGAGGGAGTCCAAAAAGTAGAAAAGCCCGGGAAACGAAAAAGAAAGTCTCCCGATAAATGTCTAGAACTATCGTTCGCATAGGAAGATGCCCTCAAGAACGTGCGCATGTTAAATCCATCGAAACGAAGCAATGAAAGTGCCTGGCTGAAAAATTAAAAAACCGGTCTTCCATCCACTAGGGCGACAAGAACCTATCCCGGCTACATTTCTTCCGGGATAAAGGAGGAGTAACGTCAGTTGAAAACTCGGGCATTTCCTTCCCACGAAGGAAAGCGAGGGAGGAGGTATACGGGAAGGTATGCTCATGGGAGAAACGGGCCTGTACGTAGTTGGCCGCGTTAAAACCAGTTCCATACAGGAAACAACGAAAAAAGGGGGGGAAGAGCAAAAGACTCACCAAACGATTGGATGGGTTTGTAAGGTAGTCCTCTTTCAGTGAGGGGCTCAGGTCTAATCTTGGGGGGGGTTTTAGCATTGAGAGAACCTTTAAAAAGGAATTCCGGGAGAGGGGACGAGCAATCCGTTTTGGGAAAAGGGGCTCAGAAAAAAGGAGGGAGGAGGGATCTATCAAGATCACTGGGCCCACGGGCTGCAGAAATCGAGACTAAGGGAGGGAATTAGTTTTAAGGCCTACTAATAGAAAAAACTTGAGATGGGATGGGCAGGCATTCAAAATTAGGCAGATGGGGGACGCCAAAAGAGGGAAGAGGAGGGGTCCGAAACGGATCCGCATCCGGGGAAGGTTAACAGCGGCAAAGAGCACGTACATCCAGGGATCGGCAAAAAATGCTGCACTAAAGGTAAGATTCATAGGGGTGAGTTCGGGCAATTCTACTAAAGGTGGAGAAGTTAAAAAAGAAGGGGAGAGGCCTTCGAGGGTCAGGTCGAACTGATGGATGGCAAGGGTTCGCGTGAACAGATGCTGGGGGACAGCCTTAATCCTTCAACGTGGAGGGAAGGGGGAACTGGACACGTCACAGGTTTGCGGACAGGGGGAACCTAAAGGAGAAAAAAGAGGGAGGAGGGCCTTGAAAGGGGATGTTTAGCCCTAAGAAAAAAATTGGCGTAGGGAATAGGGTTTGACAGAACGAAAACCAAGCCCAGGGCAGGGTTGCAAAAGAAAAAAACGGTTGAGACGTGGTAACAAGGGGAATAGGTTGACAGGGAATAAAAAAAAACTGGGAAACTAAGGTAATCCGAACCGTGGATAAGCTGGGGGAGGCAGTCAGTCATGACACGATCACATGGGGGGGGGATACCTGTGAAAGGAAAAAAGGCATCGAACAAATTCCAGGGTTCCTGGAAGGGAACAGGGGTTAGTAAAATCAAATGAAAACGAAGTTCCAAGATTGTTTCTGTAAAAGAGGGAAACAACATTCCCAGCTCGATAAAAAAAGGAACAGGGAAGAACAATCACAAAACAAAGGAGGAGAATGATAGAAAAAAAGAAAATTAATAAAGGGAAAAGAGGGAAGAACTTAGGGGTTTCCCTCTTATCGTGGGTAAGTGAACAAATCGGGACTTCGTGATCTAGGAAACAGGAAGGGTTGGATCGGATAATCGCAACAGGAAATGGGGGGGGAGAAAAAGGCAAAAGAGTTGGGGCTTCGAACCAAAATGTGAAGGGGCGGGCAGAAGGGGAGGAAACAGTTTTGGTGTAAGAAAGGGAGAAGAAAAGGGAGACAAGGGGGGGACGGTTGGAGGTTCCTGGAGGGTCCAACCCCCGGCGATCCAAAGTAGAAGGGGAGAAAAAAATTCAGTGAACGGCGGTTACCGGACAACTAACCTTCGGGGATTAGTTTTTTTCAGGGCTGTCCAAAAAAGCGCCAATGTGGAAGACACTTCTAAAGAAGACTTCCGGTAAACAAAAGAAAAGGGATTCCGTCGTGGACCTCAAGAGGCAAAGGGGGGGGGTGATGCAGGTGTTCGTCCATCGAGACGAGACGTCACTGACAGTTAGTAAAAAAGAAGGGACGCGAAGGGGGGAAGAAAATTCGGAAACCGAAAAGAGGCTAAGGGAAAGTTTGGAAAAGGTCCGTCAAATTTCGCCGTGAAGCAACCTTCTGTCGCTGCCGCACCGTCGATTCACTCCGATGTGGCGACGCCCGTTGAGGGGAAGAGGGAAGGGGAACCGCGGTACGTGTACTTTGAAAGGAAAGAAAAGGCTGAAGGGGAGGGAAGAGGAAAGGGCCGAAGCTGCAATACGAGGGAAGCGACAACGCCAGCGACAACATTTGGCTTGAAAAGGAAGGGGGTAGGTGATCTAAAGCGACCAATCTTGGGTGGGGAAATGAAGAAGGACCTTACCTAGAAAACCTTAGAGATTGCCAGCAACGTGGTGATCTTTGGCCCATTATCTCTCGCCTAATATCAAAACAAGGCAAAAGGAGGAGAAGATCACCTGGCCTATGGGAATGCATGACATTGGTAAAGGTACCACTACGACTTAGGGGAAGAGGGGGAGGAAAAAGTTCAAAAAAAGTAAGAGTGTGTGCGGCCGGTGTGCGCCCCCTCGGATTGTAAGAGAATGAACGTTATGATCGAAAGGTAGACGGAAGTCAAAAAAATCCGCGTTACCTGCGGAAAGGCCTAAGAAAAGAGGAATTATTCGGAAGAGTCTGGGGACTAAGGCAAGCGACGAAGGTGGGGAAACTTCTACTGGGACGAAAGATGTAACGCAACGGAAAGGAGGGTCGGTCAGGGGGAGGACTCGTGACAGGGGAACTGACAGGGGTTCATTGGCTTAGGTAACATGAAGAAGGGAGGGAAATGACAATGAGGGCCACGACTGAAAGAAAACCGGAAGTAGTTTACACAAGATTAGTGTAGCACTGTAGAGGGGATTAAAAAAGGAGTCCTCTTGAAGAAAGGAAACTAACAAAACCCATTTTGTGGGTACGATGCAGAGGAGAGGAAAGGATTCTTGGGAAAAAGGTGGGCCGCCGAAATTGATGAGAGGTGGTACTCAGACTGAAACTCTAAAAAAACTTTTTACGGTGTCTATTGTAAGAAAATGGGATTACAGTATTCTGCAACGGAGGGAAAGGAAAACAAGACTAGTCCAAAAGTTACTCGCAGTTGAGAACAATTCAGGGGTCCCTGGGGAAAAGACCATCGCTCCAAGTTTTCCTAGCAAGTGGGCCCGCGCGGAAGCACACCAGGGAGATAATATGGGAAAGAAAAAAAGGGAAGGCTGAAAACTTAAGGAGTATTCCATGATTACGACATGTCTCACAAAAAGAGAGAGGGGAAAGCCTGTCCGCCTGTGGGGGAGAAGGGCCGTTTAAGCTTCCTCGGCGTCTGTGGTAAAGGTTAAAAGGGGATGCGGAATGGGGATGCACGGGACATCTAAACATGGATGGCTGGAAACCCAGATCACGTGGATCTTCGACCCAAAATGAATAGAGCGTTGCATACTCACTGTAAAAAAAAGCTGGGTCAAAATGTTCGAAGGGATAAAAAAAAAAGTCGTGTTCTCAGACTCAAGACCCAGGTCGTGTACAAAACGGAGACAAAAAAAAGAGTGGCCGTAAAGAGGGGTAAGGAAAATGAAGAACTTGGGATTGAGTTGTGGGACGTTCTGTCCACAAAAGGAGGCAACTCCAT
>Ga0179593_1675953_pt1 | contig 10318 bp, 11 predicted proteins | sample CZODoug2_1_08_16_FD_185931 | JGI IMG/M metagenome (GOLD analysis project Ga0179593, IMG submission 185931) | Vadose zone soil fungal communities from Angelo Coast Range Reserve, California, USA - CZODoug2_1_08_16fungal (PacBio error correction) | ecosystem: Environmental > Terrestrial > Soil >...
TTCCAAGCATCTCTAAGATCACAAAAGGGGGTATTGAAAAAGGAGAGATGAAAATGGCAATCAGGCAAAAACTTCCCTCTTAAGGGGGTCATTTAGTACTCAATGAAGGCAGAAGTCGAAGGGGCTACCAGGATGCGTACAGGTCCGGACGTCGCAAGAGGAACCCTCGAGGGAGTCTACTAGAGCACCTGTAACCTGAGGAGCGTCCTCTCCGGTGTGTATATGAAAGGCCAGGGGAATAGGGAACCGGAGCTTACAAGTCAAAGAAGAATTCTCCTCTGGGGTCTTGCGAAAGTCGCTGGGGGGGGGCTTGCGCAAGATTCACTATGTTAGAACGAAAATGGTTTCTAGGGCTCAATTGGAGTCACGCCCTTAGCCATCAGGACCCTGGTGGGGGGGTCTGGGTCCCTTAGTTGGGGAAACTCGAGACTACGAAGAAAAACTCATCCCTCCGGGATCCGTCCCGGCTGTGAAGGTTTCGAAGAGCTCGGGAAGAGAAAACACAACGCAGATCAGTGAAGAAAAAAAGGCCCTTCCTGGCGCACGAAAGCAAGAACTTCCACGACGTACCGAGGATCAACAAAAAAAAAACGATCATGTTGGGGATCGACAGCTCGAATTCCGGATTGAAGGAAATTCAGAAACTGGAAAAGTTCGCCGGTATTCTGGCCTGGGCGGAATCCGGCCGATCTTAGCACCAAGGGGGGCCTCTCCAACAAGTAAGGTTTATAAAAAATCAGTGTCCTCGACCGAACGCCGGAAAGAGTTCCGAGGAGGACTGATAATTCGGACCGCTACATCGAAAACCAGCGTACTTGAGGGAAAAGCGAAGCTCTTCAAAAAAAACGTTAGAGGGGAGGAGATCGGGGACCAGGATCGGGGCCGCTCGAGAATCCACTAAAAAGGGCTGAGCCCGACAAAACGGTGCCTGTGGCCCGCAGTGGGATGGCTCATGGTCTCCGGACGCAGTACTGTCCGATCGCAAGAGACTAGTGGAAGAAGCGCTACCTCCATCCGGCAGCAGCTAGGAATGGAGGCTTCTTGACAGTCAGAGAGTAGGGGGGGGGGGGGGGGGGGGGGGGGGGGTGTGGGGGGGGGGGGGGGGGGGGGGAAAGGGGAAGACTCAGGCCGCGGCGTGACGAGAACAAAGTTGAATGTAGAAAAGGAAGAGGCGATTCTCAAGTAATGGACAAGCCAGGTTCCATCGAAAGGAGGACTTCCGCGCAACCGAGGGAAAGTCATGAAGGTTTGGGACGGTTTCGGGAGAGGGGAAAAGAACCAAGTTGTGCGGAAAAAAAGGCTGTCTACCCGAAGCTAGAAATCGTAGGGAAAAAGTGGCTGCCTTTACGAAGGGACGAGGAAGAATCGAGAATGGGGAAAAAAGGCCGCGGTCATCCTGGCTGCGATGGGGGGCTTATCGTTCGAAAAAGAGGTAGACGGGGGGGGAAGCAGTCTCTCGGAAAAAAATGTCTAAGACAAAGGGCGAACTTGCAAAAGAACGCGAAGGGAAGGATAGCCTTGGTCCGGGAATTCAGTAGTTAAAAAATAGGGGGTAAAACCCTCCAAAAGCACCCAAGCGCTGGTGGAAACCACCCTGGTCACTTCCCCTCGGACGCAGTACCTCGAAAGCTAAAAAGGGGATGTCCGTCGGAGAAAAATCGTTATCAACTTGTACTAATTTGCGAAGATCCGAAAGAAAACACCAAAAAAAAGACAGCCGCATTTTGCGGCATGGACCAAGGAAGAACCTAGAGCGCTCGGAGAGAGGAATCCGGAAGAAAGGAAAGAGCTGGTCATCTCCTCTTGGCGATAAGGAAGGGACGGCCAACATCCGCGAGAAGAAACAATCAAGGAAGAAGGGACAACCTGGTCGAAATGGAAAGTGAAAATGGGGCGAAGCCGGAGGAAAAAAGGAAAAAAGCGACTCTCGAAGAGGGAAGGTTATTCTTCGCGTTCGCTCAGGGGATGCGGGGATCAGTCCGCCCAAAAAAGAGGAGGAAAGAAGAGCTCGCCAGAAAAGCCGTCAACCTCCGCTATCGATATCAAACCACCTTAGGAAAATAGATAGATAGCGGGGGGGAAAAAAAAATGTCCGCCTGGAGCAGACGAAGGGGAAAAAAACGGGCGGTGGCGGCCTGATACCAGAAGAGCGCAGAACCCGCCCAGAAAAAGGAAAAAACGCGTAAACCGGTCCTTGACATGAATGAGGGGGGGGTGGGGGCTACCCCAAAAATCCCAAAGGGAAGGAAAGGACCGCCTATCTAACAACAGGGGACCCGTCATCATGGAAGGAGGAGGGAAGGAGATAAAAGAGGGGGCCGTCCCTTCCATCTCCGTTGAGAAACCAGTCTCGATCCCAAGAGGCTCTAGCCGTACTTCAAAAGGGAGGAGAGCAAAAAAGACGCGGGCAAAGGGGGAGGCACCGAGGAAAAAAGAACGCCTCTTCTTCCAGAGGGGGAAGGGGGGGGAAAACAGACCCGTTTATAAACGAGGGGTAACATTGGAACAGCACCCGGCAAGGGAGGTACTAGGGCAAGTCCCAGGGAAAGGAGGGGCCGGGAGGGGCCACCCCAGAGAGGGCTGACTCGGTGTCGAAGAGGAACCACGGGAAAGGGAAAAAAATCTTGTAACTCCTTCGAGGAAAAGGAAAGAACTCTTCAGCACTTTTGGGGGGGGGGTAAAAGAAGGTTTGAAAGAAAAAAGAACTTCCGCAAGAGGAAAAACTCGCCCGGCTCCTCCCAAATCGAGCAGCGCCGGCAGGGCACCGGGAGAAAGAAGAAGACTCGATTATTCCTCCTGTGAAAAGGCGCCTCTACCTTGAGACCCCCTTAGGAAAAGCCGCATCCTTGGCGAACTCTTAAGCCTAGGGGGCACTTTTCTTCCTCCAAAATGGGGGGGACGGAAGCGCAAGAAAAACCACACCTCCTGGAAAGAGTAAGCAGGTCCCGCGCCGCAAAAAAGATTGAACAGGGGAGTCCCCCGGCTTTTCTGGAAAGAAGGGAGTTGAGAGAAGGAAAGGCGTCCCGGAATTTGCAGAGGCAGAGCATCTGGCCAGAAAAAAGATTACTGTCCACGCCGGAAGGGGCGACGAACGCCAGGGAGCGAGGGAGGTCTGCGCAGGACCTCGAGAGCGTAGGCAGCGGAAAGAGGGAGAAGGAAGCCAGGAAAGTTGCTTGTACAACTGCGGAGATGCTTCAGTACCAGGAAAAAGTCACCTTCTAAAGAAAATAGGGCAAAAAAAGCGTCCCAAGGGACGTCCTCTATCTCAGAAAAAAGGCTCCTCAGGAAGAGTCACCTGGAAGAGCGCATCAGAGAAAAGTACGAGGGATCGACGGAAAGGCGATGCGGTAAGGAAAAGAAGATCTTCGTTGGCCAGAGCTCTCTTTGGGCTCGGAAAGGAGTCGGGCAAGCCAGGGGATAAAATGTCCCACTTTCACCTCAGAAAATGAAGAGGCGTCCCGTCCTTCTCCTGCAAGAGAGATCGAGGAACCCAAACGCAAGGACAGAAGGGCAACTGCGAAGGGACACCCAGAAAAAAGTAAAAAAAGGCCTTACTTCGCGCAGGAAAAAAAAGGGAGTTGTGGAGGGGACAGAAGGGACTGACCGACTGGCCGATGGTATAGCGGTTCGAGGGGTGAGAAGAAGCAGAAGTGAGTGAAATTCCTCGTATGGGGAGGGGTCTTCTAAAAGGGGAGGGAACGCGAGGGGGGGGCCCGGCTACAATCACCAAGAAAAGGGATTTCGGGGAGTCGTAAAAGGGTGAGATTCCAGGAAGACAGCTGCCCATAAAAAAACTGGGTTTCACACGAAAGAAGGGGACGGAAAAGCTACATATTCAGAAAATAAATTCCATAAAAAAAGGGTTCTGAAAAAGGGGGAGATAAAAGTATGGCATTGGGGAAGTGTAGGAGTGGAGAAAGCCCTCCAATCGGTGCTGCCATAAGAAAGTGTCAAGGGGAGAGAGCTGTAATCTACATGGCAAATCTCAGCAATCCGTCAGAAGGAAAGCAGCACAACCTTCTATTCTGAAGGGCCAAGTGTTCCCGAAGGGGGACTTAGAAAAAGGGGCCTCGTGTAGGTAAAGAAAACTCGGAAACGAAGACCCTGGTATCCCTTTGTAAAAGGGACTGGAATAGAGCTCGGTACCAGGGACCTCAGGAATAGAGTATTAGATTGTGCGCCGAAAAATCAACAACAAAAAGGAGGGAAGGGGAAGAGAGAATGTCGGCTTCAAAAGATAAATCAGACAAGACGCTAGGAAGGGGGCGACAAAAGGCGATGCAGCACGTTCATTCTTTCACCGGATGCGTCCTGATCAGAAGGGGGAAAGAGGTGAAAACAACCATCAGGCGAAGCATTTCTAAATGGGCACCCGGGACTGGGCCGATCGCCAGGGGAGTACGAGTTGGGAGGTACCTGTGCTCGTTGCCCGTGAACAGCGAGGCGCCGGGGGGGGCCTCGTTGCAGTTCGGGTCAGTTCGGCAAAGCTTCTGCTAAAAGAGAAGAGAGGTTTCACTCCCTGATATGTGGGGGGGTGGCATGAGAAGAGACGGGGGCGAAGCTCAGGGCGTCCACCCCGGTTGTGACGCGTCGGAGGAGGTCTGACAGAAACTAACCCCGCATCCCTGCCTGAGACCAGGCCCGTCGGAAAGAACGCTATAATCCAAAAAGAAGGATCGCCCCGATCATTCAGGAGGACTTGGCCGGGAGACTGCGGAATGCGGCTAACAGAACACTCTACAGCTGCCATGGTCGCAACGGCGTTGAAAAAAACGCCACGCCCTAAAAGGGTGATCTACCTGAGAAAGGGGAGACTAAGCACGAAAGGGGCTGGTTAAAAGATCGCCGACCATTTGCCCGGGGACGTCCTGGTTCTGCAAGGGGAAAAGGCATCGGGGGCCGCAGAGAACCTGCAAGGAGGAGGCCTCGAAAAGGTGAAGCGTCGGAGAGGGCACCGACAACGGCTTGCCAAAGGGCGAGGTACCCATTAAGGAATTGAAAAAAAGCCATTACCGCGAAATCGACCTAAGAAGTCGATCCAGGGAGGTGGGAAAATGAGAGAGACTGAAGCCGCGACTACACGGGAGAGAGCACTTTCTGGAGAGAGGGTCCTTCGCGAAAAGGAGTTTTCGCTCGAAAAAAACTTTCCGGGAAAAAGGGGGGTGCCAGAGGGGCTCTCCTCAGTTTTTAAACTCGAGCTGGCTCATGGGAAAGACAATTACTCCATTCTAACAGAAGAGAAGAGACTGGCCAGCCGGAGGAAACTCGACTTGACATTTGAGTCAACAGGACGAAAAAATTCACGGGGAGGGGGGCCTAACTATTCCAAAGGACTCGTCGTAGAAAAAAGGCCGAGGAGGAGAGAGGCGATGCTCAAGTACACAAAAGCCGTACCTACGAAAGGAGGGACGTTGGCGACCGGGAGAGGCAACACCTCTTTCAAAGTATCAAAGGGGCCTCAGGGTGGAAATGGCGCCGGGAAAGAGAACTGAGCCGGGCGCAAGCTGGGGCTTATTTGAAGGCGGTGGCGAAGGGGGGAGACAAGGGGGGGAAGGCCTACATTTCAAGAGGGAGAAAAGGGGGTCTGGGGAAGGGGGAACCGAAGGCGCCAGCGCGTGGCGAGCCAGTACTGCTCCTGTTAGTAGATCGCCTTTCAGGGAAAAGAAATGGACTGAACACACTTGTCGAACGTGGAAAGGGGGAAACATCGCGGAGGAGAGGGAAAGACGCCTGGGAGTCGTTCCCGCGTCACTCGAGAACAGGAACACCACCCAAGTACCTCGGGACTAGTACGGGGACAGAGAATACGAAAAGGGTGCGGCGGTGACTGGCGGGCGCGGGGGGGCTGGAAAAATTTGCAGGACTGCTATCCGCATCACAAAACGGCGGGGAGGTGCTGGGGGACCTGGAGACGCCCGCGAAGGACGCTTTCTTGCTCGACCAAGACTCCAAAGGGCTGGAATCTACCGCGTGGCGATAAACAAGGGACGACACATCCCGCGAAGGGAAAGAAAATAACAATCAGGCCCGCGACCCTGATGAAAAAGCACGTCTAGTCTGTCTGGAGGGAATTGAGGGAAAGGGGAAAGAGGAGGAGGTTGGGGGGGAACTGCTACTCGTCTAGCGTGAATGTGTCTTGCGGCGGGAGGAGGGTATCATGCCCGCAAAAAGAAAGAAATGACCTGCCAGCGCGAGCCGGCGTCCATCCTCGGAAGGGGGGGAGGCCGTCAACCTCCTCTTATGAGAGATAACAGATAGGATAAGGAAAGTAATTCGCTAGGATGGCGCCGGATCTCGCAGCGCCCTCGGCCGAGGGAGGCCAGCGCGAACGAATCAAGACCTAACAAAAAAAAGAAAAAATGGGAAAAGAGACCGTCCGTGGACCTAAAAGGAACCTTTCACAGCCCAAGTCACTTCTAATAAAAAAAGAACGACCGTGACCGAATCATGTTCGCGGGCCTGCAGGGGAGGGATATTCTATCACGTCGCGGAGCGTCCTGCCAAGAGAGTCCAAAGAAAAAAAGGGGATCCCGAAAAAGATCCGTACTTCCGGGCTCGATCAAACAATCGCTCGGGAGTTCTCCAGGGAGGAAAAGCAACTCCTCTGCGCACTTCCCGGGGGGATGCTTATCTAAAAAAGGAGGGACGAAAAGTTGTTGAACACGAGAATCGAGGTATCTGCAAGATCGTCCGAGGCCGTGAAAGGGGGTGTCACCCTCAGGAATAACTAAAGGGAAAGAAAAAGGAGGGGACTCCTTCGCGTCCGGGTACAGCAAACGTTCGCCAGGGGGGCAGAAGTCTCTTACGGCGACGTCCTCCTGCCGTTTCTGCGACGAACAGTAGCAGAAGAAAGGAAAAAACAAAACATCACCGCGGATTAATAGCGGGAGCTTCCGCCGGTGAAAAAAAAGGCCACCCCTTCGACCCATAGCGGACTAACTCCTCCATCCAAAAAAAACAATTTTTTTTGTGGAGGATGAAAGGCGGGGGGGTCGCCATCTTGGCGCCGCCCCCTGGGGATTCCGCGAAAAAACCGATTCACAGCACCTCCTGAGTTTCACTCGGTCTTCTCAAGTGAGCCAACTAAGGGAAATCCCGGGACCTGCTTGGCGGTGCCGCAACTAGGGCACTCGTCGTACGTCAGGCAACGGGTCGTAAATCGTAAACGGAGCAAAAGGAGTTAGGCCTGCTATTACTGTAAAACGGAGGCGGTTGACGAACCGCAAGAGGCACTGCGGGAACTAAGCGTGTCGGCTGGGGAGAGCAGAGGGATGGGAAAAATACTTGGGAAAGAGACCGTTGCCGGGGACAGAAACTGCGCAGGTGTCGTAACAGGGGCCGCCAGCGCAGGGCTCGGAGAGACCCCCCTCCGGCTTAGACGCCCAGGCGGCTTACGAAAAAAGTCCTCGCTCGGAAAAGGTGTCTCGAAAACAAATCAGCAAATCAAAAAAAACCGCTGATCGACTGCCGCGAGCGATGTAGGCGGGAAGGCTCCGCAGGAGAGGGGAAAGTTCCCTCCTCGTAGGGCCTCGAACGGGGAAAACCAAAAGGACAATTGAGCTCCACTGCACCTCGACCTTGCAAGGAAGCCTGCGAACTTGCGGCAAAAGGCAACGATGAGGCACCGCCAGAGAGACCGAAAGCGTCTCAGGGGAAACGACGCCACGACTTGCGTGGAAGGGCAAGGAAAGCAGTCGAGGAACACCAGTTGTAGTAAAGGGGTGATACAATTTATAAAGAAGGGCCGAGGTGAGTCGCGGAGTTAGACGGGTTGTCGAAGGATCTTCATTTAAAGTCCTCGAAGGGGAAAGCGTAGAAAGGGAAAACGGGGGATTTATAGCGACACTCTAAAAGACGCCGGACGGACCAAAAAAAGGCGGGGGTAACCGTCAGACAGGTTTAGAAAAACAACTACGAGGAATTGTCAAGAAATGGGGAATTTCGGTGACGACCCGCGAGAGGCAGCACAAACAAGCATCATGCGGGCAAACCCGAGGAAAATCGTTTCTCTTGTGTCCCGAATCCTCCAAGCAGGGGAGAAGACTCCGTCCATAAAGAAGGAGGAAAATCCTCTATGGGAAACTCGCTTTAAAAAAAATCTCAGAAAGAACGGAAACGACCAACTCGTCCTCCGCCAAGCTGCGGCGAGGGCATAAACCGTTGAAAGGCAGAGAACTTCTCTCAGATCGGGGAAAGGGGAGCTATCTGAGAAAAGAACGCCGGTACGCAACTTTTAGCCCTGGCCTAAGGCAAAAGGGGGGTACGAGCGGCGGGAAATTCCATGACCCAAGCGGAGGGAATATGGTCATCAGACTCTCCAGCAAAAAAAAAGGATAAAGAGAGGTCGCTTCCAAAAGAAATCAACTGCAGAAACATGGATGGAGACGCTGTCGAGGCAGAACATCAGCGGGCTACCAGGATTACCTGGCGTTTAAAGAATCATATCGCAACGGCATCAAAGGACGAACTAGCGAGGAACTCACCGGGAAACCTATCGACATGAAACCGGAGGACTAGTGAGAGAGGACGGTCAGTGACCGGCTGCGAGGGCTGTGGGGCGCCGTGGAGTCCTAGCGGTTCATTCTGCGGCGGGACCTTTTCTTCGACTGAACTCCATCTCACGAGGTGTCCTACTGCTGGAGGGGAAGGAGAAATCTCGCGTGCGTCGACCTTCCCAAGCAAAGGGCCAAAGGGGTGTGGAAGGGACGCGGTCGACTCTGACTCTGACGACGAAACCGCAAACTCAAAAAAGAAAAGGGGCCGTCCCGTCGGCGGGGGGAAAGTCGCTATATAAAAAAAGGGGGCAGAAAACCAAAAGGAGGACTGCCCAATTCCGACCTGCAGGACCACAACCTGCGGAGACTCCGCGACTCAAATCTTCCAGTGGAAAAGCAAAAAAAACGCACCTACAAACAATGGTGTCATCGACCTAAGACGGCCTCACGCAGGGGGCGTTTAAAGCATTAGGAAGGGACTCGCAGGTTAAGCCGGGGGAAACCTGGCGTTGAAAGCATGGTTTGCCCCCAAACCCCCGGAGTCGCCCGGCATGAGGCAGAGAAAAAAGAAAGTGAAAAGAATCATTGACCTCACGCTGCACACCCCCGTTCGAGTAAAACAGAAGAAAAAGAGGAGGAACGGAAACAACGATCTTCTGATGCAAAAGACATCTAGCAGCGATCCAGCGAAGTTGATGCGCCAAAAAGGGGTGATCCGACGATGGGACGCGCGACTTCTGGAGAGGAACTCTGTGAAGGGAAAATAAGGGCCGAGCCGAAATTGGGCCGGGTACGCACGCGTCGCCGCAGGAAGCCGGCTAATTGAAAAATGCAACGCTGCCTCGCGACAACAAGCGCAAAGGACCGCCAGCCGGAGGGAAGAAAAAAAAGTTGAAATGAGGAGAAACAGATACTTCGGGAGAGACACGAAGTCAAAGGCAAAGGAAAAAAAAAACGGCTGCGAGGAGACGAACCACTCCGTTGCCGAAAAGGGTTAAAGCCGATGCGGAAAATGAACGGCACCTACAACCGATACGCTCCTGGGGAAAAGAGTGAAAGTACGAACGAGTTCAAGTATTCAATGGGCTGTTCTCGGGGAGGGGAAAAAGAAACGCCAAGGGGCCGCCAATCTTCAAAACAAGCCGGTTCGGCAAAAAAAGTCGTAGTCCCGGAGAGGGCTGCCTTTAAATTCGGGCACAGGTTCACCGCAGGAATCGAAGCAAGAAGGCGCTTGCGCCAAAGGGGGGATGGTGGCGGAGCCGGGAACAAGGGGAGCGCAAAAGGAAAAATGTTCAAAAAGGAAAACTTGGCGAACGTAGGGACTGGGCGACAAAACGCGAAGATTCAGATGAAGAAAGGAAAGAGCCCGTTCCTCTGCGACCGGACGCTGTGTCACCACCCCCGGGAACCCGCGAAAGGAAGGTACCGAAAAAGCGCCCAGGCTTTCCAATGCATACGACCTCTAAGACGAATGGGGAGAAAAACGCATCACAAAAGGAGTGGCAGCGGCTGTTGCGAGGGGGGGCATTTGACCGGGATAACGAAAGGAGCGCTTCGGCTTCTGGGCCCCCAGGAATTGAAGAAAAGCAAGGAGGAGAAACGACTGCTTGGCGATGATCTGTGCAGAGGCCACTCCCGACGGAAAGAACAATCATCCCTCGACCTGATGACCGGAAAACGGTCGAGCGGCGGCAGTTAAGATGGAAAAGGACCGGAACATGAGGAATAGGACCATCTGGCGGCGTCGCGCGGCGCTTATCGCCGCCCGCTAGTCCAAAAAAAAAAAGGCGGCCATCCTCGCCGGAAAGGGAGGAAAAAACGCT
>Ga0179593_1304389_pt1 | contig 10317 bp, 17 predicted proteins | sample CZODoug2_1_08_16_FD_185931 | JGI IMG/M metagenome (GOLD analysis project Ga0179593, IMG submission 185931) | Vadose zone soil fungal communities from Angelo Coast Range Reserve, California, USA - CZODoug2_1_08_16fungal (PacBio error correction) | ecosystem: Environmental > Terrestrial > Soil >...
AAAAGGAGGACAGTGAGCACATGAAAAAAAGGTAAGGAAACATGCCGAATAACAAAGGGGGCCTATTAAGCATGTCAAGAACAAACAACAGGGAAAAAAAAAAACGCAAGAAGGACGAATTGCAGGGTGGAATAAAAACCGAACCAAAAAGTGGGGGGAGAAACAAAGCGTCAAGAGAAACACAACATGCAAAAAGGGTTCCGAGCGAGCACGTTTCCTTTTAAAGTTGGGAAGGGGCGGGAAAGAATCTTCTAAATGGTAGTGGCAAGGCAGCGAGGAAACGAACCCACAAAAGGTCACTAAGTACGGGACAACCAAGAAAAACTCAATGGCAAGAGCACAAAAAGCAAAACTTATTGTTTTCCTCTCGCAAGAAAAGAGGCCACCGAAAACGATGTGCCACCCACAAAAAAGAAAATTCCGAACATCTAAAAATTGGGAAAAGGGAACCCAATATTGAATTTGTGGGTGGAAAAACAAACACATACGTTAAAAACAGTCCAAAATATCTTCCCTTGTGGACGCGACATGGAAACGTAAAAAGATAGAACAACTTAGGAAGAAAAGGAAATCCGCCAGGATTTCGGGAAGTTGGTTTGGAAGAAAAGGCCGGGTAAGAAAAACGATGAGTGGCAAAACAAAAACAATCGTCGTACAGGGCAGAAAAACAGGGAAAAAGGGGGAAGTTCATCGGAGAACGCCTTGGCAGAGACTAGTCGCATCGAGCAGGTTTTGAAATTGAGTGAAAAAAAAGAACCACGCCATGCCGGAACCATGGGAGGAAAAAGCTCCGGCAAAACAGTTGAATGGCAAAAACGTGGGGAGCTTGAAAAAACATCTTGACGCGGGAACAGTGGGTGGATCGAGTTGGTGGGGAATCCGGAGTCGCTTGTGGAACTTGGGGGTCACCAAAATGGGGTGGACGGGAGAGGGAGGTACTTGTGGCAGGGGCAAGGACATGACTCAGGAAACAGCCAGAGAGAAAACAAAAAAGAGAGAATTTGGCGAAGGTTGTGAGAAAGATCTTATCTGTTTTCACAAAAGACACAAAGGAAGCAGGATAGCCCTCCCTGCAAACCAAAAGACAGGAGAAGGGAGAACACCTTTGGGAAGGAATGGGAAGTGGTGGTGGGAGGCGGGGACACTCTTTCGCAAATCAGAAAAGCAGGTTTGGAAAAAAATGGGGAAAGGGGTTGTAAAACAGAGTGTGCGCCTGGTCGAAATGGGGAAAGGAAGGTTATGTTTTCCCACAGACAAAAGCGGTAAACCAAAAGGTGGAGGGGAAGTTGAAACAGTCAGGGAAATAAGTTGCACCCAAAGACATCTTGGGGGGGAAAACTTTGAACCGGGGGGGCGGTGCACCAAGGGATGCGTGGGCCTTTAAAAATAAAAAAAAAAAGGGAGGACCCGTAGCCTTGGCACACGTCATATGGGTGCCACCGAAGAGGTTCCAAGAATCCAAACGTTCAAAAGAAAAACACGGACCTAGGTTTTGGGGAGTTGACAGACGTAAAACAGGACAATGGAAATAGATGAGGGAAGACACATAAGGGAACCTTAACCTTCCTAATGGAGAGAACTACTCGCATCAAAAGGGGGGGGCCGAGACTGAGAAAAGGACAACATGCATGTATTGGGAAGAGGAAAAGAAAAAAAGTTTGAACTCGTGGATAGAAAAGAGGGTTTCTGCAAGGAGATTCGAAGTGAAATCAGGGACGGCGTCAAAAAGTTTTGACCTAAAAGCGAGCGGTAAAAAAAATTCCACACAGGAGGGGGTAAAAAGGGCCGTTTGTCAAAAAACTTAAGGGTTCATGTGTGCCGAAGGCTAACAGTTATCCATGGTAGAGTTAATGGGCTCGCGGTAAAAACAGGGAAATTAAATATTTTTCGAAACACATTGACCCGGTGGTCGTTGTGGGTTAAGAACACCGGAGGGAGCACAAAGTCTTTATTGGGTGTGTCAAGGACGTAAAAAATTGAACGAGGGAGTGTTGGCATGTTCGGTTTGGTATCATGTGGTCGCAAGCCGAAAAAAAAAAAAAAACAAAAAAAAAACGGTAGAATCGGAGGGGGGAATAGGGCACTGGGGAAAATTGTTTGGTTGGTCCCCAATCAATAATCACACGGGTTTTCATACAGGGCTGGAAGAGGGCGAATCTCTTCAGGTTTACCGGGTTATGGACCATATCTGGAAACGGGGGGGTTTTGGGTGAGAGGGAAGCGGGAAAAAAAAGACACGTGTTTTTAAAAACAGGGTGTTCAAGCCCCCCGTGTCATCAAAGACCATACGCAGACTAGGAGCCGGCAACGAGAAGGGGGGAAAGAAGAGGTCCAGCCAGCGATGGGGGGAACCTGTTGATGAAACCATTGGGGGGACTGGAGGAAAGAGCAGAACGCAGAAGGGGATCCTAGTAGTCACACAAGGTATGGAAAAAAACTCTGGCTCTGATGTGGTGGGGGGAAGAAGAAAAGTGCTGTGGGTGATTTAGCACATTGTATATTCTCTACACAAAAAAAACAGGGGGGGGGAAAAAGGGAGGCAAACAGAGAGAGGGCTGGTGACAGGACACAACAGCAAGGAATTCCGGGGGTTAACAGAAGTCAAAGGGTTTCAAATGGGGGCGGGATGACTACAGAAATACGTCCTGGCACGTCCGTATAAAAGTTGGGAAGGAAAGGGAAAACACGGGGAACTGAACAGGGTTTACCTGGCTCAAGGGTCAAATAAAGCGTGAAAAGGAGGTCTAGAGGCTTAATTGGGACTGGAAAGAGGAAAAAAAAACGCGACGCGACATGTAAAAAACCAACAGTTAGATATAGGTCCTAAAAGGTAAAGAGGAGGAAAACAACAGGGCCATCGACTGTCAGGAAAAAAAAGTGACCAAAAACGGGAAAAGACAAAGATCCTGCAAGGACGGAACAACAGTATGGTCCCTTCAACGAAAAGAAAGGGGGCGGGATAAAGCCTGAGGAAAGACAATACAAAACAACCCTAACTCATCCCTTTGGAACGTTTCAATTATGGACACCAAGAACCGGTCGAAAGGGTGATAAAATACGGACTCACAAAAAAGCGAAAATGCTGTAGGCAAAGAGGAGTGGGGTAACCTGGTCAAAAACACATATACCTGACAGCGACCCCATAGACCATGGGTCATGCGCAGACACACTGGGGAAGAAACCGAGTAATGGTAAAAAAATAACAGTTGGAGCTGAAAGGAAAACAAAACCAAGGGGGGCCCTTCAGGAAGATTCAAAACACCGATATACACAAAGAAATTCAGACTGAGAAAGAGGAAAATTAGTTACATTAAATAACTGAAAAAGATCAAAACTCGGACTGGTCCTCAGCAAAGAAAAGGCCAAACTGGAAAAACCGGTTTCGGCACTCCAGGAGAGGTAGTGAAAAGTTCGACTGGAGTCAGAGGAAGAGTCGTGATTTTATGGGGCGATCAAAAAAGACAAAACACAGGGGAAACGGGGGGGGAAGGGAGCAGAACTGGTTTATGACCGTGAAAGACCGGGGGTCCCAAAATCAAAGGGCCGGGTTCAAAGACACAATGAAAGTCCCCAAACATGTCTTGTCCATTGTAAAGGAGGTCAAGGGTCCAAAAGTCTTTGTGGTGGGGACACCGATGGGAAGGAACTTTGTTCAAAGGGCCACCGGACTGGTGACGATTGCTGCCTGGGGGATCAAACAGAACCGCTTAAAAGTCGAAAAAATAGGGGGGAAAAGGGTCATCTAAAACAATTGAAAAACGTTAAAAAAGGAAAGGGTTACGGGAGGGTGCGAAGCGAAGCAACGCATGACCAGCCAAACCGGGGCAAAAAACCCAACCAAGGCTTTAACTCCAAAAGGGGTGGAGAAAAAATTGGGGGGGGAGGAGGGAGGGGGGCATAGTAAGAAAAGTGTTCAAAAAAAGAGGGGGGAAACAAAAGAAGGCACAACCTCCCGACAAGGAGAGCGGGGGTATAAAAGGCCTGCAGCATGTCCCCAAGCAAAGGGGAAAGGATAAGTGTTTAAGAAAAAAGGAGAGGAGGGATTTCCAAAAAGACAATTGCCCCGCCAGCGGGTGGGGGGGTGTACAGCTCATAGGTTTTGACCATCGCACTGCTGCACGGATGGCAGGAGAATAAAAACGTTCCGTAAAGGTTCTCCTCAAAAAAGGTACAAAGACTAAATGGCAAATATATCGATGATCGAGAAAAAGCGGTGCCCCGATTGAAATCACACCCTGGGTGTCTGAGGGTGTTAGCATCACGAAACAGCATGTGGGGAAATCCGGGATTTTTAACCGCCCAGGAGTGAAAAAAAGAAAGAACGGTGGAAAATTCAGAGTATGTCCAGGAGAGCCCTTGGCTCTAAATAGGGTCACAGTTTCCGAAACGGTTTAAAAGGGGGTTGGGCGAGGACAACACGGAGAACCTTTTTCATTGGAACGGGGAAAAAATGGGGAAAAACCATGTTCAACTAGTCAGGACTGTGGGCCAAGGGTGGTTTTTACGCGTCTGAAAGGAGGACGAGAGACAACTCAGAAGTGACAGGGGGGAAGAAGGTGGGAAGGGAGATCGAACAATTGGTATAAGTTGCCCAGTGGGAGGTTTTTTCTGAATTAAAAAAACCGAGTGACCGAGTAAGAACGGGCGGGTGACAAATGTGACAGCAAGGACAATGTGTTTTGGGGACAGCCTTCCGCTGCAAAAAGAAAGAACCGACTCGAAAGGGGTAGGAGGGGGGGGCGCGGGATGGGGGGGAGGGTGGTTCGTTAACTGAACTACCAGGGGGTGGAGGGGGCCAACTGGACCATCGCAAATTGATATTTCCTCAAGTGTTTGGTGGTGGGTTCGAACAGGGCGGCCTAGGCCCAGGGTTCAAAACCAGGGTTGCCTGGGGTAAAGTCAAGGCAGCTCATACGGGATCATCGAAAAAAAAACAACGAGGAGGAAGGGGAAGTATAGATAAACATTATGGGGGGAAGCCTGATTCAGGAGGGGGGGTGTCACCGAAAACAAACCACGGGGGGGGAAACCTGGTGAAAGCGTCCGAAACAAAAAAAAAAAAAAGAGAAGAAAAAAACAAAGAAAGCCGGAAATGGGTCCAGTGATACTAGCCCACCAGTAGTCCGAGGGGGGGGGATACCAAGCAAACAACGCCGAAACAAAATTTCCGAAAGCCTTCAAAGGGTGGAAGAGAACTTTTAGTGGCAAAAAAAGGAATAAAGAAATTGAAGGAAAGGCAAGGACAGGATCCCTCGTAAAGGCACGGCTAGTCAAAAAAAAAGCAGGGTCAAACTAACCTAAACAGGTGCAAACCCAAAGCAAAATAAATGGTTTCGGACGACGAAAAATCAATCTTCAAACGGTCGGGGGCGCCCGCCAACATCCAAAAAACATCGGCCAGCAATAAAAAAAGAAAAAAGAAAGAAGAAAAAAAAAAAAAAAAACCAATTTCCAAGGACGACACTAGGGTCAAATGTGGTTCAAAAATTGTACGAAAGTGCACCGCGTCAACACGAAAGTCAAAAAAAAAAATTGTGGGACTTCGGAAACCAGTAAAAAGAAAGAACTATAAATCAAACAGGGGCTAAAAAGTAATAGCAGGTGCAAAGGTTGTTTGAGGATGTTTTCTAAAACGTAAAATATAAGGAGGGAAAAGTGCCCAAATTCCAGTGACGGCAGACAGAAGAGACCGACATGAAAATTGCTACCAACGAATTGGGAAAAATCGCTAATCGAAGACGCTGTATTGGGAGCAATTCGGGGAAAGTTACAGGGGGGGGGGGGGGGGGGATAACAGGCCTACTCCGAAAGCTTAGAAAAAGGAAAAACTCGCCCCAGCAAGGGTCGCTTCCTTTAGCTGGTACAAAAACCTGGGCCGCGGGTCAAAGGGGTTCTCTCTAAGGGTGGTTTGGGAAAAAGAAAACTCGTCATCTTGCTTTTCAACAAATGGGTGGGAGGAATGACGAACAGGTGCTTTACCAAAAAAAGCCGTTGACTCAAACTAGAAAACAAGCAATAAAAAACTGGGGGGGGGCGTTTGCCGGGGCGAAGAGATCTTCAAGGTGGGGGAAGTAAAACAAAGATGAAAAATGGACTATCGACGCAGCGGCCTCGGACCAAAGATAACGCACAAGCGATCGCCTTTGGGTACAAGAAAAGGCACTAGGGGGTGTCTTTCACTTGCAGTGACGGCGATCGTGCCCCTTTGTTGAGAAAAAAATACTTGCACAGAAGTTAAAAAAAAAATGATTTGGGTAATAAGGGGCGTGTTGTGTCGAAGGGGGCGTTGCACGAAATGTGAAAGACAGGGGGGAAGCGCTTTTTTGAAAACCCAGATTGCAAGCAACTGGAAAACCATCCGTTGTGGGGGGATTGAACGATTCAAGCCAATTTGGGTGCAACCAAATAAATTGGTGTTTGGTAGCGGTGGAAAAAAAGGGGGAGCAGGGGGGGGGCAATTTAGAAGACAGTGAAAACGTCATGTCGCAATATTTGAGATTAGGATGAACCTGAACACAAGGGGGGAGGAAGCCACAACGGTATAACTGGTGTACATTCGTTGAGCAACAAAAAACCATAAAGGGGGGGCATGGATCATAACATGGTACGAGAAAAAGGGGCACAAAAAGACATTCCTAATGGAAACGAACACTACGCACAGGTGTAGCTGGAGAAAGCCGATGGGGGGTAGCCTCCCGTTTCGTTTGAAGATGAAAAGAAGTTTTCCTCGGTAAAGAGAAAGGGGACGGGAAGGAAGGGTACAGCAATAAAGGGAACCCAGAAAAGTTGGAAAGGACGTTTTCCCGACAGCAAAGGAAAAGAAGAACGGAAAAAAGAAGCCGACTTCGTTAGGGAAAAATGGGCGGTGCCGAGACACAAATGGTATCTGGGGTACAAGGAGGCAGGTCCACGAAAAAACAAGGGAGTTGAACTCTACTCTGGGGTTGTAAACAAAAAGCATTGTGAGCCGTTTTGCAAAACGGGGGGGGTGTAGGGGTAAAATCAATTCAAACTGGGTGTTTTCGTTAACATAATTGAACGGAGGGGGAATCGTAGGAAAAGGGTGGGGGAGGGGGGGGGACTGTCGGGGGTGGGTGTTAGTCAAAGGAAGCAAAAAAATGCCCAAAAAACTAACTCCGGTAAAGAAGTTTGGTCATTCTTGGGGCAAGGAAAAAACTTGGCCATGGGGGGGAAGGCAAAGAGAAACACAGTTTTGTAACTAATATGCAGAGGTTCTAGGAAGCAGGATCTGAAAGGTTGTCTGGAAAACCGGGTGATATCAAAAAAGAGGTTTTGGGGTGGGAAGGACAGGGGGGCGGGGGAGAGGCGTCAGTTTTTTTCCAGGGGAAAACTTGGTCGGCATAACGCCGAACGAGGGCCGCAACGAGGGACTAGGAACCAAGACAGGAGTGGAATGGGGGGGGCACGTACATTGATAATCCATTTGGGAAAAAAGGGGAAGGGAGGGGGCCTAACGCAAAATGTCTGAAGTAACACCAAATGCCCTGATGAACAATTGGCGCAGCGGGGGGGAGGAAACTCACTTTTAGTGGGGTGAAAAATGGGGAAAAGGAAAAATGGAATTCTCTTACAAAACAAAAAGGAGAAAGAAAGGAAGATACGGTGCTCTTTCAATCACCCCAGCAAGTGGAGTCCTCCACACAATATCAGAGAAATGGGGTGAGGGTCAGAATGGGCCAGTTGGTAGAAAAGGACGTCCTGAGACGGTATTATTAACGCAAAGGGAGTAAAAATGGAAGAATTCAGTCACCTTGGCAACCAAAGGCCGACGAGGGTTTAGCCGCTTTGCTGTTCTGCCTAAAAGTAGGGACGGCGGAAATTTCTGGAAAAGAAGGGAAAAAAAAAAAGCGCCCAATCCCCGAACATACAAACCAAAAAAAACAGCAATTATGGAAATGTGACCAGAGGTAAGAGATAGAAACTACTGCAGAAAAAAGACCAAGAACGACCGTAACAGGGGGATGTCGTAGGAACAGCAAGGGGAAGAAGAAATAGTCATGTACAAGGGGAAACGCGTGATGTCGTTCGCACATGAAGTACAGAGCAGCCAACCAGGGGGTCCCTACGATGGGTAGTCAAATTGTGTATGGGCCACCAGACCACAGTCGAATCATACAATAGAAAACACCAGTCAAACTTATCAATGTATCAAGAATGGAAGTAAGAACAACCTTTGGACCCTCGAGAAAAAAACTTAAAGAAGAAAGTAACACAGGTGTGGGGCGTGCAAACAAAAGTCAAACCGCCCCCTGTGTGAAAAAAACGCTCAAACAAAAAAAAACAGTTAAACGCCAAAAACAAGTTGGACGTTCCCATGCTGAATAAAACAACGGGTCGGAAACGGTGTCAAAAGGGATGGGCTGCAAAACAACTTCCTCAGGAAAATTCTCGATCACCGAGTAAAATTTTTTGGGAGGCTACGGGGGTAGAGAAAACCGAAGGTGCAAAGCAGCTTCGGGGGAAAGGCCGGGGGAGGGCGTTTGGGGGGGAATCCCTAGGGAGGGTTGAAAGGGTTGAATGGCGAAAGGGGGGGTACGATATGAAGATTCAAGGGGCCCTTTTGGGGGTGACGAAGAAACCAAACTAAAGGTTCCGGTGTTGGACCGAGGGACAGGTGGGGCTCGGCCCAAAAGAAGACGAAAAAAATCAGGGGTTGTGTCAAGCCGTTCACCGAAAGTAACAAAACGATCAAAAGAAAAAAAGGGGGGAACAACGGGATAGGTTACAAAGTGAAGGCTTTGGGAAAACCGATGAGGGGGTGGATAAACCGTTGTTCACAGCGGTCATGGAAAAAAGCTGAGGGGCTGGCTGGCAAAAGAGAAAAGCTTTGGGACCCCACGGTGGGGCAAGGAAACGGACGGAAAAGGGTTCAAGCTACCAAACAGGAAAAAGGAAAAGTTTTCCAAATGTCGGTGGGGGGGAAAAGCAAAAACGACCCACAAGGTGGGCACCAAATGCAAGTTGCGGTCCAAAAGGGGGAGGAGTTGGGAGGATGAAAAAGGAGGTGAGAAGGACGGAGAAGGTGTCCATCTTTGTAAAACATAGATCAGCCCAAAAACTGAAAAAAAAAGGGGGAAACGTGTATGAGAGCTGAAACAAATCAAAGGGACCCACAATGTGGGAACAAAATACGTACAATAAGAACCATTTCAAGTTGAAAGCAAAAGTCCGAAACAACAAAACAAAGAAAAAGAATGAAACCAATGACCCAAACCCAACACAGGTTTTGGGAAGGCTCAGGGTTTAAATGAAAACTTCGGAAGAGGATGGAGCTAAGGCGGGCAAATGGAGTATGGAAGGGGTAGAAAAATGCAACGGTAAAAGAATAATGCGAAGTATAGGGTCGTCAGAAATACAGGAAGAAACAGACGGGTTAATGAACAAAAAGGAAATGGGGGGGGGGTCTAATGGTGGGGGGATGATCTCGCGGACGAAGGCCCTAAAAAAAACCCCCCACACCAAAAAAAAAAAAAAAAAGGGTGGGGTGCAATCAGGGAAACGGTTTAAACAAAACTTTTTAATGAAAATAACGAACGCGTGCACCGGGCGTATTTCAATTGGGGGGAGGGGAAAAAAAGGGTAGCTGTCCTATCAGTGGCTTCCGTTCCAAGGTTAAAAAAAAAAAAACGAGCCACAAAAGGTAACTTTCGCTTGGCGGGTAAAGTCCATTTTGGGAAAATTTGAGGGAGGCCTTGGGGTGGATAAGTCGGGCAGAATGAGTTAGGTAGAGCCCAGCTCGGAAGAAAAAAAAGTCAGGCGAGCGAAACATAGGCAAAGTTTGGCAGGGTTGCAAACCTGGGGTGAATTGCAAAAACGGACCGAATATAGGGGAAAGAGGAAGGGATTTAAAAAAAAAGTCCGGACCCGCAGTAAAATGGGGGGGGGAGAATCTGGGTGGAACGACAGTCAAAAAGGAAAAAAAGATTCGAGCGGGGGGAACTTAGGAAAAGGGGAAAAAAGGTTGGGTTGGGGGGAAAAAAGATTTACAAAACCAATGGGGGGGGGAAGAGAAATTTGCCACCTACCACCATGCTGGGAGTCGAGGGTGGGTTTTTGTCAAAGGGCTCAAAAGAGGCAAACGTTTCTTTTTAAGCACCCTGGGCGGTCAAAGGGAGGAACACCTCCTACAACGGGAAGTCGCTCGCCAAAAAACAACCAAAAAAGAGTAAACAAGAAGTTTCACCAAAGGACGAGTTGGGAACGAAAAAAACGGGACTTTTGGCAAAGTGAAAGAACATGGTGGTCCCGAAAGCAAAACAAACGGAAAAAGAAGAAAAGGAACGAGCCGGTTGTAAA
>Ga0179593_1368757_pt1 | contig 10317 bp, 13 predicted proteins | sample CZODoug2_1_08_16_FD_185931 | JGI IMG/M metagenome (GOLD analysis project Ga0179593, IMG submission 185931) | Vadose zone soil fungal communities from Angelo Coast Range Reserve, California, USA - CZODoug2_1_08_16fungal (PacBio error correction) | ecosystem: Environmental > Terrestrial > Soil >...
CTTGGGTTGGGTTGGCTGCCCATTTGTTGCCTTTCTTCTCTGGAGGGAGGGGCGGCCTCTCTGGCCAGCGAAAGGTAGGAAGAAAAGAGGGCGGATCGGCTTCACCTCCTCGCCTGGGCGCAAAACCGCGACTTGCAGTTCAAAGCTGAAAAGGTCAGGGGGGTCAGAATCGTAACGCATCGTCCATCTTGACTGAAGGGAGAAAACGCGGAGGAGGTCACAAGAGAATCCCCGCCAAGTGGTTAGGGGGGGAGGCCGTATTGGGGGCCCCTGAAACTGTGAAATAAAAGCAGCGAGCTGGGTGAAGGAGGAAGGATGAACTATGCTCCGGTGTAACGAGGAAGGGGGAGGGCATGACTTGATGAGAGGCGTCAGCGGGAGGTTTGGGTTTCTGGGGGGGAGGGGGTTTCGTTTGCCACTTCAATCGAATGTATAGGCCAATGCGCGGCGAAAATGACATACATAACTGCACGAGGGGAGGAAGCGGAAAGCGGGGATGGGTTTAAACTGGGGGGTTTACTGGGTGAAACGCAAGAACGAAGGTAAGGTCGCCGGAAAGGTAATCGAGGCCCTGGTCGGTGCTTTAGTTCGCATTGGGAGAGTAGTGGGTAGGCGAAAGAGAAGAAACCATGCTTTCGCTCTCTGAGGAGGGCTCGGCCTGTCGGTCAGGTCGGAATGCCGGTAGAAATCTCTTCTCGCCGTCGCTGCGGAGCCTCAGTCGTAAAATGGGGTGGATTGGGGGGGGAGGGAGATCCCGCAGCTCCTAACTCTCGCACGAAATTTTCTTACCGGGGCGTGGAGTTGGTCATGAGACTACTAGAAGGGACAATGGGCCCCTATCCATTAGGCGGTAAGGAAGGGCCTGGGCTAAGAACAGTCCTTGTGAAAGGATCTTTCCCAAATCAGGAAAGTCTTGGTGCGGAATCAGCGTTCTGGAATGCTCGGCACTGTAGGAACGGCATCGTTATGTGATTCTGGAGAAAGTGGAGCGAATCAGGGAGAGGTCAAACCTGCGCAAGAACCGCGCACTCCCTGAAAGAAAAGGGGGCGAGGACGTGGGGGGGCGTCGATGGGCTGGGCTGCGGCTGGCTCCGGGTCTAGAGTGAGTGAGTGGGCAGTCACCCTGGGACACCGGTCTGGCGCGACGGTCGTATATCTCGTGAAGAGGAGAAAAAAGAGGGGGCTGGGAGGGGGAGTATCGATTCGCTTGAGCCGAGGTGATGATCGGAAGCGCGATAGTGACCTCTACATCAAGGGCAAACAAGGCTACTCGATACCAGGCGTGCGTATCTACTCTCACACTGAGGGGAAGAGATAGAAAGAAGAAAGGGAATAAGGGTCGCCCGCCGACATTGATTTACTTCGAAAGGTGATATACTGTTAGGGGGGCCGGCGAGGGGGGGGGAGAAACTGACAGCGAATCGAGTCTTAAAAGGACACGGAGGGGGGGAGATCACGGGAGTCATCATATTCGCGACTGTAGCAGATGGTACGGGTTACTGACAAACCGCCAACGAGATCGGAAACAAGCTTAGGAAAGCAATCGCCCATCGCGCCAATTCTCTGCGAGCTCCTCGAATTGGAGGAGTTCCTAAGACACTTATCCTTAAGCTGAGTAAATGCAGCGGACAGCACAAGACTAGGTCCCGCCGGTGAGACGAAGCATCAGAAAAGTTTCCAAGCACAACGAATGATTGTGGAATTCATCACCAGTCTGTGAGTCTCCCTCAAAACTCGATGAGGCTATCACGAATAAAAAAGATCAATCCTAGGGCATGGCGACCGGACGATCGGGTAGGAAAGAAGAGAAAGGGAACCGGATCCTCGGTGCAGGGTACTGGAAATTCGGTATGATGGCTCATGGCGAGCCAAGAAATCAGAACCCACCGCCGAAAGCCTACTATGATCCTGAGGGGGGACACGACGAGCTACCTGGGAGGAAAGTGAAAACCTGCAAGGCCCGGCTAAATGGCACAAGAGGAAGATCTAAAGAATTTGCTCTTCATTCGAAAAAGAGATAAACCTTCTGAAGAATCTCTTCACGAGGAGAAAAGAAAGGCCATAGAGGACCTTCAAGAAGAAAAAACAAAGCCGATTTCACCCAACCCAGCCAACCATCATATGGCCTAGCTCCGTAGGAAAAATCCTAGTCGTAAAAAAAAAAGGGGAGACATCTAGGGGCATCTTTTCAACCAAAAAACAAGAACAAAGCAACAACCAAACGAAGCAAGAACGCAATCAGTCACAGGGCGCATGCTCCGGTTAACAACCGCTTTTGGAAAATATCCGCCCGGGAAGGAGAATCTCTTCAAAAGCTTTGATTGAAAGATGGAAAAAGCATCAAATAGGGAGAGGGGATGCATGATAAGTGAAAGAGAAGAAGGAGGTCCCTCTATTAGCCTGATCAGGGCAAACTGATGGACGAAATTTCCTGACAAATAATGTCAAGCGAAGGAGGGTAAAGCCGAGAAATCGACTGAAAGGAGCGCTCCGAAACGCACTTCTTGAAAGAGGGAAAATTGGGGAAGAGATCCTCGAAGCAGAAAAAAGGGACCAGGCCAACAAAAAAGAAACGATAAAACAAACGAGGAGGAGGAGGGAGAGAATCTTTCTTTTGGCCTTACAGGAAGGGGGTGAAAGGGTTCGCTTGTCGGCTGCCAAAGGAAGCGCAATTCGCAACTCGAAAAGGGGGAATAGTAAAGACGCGATCTCGGCATGGAGTACGCAACCTGACTGAGCGTGGGGCTGTCCAAGAATGAAAATGGCACTATTTAACTCATCTAAAAGAAGGTTGCAAAGATAGTCATAAAAAGAGGGAGGCCTCCTCAGATCACATTCATCCTCGTAACCTCGGGGGGAGGAGCCTTATTGCACCTGAAGAACTTCAACAACAATCAGCGGAGAGGGGGGGGGTGAAAAAGCCGTAACTGTTAAGCAGGAGCCAACATGGGTGGAAAAAACTTAGATTCGAGCTCCAAGAGTCGAGGGGGGGGTGTAATTTGTGTTAGCATGGGTCAAATAGCTGTAAGATAAGGGGAGGACAATTAGTCAGGGCGAACCTACCATAATTAAGAAAGATACTACGGATAGGCATTCGCAACGATGTGAGGGTTGGAGACTTGTGTGTACGTGATCTCTGCATCGTGCAAGGGGCTGGGACCGTAGGTACATCGAGACGGAAGAGGGGTCAATACGTCCGTGATGGGAGAGAGATACTCAACTGTCTCGAAGGGGGGGCCGCTGGCTGGTAGTTGCAGGAATGCATCAAGAGAGAAAACCCAGTTCGCCTTCGCTGTTTCGGGGGTCCGCAATCTGAGATTTTGAGGACGCATTTGGGGAGACGGTCCCACGAGGAGCTCAGACGTCTAGGAGGAAGCGTCTGTTGATGCTGTATCGCCGTCCGGCTTTGAATCAGAAGCGTTGGAGGGCTGGAAAACTACTTGGAGGTGTAGCCGCACCAGGGACATGAAGGTTTCCAGCTTGCTGGAAATCGAGGGGGTCTGGGTCGCGCAGGCTGGAGTACAGCAGAGTTTGGAGGGATGCTGGCTATGTCCGGAACAGCAGCAGCGAAAAAACGGGGACTCAGAGCGAAACCTTAGGACTCTCAACAAGGCGGGAGACCGGGACAGAGTTGGGGGGGTCGGCAAGCTTGCTGTGAGAAAGAAAAGGGGGCGTCGTGGCGGAAAGGGTGTTGGCGGTGTGGTCTTGTGCGTCGGCAGCCGGGGGGGGGAGCGAGGGGGGATCGTCGGGGTCGTGGTGTTGCGGGGGTGTCGGGGGGGGGGGGGGGGGGGAGGGGGGGGGCAACTGCGTAGGCGGAAAAAAGTGAGTGCAGTGTCTGCTCAGTCTCTTGTCGCTCGGGGGGGGGGGGGGGGGGGGGGGGGGGGGAAGCGAGGAGGGGGCAGAGTGGTGTTCTTATGCTGGGGGCGCTATCTCTGTACTCATAATCAGGGGAAGGTCGGACATCAGTGGGAAGAGTGGTCGTGCGCGAGAAAGGTGCCTGGTTCTCTCCCACAAGAGATGAAAGAATTGGTCGGTGCGTTAGTGCAGAGGTGCGGCGTGTCCTAACCGGAGTGGAACGAATTTCTGGGAGGGGGAGCGGGGCGTGGATGAATTCGGCGATCATCAAGTGCGATCGAGTCGAACGTGCGGGGGTGCCCTAAAGAGGGAGTCATGCGGCTGAGCGGCGCGGCATAAATGGCGGAAGAGGGTGGTAGGACGACCTGCGGCGCGGCGGTCGGACTCGAGGAGCATTTAAAACATCCGCTCTAAAAAAATCAGAGCAAGGGGGGTTATCAGGCGGGTGTAGCCAATTTTGAAAGTTGGCTCGTAGGCGGTTTGATTTCTGATAGAGGCCGCTCCAGTGAAAGGATCAAAAAAAAAAATCTGAGTCCTCAGAAAGCAGCAAGAACTCTATTGCACCACGAAGGGACGGGAAATTCAGCACCAAAAGGCGTCGACACCACGCAGCGAGCCAGACCAATATAAAAATCCCTGGAGGGCAAACGGCTAAGAGTAGAATCGGAAACAAGGAACCGACTCTTGAGTGGGTAACTGCGTGAAATGCGCTCATCTTCTGAAGAAACTCCCTCGACTGCCGAAGCGCCTCACAGACCAGCAAAGCGAAGTATTACTCATAGGATCAGAGGAAGCACATCACAGGAAAAGGTGAAAGGGGAACTTAAATGTTTAAGAAAAAGAATATATCGACAGAAGAAAACGATACGGAGCACACCTAAGGAGGTAAAGTCAAGCGGAGCAGCCGCCTGAGGCCCGGAGGAAGGAGAGAGCACCAACACGCAACAAATCAAGGGTTGAGCCGGGGCAGACTAGGCTCGGATTTCTTAGAAAGGGAGACATTTCAGGATTTGGGGCACAAACACCAAACAAAAAGACAACCAACTGAAGAGAGAAGAGCAAGAAAAGTCAGTTCTATCGGCTCGTTACAAAGCAGCTTTGGAAGAAGGATCAAAGACTGACCATCTCGCTGGGGGGGGAATGGGGCCATGTTAATACGGCACAATATACCCCCTGGAGGGGAAATGAGGGAGGAGTCGAGTCGATTGAGGGGGAAACAGTCGACTTGATGGACGAGGGGAGTTAAAGAGAAAAGCGTGAGCATATCAGGCTGTACCACGCTCAGTTGTATGGTCCAAGGGAGGGCGGATGCCGAATCGCGATCCAAAAAAAGAAATTGAGCGAAGTGGCGAATGGGCAGAACCAAGGAAAAAGAAAGACGGAACAGGGCAGCCAAAGCAAGATCCTAAACAACAACAACGGAGAGAAAGCTTGGCTTTTGGGGGATAAGGCTGGTGTCTTGTCCGGAAGCCTAGAGAAAATCGCAATCGCAAGGGGACAGAGGTGCGTTTGCGTCGGGGAAATTGGTTGTCTCCCCCGGGGGGGTCAAAGCAATCGGCCGGAATGACGAATTCAAGCTTGCAGTCGGATCTGAGAAATGTCGCCTGGCGAGGAAGAATAGGAAAAATGCCGGAGTGCAACACAATCGCTGGAAAATTAGGTCCTCTCGGGGCAGTATGGTAGGGACGACAGTTGGGGGCCCCGGCTGAAAGGGGGCAATCAAATAAGACGAGGGAAAGGGAACCGCGCGGTGACTGGTAAGACGGACGGTTGTAAACCGAGCGGGGGCGATCAGGGGAAATGTGTAGTCACGTTTGGGTGGGGCGGTCGTGGACGCTTGTGTGCCTGAAAATCGCTGTTAAGATAAGGGAAGCAGGGAAAGCACTGAAGATTTAAGATAGAGCGCTCTTATTCTAGAAAAAAGGAGTTTGCTGGTTTGGGGTGATCTCGCATCGGTTCATCGAACGGGGAGAATGTGGAGGAAGGACTGAATAGAGGACTAAGAAGCAGAACCTTCGTCAGTTGCGAGATGCGACACCAGGGTCTGTCAGACTATCACCTCATCTGGAAGGAGAGGGCCTGTCGTGCGGGCTGAATACACCGGACTGCGTAGGAAAACTACCCGCTGGCTGCCCCCCATCCAGGCCAGGGGGGCTGGGGTGGAACGAGGGAGGGAAAAAAAAAACGGGGGATCTCTTCAACTTCCGCGAGGCAGAATCCTCAGGGAGGGGGGAATGTAAGAAGAGTGGAGACCCGGCTCGAAAGAAGGCAACTTGGTTGAGCCTCATACGTGGCGGGATCCGGCGCTGGCGGTAAAACCCTTTTGTGGGAAATTCAAGCAATAACCCTTAGGGGGGTGTGGACGGACACTGCGGCGTCAGGAAGAGACTTTGTGTTAAAGTTCAAAGGCCAGTTCCTTGTTCGGGAAAGGCGCGTTCATCTGCACAGCCAGCTCGACGCTCACAGGGGGGCGAACCTCGCAGAGCCGAGTAGATGTCGGGCGCTGCGGCGCGTTCAAACAAGGGCAGTAGCGCAGGCGGCTTGTTCGGGGCTAGAAGGGGGAAAATGGAGTCAATCTTTCGTAGAAAACTGATGGGAGCAAAACAGAAAGGCGGGGACAGGAGCGCATTCAAGCTTTCACGCGTTTGATGCAGTAACGGGAAGCAGCGGGCGGTAAAAAATCGGGACAGCGACATCAAAGGATTACTCTCGATCATGCGGGTGCATATCTCATCACTCCAGGTATTATTAGGAAAGGAAGAGAGAGAAGGAACCTATGAGGGGCTAAGGGCCGGGGAGTACTGAAAACGTGAATGATGAGGTCGAGCTGACGAAGGCATGCAAAGCTAATTCGCTTACCCAAGCCGCAGCTTGAAGAATCAGCCGCATAAGAAGGAGCAAGAGGATGAAATCCTATTTGTGAAAGAAACGCCAAATAGAAAAAAAATTGAAAAGGGACTAACACCGACAGAATATGGAAAAAAGTCGAAACTTTCGGTCTCCTGACCCGCCAATTCTAAAATGAGATGAGATGGATGAAAAAACATATGACCTCTCCTCGGAAGATAACGCAATCTCAAAAAAAGACAAAAAAAGAGTCTCTAAGACCGAGCAGCAAAACGCATTTCACAGCCACAAGAAGGGTTCTTAATCACAAACAAAAAAAACAATGTGGCGCTCCCTCAGGGAGAAACGAGCCCAAGAAAGAGGCAGGGGGCGCACCGGCGATCGAGATAAAAAGAAACGGAAACCGGGGGGGACTGAAAGTGCAAGAGGGAAGGAAATCTATACGGAGACCTAAGACGGGAGCATCAGTCGATAAAAGCAACGCCGATGTACGCAAAACTCAAGAGCGGATACAGCAGCGGAAAGGCATCGCAAAACAGAACAAAATAGTCTCAGCAATGTTTGCTTACAGGGGAAGAAAATCATCCAATAAAAAAAAGCGTAGCTGACAGATCTAAAGAGGAAAATGCACCCGAGTGCAGAGGCCTGAGGAGGTCACCGTCTCACCACGCCTCAGGTTAGGGCCCTCTCCTACGAGGGGGAAGAAATAGTTCATAGCTAAAGGAGACATGAGATTAAAGCGGAATAGAAAAAAAAAAAAAACAAACAAATACAGCAGAGGATCGCGCATCTTCAGGCTATGTCGCCACAGGAACCGGGACTTCACCGGGAAAGGAGAGAATCAAAAAGAGACTATTTTGAGGGAAGGGTCCGTTTCCGGCAATACGAAGGAAAAAAACGATGTCATTCTGGATTCTCGATTTCTAGGAAGTCCGGTTTTTCGCCCATTAGAGGGGCAATGACGATTAAATGAGGGAGAGGCCAACTGGGGAAGCCAAGCTGGGAAAGCGAGCGAAGACGGTGGATGGTCATCAAAGGGGGAGGTCCGAGTCGGAGAAGAACGCACGCTGTGCTCGAATTGAGGTTGCCAGGCCGGCTACAAGAACTTGAAACCAAGTAGCCAAAGCCAAGATCCTCTACGAACAGAGGAAAGAGATCTGGGCTGGGGAGGGGAGTTGCAAGCGTCGGCTGTCCCGCGTGAATGATCTGGCCAGGAGGAAACAAACGGGCTCCGCGAACGCCTCGGCAGCCGAGACCTGCATGCCTTGACTCAGATGAAGTAGGGAAAGCCTTGAAAGCAGCTTCTTCTTGAAAGGAAGAAGAGCCTAGTCAGAAAATCGCTAGGGCCGAACTCCTCTCAGCTCATAGTTTATCTTGGGGCAGAGGAAAAGGAAAGGTCAAGGGAAGATGGGTGAAGGAATCCGAAAATGGGAAAATGAGGGGACAAAGCGCCGGGGGAAACAAGATGCATGAGAAGCGCCTGACTGATCTCTCTCCATCTTGGGTTTGGTGGGTGGGGGGGGGGATTTTTGCCACTGAGAGCTGTAAGGAAAGCAGGGGGCAATTGAACGATAAAATGAGGTCTAATCCTGCAGGAGGCGCAGAGTAGGGAGCAACATCTTGTTTTGGGTGTGGGAGTCGGTGAAAGACGAAAAAGGAAGGCCCGGTAATGAACAGGAAGGGGGGGAAAAAATTCTATGCTGTGAGTAGCGGGCAAGCTCAGTTATCGTTGCAGAAGTCGAAGAAGCGCACCCTAATTTAGGAGAAGATCGGGGGAATAAAAAGGAGTGGGCTGCGCTTTCGAATGCTGTCGTCGTTCGGGACGCAATCTGGGTGGGCTGGAAGCCCACTTAAAGGGAAAGGAGAAGGCGGGGACTCGAATCGTCCTACAAATTACAACCTTAAAAAAAGTGCCCGTGTCGGGTTCAAGGATAGAGAGCAGTTTCAAAAAGGGGGGGAGAATCGGATGAAAATCTCGGAGCCTGGCGGGATCAAGCAAACCTTTTTGATGAGCTTTCCATCAATAAAGGATGGAGGAATCCGCGTTACGACTGCGAGAGAAGAAGGGGAGACTCCTATGGGAGATGAATGACGTGCATCTCAGCCACCGGGTCACCGGATCACAGCTTTCAAAAGCGAGAGACGAAGAGCCCGAAAAAGGGCGCATCGGCTTCAAAGAAGGGACGTCGCGGACTCTTCGTGTTGGCTGTTGAGGGTCGTCACCGGTAACGGCTGATAGGGTGGGAGGCGCCTCATCTGAAGGCTTGAAAAAAAAAAGATAACGCGCGGAACGAAGAAGGATTCAGCGGAGGATGCGAGGCGACAGAAAAAAAGAGAAATCGCGGTACATCAATCAAAAGTCGACATCACGTTAGGGATGAACTAGGAGAAGATAATCGGTAAATCGCTCTACCCAACAGGAGGGGGGGACGAGAGCTAGACGGCACGAAGATGATACGGGTCAGCACGCCTACTTGCGATGTCGAGGGAAGGGATAACCTCAGGGAGCATCCCGATGCCTCAAGAGGTAAAAAAATCGCCAGATTTTCCGCTCAAAGTAAGCATGGGAACAACCGAGTTAATGACCAGAAACCGTGCACCGCCACCTCGATAGAGGAGAAGACCACAGGGTTGAGTAAAGCAAAGGACAATCGACGCAATCACCTAGTCATCCTCAATTTTGAGGCTTCCGGACTCGGGAGTGATGCAGAGCAGCGGAGATGAAAGGAAAAAAGAAAGAAAAAGCTGGTTCCCAGTGGAAAAACGACAGCCAGACTGTCAAAAAAAAAAAAAGGGGGGGGCTGTAAACAATGTTTCGGAGCCCGCAGACTGAGATACCGCGAAGACAAAAAGAAGTCACTCCGGAGAGGAGAGAAAAACATGAGGGGAACCGAACGCGGCAGTGGGGACGAGCGCGAATTATGGGAGGAAGCAAGACCGCTATAAGCCCGACGATTGCTCTCAATGGGCTGATTACCAGAATGCAAGGAATCGCCTGCCCCGACAAGAAATGCACAAACTCGAAGCTCCAGTGGGGAAAGGAGAAAATCGTCGGAGAAAGAGAAAAAGGGCGGAGCTTGCGAAGAAAAACAGGCCTCTGAATGTACGGAAAGCAAAGTCCTGGACTACGTCAGATATGTCAAAGAAAGGAAACCACCAAGGTAAAAAAGCACAGCTTGATCCGATGAGAATCAGCTTTCGGAGAGGGGGAACTCCTCATTTCGCCTCAGGAAGTCTATGGAAAATTGTCAAACAAGCGAGAACACCCAACTCGCAAGCAGGGGAGAGATCATAACATTGCATATGAGGTTACAGGGGCTCTTTTTCTAGCAGAAAGGGAAGGACGAGTACGCTTCACGATGGGGGAGGAAAATTGCCGTTCGAAAGATAACCCTCTTGCCGTCAGAGTCATTAGGAGTGAAGCCCTGAATCATGATGAAGGAAATGAGTGAAAGAGCCGAACGAAAAAGTACAGCTGACACGAGCACTAGGAGGGAAGACAAGGGAACGAGATCTGACCGTCGGCGAAATAAGAAAAAGCGGGTCGCTAATGCGAAGTGGAAAAGATAGGCAGCCGAAAAAAAAGGCGACGGTAACAAAGCAAAAAGAAGAAGG
>Ga0179593_1140493_pt1 | contig 10316 bp, 9 predicted proteins | sample CZODoug2_1_08_16_FD_185931 | JGI IMG/M metagenome (GOLD analysis project Ga0179593, IMG submission 185931) | Vadose zone soil fungal communities from Angelo Coast Range Reserve, California, USA - CZODoug2_1_08_16fungal (PacBio error correction) | ecosystem: Environmental > Terrestrial > Soil >...
CGAGAAGTGACTGTTTCTTTCTGACGACGATAAGCTCGTAGGGTCTCTAAGAGAGGAGGTTATTACGCAGGCGGGGGGGACCTAAGGTGGAAATCAAAAGAAAACAAACTGAATTGAGGAGCCATTGGGACCTTCGAAAAAAAAAAAAAAAAGCATGGGCAGCCCGAAGACCGAAAAAAAATTGTACCTTTCCCAACGGGGGGGGCACAAATGTGGTGAACGGAGAACCTTGGTGGATCGACGCGTGGAAGAGTCGTAGGGGGGGGGCTAAGACGACGTCCCCGCCATAGTCAAACCTAGCGGAAAGGGAGAACGGGACGGATGACTTCTTTTAACAATCACAAATGTGCCGAAACTCCTCCTGCTTAGTTGGTCACGCGCCAACTTTCCCACCACCTTAAAGGGCGGAGACTAGGGGTAAACAGCCTTTGCACCTTCTGGGAGGGGACAAATCTCCAGTGTTAAAAGTGTCAGGGTGAATGCGGGAAGCCTTGGCAGTAGTGGACTAAGAGGGAGAGAAACAGACAAAAGCCGAGAGCAACGTCCTTGCAAAAGTGCGGCTAACAACAGAGGGAGACTCCTCTTTCCATAGCGCATCGCTGAAGGTCGGGTGGAAATACATAGGACCTTTAAAAGAGTTAGCGAAGGGTAGGAACTGGGGGGAGGGGGGGGGGCCTGGCCCGTAAAGTGGGGGAGGTCTCTTCCTTGGAGGGAAACCCCACGAGAATCGGGGGGACGCGGTGAAGCAAGTGAAAGGGCGGGATTTGGCGAAGGATTGTAGGGGAGAAATTCCGGCCGCCAAAGTCCTGCTCTGGTCTGCGAGGGGCTCAAAAAGGTGACAGAATGCGGTTACCAGAGCAAAGAGGTCGCAGCAAGGGCCATTCGGTTCACAGAACCTGGAAAAGGGAAAGACGCCTTGGCCTTTCAAACACCTAAGGCCCAACAGGCCGAGGCAAAGCCGAGGTTCAAGCGGGTGACAGTGTAAAAGGGACTTGTTTTGTTTTAAAAGGAGGATCGTTTGTGGGGGGCCAGTTTTGACAGGTAAAAAAGGGGAAAAACCAATCCAGCCGGGTGACTTCGAAGAAAAAATCCAGGGCCTTTGGGAAAAAAAATGTGAGAGAAAAAAACCATCGACAGTGGCGAGAAAAGTTTGACAAGGGGGGTTTCGTTGGTGGCAGAATTAGGAGGTTTGGGTGTGGGGGGGGGGGGGGGTTTACTTTTAAAGAATGTACGATGCCGAAAAAAGGTTTGGGAAGGTGTACCCTTGGTCTCCAAAACTAAGCAATGGGGTTTTTTGCGAAAGCCGGTTAAAAAAGGGACTCCAAGATCGTTGGGGAAAAAAAGGGAAAAAAAAAAAAGGAGATGAGGTTGACGTCCAGGGGGTCGGGGGGGGGGGGGGCCAGAACCGCGGGGGGGGTCTGAAAAGTAGTTTCGAAAAGGACTGAAATACAATGGGAAGAGAGCAAATCGAAGGAGGTGATAAAAGTGACTATGTGGGCAGGAGCAGAGGCCGCCTTGAATGTTCCCTTGGGAACTCGCAGAAAACTACAGGAATTTGGTAGGTTGAGGGTGAGAAAATAGCTCCCAGAAAAATGCCTAAAGCGCGGGTGTTGAGGGGGAGTCGGAGAAAATCTGCGGCAGTACAAAATTGGGGGGGGATCAGAAGGAACCGGCGACTGACAACAAGGAGGGGAGAGGTATGAGCTCAAAAGCGTACCACAAAAGGGGGAGTAACAGTGATAAGGGGGAATGAGCGACTAGTCTAAATGGGGGGTGAAAGGGATGTTTGTCTAATAAAGTAAAAAACTGGACGCAAAAGATACGGGGTGGTTAAGCGCCATGAGGGCGGAGACGGGAAGGTAAGGCGGGCCCTGGAGTCGCAAGGGGGACTTGGAAAGGGTAAAAGGGGAATGTCTCTTGAGACCTTGGGAAAACCAAATCAACCTACTCTGAAAAGCTAAAGAAACCCATTCAAGATACCAATATCAGAAAAGGGGAAAAAAAATATCAGAGTGGGCTCCATCAATGAGAAAGAGAAGGGGTAAGGGATACCATCCCGACATCGGCTGAACAACAGGGAGCATGAGGAGGGTTGGTAAGGGAGGGAAAGACTAAGGGGAGGTTCCACGGAAAACTTCAAAAGGGGAAAATCGAAGGGGGGTAAGGGTTTTTACGCTGAAAAGATCATGCCAGGTCAGGACTTCAGTAACTGGAGAGTCAGTCAGAGGAAAAGGCGATCGAAGCATAAAAAGTGAAAAGGCGGAAAGACCCAAGGGCGATCAGTAACCGGGCAAAACTACGATACAGAACCTCCTTAAGACATACTTTTACAAAGGGGAAGGAAAAGGCAAGAGGTGGCAAAGAAATCACTATTGATTACAAAAACACAGGCGCAAGTGACAGCTTGATGGAAGGTCAGTGCAGCCAAATTAGCCTAAAAAAAAAAGGACATCAGGTCTGGGAGTTTCAGAGGTGCCACTTATTTAACTTTTCTTTGAAGCTATTGAAAAAGGAATGATCAGTTGTATGGACGATTCCCCAGGTAAAAGAGAAGCGGAGGGTAGGGGACAAGGTACATGGGGAACACAAGGCACTACTAATAGGGTCCACTTGGTCACTTATGGTGACTCCGGGCGTTGATTGGAAGAAGCTCTTGGGTAAAAAAATACGACAAAAAGAAACGGGGGTGAACAGGTTAAGAAACTTATAACTGTCCGGTCAGAATCCGAAAAGAACTTAACAAGTCGTCCAAAGTCAAAGGAAAAACTCAAAAGCTCTATTTTAAATTCAGGGAAGTAGAAAATGAGGGTGGATACAAGTGCACTAAGGGGGGTCGGCCTTGTGTGACGAGAACGTCAAAAAAAAAAAAAGGCCGTCTGGGGAACATGAAGACTGGGTGGGAAATGCGGGAAGTGACTTTTGGGTGTTGCATTGGGGAAGCGAATAAGTGTCGGCGGTGGCGATTCTGGGGAGACCGTGTAAAGGGTGCAGTTTTCACCCGGGAAAGGGGTACAATAGGTTTGCCTGGTACACAGGGATTATAGGGAAGAACCGCTACGGGATAAAAAAGAAAGAGAAAAAATAATCTCCCAGGAAGACTTGGGAAAGACAAAATGACCCCCTTTGGCTGGGGGTACGACTATCAATTCGGAACTTGAATTGGGGGAAAGCTTAGGAAATAACTGGAAGAGCTACCAACAGAAACAAAGTGTCTAGAAATAGTCACATGGTGGTTGAGGGCAAAGTGTCAAATGAGTAATCCTTAAAAAAAAAGCCAGGGAAAGAGACATACTCAAAAACAGAAACAAACTAGTGAGGTGATTGAATGGGGTTGACCGGCTTACGAAAATTGATCCGACGGGGAGAACATTTGAAAGTTCAATTGTCAGATTAGGGGGAGTTTTTAGGGGGGTGAAAAGCGAAGCGAGCTGATGCGGAACCTCGCAAAGCACGCCACAATGAGAGTCAGGTACAAAGTCCCAGGGATGGGGTTGGCATGACCAAAGGGAACGGCAGACGGGGTATCTTCTCCCCGAAAAATTACGGGAGAACCAACGAAATAGAGTCAGTAGCCTCGGGAACCCTCCCCCTGAAACAGCGAAAAAAAGGAACCGCCAAAAGAAAAACCGTGGGAAAAGTTCTCTGGGAAAATGAAAAGAAACGGGAAAAGAAAACATCGAAAAAAAAGATACCAGGTCCAGAAGCAATACCGTCAGAGCAACATAAAACGGTCACGACACTCGTGCAAGGTTGGAGAGATGGCAGGAGGGGTAGCTGGAAAAAGGGTGAATAAACACTCTGAGACGGGGAAGGCGGGGGAACGGAGAGAGGAAAAAGACAGGAAGGGAGAAGTGGTCAAAAAGAATCCCCCCGGGGGATATAAGGGGGAAAAAAAAAGTTGGAAACCTAGGACGTCAGAACCCACGACTGACGTTAAGCCCGGGCTCCGGGTAAGCAGACAGGGGGGGGACAATGTCGGGGGGAAAGACTTAGAAAAGACTGGGGCCTAGAAAAAAATAAGGAAGAAAGGGGAATGGGGGGGTGAAAGTCAGGAAAGAAGGGCTCCCTCCCATTGAACACGGCGTGAACCGGGGAAAAGGGCAAAAGCGAGTGGAAGGGGTTGCATTGTCTAATGACGAAGCAGAACGCCAGTAAAACGCTGACAATCTTGCAGGGAAAAGAGCCCGCGTGAGCCTGCAATCGGAAACTTGGGAAGGGACAAAATTTGGACCAAAGGGGACTACTTCAAAGGAAGGACTCCGAGAGTAGGAAAAGACGAAAAAGGGAAACTCAAGTCAGAAAAGAGTCATTCGGAAAAAAAGAGCAAACAGCAATAGCCTTCAGGAGCAGTACGAAGGAGACGGCAGGAGGGGTACAAACCTAAGACTTTTATGCATAACAACGTGACCGGGAGGGGGGGAGGGGAAAAACGGGAAAAAAAGAAGGGAAAAGAAAAAAGGATGGGGTAGCCGAATGATGGGATGGAAGGACACTTCATAAGGACCTGCTGGAAACCACGCTGCCTAGGAAAAGTGCAGAGTGATCTGAAGGAGGGTCAAGAAAAAAAGTGAAGGTGATTTGGGGGGGAGGTCGAAAAAAAGGAGCAAATCCAAAAAATCAAGAAAAAGGGACTCCGGAGAAGGACGACTCCCTTCCAAAACCCGGCTCCACAGGAGAGGAAAAAAACGAGGGGCTGAAGAAAAAAAATTGTCCTTTGTAATCAGGGAAACGCAATCAATCAGCAGATGGAGCAGATTCCACAGAAGAATTTAGCACCGGGAAGATGCTTAAAACATCACAATCACGATTGGGTTGCTAGAGGTCTGACAATTTATCAAAGAGGGGGTTCAAGAAGCACGAGGTGTCTGACAAACAAAATAACAAGAGAGTTAAGGGCAACTGGGGGGACCATCTGTAGCAAAAAGAAGTAGGCCTTCCAAAAGCCAAAAAAAAAAAGACCCATGAAGGTGGGGTAGGTTCAGAGAAGGGGGGGGGGTGCCAAATTCCGACGAAATTCACCATCCTCAAACTCCCTTTGGACGGAATCCCATCGGCACTTCCTGAAAAAAAAAAAAACTTCATTGCATAAAAATATTTACCGTGTAAAGAGGTTGAAACGAAATGAAGCACAGAGAGGGCCGATAAAAGCATTCGATGTGGTTTTAGGAGGGTCACAGAGCTGGCAAAGGGTCAAAAGAAAACGGCTGCGCAAAAAAAAAAAGCTGAAAGGGTTTTTGCGAAAGACACATGCCCCACCTGAAAAAAAGGCGTCAAAAGACCAGGAGGCACACCAGCGGAACAAAAATCATCAGGAAAAAGAAAAGGTTGGCTCGGAACACGCGTGTGGGACAGAAAAGCATCGTCCAACCAAGCCGAAGGTTTCCCAGGGAAGCAGAACCCGCATGGATTGGGGGGAACAGCCAAGGGGAAAAGCCACCAAAGCGCAACCTTAAAAAAATCACAAGGGTAAGAAAAGCATGACAAAGGCGGCATCAGACTGGAAAGGAAGAGACAACGGCAGCGTCCTTTCTTGCAGTTGTAACCTAATCCGAAATGCGACCCCGCTGGACTAAACTGAAAACGTCAAGGCAAAAAAAGGAGAGCAATTGGGAAGGAAGAAAAAGGCCGGCAGTCGAGATCTCAAAAGATGAAAAAAAAAAAGCCAAGGGAAAAAGAACACCGCTTCAACCGAAAAGGTTGGAGGGGTCCGCCAGCACGAGAAACAAACCCTCAATTTTTCAGGAAAACACATCCGGCAAAGACTACAGACTCTAAAAAAGCAAAAAATGAAAAAAAAGGGGGGGGAACAAACAGAGGATGCAACACCGGTGGCATCGATTCACAGAGGAACGCTGGCTGCTCTGTTGGGGGGTTAACCGAAAATGGGTCGCAGAAGAGGCGCGGGGCATGGGACGAATGAGAGTCACTAAGGGCAACAATGCCGGGGCAGAAGGCCCCAAAAAATTAAAGGCGTCTGGGGGGGCACAAAAGAAGGTTGCAAAAAGGAAACGTGGCCTAAGGAAACGGCATTTTACGGGGGGGAATCTGCAGGGGGATAAAAAAGGACCGGAAACGGCGGTATTTGACCCCGAAAGGAAACGGAAAGCGAAAGAAAAAAAAAAAAAAAGGTAAAAACAAAAAAAAGACAAAGTAGTCTTGAGAACACCATAATAGGAAAAACTCGCAGAGCCAAAAAAGGCCGAGGGTTCAAAAAGGAAAACGTGGGAACGTCGTTGTCTGTCGTAGAAGTAAACTAAGAGTGCAATTGGGGGGTCCAGGGGGCGCCCAGACAGGTCGGAGCCCGTTGAAATCGAAACACATAAGAAAAAAAAGAAAAAAGCAAAAAGGCCGATCCCATAGAGCTTGGTACTTACTGGACTGAAAAAAGAAAGCCCCTCTCGAAGATGGACTCCAACAAACAACTGGGGAAAGATAGAGAGGGGAGCATGGCAGTGAGCGGCAGAACGAGAAGATCGAATCGACTACGTGTCTTCTTCGAAGGGGGGGGGGCGGACGATTTCAAAATTAGAACCCAAAGGGGGAGCCATTGAAGGGAAAAAAAAAAAAAACGCTGAGATCGTAGAAAAAGAAGAAGCACCAAGGTAAAAAAAAAGGGGGAAAAAAGGTTTGTGGGAAAGCGGACTTTTGGGGAATGGGGAGCGCGCGGTAAAGAGAGCTTGGGGGGAAAGACGGAAAAAGAACCTTCAAAGAAGAGGGAAAACGCCTCCTTAGAATGCCAGGCGTGACAATCAATTGAATAAATCTTGACGGGGCAGGAAAATGGGACTAAAAGTCACGGAACGAAAAAAACTTATGTCAGGAGCACCCTGTAGGGCTGCCCGCAAGGGAAGGGGCGCAGTCATTACTTTGAAAAGCGCCGGGTCAAGACCTTGGGGAGGGTGGTTGAAGACTTTGGAAGGAAAGGGGAAAAGCCAGATGAGAACAAACAGAAAAGACCATATCACGGGAAATGCACGAAAAGTTTTCAGGAGAAACACCATACGATCAAGGACGGGGTTTCAAAGGAACCTGGAAAATCCGCTGAAAAAACTTCTGGTGGCAATAATCACGCCAGGGAAGCGGTAGACGAGGGATGTACTTGGGGGGAAGACAGAGGGGGGGGCCAAAAATTTGGGTAGGAGCGGAAACTTGGCGCTCATTTTCCCAGGGCGGAACCCAAAGAGAAAGAAAAGGGGGGCAGTGAGGGGCCTGGGATTTCTGGATGGCTGCCGGAGGGCGAGGGAGAGTGAACCCGCAGAAAGCAGTCCCATCTGAGATCGGCTGAAAATTTGAGAGAAGGGGAGGATGAATCGTTGTCCATATCGGGGGGAGTGGTCGAAGAAAAAAAAAAGGTCCCGGGGGGGTCAAGGAGGAAGAAGAAGAGCTGCCCTGTTCAACTCGGACCACGACAAGGCCAGAGTCAAGAATGAAAACGGGACGGGGGACGTTTTGTGCTGTGGGGGAGACCGCTGTGGTTTTAAGGGGGGACATGGGGGGGGTCACAAACTCAAAGAAAAAAAGGTGGGGCTTCGAAAGACCAAGAAAGGAGGGGTTGGTGACGAGAATTGGTGACCAATCGACAGTGGGGAAACTGAACTGAAAACCAAAACTGGGTTGAGGTGCAATGAAAACGGGTTTTGGGTCACCACTTGGTGCCGAAAAGGGGCGATGGCTAAAGAGAGGCTGGGGGGGGGGTTAGGGTCCTCACAAATAACGCGCTGGGTGGGAATGGCAAAGGAGGTTGGACGCAAGATCGTTGGGAAAGGCTAAAAATCCAAAGGGTTTTTGTAATGTCGTGGGAAAAAAGAATATAAGGTGAGAAATGTAGAAGAAAGAAAGCTTTGTCACTAAATATCACATGAAATTCAGGGAGGCTAAATGTAAAAGTCCAAGGGAAAAGATTAAAGTGGGGTAAGGGTTAGGGGACGCGAGGGGGGGAAAAGACAAGGGAAAACAGTTTGTGGGTCCTTGCAGGGAGGAAAAAATCCTCAGAAAAAAGAGCAAGCTCAGTGCGTCCAAGTCAACGGTTGAGTTTGGCGGAAGTCCCGACAAAAGGTCAAAAAATTGGTTTGAGACATGATACCTGGTAACGCTGACAACAAGAAGGGGGGACGGGGAAAAAAAAAGATCTCAATATCGGTCAAGGGTGCCGTCATGCATGTTGGGGGAGGGGGGAATCAACCAGGAACAGAGCGATGGTGGGGTGAGGTTTCAACGATTAACGCGAAAACGGAAAAAGGGGAATCTTTTTGGAAAAAAATCAAAAAAAGCGGAAAAAGCGGAGCAAGGGGACTTGAACTGGGGATCTCGCCATGTTGTTCTTGATGGGACTGGAGGGGGGAATCCTGGCTACAAGGAAACAAAAATCACAAGATGAAGGACAGCTAACCCGATCAGAAAAGAGAATCACATCAACCTAACTAGATTTGGTGAATAGCAGAGGTTGGGGGGGTCCATCCGGAGGGGTGAAAAATTGAAAAGAAAAGAAGTCTAGAACAAGGCCTTTGCTAATTCATTACTTTTGGTAAACGGCGGAAATACTTACGGGGTCACAGGGAGGGACCGAAGAAAGGAAACTGCTTGGGGATTTGGCTTACAAGGCGAAAAAAAAGGGAAAAACAACAAGTGGTCACATCCTTCAGTTACGGCGAGCCAAAAGAAATGACTGTAGAATCAACCGTGGCATTAAAAAAAAAAAAACAGAAAAGTACGGTATGAAAGAAGGAACAGGACTGAGGCAAAGAACGTAAAGGGGGGGTTCATTCCTGGGGACAGGACGGCCAGGGCAGAGGTGGGGCCGGCACGCCCGAAAGAAGATCAGAACGGGGGGCAAAAGCGCAAGTGATCTTATTTAAGGAGTCGCCAATCTACGAAAAAAAACAGGCCATCCTCTAGGGCAAATGAGAAGTAAAAAAAAAATGGACCTTTTAACGAAAGCGGGAAAACAAAATAATATAGGGACAAGAATTCCGGTCAAATCGATCTTCACAAACGAAACAGGTGCACAATGAAAAAAAAGGACGTCTCAATGCACAGTCAGGTGGGAACTCGTTGAAAAAAGAACAGAGAAGACCGGGGACGCGAGACGAAACACCACTGGGGAGGGTTCTTTGAAACAACCCCCTATCTCATAGTCCGGACGTCCCCGATGATAAAGTGGGAGAGGGAAATTCGAAGATAAAAGATTTGGGAGGGGAAACGGTTACTAAGTTAGGAAAAAGGTGAGACGTAAAAAAAGGGCACTTGGGAGGGTACTTTACCTGAGCGGGTCAAAAAAAAAAACAAAAAAAAAAAGGATCTAGAGCGGTAACTGGAACTGTGGTAAATGTTGGAAAGAAAGAAGGGAATGTCAGATAATAGGGGGACGGGGGGGGGGGCTGGGCAAGAGCTACGACTCTGAGGGGGGTTGAGTTCGTGCCTTCGGGGAAAAGAGAGGAATAAATTCACCTGAGAATAGACGTGCCTCTGGTAATTACCCAATAAGGGTTGAACGGGGTGGGGGAAACTATCAGAGGGTTGGTGGAAATGGGATTTGGCCAAAATAAGAGGGATAAGGTATCTGCGCACTCGCAAAAAGCAACTTAATTCTGAAGAGTTCACAATTTCAATGCAACTGTTGGGAAAAAAGGGTCCGTAGAAGAGAAAAAGATCCCGAATCAAAAACAACGGAAGGATGAGAAGGGGTAGGTATTATTTCCGCTGTGAGAAAGGGAGAACTTAAAATTGCATTCCCATTTCATATGGAGTGAAGTGTTTGTGTCTGTGAAAAAAAAAAAATATACTCATATGGGGTGATAGGAAAAGTCAACCAAAAGGAATGGCTTAACGTTCACCGGCCTGGGGGGTTTGGACATTAACGGACTTCAACGGACGGAAATAGAGGGGGACGGACACTCTCAGGGAAAGCAGAAGTCGAGTCGAGAAACGAGGGTAAAGGAAACACCAGAACATGCAAACTACTGCATCCGAAAACAACCGTATTCCTGGGCAAATGACAGACCAACAAAAAACAAAACGCAAGAATCGAAAAGAGGAAATTCAACATAAAACGGTAAAGGGAGGAAAAAAGTCCACGAACCTATTTCACTTGAATTGACAAAAAATTCCTTCCTCAGAGAATGGTCAATATACTAGGGAAGCGGGGAAGGCGTGAAATGGATAAACAAATCGTTCTGAAAAAAAAAAAGTGGGACCGAAAAACCACGGGTCAAAAGTCCCAGGCGGGTGCTGAAAAATGTTTCCAGGAGGTCTCCAACGACGCGCGGCAGCCCTTGAAGCTTAAAAAGACGCTGTGCAATGTCAGGGAGCTAGCTGAA
>Ga0179593_1301135_pt1 | contig 10316 bp, 8 predicted proteins | sample CZODoug2_1_08_16_FD_185931 | JGI IMG/M metagenome (GOLD analysis project Ga0179593, IMG submission 185931) | Vadose zone soil fungal communities from Angelo Coast Range Reserve, California, USA - CZODoug2_1_08_16fungal (PacBio error correction) | ecosystem: Environmental > Terrestrial > Soil >...
AAATCGCGGAACTGGCAACGGAGGAAGTACCAAGGAGGGGAGGGAAAGATATGTACCGGGAAATTGCTGCAGGACATAGAGAGGACAGGGCCAGGGATTTCCCGGGGAGGGACCGTTAGAAGCTAGGCTGTTCGGGAACTAAACCACGGACGGGGGCCGAGCAGTCACGGTAGGGAGGTTCGAAAGATGGTGTACTAAAGGCAAGGGTGTGTTAATAACATGTTGGATGTGCGGGATGCGGTCAAAAGGAAGAGGCGGATGGACGGACAGAGATCTCAGGGGAGGACGGTAAGAACGTGCTACAGGAGTGGTGTCACACATGCCCATTTAGAGTAACAGAGCTGGACAGACTACATGACCGAAGATAGATAAGGCCGGAGACCTACACGAGAGGGAAATCTCCGTGGGGGAAGGAGAAAAGAGCACTACACTACAAGGGTCGGGCTGGCGAAGGCAAAGCGACGTACACGACAACGTTGAAAACTCCCTCCGGGGGGAAGGCGCGGCTAGGGGGACAACCCCGTACGTCATGATGAACGGGGCAAAATGGGAGGCGCTGTTGCGCGCACCGAAGCAAAAGAAAAATCCTCGAGCGACCAGAGGAGCAGCGGAAAGGGGAGCATCAGACGAAGGGCGGGGAAATCGAAGCGGGGGACGGTGCTGGATAGGGCGGGATGCAGACATGAATAGGTCCGCCGCAAGAGAAGTATGAGGGGGGGGGGGGGGGGGGGGGGGGGGGATACTGGACGCACAACTTCAGCCGGACAGTTAAAACAATTAAAAACGCCCATGTAAGGCCACGTATCAAGCGGGGGAGCATTTTCACGACATCTGGGAAAGGAGGGAGGGGTCAGCGCCGGGAAGACGGAGTCCGCTGCAAAGGAAACGAAAACAAGTTGCCATATCCAGCGAGGCCCACAGACTGTGATTGCAGGAGTCCAGGTGCAAAAGCTTAGAGTTATTGACAGGAGATGCTCAGGAGCGCTGAAAAGAAGCAGAAAGAGAAAAGGCTAAAGGAGGAAAGCAAACAGAGTTTTTTAGAAGGGAAAGACTGCGGCTTGCTGAGCGTATCGCTTTATCGATCTTTCCCGCTGGGGGACATCCCAGACAAAAACCAGTAGCTTGCCGAACTCCACTTCAGAGGGTGAGTCTTAGTTGGAAAACAGATACGAAAGGAAGAGATGGGTAGCACTTAGGACAACCAAGCAGAGTCTGGGCAAGCAAAACCATACAGAAACGGATAAGTTGCAGTGGGAAGCTCCCACCTAAGCGCGATGAAGGGGACGAACTGGAAGCACGGAGACACCGACAGGGGCCTCGATGGAAAAGGGGCAGGATTAAGAACCAACATTGACTATGGCTGGAAAAGCTCACAGTATGCGGCCAAGGCGCTGTACAATAACGCCTGGTTGTTCGCTGGACGACGGCAAAAAGGAGGATCGTCGCATTCGAGTACAAGTGATGCCGGGAAAGAAGACGGCAAGGGGGCGGCACACATTTTGAAAACGAAGGGGTGCCGAGGCAACGGAATTTGCAATCCTCCAACTCGGAAAGAGAAGGAAGGCACCTTCGGGGAGCAAGCCAAAGAAACAAGAGAGGAACTAAGGTACAAGGGTTTGGGGAGGACCAACGAACAACGGGGTATGTTGCCCTTCCCAAAGGGGGTGATCATTGCAGGGGAGCAAGGGAGGAACTTTGCGAGATCATGTTATCCGGGAAGGAAGTATAAGGGATAGAGGGAAAAAGAGGGGGGGTGGGAGGGACCTATTACCCATGTAAAGCGGTCATAACGGGAGGGAACGGTCAAACATGTATGGTTTGGAAAACAGTAAAAGCTCGGAGGGACATTCAGAAAGGGAAAGAAAATGGACCCTCCGGAATTACAGGCAGTGAAAGGGGGAAATCTTCAAAGGGGGGGGGGGCGGGTGACAGACGTGGTGAGCGCGAGGAAGAAAAAGTGACGACAGGAATTGTTCTCAACAAAGGAAGGGAGCGGAGAAAGGAAAGACAATAAAGAAATGCCCTTCGACAGTCCGTTCGCAGCGCTTGATATTACCAACCTATAAACGGCCATAACTTAAAAAGGGAAGCCAGAGCCCCCTCGATGCCAACCCTCCGGAGGTGAGGAAAGGGGTATGGAATTGCAACGGCAGGAAGCAGAATTCACATTCCAGAAGGGACTCGTATTAAGCCCTTTATGGATAACATTTGGGGAGAAGGGCCAAGCCCACCACCCCCGATGCCCTTCTAGGAAAGTAATGGAGGAAAGAGGGGGAAAAGGTCCGAGGAGAAAGTGGCCATCCGCTCCACTCCAGCAGATAACAAAGGGAAAAGCACACTAACAGGGGTTTTCGGGTGCCTGACATCACAAACAAAAAATGGGAAAAGCGGACTCTCGAGGGTCTCAGTGTGATCCACCGCAACGAAGGGCATTTGACAATTAGAGGGACTCCCGTTTGTAGGATAACGGCAAACTTAGCGAAGGGGCACTTGTGCTGTGAGGACAGGTTTGGAAACGAAACAGAAACCCGACGCCGATTGCCAGAGGAAAAGGGAATTGGAAGAGAACGAGATTGATGGTAAAGGCGCACTGATCCTCACCAGTAGGAAAAGGGGGGGGGCATTGCTCGGGGGAGGAAGCCGCCAGTGGTGCCAGCATTCCAAGACGAAGATTCCACTGTCAAGACGAGGAGAATTTCGGGGATCAAATTCAGTTCCCCAAAACCGGCACCTGCTTAGGTGGAGAAAAAAAGGAGCAAAGAGAGAAGGGGGTCAGTGGGTTGATAATTCCCAAGGCTAAAGGATTGATTGCCCTCGGGGGAAATGACCGTCTGCTCGTAGGGGACACCAAAACTATAAAACAAAAAACCGTGGGGGGTACAGCACACCTGGGTGCGGGATTTTCTTGAGGAAAAAAAAGGGGCCCGGATCGGAACGAAGGTGGGGCCCCGCGCGCAGCGACACGAAAACTTTTGAAAGGCTGCTTCCAGGAACTCCGCGAGATCGTTCAGTATTCTGCACGCAGAAACGAAGGAAAAATCGAAGGCAAACTTGCGAACGGGGACAAAGCAACCGGGGAGGGGGCGCTGCCAGCAAGGGGAGGTCCTCGAATGGCATAAGATGCAAGGAAAAAAGGTTTTTCCCGAACTGGCGAGAAGACGTCACGGCACGAAAGGCAATCGGAAAAAAAAAGTGAACCCAACTCCCTTTGACCCACTCGGGAACGTGGGTCGACGAGGGAGCCGGAGGGTGCAAAAAGTCCAGAGGAGAATGTGCGATAAAAGGTCAACCTGGAACAGACCGCCCCTCAGCACTTAAACAAAGACGACCCGCCCTTCGTCTTGACTCCGGAAGGCAGAGCCTGCGCGGCTAGCAGCGCAGAAAAGGGGATCGACTCCAAGTTTGCGCCAAGCATCAAGGACCCCGGAATCACGAAAAGTCCGGGGAGATGAGAACCGTTAGGTCAAGGGAAAAACTTGGAAATGAGGCCTGCGCTGAACCCGACATGCCGTAAGAAACGTGTCTGGACTAACCGAGTTCCCCACGGGGAGAGAATAGGTAAAGATTACAGGCCTGAAGAGTCTTCCGTAGGTAGTCCCTTAAAGAAGAAAATCCTCCACATCCAGGGGCGCTCCGTGCCAAAGCCTCGTCCCCCTCCTGGAACACGGCGAGACTTGCGAGTCCGACAGTTAAGTCCACGCGCGGACCTGCTACCAAGAAACACGTACCCGCCCCAGGATAAAAACGGCTCGTCACCTTGTCAACAGCTCTCGCATCCACAACCAGTGAAGCTGTAGTAGCGCGAGAAAAGAAGGACAGGAATCCCCTCCTGGAAAAGGAAGCTCGAATACGTACAGTTCCCCTCCGCGACTGGCTCCATCAGCTCGGGTGAAAAGGAAGAAAGAGTCAGCACCATCACTCTCGCAAAAAAGAACTAGAGGATATATAGATAGAAGGCGCGGAAAAGAAGTCCCCTACTATGTAGAAGAGCGGGGGAAAATGCATTTATGAAACAGACAGCGATCTGGAAAAAGTCCAGGAGTGCAGGGCGAAGGGAAACAATCCGCTCGGAAAGAAAGACATAAGCCGGCAAGGGGGGCTGCGGCAACGGTCGATATGTTGAGACGGGTGTACGAAGCCCGTGGGGTGCAAGTGGCGGGTGCGGGAGAGGGTGACGGAGGCGTGGAAGATGGCTCCTCCAAGGAGGCGCGGGGTGCAGGAGGGTTGAGAGAGGGGGGGGGCAGAAGAAGGAGGACTTTTACAGGAATGGAAAACAGCGGTTCAGCTGACGTATATCGATCGGCCGGAAAAAGTCACGCGTTTCAAAGAAACGTTGGTAAAGTTCGGAGGAAAGCAAGCAAGCGTACGGTAAGAGGGTCATCAAGGACAAAGAAGTTGCCCACGAAACTCCTGGGGGGAGCGAACTGATTCATGGAAATTCATGAAGTAAGGACATAAACCTGGGGACACTACATCGTGCGGAGGTGGGCTCACCTGGATCAACGACGACCCCGGGAAAAGAAGGCCGAAAGAGAATGGAGGACTCTACTTGTCAAATACAAGAAAAGGCGGGTAGCGCGGCGCGTGGGGGCGTGCAATGGAAAACGGCGGATGGTGAGCGATCACAGTCAGACGTCCGGGGGGGGGCATTTGCAAACTCCAACTTAAAAGAAACCCACTAGGACTTGAAACCGGGTCAGCCGAGTGGGAAAAAAATATACTAGAGGGGATGAGGGGTGACTCTGTTTCACGCGCAAATGGTCGCGTCCAGACGGAGTCTCTGACAGTTAAAAAAAAGACGGCTTTAACGTATGCCGCGGGAAAAAGGGAGAAAAGAAAAAAAGGGCGAAGAAAAGGAGGAAAAAAAAGATCCAGGTGAGACTTTGCCTCGTGGGAGAAAGAAGGTGCAAGCGCTTGCAAGAGAAAAGAAACTAAATAAGGCGGCGGGACGTGCGATAAAGGGAGGGACGAAGAAAAAGGAAGGAAATGTTTGTCGTGGGAGTGCGCGGAGTTAGAAACGATCTATGTATGCTATCCGTCCAAATGTTGAAAAGTCGAACAGGGAATTGCCGAACTCCACTTCAACGACGGGCTGGATATATGATGTTCCACAGCAACCATATCTTACGGACGAGAAAAGATATTGTAGCACTTCACGAGGGCACCAATGCCAGGAAGATCATGAGCACCCATACAGTCAATGGGAATCCAGCCAAGCAAGGTGAGGAGGGGAGGGAAACAATGAGAAAAGGACACTGTTTAAAAATCGATCCATCGGGGGCAGGATTCTTCTTGGAAGTGAACGACTACATTTCTTTAAAGGGAAACGGTCCCCGGAGAGGTACGCCGTGTCCGTAAATACTGGGTCGCTCTCCGTCGACAGAAAGAGCGCAGAATAAAGTTCATGCCTGGGAACGCGTCGTGGGGGGCTTCCGCAGAGTATGGGAAAAAAAATAAGGTAAAGTAATCACCCAATAGAAGAAGTGGGTGGTTCTCTCAAGCTGAGGAACGAGAAGGAAACTTCAAAAACCTAGAGAGATACACCGGAGAACGAATTCCCTCGAACCAGGGTTGGCTGAGGGCCTAAAACACTATCGTTTTTCAAGTGACAAAGGGTGGGAGAGGGCGGAGAAACAAGTGTAACTTTGAAAGGTGGAAATGGTATCCGAAGGAAGTCAAGACTCCTAGAGTCTGAGGAACGGGGGGGACCGCTGGAGGGAACAAATGTGGATCGAATCAATATGTAAGACGAGGGTATGAAGGAACAGGTAAAAAGAACTGTGACGAATCTAGAAGACCTTTACATGCCCTCCTGGCCGGGGCAGACGGGAAGTGACTGGGGTGCTTCTGACCCGTGTGTTTCGGTGAAAGGCTTAAAAAGGTGGTAATATAGAAGCGAAAGAATATGGTACATGATAGACGGGAGGGGTAATGGTAAGAGAGCTCAAAAACCCCAAAAGGGGATGATAAAAGAGAGAGATACATTGGTCCGTAGAAAACAGGGGAAAAAACCTGGGAGATTAACAACTAATCTGCATAACTTGCAAAAAGAAAAGAGGGTGCAACCATCACGCCCCAAAGCAAACGTACTTATGCCTGAAGGAGACTATAAGGTCCAATTAAAGAAAGCTTCCTTAACATTCCAATACCAATTGGAGACCTTAAAGAAAAAAAGGGAGAGCCCCGGAAAAAAAACTGACTAAGGAAGGGGCTCAAGCCGTCCCAATAGCAGGTCCAGACGATCAAAAACGAAAGAGAGAAAAAGGGGGGGAAGCAAATACACGTTTTCATTCCACTAAACCCTGGGACGGATTATTACTGTTTGCAGAAGGGTAACGGCGAGGTTTGGTCACTTCTCAGAATCAACTTGGGAAAAAACGAATGCTGGTGCTGCCTTAACCTTAATAACGAACCGACAAGAGACCACAATGCACAGAGGCCTGTAAAGTTTACTCGGCACTTGCGACGAAAAATTGATTGACTGAGCGCTCCCTCCAACTAGTGGGAAAATTGAGGGAAGCCGGTGTTACCGATGTCAAGGCCGCGAAACATTCAAAACGAGACCCAAAGGTGGCCTAGAAAGACAGTGAAAGAGCAGTTCATACCCGCATCCCAAGGGGGGGAGGGAGAAACGAGAACGGGAGGAAGGGTTTGACAACGTCCTATGAATCCCGCGAGTGATACCAAAATAAGATCGAACTTTAGGAAAGGGTTGACTGAGGTGCTTGGCAAAAGATAAGCAAGCACCCATCGTGGGGGTGGAGTACTGCAACCCTTGGTGAGGACCTTTCCAAACCAACAAAAAAAAAAGAGGGACCCGATCGAAAATTCGAATCCATAAGAAAGGCCTCAGGGACTATCCACAAAACCCTGTGGATAGTAAGGAAGCTAAAAGACGGCAGTTCCCGCAAACGACTAGAGGGTTCAAAAAAGAGACGTGCAGCTCCCCGGAACCAATCGACAAATCTAACGGTCCTTTTCGACAGTGGGATTCCTCCACCAAGTCCGGGAATCTTTCATAAGCAGGCCTGCGGGTTCAGGTTGGGTTTCCAGAAAAAAACTCGCCGAAGGGAACATACCCGATCTCATCGGTGACAATTAAAAATCATCCCCTCGATTGATCCAGGGGTCGCAAAAACGGGGACGGGGTCAAACCGGACGGGAGGCAGAAGTGGAGTGTGGAACAGTCCCAAAGATCGTATTGCGGCGGATCGACACCAGAAGCCCCAGAAGAAGATCAGCAAACTTCCCCGAAGAAGAAACACGGCGCAAGGTCTGATGCGAACGTCCGTAAAAACGGGAGAGAAGAAAGGCGGCTACAAACGGTCAGGTAGGGCGTGCTCAGGGGAAGAATATAAGGGGGGGGAAAAACAAGGGATATTCGGAGGAGGGGAGGGGAAGGGCACGTAGATCACACTATCAAGGTGCTCGGAAGTGGAGAGAACCTCAACGCGCCATAAGAAGAACTTGCGTGTCTTGCATAGCCTACTTTCCCCAAAGTGGGAGGTTTTTAAATTTGTGTGCAATTTCTCGTGATAGGCTGAAAGGCTGGATAAAGAGGGCTTCAGGGAAGGGCATGAAAGCTATGTATAACAACACCTGCCGCTCAAACTTGCCCAATCTTTAGAGGGAACGCCCAACCTGAACCCACTACCTGGCGCGTGTCAAACATTTCATGGCCCCACACGCGAAAGAGCCACCCGAATTGACGCAAAAAAAAACCCACAAGGAGAACACCACGGAGAGGAACAATTAACAGTCTCGACGGGGTGGCCTGCGAAGCGGCATAGTGGGCGCAAAAAAAAGCAAACAGGTGAGCCAATCAATGGAAACCTGTCCAACGCGATGGGGTAAAGGCAAACCTGGTAAAAGGGAAAGGACCCCCGATAAAGTATCAAAGGCACACGTCGGTGGACTTACGGTCAAGAGACTTGGCCATAAGATGCGAAACACAACGTATAGGTGGGAAGATATGATTTCAGCGGACGTAACTAAAAAAGTTAAACGAAACGAGAAAGAGTGATTCTGAAGGTACGGTAATTGGCTGACGACATCTAAAGTTAAGTATGTCCGGGTCTTTAATCAGGTCATCTGAGACTACTACCAAGCACTGGAGAAAAAATGGATAGGGGGAAAAGTGTTAGAAAAGGGGACCTTGTGTGTTGGGGCGGTGAGGGACGTTGGATAGCATTTCGCGGGAGGGGGAACGGAACTTAGAGCATTCTGCCATGTTGTGCAGGACTGGCGTCGTTGGAAAAGAGATTTAAAGGAGCGAAGCATGTGGGGTGGAGGGGGGTGTCAAACTTGAATGACTACCTGACGGAAGAATCGTCGAAAAGATCACGACAAAGGGGCAATCGGAAGTCGGAAAGCAGACAAAAGAGGAAGCGGCGGGTCAGCGGGCAAAACGTTTGCCCCATCCTTGAGCGGAAGAGGCAAACTTTCCTTTCAGAACATTAAGTCATGATGCCCGCGGCACCAGCGGGGAGGGTGGGGGGAGGCCGAAACCTACCTAATAGCTCGGAGAAATCTATTGGACGACGGACATCAGGAAGAAGGGGACGAGTTCAAAAAGAGAGAAGTGGGAAGATGATCCGGGCGGCGTTTTCTCAAGGAACAGGGGGCTCGATGCCTCAAGACAGTCCTCTGGGATGGTACACGCACTCTTCTCCTGGAACGTAACTTCCTAGTTAACAGAGTTGTCCAGGCCGCAGTAGTGTGCCGTTTTACAAACTGTTGAGGGAGAGAGCTGGAGGAAGTCGCAGAAGGAGGTTTCCAGTTACGCAAACCGCAGGCCTTTGCACTTAGGAAGCAGTGCGGGAGAGCATCCGTTCAACAAAGGGCTGCGCGGTGCAAGTTTCCTTTACGTTGGATCCGTCGGGGACGCTGGAAGACTCGGAACGGAAATCGGTCGGGAACTGTTCTAGACATCTTAGTAAATCAGACAGTTCAAAGTCTATGGGTGGCGCTAACTAGCGAGGGAGAGAAGGTCGACAGGTAGCGCGACAGGGGCGCACCAATGAGGCTGCCGAGTACCACGGCACGACTGGGTGCTTGCTGATATGTCCAAGAACAAGACAAAAGAGGAGGAGATCGATGGGTGTGAAAGGAACGAGTCCAATGACAGGATATCTGGAAGAGCAACCCAATAAAATGCTACAGTATGGGTTGCGTCAGGTGAACAACACCTAAAGGTTGCGGTGGACTGGGACAAAAAACTGAAGCCTGCTTCCTACTTCACTCAGAAAGGAGGGAGAAGGGGGGATGCGCGAACTGGAAATGGGTAACCTGACGTAACAGGAACGGTCGCCATGCCTTGAACTAAGGCTGCGCCGCGAAGACACTGACGGAGCAAGGCACAAAGTACACTGTGAGAACCTCGGCGCGGGGGGGGCGGAAAAAGAGGAGCAGACGGTAAAGGAGAGCAACATTCACCATTCGGGTCAAAGGGGCTGCAACGGAGGAGACGAAAGTAAAAACTTGACAAAACCCTTCAGGGGGCTTGCTAAGGAAGACCAGAAGAGTCCCTCACGTTTTGGTGCTGAGGGGCACACAGACAACGTGGGGGGGAAAAGGACCAAATTTGTAGATGCGTATGGAGGGAGGGTTGTAAATGGGGATGGTACACGAAGACGAGGCCTAGACGGCTAAACGGGCGGTTGTGACCGGACTTTGCCTTCTGGCCCCATGGATCGCACATAAGGTTGGGGGGGTGTGGGGGGGGGGGGGGGTGTGGGGGGGGGGGCTTGTGGGGGGGGTGGGTTTGGTCGGGACGAGTGAAATTGTATTTTGAAGGTTACGACAGGAGAGCTCGTCAAGAAAGAAACAATGGATACCGGCCTCCGGAGAGGTGGTGATAGGCACGGACTGGGGTCAAGTCTCCCGATGGTTCGTTGCAGTGATGCTCCGAGAAAGGGTGGTTAATATCACCGAGAATAGTGGAGAGCGCGTGGTATAATCTCTCACACAACAACGAGAGGGACAGACTTCCGTCCGAGAAGAATGTCCAAGAGAGGAAAGAACGGTCTATCTTAAACCACTATCGCTGCAACTTTCAAACAAGAACAAAAATGGGGAACACGCTACCCCGAACGGGACCCGAGACCCACCAGGGAAACTCAAGGTCTTATTAATTAAAACACTTTTAACGGGTCGTAACATGAAAAGAGGGGCTCGTCTGACCAGGAGGAATGAGGCGAGCACAGTAATAGGCAGCCGGTGAGATGACTTCCTTCCGAGCATTTCAACAAGGGCGCCAAATTTAGAGCTCCTACAACGCACAGAATCACCTTGGGGAAATGACAGTACAGTTGTTT
>Ga0179593_1336461_pt1 | contig 10316 bp, 13 predicted proteins | sample CZODoug2_1_08_16_FD_185931 | JGI IMG/M metagenome (GOLD analysis project Ga0179593, IMG submission 185931) | Vadose zone soil fungal communities from Angelo Coast Range Reserve, California, USA - CZODoug2_1_08_16fungal (PacBio error correction) | ecosystem: Environmental > Terrestrial > Soil >...
AATGGGTGAGGCGTGGGTAAAAGTGTTGAACTACTGCCGGGAAAGAGGTCGAATCAAGGAAAGGAAAGGGCCGACGGAGAAAAAAAGCGGGTCGAAAAATTCATCTTTCTGGCTGTTCCTTTCAAAAAACTGAATCGGAAAGGCTGACGTAGGGTCAGGGGAACAGGAAGAGCGCCAAGGGGCGGCAGAAACATCTGATGCAGAAAGCTTCACTGGCTTTGAAGAGATAGCCGGACAGGTCTAGTGAAACACGCCGCGGGGTGTGGGGGGTAGCATCCGCAGCACAGCGGAGGAAAAAGACGCTTGGAACCGTTGGGGGGTAGACACTAGCTAAAAAAGACGCAAAGGTTCCTGAAAAAAAGAAGTGAAGAAGGGGCCACGAAACTCACATGCCATCAGGGGGGGGAACATGAAGCAGGATGCCCCGCAACAAAAAAAACGCCCCGGCGGGACTGCTCAAAAGAGGAAGGGAATGAACCCTGACAAAACAGGACCTCAGGCTGGGGGGAGTTTAAGCAAAATAAGCCCAGAAACATCTTGAGGTCAAAAATCGAATTTTGCGGTGGGAGTCGTCCCGCTAGACAGGATGGGGCCCTTGGCGGTGACTTTGCCGCTCAAATCAGTCGTCTCAAAAAAACACAAACATACGTAAAGAGGGAAAAAAAAGAGATAGAAATGGAAGCGGACAAGATAGTCTTGCCCAACCATCCTGGGGGGGGAAAAATAGCGGATCATAAAACCAACCAACCTATAAAGATGGAAAAAAAAACAGTATACTATGTGGGGGAGGTATCGAAGAAGAACAAAAGAAAGAACAAGGTCTTTGCAGGTGCAGTCCCGACAGGAACAGCACAGGAAAAAAGGGGATCAGTTCGCAAAAGGGTTAGCCTCGGGAAAGACATTGCAAAGGGGGAGAGGTCAGTATCACAAAACTTGGGAGCAAACGTAAAAAATCTAGATCGTCTTAGTCACCAAAGGGAAAGGGCCCGAAAAGCAAAAACGCCGTCAAAAACTACAGGGTGAAAATGGAAAGTACGCGCCCCCAACAGCGGAAAAGCTCAGGATCAGACTAAAGCCCGGTTAGCTCGTATTCTCACAAAAAGACACAGACGCCAGCGCTATCAAGATTTCTTCGGGCCCGGGCGAGGATAAAAACCCAGGAAAAGGGGAACCCATTTACCTTCAAGAATCCCAATAAAGGAAGCAAGAATAGGAAATGACTAAAACCCTTGAAATCCAACCCCACCCCCCTAAAAAAAAAGAAAAAAGGCAAAAAAGGGGGGGCGGGGAAAATATACAAAAGAACATATTTTGGCACCTTTCACAACGGAAACCCAAAAAAAAAAATCCGGAACAACAACTACAAAAGGGAAAAGGAGCGGACGGAGGGACGTTGTTTTCCCTCGAAAAGGGGGGGGGGGGTGGATCGTAAGGGGCGGGAGCCTGGTTGGCAAATAGGCAAATCCCAGTAAGGGGCCCAAAGGACCAAAAAGGCTCGCATGTGGGACGGTCAAATAGAAATTACTTGATGACGTGAAACGGCCACCAGTCAAACGGGAAGTTTGCACAAAGTTAACGAAAAAAAAAGTCGGAGCCGGTGAAGAAAAAAAACAATTCCTGGGGGGTCGAAGTAAAGATTGGTCTACGGAAATTTGCAGCGGCGGTGCCCGAAGAATCAGATAATGCCAAAAGCCGATCCTTCGCCTGGAAAGAAGGGAAAAAACTAGGATGAAAGAGACGACCTACCGGAAAACCGAAACCAAGAAATAACGTGGCAGTAACGGGAACAAATCCGTTGTCAAAACAAAACTACAAAACGGGACTTCTGTTGGCAAACTCCCTCAAAGGCTCGGGGATCGGGAAGAAAATACATAGGGGGGGTTGGCACGGGCTTGGTGTTAAAATCCGCATAAAAAAAAAAAGCTCGCAAGAGCAGAAGGGGGGCGGGCTCCACCGGAATCAACCAATACGCGCGAAAATCCCGGTGGGGGGGCAAAAAATCTCGAGCAGGGAAAAAAGACTAGACGTTTTCCGCGGATGTAAATGGGGGAAAATAGACGAAAGGGACAGACACGAAAAAAAGACGCCGGGGGGGGTGGGGGGGATCATAAACCAACCCTGGGAAAAGGATTGGAGATACCTTACCAAACACCAAAGTAAAGACCCTTTGGAAATGAAAAAAAACCAGAAAAAGAAGGGTCCAACACGTCAGGGTTGGGTAAGTGTAAAAATGTGGGTATAAACCGGAAAAGGGGATCAAGGATGAGTATGCGGCACAGGGGGCGTAGCAAAAAAATGGGTGGGGGGACCGCCCAACACAAGATGAAAAAACTTAACTGGAGAAAAAGACTTCAAGATCTAACGTGCAAACCTTCCTAACGCTGCCAAAACTTCCCAAAGCAGCGCAAACAACCAAAATGCAGAATTGATTTCCCAAGGTCAACACAAAGGATGGGGCAAGGGGTGAAATCCGTAAACGGATATGTAGGGCTCTAGATGGGGGGAAAAAAAAGTGAAACAAGTCGGGCAACAAAGCCGACAGGATACGCAAATCGGAGCGCGGACACCGCCTGGCGGGTACTTCCGGGAACGGAAGGGTAAGAGTGGGGGTGTTCCCTCCGAAAATCTCCAATATGGGCCCCGTTCCTTCAAAACTCAAGACAAGTGACAGGGGGAGGTCGAGAAAAAAAACAGTTGGTAAGAAGTCCCAATAACCTGCACCAAAACAAAACCAAAAAAAATCAGAGTTGCACGCGATACGGAAAAGCACAAGAGAAGGGGCGAAAAAGTGAAGGGGGGAGAGGAAAAAATCTGGAAAATTACCATAAGGTGATTGTTCGAGAAACTATGCAATCTCAAAACGGAGACGTAACAAAAAGAACCACCGCCTAAACCCTCGGACGAAGAGACGTGGCAGTCCCAGGTGGAACCCCCGAAGGGTCTAAACTGAAAGGATGGCCATCAAGAACTCTGATTCGTCCAGAGCTGTACCAAAACTATCAGCGAAAGGAAAGGTTGTTATGAAAAGACGGTCAGTTGGTTAAATGGACTTGAAGCAATTTCAGGTGTGAAAACCGACCCGCCCGACGAGTGAAGGGCCGTAAAAAAGTTTTGGTTGGTGTTCGGAAACCTATCGAAAACGAAATTTCCCATTTCAGGATAAAGGAAAACAAAAATACATTCGCGGCAAAACTACGAAATCAAAAAATAAAACTTGCGGGGGAAACAACGATCAAGTCTTGAGAGGTAAAACCTGTGGGGGGGGGGGAAAAGCCGGGAGGACTTTAACAAAAGGGCGGTTACAGGATACGGGTGGGTCACCTGCTGCACTGGAGAAGGGGATGCGGTGCGTGGAAGGGGGTGGGGGTCCGCAATCAGGTGGGCATGAACAACAGACAATACGCCGTAAGCAGAACGGGCACGACCTTCCGTTTGTTAAAACACATAAACCAAAACGGGAGCTGAAGACTGGGCACACAGGGTAAAAGACTAGAAGGGGCCGCTTGGCCAGCATGGTAATTTTAAGGGGCGGGTGGCGGGAAGGGGGGGTGTTCAGAGCAAAAAAAAAAAAAAGAAAAATCTAATGCGGTACGAAGCCAAGTGGGGCATGCCCAGCATACCAAGGGAAAACCTACCCCAGATTTCAAAAAACGGTAAGCAGCGCTCTACCAACTTCCAATTTGATACAAGGCCTCAAAAAAAAATCAAAAACAATAGAGGGGCCTGTGGATCTAGCCAAAGGGGGGAAAACTCGGACGTGGGGGGCAAAATGCGTCCCAATCTGTGAAAAAAGAAAGATCTCATGCAAAAAAACAAAACGGGGGGGGAACAACAACAAAACAACAAAACGCGGGGAAAAAAAAAACACCAAAATAAATACTAAAAGGAAACAAACGAGAAACGTCTTGGGGAGGTAAGGGAAAGAGATAGAATGGAATAGATTCTAACCCTCAAGAAACAAATTAAAAAAAAAATACATTAAGTTCGAAAAAAATGCCGGGGGAAGGGAGACGGGGTGGGGGAAAAAAAACGTGGGGGTAGGCAGGTAGAGGGAGAAAAGGTTCAAAGGGGAGGGGGGGTCTTCCGAACTGTCGAACTTGGAGTCAAGTGCGGGGGGGGAAGCTTACAGACGGGCGGCTGCGAAGACGGCACAATCACACACGGGGAAAAAAAGTCCAAGGAAAGAGGGCAGAGATGTGGGAGAGGGAGCTGTCTTGGAAAAAAGGGGTCGGTATGGCAAAAAGACGGGGTTCGTTGCAGGCGGCCAAGGGGAGAAGGAAATCAAGAAAGTAATCGCGAAAATGAAATCGAAAGCCAAATGGCTACGCCTGTGGAAGGGGAAAAAGAGTAAAAAAAAGTGGACCAAACTGTATCGCCAAGAAAGTCACCGCAGGAGATATGGGGCGGAGGGAGAAAATGCCGATGGGGAGATTACATCAACGATTGAAAATCAGGAACGAAATTGCCAGGAAGAGAACAGGAAAGGCCGGGAAAGGCCAAAGACAGGAGCCAAGAAAAAAGTGAAAACCGACTCTTTGTAACCGCAAGGGAGGGCTCTGGATGGGGGACTTGGGGAAGAAGAAGGGGGGGCAAGATGCAAGGAAATAGACAGAGACATGGCATTGAAAGACTCAGGCTATTAGGCCTATCGTGGGGAAAAAGGAACATTAAGGAGGGTTACTCGACCCAACGTCGGGCCTTGGGCCAAGCCCGATGGTTCATCAAAACGCTGGCCCAGATAACTGGTCGAGAAACCGCCTATGCTTACTTTTGTGGTGACCTTGGGGGGACAGGTGAGGAGAGGAAATGTCGAGACACAGACGGACCAACATCAAACAGTGCCCATCGCTGGGAATAAGACCGGGGGGAGCGAACTTGTGCGGGAAGAAAAACATCGTGGCAAATTGGCCGCGCAAAAGGGGTGATTTTGGAAAAGAAAAAACAGACGTCCAAAATCGGGGGGATCGATATCCGGGACGAGAGCGTGAAAATGGCAATAAAAAAAGCCGGGTGGGGGTGAAAAAAAGCACGTTGGGGGGGTCCGGGGGCAAAATCGAATGCATGGTTGGAATAGTGGGGCATTCGCGGGGTTGACAAAAAACCAAGGGGTTTTGGGAAGCGGGGGAGGGGGTGGTTGTGGGCCAGGAGTGGGAGAATCAGATAACCTGAAAACTAAGCGACAGTGGATGAGGGGGGCATAGGGACTGAGCAGGGACTGCCGGGGGTAGCAGTCCCCACCAATTTATGTGAGTAAACGGCTAAAACGCGAGTGGGGAGGGCGGAAAGTCACAGGACCAGTAATCATAGACGACACTCTTCGTCTTGAAAAGGAGTCGATCAGGGGCACCGGACAGGATTGGCTCTAAAGGGGAGGGGTACAATGAGGGGGGGAGACCCAACCGTGAGCAGGGAGGATAAGCTCCAACTAGTTATTGCCGAGGGGAAACAGCAGAAAATTGGATGGAGGAGAAAAAGCCAAGCCGGGGAGGGGTCTGGCACCAGTTCCTGGTGGGGGGAAAAGTGGGGGGTAGTCAGCAAGGTCATCGGGAAGAGGCGTTAAAAACCGCTGCGCAAAGCAATTCTGTAGGGGAAAAACCGCCGGGGAAGGGCCCTCCGAGAATACTGGCAAGAGGATCTCGTCGAAACAGGGATTCTGCAGGTAGGAAACTTAACCGACGACTGTGAGACACGAGTTCGGCATTGATTAAGTCAAAGATCGAAACGACAAAAGACGCATTCATCTAGGCAAATGCTGGACAACTCACAATGGGGTATAAAGAACAGATAAGATACGATCCACAATACCTCAGGAAAAAGTACCACCGCCCGCGAAATGACCGATGGACGCGGGGCGGGACAGGGGAAGGGTAAGGAATCTCTTGAATATATGTCCAAAAGGCGGAATGCACGACGGCGGGGCAGGTCGTCCTCATACCTTTCAACGTGAGGGAAAAAGGGGAAAGCGTTCCCCTGCTTCGTCAGGGGGACAGGTGAAGGAAGGAGGTAGGCCGACCGACATCAGAGGGAGTGAGCTGCGAGCCCTAACAAAAAGATGGGAGAAAAAATAGAATCCAGCTGTTGGGCCAAGCAATCCTTCAGCACGCGGAGGGGCTTGAAGAGTTGGGCCCAGCCGGAGGAGGAATTCGCGAGCTCGCCCCATTTGTTCCTTAAAAGGAGGAAGAACGAAAAAAGTCGAAGCCATCAGAATGATGGGCGTCAGCAAAAACCAAAAGCTAAAGGCCGCTTCACGCGTGTCGGTTCCCCGGACTGCACCTGCAGGTAAGAACGAAGTGCAACCAGAATCCAGTAGAAATACTCAAAGAAAGTCGTCTAAGTTGCGGTGGGGAGATACAAGATGGGCCTTGACGATTCTTGGGCAAACCTGAGAAAAAGATCTATCAAAACCAACCCAACAAAAAAGGAGAAGAAAAAGAGAGTATCGGGCAAGAAAGCTCAAGGGGGGGGAGGCCCAGCCTTTGATATACGGGACGATGCATAGAAAAGCAACAAAGGGGGTTGCAGAGGGGAAAGAGTTGGGTGGATTATTAGAGAAAAGCGAGAAGCAGCCTGTAAGGGCAGGGGAAAAAGGGTCCAAAAAGAACAGCGGAGAAGGCTTCGTTTTACAGACTGACTGCCATCCAATGGGCATATGGGGGGGAGGGGGGATAGTTTCGGTGATCAATGAAGGGCCCGGGTACGGGAAGGCAGGGACAGCAAGCCCGAATCGCCCTACAACGGATTTGAAGTAGAACAACAAAAAAAGGAGGGGAAAATCCCAAAAGTCAGGATGGGAAAGGGATGAAGATGTATAACCCCAAAACGCGGAAGCTCCAAACAATAGCACACGAAGCCCTAACGCAAAACGCAGCCACAATAAGCGCAGCAAGACATCATCACCTCACAAAAAAAAAAAAAAAAAAAAAAAAAAAAAAAAAAAAAATTCCATCGCCACAGGAGATCGCCCAGACCCTACGCCAGGGAAAAGACAAAATGGGAAGCCCGGCCCCCATTTGAAAAGTAATCAAGGAAGAAAACTAAAACCACGGACCCCGGAAGGGACCAAGCTCTCCGAATATATAAGACAATGTGGGGCCAAGTAGGTCCACACCCTGGAAACAGCACTGAAAGTCAGCAATGATAGTGAGCAACAGGGCAGTTGGCCCACAGAAAAAAGGGGGTTACGGGGGCCTAAAAAAAAAAGATGGGGGCAGGAGTCTGTTTGCGAGAATCAGGAGGAACTGAATGGAGGCAAAATGAATGGAATGCGAAAAGGGGGGGGGGACGTAGACGCGGCCGGCGCACACCTCACTGTGTGACGAAAAAGGTCGTGGGGGGGACGGCAGAAACAGGGGGGAACGACGACGAAGGCTTGGGTCACACAAGAAAATATCAAGGTCGCCAGTAATAGCGCCGGGGGAATGCCACACCCCAAAGCAGTTCGGGGGCCCCGCGCAATGACCTAGGGCGAAAAAAAAAGAAAGGACAAGCGCTTATGTTACGATAAGGATAAAATGATACCACAAACACTACGGTACAAGAGCCGAAAAACACACACGAATGGGGCGATGGAACGCGTCTGTGGGACAAACGCAGACGGGCACTAACGGGGGGGGTCTGCAGGTGAATCCAAAAAAAGAAAAAAGCATACGCCAGCCGACTGAGGAAACCCAACGCCGCAAAAAAATCAAAGGTTTCCTTGCCCCCGAAGGCAGTCAAGAAAAAGCGAGATCTCAAGAAAAGCCAGGGAACCAAGTTGGGGCCCAGCTTACGAATTGGGACCACAAGACAAGCGGTGTCAAAGGCCCCTATGGGGCAGGGGAGGGACTGGCGCCAAACAGGACAGGTTTACGAACCGTAGCCACCTACACCAAGTCACAAATGCCCCCGAAAAAATGCATCAAAACGGAGACAGCAAACCCTAAATAGGAAAGGGGACGGACGTGTCACCCTTCCTTGGCGGGAATTGTTGGGAGGGCTCAGCCGTAAAGAAAAAAAATTCTAGATCACGCAAAAGTTTTTCGGGGTAAAACCACAAGATGCAGAACCAAAAGACTCCGTGAACCACCTGGATAGACAGGACAACCGGGGTGGGACCGACTTACATAAAAAAAGAACCAACAGTTTGAATGTGAGGTAAGCCAAAAAGGGGGCAGCTGGGGGGGGCACCGGGGTTTACCGGGGCACGAAACGGGTTTGACGAGGGACAGGTGACGGGGCCACCGACCGGCTCTAAACCACGGGTGAGGGAGGGAATGGAGGGAGGGGGGGGTTGAGGGGGGGGGGAGGAGGGGAAGGAAAGGAAGGAGGGGGGTTTGTGGGGGGGGGGGGGGAAGAAACGCGCGATGATGGGGAGAAAGGGGGGGGGGTAGAAAGAAGGGCTAAGATGATGGGGGTGAGGATGAGAGATGGGGTGGGGGCTAGGAAGGGGTCGGGGGTGGGAGGTAAAGAAGGAGAGGAGGGATAGGGAGGGGGAAGGGGGAAAGCGGGGGGAAGGGAGAAGAAGAAGGAAGGTGGAGGAGGCGGCGGTGCGGGTGAGGGTAGGGAGGAAATTGGAGAAGGAATAGCAGGGAATTCGTTGAAAGAGGGGAGGGAGGATAGGAGAAGAGGGGGGAGAGAGGGACGAAAGGGGGGGGAGGGTGAGGATAGAGAGAAAAAAGGGGGGAGTGGGGGATGGAAAGGGCGAGAGAGAGAGGGGGGGATGACGAGGGTCGGAGAAAGGGAGGGGGCAAAGTTGGGGAGGGAAGGAAGGAAACAAGGGGACATGGGGGGGGAGGGGAGGGTGGAGGAAGGGATGCAGAGGAAGGATGGAAACAGGGTGGCGGGGGGGGGGAGAAGGGGGGTGGGGGATGGGGATAGGGGAAGGGTGGGGGGGGGTGAAAAAAGGCGGGTGAGGGTAGGAAGAGGGGGGAAGTGAAAGAAGAAAGGTAAGGGAGGAGAAGGGGGTGCATGGATGTTGCGGGGAAAGGCAATGGAGGGGGGAATGGGGGCGGGCGGAGAAAAAGGGGGAAGGGAGCGGGTAGAGTGAGGGAGGAGGGTGGAGGGAAGGGGGAGGAGGGGAGGGGGGAAGGGGAAGCACAAGCCGAGGATGGAGGGGGGGGGAGCGGGGGATGAGGAGGTCGGTTACGAGCGAGAAAGAATTCAGAGGGTTTCAGGCATACGCAAGGTGAAAAAAACGGGGAGGTCGGAAATTATGAGAAACGGAAGAGAAGAGGGTAAGGATGGGTGGTCGGGGGACTACATCGGAGAAGCGGCTAATGCGGGGGGGGGGCTGGACTGAGGCAAATCCGAATTGGGTGGCCGCACGAACGGGTCAAAACAATTGACGTATAACCCAAGGAGAGGGAGCCGAATGGACTTTGGGGGATGTGGGAACCCGGAACTTGGAGGGCGAACCAGTGTGGGGTTCAAACCCGGATCATACCCAAAAAAACGAAGCCGAAGGTGGCACTATGAATAATCGGGACTAGGGCAAGGGGGCGGTTGGGAGTATCCCAATCCAGAAGGGGGGGGTCTAGAGAGAGTCAACCAGGGGAAAAAAAAAGCAACAACTCCACCCATACAAGGCATCCAAATAAATCCGGGTGCAGGTCAAAAACAACTCCTCTGCTATTGAAAATAAGGGCAGGGAAGCCAGGCCGTCTTTCGAGAAAAGAACAAAACGACGGGCCACTTGGGTAGACAAAAAGGACGGGGAAAACTCCTTAACTTCCGGTTTTGCCCAGGCTGCCCGGGGGCCAGGGGGGCAGGCGGTGAAGGGCAAGGTGTTACGATCCCTCAACCTCGGGAGGTTCACCACCTGCAAATGCAGAAAACCAAGCGCCGAAAACGTCGGGACTAAAATTGTTGGGGCAAAAAGGAAAGCCCAGGAAGCCAAAGAAAAAGCAACCATGCCTATTTAAAAGGAACGGGCGCGCATGGAAGTCAATAATCGGCAGGAGTCAAGTAACCAAAGCAGGTACAGATAAAAAAAAAGCAAAGAAATCAAGAAAAGCGTTTGTTGAAACCAAACCAGAGACGGGGCAATCAAACATCGAAGTGTGGCGTCTCATGAAGTTGGAAAAAGGCACGCAAACTCTTTAAACGGGAACATCAGAGGCAAAACCAAAAAAAACTCCTAAGAGAACAAAAAAAAAAACACAGAAAAAAAGCCAATGGATAAAAAGAGAAAGAGCCCGAAAAAAAAAAGACGTAGAGACGTAAAGGGAAACGATGGGGCATGTATAACGATCAAAGTGCCTACACCGTGAAAAGCGGGCCGAGCGCTAATGGTCGACTTAAAAGAGAAGGGAGGGGAAGTGCGGGGCCAACGATCACTA
>Ga0179593_1412808_pt1 | contig 10316 bp, 5 predicted proteins | sample CZODoug2_1_08_16_FD_185931 | JGI IMG/M metagenome (GOLD analysis project Ga0179593, IMG submission 185931) | Vadose zone soil fungal communities from Angelo Coast Range Reserve, California, USA - CZODoug2_1_08_16fungal (PacBio error correction) | ecosystem: Environmental > Terrestrial > Soil >...
GGACGAGGCAAGGAAACGGGATAACTCGCTGTAAGCAGGCCTTTCTAAAGAAGGCTAAGGGACTCTCATCTCATTGGAGTCGTACGTTGAATAGGAGGAAAAAAAAACGACGCTGCGTCAGGAAGGGGTTTCAACAGATTCGGAAGTCGGCGAAACATGAAGAAACTTCCAAAAACAGCAGACACTCATGAGTCCGTCTATCTCATCAAAACAACAAGGAGGAGATATGATCCGTACATGAGTTACCTTCGGGGGGGGGGGGGGAGGAAGCGGAAAGGAGAGATTGCGTAACAGGCCCGACTGAGAGGAGGGGGAAAAGTATTCCTTCGAAACCACGCGCCTGGCAGAAAAAAGCAGGGCACACGGACTGAGGAAAAGACCTAAGGTAAAAAACTGACGCAACGTCCTCCATGATTCTACGAAGCGAAGAGAAGGGTAAGACGACGACGTCGGAGGGGGCGGAGGCGTGGGGGCCGTTATAGGTCCTCCTCATATAGGATAGTGTTGGACGGCAGGAGGGGAAGACAGGGAACTCTACTAAGGTAGAAGGGGAGTAACAGACAGGGGCCTTAATGAACTTCAAGTTGAGGTTCCAACACAAATCAGGGGAGATCTAGTCACAATAGTCTCCGACTCTTACCGGGGAGAAGTTTGGAGGTGATCACTAAGGGAAGGGGAGGGGAGAAACTTCAAACGGCGGCAGAGAAAGAAGATTCGTATTCGTGACGTGCGGAATGCGGCACTTCGAAAAGTTCTAGGTGGGAAAACGAAAGGGTGATATGGTAAAAAACGTTGGAAGGGAGGGGGGACAAAGGCAGCCTGGAATAGAAATAAGATATCACCCACCATGTTCATACTTCAGAATGTAGGGAACGGGTAGGCGGGACATGGGGGGTAGGACAATGGGGGAATGAACAGGATGAGGATGGGAACAAACAGTAAAATGAATGAGGTACTGAGTATGTAAAACAACGATGTGTGAAACAAGAAAACGAAGGGGGGGGAAGAAACCATGATGATTTTAGAGGACGGGTGGGGGGGGGGGAAGCTCACAAGCAGGGGGTGGGGGGGGGGCGAGCAAAGCTTGGTGGCTATTTAGATGCTCATAGGGGTTCATGGGGATCGCATTCTGGCAGGGTATCGGCATCGAGTAGCGTAGGAAGTACAGGAATGAAAGAGAGAGTAAAGTTAAGGGAAAACCATTTCTTTTACATAACCGGGCAAAGATCGACAATCCCGGCACAACGAGAGTGGGACAGTGGTTCTACTGTACTAAGGGCGAGACGAGAAATGTACGAGGTTAAACACCCAACTGGGCGTCAAGTAACGGTTGAAGACGAATGGAGAACTGGTCTCGGCGGGGGAGAATCGATACCTTCTGTTGAAGGACTTAGAATTTTCCACGAGAGGCGGGGCAGGGGTCAAATGGACCACGGGGACTGGGATCTCACAAACCGATACCAAGGTCCATGGTGGATAGAAACAAACTTGAGTTACCCAGAGAACGCAATAAAAGGGTTGTATCCTGTAGATATCTGGGACAAACGTGCCTTTAAGGAAAATGGGGGGGGAGAAGAAACTAGACAGCGGGAGCATGCGCGCTTGGCCTTCATCCAAAAAAATAGTGAGGAATCTTTAAACCTTCCTTGTCACAAAAAAGAGAAACAAAGAAAGGAAGGGGCTCCCCGGCGTACGATGGGGGGGGGCTCCAGTTGAGTGTCGGGTTCACTAACCAGAAAAGCCAAAGATCGTAAAGCGTTGAATTCGGGGGAGGAAGGAAACGAAAAACGTTGGCCCATGGGTGATCTCGATACACATAATCATGTCGCTATCCGCACAAAGATCACTCGCTAGTTAGGAACGTCGAAATTTCCGGACGGGCGACCCACGATAATAGTCAAAAACCCTAAGATTTGAAGCATTAATTCAATCTCCCATCCGTTTTAAAAACCATGAGAAAAAAGAAAGAAGAACTCCAACAACTTCTCTCGGGTGTCGAGTTGATGCCGTTGGAAGGGATCAGTCCTAGTTGACCCTGGGTCAACCCCCAACTGCGAAACGGGGGGGGAAGGCGGCGGCTATTTCGGCGATCCTTGCGGAGACCGCAGCGAATCGGGGAAAACAGAAGCAAGCAGTTGGGAGAAACATTGAGGGAATTTGCAGACCGGGGGGGGGAAAAAGCTCTCCTCGTTCCCGCCCCTGATTCAAGGACACTTGGGGCGCTGGCAAACACGAAGGGTGCCCATAATACAAGGAGATCCGAGAGTCAAATGCGCCCGGCTGTTGGGAGGGAAACTCGTCGTTGCATGTGTCCGTCAAGTCTGGTCAGTGTTCACCGAAACGATTCGCAAAGGAGAAGAAAAAGCGCTTCCAAAGGTCGGGACAGCCAAAGTGTAGGAACTGTTTTATCAAACCTCCAATAGAAAACGCTCGGCCAAAAATAAGGAACCCGGCGGTCTCGACATTACGAGGTGGAGAAGAGAGATGCTGTTTGATCCGGTAGTGTGGTGATTTTTTAAAACTTACTGGGGGAGGACCCCATGAATCTTAGGTAGAAACCTGGGGGGGAACGGGGAAGGAGAAAAACCATCACAACAGAGGGTGGACAACAAAGGGGTTCTTAGAGCGGTACGACTCTATGGGGATTTTAGAGATCTCAAAAAAACAAAGAGAAAAGGGTAGAATAAATCCCATAGCCGTAACTCTTGCAGTCAACTCTAGGGGGGGGTTGTGGGGGGGGGGGTGGGGGTTTGTGGGGGGGGGGGGGGGGTGGGGGTTTTTGGTTGGGGGGGGGGGTGGGGGGGTTTTGGGGGGGGGGGTGGTGGTGTCGGGTTTGTTTGTTCTGGACGGGGGGGGGGGGGGGGGGGGGAGGAGAGGGGTTTTTTTTGATTCTGTGGGTGTGGTGGTAGGTTTGGGGGTGTGGGCTTGTTGTTTGGTTGTTTTTTTTGGCGGTGTTTGGTTAGTGTTGATGTGTTATGTGCGGGGTTGTATTTTTTGGTGGTGTCGTTTGGTTTTTATGGTTCGAGGGGGTTTGGTTTTTTGGGGTGTTAGGTGGTGTTACTGTTGGGTTTTTGTGTTTGGTAGAGGTGGGTAGGGAAAGGCGTTGGAGAAGGTTGTTTACCTCCCTTGAGCGTTGTATGAAACGGAAACCAGCCGGGCGAGCGCCGCATCATGGGCACGCCACTAAGGACTAGAGAAAAAACAAGAAACAGCATCTCTGGGCACGATAAAAAGTCCGGCTTGGAGACAATGAGAGGCCGAGCTCCTGGGACTGCTGTATCAAAAAGGGGCTGAGTCGGTCAACCGTGATGCCAAATTGCTGAAGATTTACAGTCATCCGGTGTAAAACCGAAAATAGGACGCAGCAAGTATTTTAAGAGGGCGAGGGGACAACCGGACGGCTCTGCGTAGAGCGGAAGGCACGGAAGGTCAGGCCAGAGAAAAGAAATTTTAGGTCACGACGTGTATTGGAAGGTGGACCGGGAAAACGAGGAGCGAGTCCGAAGGCAGAAATTTGTCGCAAAAGCTTGTTCAATGGGCTGCTGGTCTAAAAATTTGGGCCACGAGCCGAGCCTAAGAAAGTTCGGAGACCGCAGAAGGGGGGGGGGGAAAAGGGGGGCAGAGAAAAATAGAGAAAAAGGGGGGGAATTGGGATGAACCCATCACATTGAACTAGTGTTGTAAAGATGACTAAGTTTGGCTAACTCTATGGAGAGCAACATACGTAAAAGCGGGGCTTGAAGGGGGGGTTGAGGGATTAGGGGGGGTCAAACGTTTAAGGAACCTGGTTCGAAGGAACGAGCCTGCTACGGTTTCGGAGGGGCGAATGAAAGGATGGCTATCGGGGAAAAAATAACCCATCTTGGGGGGTGGAAGGGTTGAAAAAGTGTTAACGTACAATAGGTCCAACTCTGGGACGTCGCTGCCTACCTTTCTGCGTGAATACCAAAGCAGACCGTGAAGTAGCGCAGGAACGCCGGAGGCAGACTGGGAGGGGTGGAGGCTGTCTGGGGGGGACAAAAAACCATAGAAGAACGAGTTGGTACGACGCATTGAGGCTCTATGAAAGCTATTAGTAGCCAGCCGGAACGGGGAAGTTCTTCCACTGTCCAAGCACGGGTGTGCAGGAAAGTCGGTAGGAGGGAATCAAACCGCAATAAGGTTGTTAGTTCAAAAACGGGGAACACAGCCTAGTTGGAAGTAAAGAATGGGGAGAAATGGCTGGGTCCAGAGGGAAAAGGGTCTTAAGGCCAGAATGCAAAGAAAAAATTGTCAGGAAGCCGGTAAAAATGAGTGACGAAGAAACGGGAAAAAGGATCCAGACAAAAGCGATCCATCGCCAAGGAGTTTCAACGTCCTTTGCAAAGCTAACAGTACTCTTCATACAAGTCCAAGGAGACAGCCTGTTGGTTATTGAGCTAGACCAAAACGGAAAGTCCAACACGCCCGTCAAGGAACGGAAAGGATACCGCGAGGGTATAATGACTCATCAGAGACGATCATCTACCCGTATAAAAGGTTCAAAAAAAAGGGAGCCTGGAAAATCTAAAATTCGACAGGAAACCAAGATTTTCGAACGACCAAAAAAGGGTGAGAAGAGTAGAGTTAAAACTGCACCACAAAACAATTCTCCTTTCTAGATCTGGGGTTTCCTTCGATGTTCTCCACTCAGTGTGGAAGAAAAAAACTGCAGGTACGCATCATTGTCTTTATAGAGGGAAGGTAGTCGATATCTTTCATAAAACACACAATAAAAAATAGCTGGCCACTACTGGGAAACAGGAGGAGGTTGAGAACAGGTTGGCTGGATTATCTAGATTAGGGAGAACAAGGCGCTTAGAAGTGAAAACGAAAAACGCGGACCATTAAAACCGCCGTGGACAAACGGGGCGACCCCAGGAGGTCGACTAAGCCTGCTGGTCCAAAAAAGGTCCAATCAAGAGGAAGTGAGGGAGCGCACTTAAAAACGCGTCCCGGTTACTCAAGCAGCCAGGGATGAATGAAAGGACTGAACCAGGAACACATGAGGAAGCACTTTGGGTGTTCATCCCAGTAGTCGATCGAAGTGTTGTGGACCTCAAATTAAACGTTGCCATTCACCTGATGACTCTTCTAAAATGATTCCGCGTCCAAGCGGAAAAAAGCCAAGGGGGGTGGGGGGTGTGGGGTTGGTGTGTTTGTGGTTAGGAACGGTCATACTTCAGGAATGAACGTCGCGCGCCTCAAACAGGCAAAGAAGAAAGACACTAGAAGTTATGAAAGTAGTGCCCAATGTCGAGCACGCAGCTGGAGACGGTCTAGGGTATCAGTTGGCTCTATGTAGTAGGAACCGTAAGTGGGTGCGGCAGGCGCAAAAAAAAAGAGGCTCTTGGAAATCAGCTATGGGTCAATACAGAGGAAGTAGGGGACTACGAAAGAGAGATTCCTAGAAGGTAAAACAGCATACACAACTGAGACCGGAGATATACTCCTCACAACAACTGTGAGTAATAGGGAAGAAATTTGTCTGCTGTTGGGAAGAGGAAGTGAGAGGCGGTAGAACCATCCGAGTCAGGGACCCATAGCTGGCCGCGCCACTCCGAGGTAACGCAAAGGGGAACTGAGGAGAAAAAGGAAAAACATCGAGAAAGATACTCTGACCCGTTCATCAAATGCAAAGGTGCGACAGTATGCTAAAGCGTCGTCGATGAGCGCGCCCTTGGGAAGTGGCGGGCGCAGCGCAGCTCCGCGGGAAGTTGGTTGGTTTTACCAACCTAGAGGGGAAAGAGGTATCGGGCCGAGCCATGGCCGGGATATTGAGGCCAAAATGGAGACTATCGCTGGGAAGTAAAAAAGATCGACTGGGGGAACCGGAAGGTCGTAGAGGTAAGGAGGGTCGGTGATGAGAGACGAGGATAACTTGGAACTACGTTGCCAGGGGGCGACAACTCGAAGTCCGATTGTCAGTGGAAGGTAGGGGGAGAAGCGGAGGAGTAGAAAGAGGGTGTCGCAAGGGGGGAAAACCTAACGTTAAGAGGGGTGTGAGTTGCAGGCGAAAGCAGGGCATGGAATACTCCTATACGCCCGCCAACCAGGGGCCATAGCAAGACTAGTTCAAGAGTTTGGGTCCTTTGCGAAGAAGAGGAGGCTGGGTCGAGAAATCGGGATTACCAAGTGATGACAGATAGCGATTGACGACCCTCCGATTTACCACAGTCCCATAATTGAGTGTACGTTGGTATGCCAACCAGGAAGTTGTCGCCGGACCGAGTCAAAGGGCGAAGGGGGGAAAAGAAAAACTAGGATTAGGGTGAGGAGAAGGTGTGTTGGGTTGTGAAGGTTAAAATCTAATCAGGGGGTTGAGGGCAAGTCGGGGTTGTACTGAGGGGAGAAGATTCCTAGTTGTCCAGGATCATTGGATGCAGTTTGGCCGGTAACGACAAGAGAGGATCGTTAGAATTGACGATTAAATCGCGCTGGAAGTCCTTTCCTTCTGGGAAAAGCTGGCCGGGTTTGCTCAATCATCCCGTAAAAAACAGGCTGAGGGCATTGCGAGAGGAACGCCCGGGAGAGAGATGCCAGCAGGAAAATCCGCGAGTGGTAGGCGAGCAGCCAGGGGAAAAATTCGAGGGAGTAGAACGAAATACCGACGTGGCATTTGCTATTCGCAAAAGTGAAAGCGGGGGCCTTTTGAACACCTGGAACCTGAAACGGATAGACTCCGAACCGCAAGGCTTTGGGAGCGAACTCGGGCAAGCGGTATAAGTGAGAGGGAGGTTCATCCTGGGGGCCGGAGAAGAGGGGCAAAAACAAGGGGGAAAAAGATTTGCGTAAAAATCGGGTGCCCGGCGGGAGGCAAGCAGGGGCGCACAAAAAGACGTCATAAACAACTCGTGACTTAGGGGACGTGGGAGCTTACTGGTCCAACGAAAGCGAAAACCACAAATGGGGGAAGGAAAGGGGGTCTTCACACTGGACCGGTCCGGGGACTCGCCAATCCACGGCAGAGCCAGGCGCCATAAATCGCTGGACAGCATTTGGGGAAACCGAGGGGAGAAAAAGGGTGTACACTTCAAAAAAGATTGAGAGCGTAATCAAGAAAAGCAATCTAGCCTCCACCCCGAGTTCCGGTAGCAAAGGATCAAGGGGAGACCCAAAGGGCCATTAAAAGTGCACCGAACCCCTCATCACCAATCAAGCAATTGCCTCCGTTGACATCATGCCAAAAAACTTGAGGACAGGCGCAAAAGAAAAGAAGACACCCACAGCTAGTGAAAGGGGCTGATTCTCGAAAATAGGGGGGGGGTTTTTCAGGGTGAAAGCATGACCGCAATTTCCTAGACCAAGAGCTGAGGGGAAGGGTAAACTAAATTGGGCGCGGCTCGCAGGCTGGGGGACGAACAAATCCTTGGGTTAAAGAAAAAAACAGGAAAAGGGAATAGGAGGCGACGATAAGTGCGCTATCCGCGACTTTCCCACTGGGCCCTCATACAAAGAAAGAAATAGTGCGCTGGGGGGCAACGCCCGTGCCAGGACCGAGAGAGAGTTTCCTAGATGACGACGGGATGGTGGGCGCCATCGTCAGCTATGACCTAAATGGGGGGGGGGAGGACGTAAAGTTAATTGGGGGACAGAGTCGGCAAAGGGAGGGAAGAAAAGCACCCTAAAAAGTCAACCGGAAGGAAAGAAGAAAAAAAAAGTCACGGGTGATCAAAGAAAGAAAAGAAAAGGCGCTCGGCCTCGGGGTGAAGTGCCGGCTCCATGGAAGACGAGGTGACAGACTATCATATGCTGTTTGGACGTGCGGGGGAGGCTATTCCGGTGAAAAAGGGGGTTGCAGGTCTCCCGATGTTATGGAACGCCGGGGGTGGGAGAGGGTACGCAAAACCTCCAAAAAGGAGGAACAGGGGCGGAGGTTAGAGAACGCGCGTTAAGAAATAGGGGGAATTTCATCTCTCTAAGAAAACAACTTTTCAACATGATAGAGGAAAAACATCGGATTCAAAGCGCGGCCTCAATAACCTCCCCGGAGGGGTCAGCACGTGGAGGTGCGAGAAGAAACAGGTGGCGCCGAGCCGAAGGGGCAATCTTCACTCGATGAGCGCAATCAACATCTCTAGTACGTCAAGAGGACGGCGATGGGGCGAGAAAACGACTTCACATTCGGACGAGCGCAGCTGGGAGGGAGTGAGTTTGAGCAGTTCGAACGGGGGGTGACCGAAGGTCGAGGTTCTAGGAGGGAGAAGACCGTACGGTTGTAACATACCAGAGTACGCAGAAAAAAAGGATATTCAAGAGCTCTAAAAAACGCGGAAGAGAGAGGGAAAAAAAAAGACGTAGGAGTCGGGTTAATTGCACGGAGGAAAGCCGTTAGTCGCGGTATTGGATAGGGCCCAGGAAATAAAGGAGCGCTCCCGCCGCTGAAAAGATGGTAGCAAGAGGGAGGTGTATAAAAACACAAGGAGGGGTCTCCCGATATGGCGACCGTCGCTCCTTTAATAAAAGCAATCATTTGGTTCAACTAAAACGGATTCAAGGAACAGACAGTGAGAAAAAAGGAAGCCCGGGACTAAAGTTTTTTGGGGGAGGATTAGTTTGGGAGAAGTGACGACGGAAAACATGATTGAAAAAGGAGAAAGCGCTTGAGGTGTGATTATATGATTGCTACTGTTTGGGCCCTTCGCGGTACTCGAAGGGGGAGCCGAGAGTGGAGGTGGAGCGTGAGAAAGCTGAAGGTATACTTTTTTGGTGCCGGTGAAACGGTGGGGGTGAGGCGAGAAGAATTGGGGAAACGCTAAGAAGAGCGGGGGAGGGAGGGGAAATGTAGCCTTTTATTCGAAAGCCCAACCGGAAGAAGAAAAACTCTGACCAGGGGCAAGGACTGACTGGTGTAGCGTGGGGGACAATGCTAGGAGCACGCTAGCCCAGAAAGTTGTGGAAACGACTCTTATTTGAGCGATGAGAACAGGGGGGAGGCAGAAAGAACGTCATGGATGTCTAAAGCAACAGAGCGTGGAAAATAAGGGGGGGAAAAATATGAGAGCAAGAGGAAAGACAGGGAAGGTGGCTTTAGGATCGGTAAAGAGCGATGACGTATTCGACAAAAGAGGGAGGTGGTGAAGAATAGGGGAGGAGGGTCAAGCAAAAAGAGAAAAAGTAGAAAGAAAGTACAAAAAAATTGCTCTCCGGGGGGGAAGGCGTCAAAGAGTAATCAATGTCCAGGCGATAGCTACCACAATGCCGGTTTGCAAAGACTTAAGGGACTTCAAACTAGAAAAAAGAGAGGGGAGAGATAATATTACAAGCGTGGGCAACAGACCAAGCCAACTCGAAGCCTGTGTTGCCTTTATTGTCTCTAAAAACGGCCAGGTACCACGCCTGATGAAAGTAAGACGGGCGAGGGCATAACACTGAAAATAAAAGATTCAAGAGATCCTGGTCCCAAAAAATTCGGCGCATATCCAAAAAAAGAAAAAAGACTGGTTTCAAACCACGCCCGGGTGAGACCTTCAGATTTCAAAGGGAACATGGCTACAGAGAGTTGCCGCTCCAAGGAGAACTGGGTTGCGCACATCCGGGGGAATGGCAACCAGGAAATCAAGAAAAACGTGTGCACGGTATCGGGGAGAGGGCCAATAGTTCCTGTCACCAACTTGAAAAATCAATGACTATAGCAACTAAAGCTGAACTAGGGGATGACCATGGTGGGGGCGGGATTAATCTGGTTGATGGAAAGAAGCTTAGACCGGCAAATAAAGCTGAACATATTCACGCAGGGTTTTAAACCAAAACACCTCTTGGGGACGAGCAAATTCACCGGGATCGCCAATCACAAATAAAGCAGTCGGAAAGGGAAGTGGGGAGAGGCCTCCTCAACTCAGTCCAGGGTAGAAGAAGACAACTTCATGAAGTCCAGAACAAGACCAACACAAACATTTCCACTTCGATAAACTGGGTGTAGGGGGAACAATCTGTAATTCGATGTGGGGTTGGAACTCATATTAAAAGTTGAAAAACTATGGAAACAGCGGGGCGAGAAAAGGGGTTCTCAACGAAGTCCAGAGGACCTACCTGGACCCCCAGTGCCGGCTAACTGCAAAGCGCCGAGAAGGACTCCGGACGGAGCGGAAAACGGGGAAACTAGGAGGAGAGATGTAAAAAACGCAGCTTGAGAGAAAGGGCGACCTAGTATACAGGGCTCCTGGGCGTCGCAATAATGTGTACATCTGCGTAAAGAACAAAAAGTAGTAGGCGCATGACAGATATGTCACCGAAAGCGAAGTCGGGCCTCAAACTTCGAGCTTGAACCCAACAGCAGGAAAATCCTGATTCTAGGC
>Ga0179593_1532302_pt1 | contig 10316 bp, 17 predicted proteins | sample CZODoug2_1_08_16_FD_185931 | JGI IMG/M metagenome (GOLD analysis project Ga0179593, IMG submission 185931) | Vadose zone soil fungal communities from Angelo Coast Range Reserve, California, USA - CZODoug2_1_08_16fungal (PacBio error correction) | ecosystem: Environmental > Terrestrial > Soil >...
CCTTCTTAAATTTTTATGACGCCAAACGTTGGGTAGAAAGAGACGGAAAGTCCCGATTCATAAGGGAGTCGGGGGGGGAAGAGGGGGGCTATCGGACTTTCGAGGTTCGTCCGAAGGGAAAGGAATATGGTCGATGGGGTTCCCGCCTCGAGAGGGAAAAAAGGAGGGGTTAACAAGCGCTGATCGAGAACGAGAAAGATCTATCTGCTCGATCTGGTGTGGGGGGAAGAGGTTGTCGAGAAAACAACCTTCAAGTTCAGATAAAAAGCAAAAAGAGAAAAAAATCATCGACAATCTCGGGGAAAAGAGTTGTCGCGCAGTGGGAAGCAGGGGGAAATGGGAAGTCGAGGGGCGGAGCATCTGCCGCCGTTTCGAAAAAAGGGAGGGGTAGAGCCCACTCATTTATCGGAGTGTCGAACCCTGCGTCCGCATGAGGGGGCTCCGTCTGCGGAAGGAAAGGTCATCTTTTTCAGGGCAAAAGGGGAGGGAGGAGAGGTTCCGCAGAAAGGGGGGTATCCCTACGTTGCTGTTAGCGGATGGACGCCGCTGAATAGTCCTTAACCTCTTCGGAGGGGGGGAGGGGAGGAGAGCTGCGCGGGAAAGACGAATCGATACACTCTCGCAAGAAAATCAAGGGGCCAAAAGAGGAGGGCTTTCGTATCCTTTAAAACTGAGAAAGGGGGGGGAAGGTTTCTTTTAGGCGCCTCTGGACTCAAGTAGAAGACAGAAGGTATCGGGACAGTCTCTAATCGTGGGGGGAGGGGGGGGGGGGAAAAGGTCTTCGCGTTGGGAGGAGCACCTGGCTCCAGGGAAGAGGAGTGAAAGGGATTTCCAATTCCATCTTTTGCGTAGTACAGGGAGAAGGGGGAGCCCTCCCTAGAAAAGGCTCAAAATGTCAACTCCGCAGGAGATTCCTGAAGGAGGGGACTGCATCCAGGGGAGGGAAAGATATCTTTCCTTTTCTCTTCTTAGGGAAGAAATTCTTCTGAATGAGGGTAGAACACATGTAAATGATGACCGAAGAAAGAAAGTTTTCAATTCACAAGAAGAAAAGGGGTCTAACTACAATCTTAAAAAGAAAGGAGCAAACTTTTGAGGAGAATTTCTGTATTCTCGAGAGAGGAGACTTCATGGGGGGAAAAGAGCTAGTTTTATAATCCGAATTGGGAGAGGTCAGCGTACGGTGGGGGGGGAATCTCGGGGAACGCCAATCCGATGGTCGCCCGTTAAGATGCTCGACACTGTGCGAAAGGAAGAGGAAGACAATCCTTGAAACCGGAGGTGTCACTACGAAATGGCACTGAACCTTCGCGGACAAGAAAGGGGGGAGCTCACTGCCGAAAAACAATTGCGCGTGGTGTGGAAAAGGGTAAGGAAAAATTCATAACCTTCTCTCCGATAAGGGGCGGAAAATCCCAAAGGAGGAACATTTACCTAGCTGGCAAAGACGAGCAAAAATAGTGGGACGTTTCTTGAGGGTGGGGGGGGGAGGGGCTCCCTATCGGGGCCGCTTCTCTCTTTTTGAAGGGAGCTTCCAAAGCTTCAAAGGGGGGAAAGAGATTTTGGGGTCCATCATCTCGTGGGAAAATTGGTGTTCTCTCATAATCAAGAAGGGGGTGGTGCGGTAGCTCTCCTAAAGAGTTTCACTCTACCAAAGGGAAGCCCTGGACCTGCATCTGCCTTGGTGACTTGGGAATATAAGCTTTCCTCGGTTGGGGAGAAAGGGGATTTAGGGAAGCTCTCCTAGTACTAGAGAGGGGGAAAGAGGGGAAGGGGCCTCCTCTATTTCTAAGAAGGAAAGGGCGTTTTTAAAAAGGGAGGGGAAATAAAAAGGTAGCAAAAGGAGCGATATGTTCTCATCAAGAAAGGAAGTGGGGAGTTCTTATCTTTACCGGGCAGGACTGATTTAGAAAGGTGATGGGGTTAATGCCAGATGCCACGGTAGCCTTTGCGAAAAAAAGGGGAGAACAGAAGAACCTCTGAAATTCAACTGGTTCAAAAGAGGAAAGGTACAATAAAAATAGATGATAAAAAGGAAGCACATCAAAAAAAGGAAAGAGAAAATTCTCCTTCATTAACAGGGGGGGGGGTAGACCAAATCGAAAAATAGCAAAAGATAGGGTCTAAAGGAAAAAAAGGAGAGTTGCGATCACCACCACCGAAGCAGGGGGGGGGGGGGAGGGGGAAAAAGAGGGAGGAAAAGCTTATAAGAAAAAGAGAAACGCATAAAGGTCACAGTGCAACTTGGAACACAAAAGGGGGGGGGGACCGGCGATATTGAATGAACTCTCAGGGAAAGAACGTTTTGTAAAGAGATGAAAGCTATGAGGGGGGGGGTACGTAGAAGGATACAATAATGAATGCAACAAAGGAAACAGGGAAGGGATCATTTCATGGTGCCCACCCAACCGCAATCGTCGAGGAGTCTAAATTAGGGCTTTCTACGACGTCCGCTATCATTGGGAATCCCTCTCTGTTGTCTAGGGGGGGGGGGGAAAAAGGAGGGGGAAATAACATACCACTCATTCCAACGGGTTCTATCAAAGGGAAAGTTTTTTCTCATGAAGGGGAGGAAAAGAATGTTCTCAAGGATAATAACTATCGGGACTAAGGAAAAGCCCCTGCAATGGGAAGAAAGAATTATCACCGGGGAAGACTCCTTTCGAATGCACAGGGGAGACAAAACTAATTTTGCTTTGGATAGGGGGGAAAAGGAGTTCTCGGACACAAAGACCTCACAAAAAAAAGCAGCGCTCCTTCCTTCCCTCAAAAAATAAATTTTCTTCCGGGGAGAAGGTCTTCTGGGGAAGGAGGTCATTCTGCCCATCGACTGGAAAGAGCGGCGAAATCACTTGCTCTGCGGATTGCCCTTTTCGAATCACAAAGTCGGATCAAAAACCGAGGGGGGGGAGGAGGAAAGGTCAGACCTTTGATGCGTCAGCAACGCCGTGGGGACTCCGCCGATGCCGAAAGAAAAGGAAGGGGAGGGGGGGAAATCAACCGTAGGAGGGAAGGGGGAAAGATCGAAGTCTAATCATCAAGGAAGTTCGAAAGCGCGTGGGTCGTACAATTATTTTCTGTGTCGCAGGAAAGAGACAGATGAAAGTCAACTCTTCAATAGCAAAGGAACGCGCGATGTTGCGCAGGTTGTCCTTTACCGGCAGGAAAAAAAACCACGGAGAGGGGAGGGGAGTTCCCCACTACTAAGTTTTCCAATATATGTCCCGGAGAAGTGAAGAATAAAAGCTCTCTTCTTCATCCAGCACAGAGGGGGAGAAAAAAAAAGAGCGCCAGATTGTTCCCGAGAAAAGAAAGATCTCACTTCATTACAAGAGGCCTGGAAAAAGAAAAACCCTAGAGACGAGGATGAGAAAAAACATTCTTAGAAGGGTCCTAGAAAAAAAATAAACGGGAAAGGGAGAAGAGAGAGATAGGAAGAGTGGGCTGGGTAGACGAGGAGTGCGCCTATGGTATTCTAATTTCGGAGTCCGCTTGCGTGCAAAATCAGGGGGAGGGAAAGAAGAAAGCGCTTTTCTGGCAGAAGAGGCGTCTTATTACTCACCTTCATACGAGAGATATTTACAATCTCGGGGGGGAAGCTTCTCGAAATTTTTTCTCCCTTGAATCTCCGGGAAGGCCCAACCTTCTCAACATAGAAGAGGGGAAAGGGATCTTTCCTCGGGGGGTGATCATTCTTAATCCGCGACACAAAAACATCATTGAAGGGAATCTCGCTGGAATGGAGGACGTCTAAATCTTTACGGAAATCTGCAGGGGACGTTCAGCAACAGGAGAAGGGGCATCGTGCTCGCTCCCTAATGCGTGCTGACCGGGGGGGGGGCGGCGGCAATCAAAAGGGGGGAAAGGAAGGAAAGATTCATTCTCTCGGGGGGTTGATTTCACGACGGAGATTAAGACAATTTAAAGGTGACCTCCTATCAAGGGAGAGCTCATAAGTCGATGGGAGAATGATCCTCAAAGAAATAAGAATCTCTCCCTTTAATAAAAAGGGGGGAAAGGCGTTACTTAACGGGAGATGAGTTGGGAAGTTCTTGGGGAAAGGGGGAGGATCACTATGAGGAGGACCACTTATTCAGAAGCACAGTTCTTTGGGGAAAAGGTGCATATCGGAAGAGTTCCTTCCACGGGAGGAGTGATCAATTGGACCGTTGCAATGAAGAAGAACCCGGCTTTACAAGGGGGACCCAACTGTACGGTCGGGAGCAAAAGTGGCATTCGCTACTGGGTAGGGGGAAAAGGGAAACAAACACCAGAGGAGGAAATGAGGCGGCGGCCGTAGGGAACGCAAATCAGGCAGAAGAATCAGGGAAGGAAAGAAAGCGTTTATTCTCGGGGGGGGAAATGAATCGATCTGCCATCCTTAGTCTAAAGGGGGTTCTCCTAGAAGACAGGACACACCCGCCATCGTCTTCATCTCTGTACAAATTTAAAAAGGGGTCTGTCATCAAGAAGAAAGAGAACATCTCGCCTGCAGAGGAGGGGAACGTTGAGCGGGACTGGGTATGAGGGATTTTGTCCGTCGCCGGCTTGATCCTCTGAAGATGACAACGCACCTACACCACCTCATTAGGTGTGTTTCTCGAAAGAAAAACTCTGGTCTGTCAAGGGCTATGTTCCGATGTGTCGAACACTCCCTTATCAAGAGGGAGCATTGCTGAGTTCATGGGGGAAAGGGATGTGAATGCCTGGTATCATGAGGGTATTATTGGGATCAGTTGCAAGTAAAAAAAGGGACAGCGGTCTTATGGTTGAAGAGAAGAGCTTTTGTGCCGAAAAAAAAATGAATTAACAAGAAGGAAAGGGGAGGAAAGGGAACTATAAGCAAGACTAAGAAGCATAGATTGGGGGGAATGCGCCCATCTTAGAGAGAGGGTAGTGGGCTCCCTTTGGAAAAAAAGAAATGCGTATTCACTCGCCAAGTGCAAAAGGGACCAATTGATCTCTTCCTCGGCGAAAAAACTCCTTCTGGAAAACGGGGCAAGACTGATAGGCAGCCTAGACAAAGGAAAAAAAATCTCGAAAATATGAAAGTCTCCTTTCAGGGGGCCTCGGAGGGGGAGAGTCTCTTCTTAAAGGAAAAACATATTAAGCGAAAACATGCGTCATCGGCCCTTTGCAGGTGGCCTCTCGTCAAAAAAAAAGGAAGCAGCGCCCAAGGGATCTGCGCCCCAAGGGAAAACCTCCCCAGAGAGATCTTTTCCCACCAGCTAGAGTCCGTTAGGAGGGGGGGAGGTCTCATGACCCAAAAAAAAAAAAAAAAAGCAAAGGAGGCGGAGAAGGTTCTTAATTTAGCCTTCCAGAGAGAAATTGTCTCAACGAGTTGGGGGAGACACACTCGGTCGGAGAAGGAGTACGCTAGGCGCTTCTTTCACAGGGGGAAAACTTGTCCTTTTTCATCACTTGGGGGGGAGGGGAGGGCGCACAGTTTCGAGAAAGGGATTTCTATAGGGAGGGGCTTTCCACGGTGGCGAGAGGGTGTGACCAAACTTCCGGCCCTAGAGAAGAAAAGCGCTGTACCACGAGAAAAAAAGGGACCAGTCTAGAGAGGGGAAATCTAATACCTCAATTGAAAGAAAGCTTAATGCATCTTGTGTCAATGTGAAAGGGATACAGTTAATCACAGCCGGGGATTCCTTGAAGGAGGACTGCGTTCAGAAGCCGAACATCGAAAAAATAGACGAATTTCTTCGACGGCGCTCAAAAGCAACTGGCACGCAGGGGGAGAAAGGTTTATTCAGTCCAGGGGCCAATAATCTCTACTGAAAATTTTGACCGCCAGCTTTAGGAACGGGCGCGACCAGGCCGACAGGACAACATCTTCATGGGGAAGATTTCTGGCCTCGACCTGGGAGGGGCTTTTACGACATAGGAAAAAAAAGGAGACCTTTGTCGCCAAAAAAAAGCTTCGCTACGTGTCACGGGGGAAAGCATTCTGTCCGAAGGAGTCTCTATCACAGCACACGATGTAGCAGGGGAGAGTTTGTCCCTGAGCGCTTGGAAAAAGGAAGGGGGTGCGATCTTTTCCTCGTGAACGTTTCCTCTAGGCGGAACCCTCAATCGCGCCACTGGAAATAATCGGGAAAGGACTCGTAAGCTTCTCCAGTTTCACTCTGAAGACCCACCGTTCTTTAAACTCTCTTCCCATCCTGGTTTCTTCGGAACAACCGTTCTTGAAGCTGCCACAGGGTCATCAGAAGAAAAGAAAAAAAGAATCTGAACGCAGTTGACAGAGATGGACTTCCTTCCGAGGTTCTCTAGGAGGTCAAATTGAAGTGCGAAACTTCGAGATGGCTGCCTCCTTCGCCGAGGGAGGGCAGCCCGCTCTCCACGAGTATATCCTCTCAAAAGAGAATTGTCTTCGGCCAAGAAGGGAGTAGCGTGTGGAGAGGGTTTTCCTGAAAGAAAAAGAGACGGCCCCACACATTCGGGGACACTCGTTCTTGGAGGAGAGTCTCGAAAAAAGGCAAACGTCGAAGCAGCGCGAAAAAAGGAGGAAGGCGGAACCCCAGCGACCGGCATCTGACGTTCCTTAGAAAGGACGGAATCGAAACCGACCCAGAGGAACCCCCCACCCCCCGAGGAAAAGACTTCCCCTTCTTAATCTGGAAGGTAAACCACACTTTTTTCTCCAGGTCAGAGCAGGCCCTCACTCCAAGAGGGGAGAAAGGGCTTGTGCTCTGACCATTCCTCGATAAATGTACGAGGGAAGGAGGTCTGCGCCCTACGATCTTGAAGAACCGAATCGTTTCAACAATGCAAGGAAGGGAGTCTCCTGCCGCCTGCAACCCTGAAAGGGAAAAGAGTCGAGAAGGCCACATGACGGAAGAGCAGGGAAAAAGAGATCCTTTTCCAAGAAACTCTTTTATCTGATTGGAGAGAGGAGGAGGGGAGGAAAAAGATTATCTCTCTAACACAACAAAGGAAGGAAGGGGTCATCGTCTACTCATCCTCGATGAAGTGAAAGAAGGGAGACCACGTTTTCTTTGCCAAGGGAGGAAGAAGGAGGCATGCCGTCATGCTGGCCTTGCTCGACCGAAGGGAGCAGGTGCGGCATCTCTATGCAGCAGCGGGGAAAACCCTGCATTTTGACCCTAATAAAAGGGAAAAAGGGGGAGGGCGCGCAAAAATCGCCGGTCGCTTACATTAGAGAAAGAAAACAAGGAAATTGAGCCGTCTAAAGGGATCGAAAAGAAAAACTTTTGTTATAGGAGAGGGAAGAGGCCAGAAGGGGAAATCTTGCGGGGGGCGATTCGGACGGTCCGACTTACGTCAAGGAGGGGAAAGGGGGTTCCCCCAAGGAACTCTCGGGGACGATTCTCCTTCTTTAACGGGAAGAGCTGATCTATAGACTCAAAGGGGAAAAAAAAGAAACGAGCTTCCTCGTCCGGGGGGTTGTCGAGTAAAACACCCTGCAAGGGGCAGAGAACGCAGCTGTTTGGCACTCAGAAAGACAATCTCTTTGCGCGGAGAAGCGCCGTTGGAGCGGGCGAAAAAGCTCGGCCGAAGGGAGAAATCGGCGGTTTTCGGCGAGGAGGAAAACACGTGACGTCGGAGCGCATCAACTCGGAGAAGGCGAGCTTTCTCCGGAAATGGGGAACTCCGAAATGAAATTCCCTAGACGTGGCACGGCAATACACGGTTGAAAAAAGCCGCAGTCTAAAGTAGCAGTTATCAGAAGTGGGGAGGATGCGCCCTTAAGAGGAACCTGGGGGCGCGGTCCTCAGTTTCTGGGCCTTTAGGAAAATTAGAAAAGGGCGCCGAATTCTTACGAAAAGGCCCTTTGCCTCTAGGAAAAGGAGGATTCTTCTGATCCGGGAAAGAAATTTCAGAGATTCAGTGGGATGGGGAGCCTTCTTTAAGAAGAAAAGGGGGGGAATCTTTCCAAGTCGAAAGTAAGAGGGGGAGTGGGGTTGGAGACATTTGGAGTGCTTCCTCTTCAGGGGAGAGCAAAGAAAAGTCTATTCTGCATTAAGAAAATGCAGCTTGAGGAAGAGAGCCTCTGGTCGAAAAGAGTTCGAGAGGGGAAATTTCAGACTACCCGGAAAAAGATGCAGCCTTCTTTACTGCATAAGCCGCCCCCTGAAAGGAGGAGACTGGCAGTTTGCGCGGCTGCACTTGAGAAAAAATTCGTCGAAGGCTGGGCGAAGGGCTTCTTACCGCGAGGAGGAAGGGGATAAGACCTTACAGGCTGTCGGAGTTGAGAGATATGACACCAGATTACAGGCTGAAAAAGGTCCCTTTCGGGAAAAGGGGGTGTACGCTCGAGCTGAGGGAGAGACGTCAGTCATAGGAACCTTTTTTATCGGAGAGGGGGGGTGGTCAACAAGGGAGAAATCGTCAAATTGAACAGAAATGTATATCTACCCAGGGGGAAGCCGACACTTTTCGCCAATTTCGAAAAAAAGGCGTGGAAAAACCGGCGACTTGGTGACCGCTCACATTTTCTTACTGGAAAGGCATGCGCGACCAGGGGGGGCGCTTTCAATATGCCTAAAACTGGAAAGCAGTCGGATTGAATTCGAAATGAAAAGGCTCGCAGCTCATGTTTGGGCGAGCACCACTTCATGCGAGTTCAAATAAACTCTCAGAGGGGGAGGGATTGGCGGTTCGTCGCCAAACGCTTCTTCGAGAAGGGGGGGGAAGGAGGACCAACTCTTCAACGTGCGACAATTTTCTGCTTTTCCAAAGTTGGTCTTCTCAAGAGAAAAAAGGAGGTCGCTAAAAAAGTGGCCTCTACCAAGCCGCCAGGGGGGGTGCCTTTGTAGCTGCCGAAGAAAAGGGGGGAGACAGAAGATGGGGTACTCGAAGGGAAAGCTATCAGGGGGAGGATTGTCCCGCCGAGGGAAGTTTTCGCTGATGGCCAAGGGTGGGGGGAAAAACTTTGCTCCTCCAGTCGCTAATGAAGGTGCGCTCAACATACCAATCCTTACTTAGAGAGAATTGCTTCTCTTTACCCGAAGACTTCTGGAAGGGGGTTGAAGAAAGTTGGAGGAAAAAATCTGATCTGTGGAATCCCTCATGAGGAGGGCTATTACTACTTGCAAACTTATCACGTAATAATAACTCTATTATACATCATCATAAAAAATGCCACAAAAAAAAGGCTTCGGAGGGATAAGTGAGTGTTGCGAAAAATAGCCAAGCGAGGGAGAAAGAGGGAGATTTGCGAGCAAAAGTCGGTGCTTTTTCAGTTAACGCGCAAAGGGAGGAAAGAGGGGGAAAAAGGAAAAGATCCCTCAATGCCTTGGAAAACCGCCTAATTTGTCCGAGAAACGCTCCCGTTATCTATGAAAAAGGTGTGTTAAAGATATGAAGCGATGGCTGGAAAGTGCCTTACCACATAGGACAAAAAGCTCATGATTCTCCGGGGGAAAAGGCAGACCACACCGCACTCGCGGGCCCGTCGCATTCTCTTCGCAGGGGGGGGGGGAAGGTGACCGACATACTGTCCGCGCTCATTTCACCAACTCTCTTTCCTACGAGGAAAAAGGGGTTGCAAAAGCGTGTATAACATACCATCTGCAAAAAGAGGAGAGAACGACCGTAATTTGGGCTAGAAGGTAAATCTTTCTCCGGAGAAGAAATCTGGGAAAACAGGCATTGATCATCACTCACCTTAGAAAACTTTCTCTCTCACAGGAAAAGGGGGCGTTGACTCATGGCAGCAAAGAGGAGGCGTGCGCTTTCCGGAAACCAACACGCATCAGCGCTAAGAAAAGACGGGGGCCGCGAAATAGTTTGGAGGAGAGAGGTCGTCTGTGAGGAGGAAAGTGGTATGGACAAAGAAGGGAGGCGCCGATTCTCTTCTTCTGAAACTGAAAAGGGTAATAAACTAACTACTCCCAGCCGGGTTTAAATCAAAAAAAAACAGGCCCTCCTGAATCTCGAAAGTGCCTCCTCTTCATCCAAAAAAGTCCTTCTTGAGCTCAGAGAGAAAGGAGTGAATGTTTTGCCCGAACCGGGAAAACCCTGCCTACATATTCTCCGGGGGGGAAAAGGATCCTGCTCGAGTCCGCATCGTCAATTATTTCGGGGGGAGGAAGAATCCAGAATGATCAATCTTCAAGAAGAAAAAAACTACGGCGATGGGGAGTTTTCCTTTACCAAGGGACGACGCACCTACCCTCTCGACCACTACGAGAGGGGGAAGAGAGATTTCCGGAGCATTCGAGGAGAAGGAACTGCTCTCTGCGGCGCCAGCAAGGGGGGTTCTCCCCAAGAAGAGAACAATTGGTTAAAAGAGGATCTACCGCAATTCTACACGCCTCCATCAGGGTGAGAGACGAGATTCTTCT
>Ga0179593_1581579_pt1 | contig 10316 bp, 13 predicted proteins | sample CZODoug2_1_08_16_FD_185931 | JGI IMG/M metagenome (GOLD analysis project Ga0179593, IMG submission 185931) | Vadose zone soil fungal communities from Angelo Coast Range Reserve, California, USA - CZODoug2_1_08_16fungal (PacBio error correction) | ecosystem: Environmental > Terrestrial > Soil >...
TGAAAGTTTACGGGCACGGTTGCCCTCCCACAAGCAAAGGACGGGCAGAAATCAGGGGCCTCAGCCGCTATCCGGCGGAAAAGACGTTCCGCCGAAGAGCTAAAAGAAAGGTTCTTGGTAAAGGGGAAAGACGGTCCGGCCGGCATGCAAGGGGGGAAAAGCCAAACGCGCGAATGCCGCAAAAAGAAACGCCCCGAATTAAGGAGAGAAGACTTCTCAGCAGGGTCTGCGTCCGAAAACCGAGAAAGGGACCGAGGAATGGAAAAAGAGCAGGAGCGACTTAAATGCTTGGCGAAAGTGAGAAGAAAAAAAGAGTGGACCATCGCCCAAGAAAAAGCGCGAAAAACCGCGCGGCCGCGCGTCTGGGGCGAAAGCGAGGGCAACAAGAAAGAAAGGGGAGGCGTGAGGAGAGAGGGGGACCGAGCCATTTGGAATTTGAAATGGAGAAGAAAAAAGGATGTGCGGCCGATTCCGGGGCTGGAGAAAGGGGGTGTTCTCCCTCAAGGCAACGCGAGCAGGGCACCGTGCAAAAGGAAAAGAGGCGTCCTCCCAGACAGGGGGAATCCTTTTTTTTCAAGAAAAACGGAATCCCCCCGCGAAAGGGGGAGAAGGGACGGGTCGACGAAAAGAAGGGGAAAGGGCACGCGCTTCGCAAAAAAAATTTGGGCGAAAGCATGGGTTATAATCATGTGCACGTGGGGGGGGGGACCCATCGAGAATCATAGGGAAGGAACAACTGTTGGCGCCGGAAAAAAAGCAGCACGAAACTACCCTGTTCCGACCACACTGGAACAGCAAAAGAATTGCGACCTCTCTGGGGGCAAGCAGTTTCCTTGAGGTTCCGAGACAGGACCGGCATGCAACCAAAAAAGCCGCGGCCGGACGACAGCGTTTGTGGAAAAAGGGCAGGGAAAGGGAGGAGAAAAGAAAGAAAAGGGATGCGCACGTGCGCGAAGCACAAGGGGGACGCAACGGATGGACAAGGAGAGGGATCGGGAGCCGGCCGGGAAAGAAAGGTATCGTTCCAACACGTGAAGAAGACCGGCCGAGAAAAGAGGGTTGAAATCGGAAAGGAAGGGGGGCGCGAGGAGGAAGGGAAGCGTTTTCTCAGTGGCGGGAGAACACTCAGGAACGCGAAGCGTCCTGCGGAAAATCGGACCCTAAGTGGGAAGAAACTTTAGGAAGAGTGTAGGCTTTTTAGAACGAGGAAAAAAAAGATGAGGGGGGGGTGTGGGCCAGAAATAAGAAAGCGCCAGTGAAGAAAACCAGGGGGGAGGGGAAAGCAAAACGGTCACAGAAAGGGACCGAGCGAGCTGGGGGAAGGGGGTGCCCGTTTTCCCGACGAGCCCTTCCTAAACGAAGAGAAAACAACCGAATCGAAGAAGACGGGGGGGTGTGCGCTCATGGAGAGGGGTTTTTTGACGAGAGGAAGGGAACGATGAAATCGTTTGGAAAAAAAAACGTAAGAAGCTCTCTAAAACAAAAAAGGGGTAGAGTGGGGAGAGAGATTACGCACGAACAAAAAGGGGAAAAGAGGGCATACTCCAAAAGGACATAAAAAAAAAACAACAAGAATCAGAGACCAAGAAACCGGCTGGAAGAAAAATAGTGGTATCCGGGCGAAAAAGGTTCAAGAGCAAAGAAAGGGCCAAAGACAGCAGAAAACTGCCCTAAGCCGACCAGGGAATATGTTCCAAGCGACGGAAAGGAAGGGAGGGAACCCCCGAAAAAAAAAGAAAAGAAGAACAGTCCCCAAGCAAGGAAAAAACGGCCTCCTCATCCTTGGCTCGAGGAAAAATCGGGCTGGTCAAAGGGAAGAATCTACGCTGGAGAGTGCAACGGAAGGGCGACGCCACGTGAAAAAAAGAAGTAATCTCTCCTCGAAAGAAGAGAGGGAAGTTCAACAAGAATCAAAAGCCTGCCGGCAAAAGAGGAAACGGTTTTACGCTGAACGAGTGGAAAGCGCTAGACGCGCTCTTTGCCCAGAGGGGGAGGGAGGGTTCGCTCGAAAAAAAAACGTGCGCAAACCACGTCCTTTATCTTCTAATCCGCCCCGCGGTCAAACCTGGCGCCGCCAGCGGAGGGAAACCGGTGTGCACAGGAAGAGTGCCTGTTCCTCAGGCATAAAAAAAAAAGACGTAAGCGTCCTGTTTGCAGCGCGGTCCGCCCAAAGGAATACGTCTGCTTGTTTTTCCTGGGTGTGGGGGGGGGGAAGAGGGTTCGTGCACGCCAGAAGAAGGGGGGGACGCCGAGAGAACAAGGGGGGGGGAAAAAGACGATGAGCTGAAAAAAAGGGGGAAAAAAAAAAGCAAACTGAAAAGGGCTCACAAAAGGGCCTCTCGCCAACGGGCGAGGAGAACAAAAGGGGCCTGCGGTTACAAACGGAAGGGAGAGAGAGAAACCTCTACTTTGGCAGTAAGTCAAACTAACTGCTGGGATGAAGCCTACGAAAAAGAAGGGGAAATCTCGCATGGGCACCTGAGGGGTGGGGAATGTCTCCCTACAGGCGATGGGAAAAAACCTGTGCACTGCGCGTACAGAGGGGCCCTCAAATCGGGGGCCGTCATCCCTGAAGAGGAATGCGCTCGGGGGGAAAAAGGAAAGTCATCCTCAAAAAAAGAGCAGGTATTTTTCCCGAAGGGCGCTGGGTCGCCCTACTCCGCGCCGAGGAGAAAACGTTGGTTCGCGCGGGGGAGGCCGATGGGGGGTAAAAGGGGTGGCACGCCGGCCGGTCTTTAGAAGTTGTCTCAAATAGCTCGGAGTCTCTCCCTGAATCCGCAAAAGGAAAGAGCCCGCCCTGCCCGCCCGACGAAAAAAGGGAAGGGCTCTCCTTCATGGTTACGGAGGAGATGGCAGCAGGCAGAGGAGACTTGGAGACGCTCATAACATTTGCCGAGAAAGAAATTCCTGCCCGAGCATCCGAAAGAAAGAGATGGAGGAAAAAAAGGCCCCGCTTCGGCAGCACCGGGAGGCACTTCTGTCAGGCCGCCGAAGGAAAACGTCCGTCCACCGCGAAAAATCAGCACTTTCAAGGAATGATGACAGCCAGGAAGAAAAAAGACAAGTAATTGATCGCGATCCAAAAAAAAGAATCATCGCCCGGCGCAAACTTTTTAGGTCAAGAAAAGAGGAAAAAGGGGGAAAAAAGAGGGAGAAGAAATCTCCCGCGAGGTGGCAAGAGGGGGGACGAAAGCCAAGGATGAACGAACAGTCACCCCATCCGGACGCGGCACGCAAAAAAGGAAACGATCGTCTCGGCGGGGAAACGAGGGGAGAACCACCATCGCGAGGGGAAGGGAAAAAAAGGAATAAAGGAAAGTCAAACTTGTTGAGGTAGATCAAATCTGGAACGTTAGAGCTCGGGGGTTTGCTCGCGTGCCGAGAAAAAAAGGGGGATAGAGAGCCCGTCCAGGGAGTAAAGAAAAAAAAAAAAAAAATATCGGTACCCATGTTGCAAAGAGGACACAACCACCCGCGTGGGCAAAAATCTCCTTGGAGGGGCTGCGCTAAAGTGCTCGCGAATGATGTCGTTAGACACCACCCATTCGCACCGGGTCTCGAAAGAGAACCGCCGACTGGAAAAAGGAAGCAGGGAAGGAAACCACGCCCTCGAGCAAGAACAGAAAAAGGGATAGAGGTCTCATGGCTGGGCCCCCAGTCGCGGTTATCTCAAAAAAAGAAGGGACCCTCCGGCGCCGAAAAAAAAAGGAAAGACCGATGATCGCCATCTGAGCAAAAGGAGAAGGGTCCGTCCCCGCCGCCCGCGGGGGCGGAGGACACTCTGGGGCTCCTCGGGAGGCCTGGCGCGAAATGCTCGAGATCGAAAGGAAAAGAGATATATCTCGAGACATAAAAAAAGCCTCAGATGGGAAGAAAGAAAGAGATATCAAGCTTTCCTGGGAGGACGAAGTGCACGGAAAACCTGTGCTCGATGCGGAAACCTCGAGGAAAGAAGGGGGGCACTTCGCCTGAAAACTGAGAAAACGAATGGAACCTCCATGAAAATCTCGGGTTGCTTGCAGGGAAGAGGGAATGCTCGCGTGAGTGGAAGGGAAAAAAGTAAACATGCCTTCGGAGGCGAACTTTTTACCAGACCGGGGTTTTCGAATGGTTGGTGTCCTTCAAAAAAAAGAAAGACATCATCGCGACTCCGAGAAAAAAAAGACTCACCGAAGAGAGGGGGGAAAAAGGGGAAAAAAGGAGCACGGCGGACCGGTCGAACCACCTGGACGAGGGAGAAGGTCCACGAAAAAAAAGACTAATACTGATGCAAAATGGGTGGTCAAAAAGCTCACAGCCGTAAGCACCAGAAAGAAACGGCAAGTGCCCGTTGCGAACAAGAAGAAAAAAAAACATCACCATGGTCGGAAAACCGCGCCCGATGGTGTGAAGAAAAAAGGAGTTCACCACCCGAGAAAAAAAGGAAGGAGGGAAGAAGGGGAAAACCCCGTGCCGCCATGCCTATGCGGTGAAGGAAACTCTGGCCTCGTGCACGCCCCAAAAGAGGAGGATCTTAAATGAGGAAGAGAAAACAGGGAAGAAGGAAACCAAACAGGTCCCTCCAATGGAAATCTCTCCTGGCGATGGAAAAAACGCTTCTAAAAAAAGGGGAGAAGACGAGAATCACTAGGGGGAGGGAGAAACGCTGCCTGCAGCAGTTCAAGGAGGCAAGCCTTGGCCCCCTCGAATGGCCGGAAAAAAGAAGCGCTGTCCCTGACGGAGGAAAAGTCCGCCAAAAAGCCGGGGAGAGAAAAATCGATTGATAAATCCGGACAAAAAGAAAAAAAAGCGGCAACTGGGAAGAGGACGTCATCCAGCGCTATGCAAGAACAGAAAGGACCCAGGAAAAAGAAGGAAGGACCTGCTCGCATAAGGCTTGGTCGCGCGGGCCAAGCGAGACGCTCGGGAAAAAAAAAAAGATACGAGCTCTGGGAGGAAAAAAGGTCCCGGCGGTGAGAGTACATCAAAAAAAAAGCCTCTCTAACAACGCCGCGTAAGAACGCCCGTAAAAAGAAAAAGAGCTCTATTGAACAATAAGAAAAAGCGGCGGGAGGGAGCTTCCGGTCCCTAAAAGGCATTGTCGCGGGGGGACATCAGAAAGGGATACCCGGAATGTGGCGGCGAAAGTCAGGGGGAGAATTCTTTACGCAGAAAAAAAAGGAAGCCCATGTGTCAATGAGAGACAGGTCACCTGCCCTATTCGAAAAAAAAAAGGGGACATGTTTCAGCGTGACCGTAAACCGCCGAGGTGGCCGCAAAAAACGAACAAAAGAAAAGAAGAGACTGGAGGGGGGGGGAAAGGGTGCCGCAATTTGTAAAAGCATGTGCAACAGGGAAAAAGAATCGCAGAGGAGTGAAAAAAAAGGGGGGGGGTGGCTCTCGGAGCGAAAAGGGGGGAGGGGGAGCGCACGCCCAAGTACTCGAAAAAGGGTCTCAACACACAGGAAAGCATAAGCTCGCGAAAAACCGCGCTGCACGACGAAAAGGGAAGTTTTCCTCGGGCAAAGCCAAGAACTGCAGGGAAAAAAGAACCCACGCTTCCTCGCGCCGTTTGAAAAGTTCCTGACCAAAAAAAAAAAGAACATTATGTAAGGAAACCAAAGATCCGAGCGCAAAGACCAAAAAAAACGACCCCTTCCTGGAAAGTCGCTGGGAAAAAGGGGCAACCGGAAGTCGTCCCACAATCGCCGGATCCGCCCGGCCGCAAAGAGGGGGGGTGCACTCGACGGGAAGAAGAGAGGAGGAAGTGGCCCGAAACTGGGCGCGCCCTCAAGGGAGGCTCAAGCGTCAAGGAAAAGACTACCAAAATATTTGTCCAGAGGGGAGCCCGGTTGAGAAGGCTTGGAGACGGCGGGAAGGGGTTGCCGAAATTAGAGAAGCCCCGAAAAGAGGGCTCAACGGTCGACTTCGGGATTGATGTGCGAAAATTACGAGCTGCCCAGAAAGCAGAAACCGCGAAAAAAAACCGATGCAAGGGTTTCCGGGAGAGGTTGTCTTGACGATAGGAAGGGGGGCGTATGACCATCGGGGTTGACGACAGGGCGTCCACGTCAATCCTCTCTCAACAATGAGGAAAAGAAAAGAAGCCAATCGTAGGACACGAGGAAAATACGCCAACGTCCCTAAACCAGATCAAATGCGCAAAAGAAAAAAGTCCGAGCGGGGGAAGGGGGGAGGCCTGGCCAAATGGGCAGCTCGTTCGGTAAACAAAAAAAAAGATTCATCAGCCTCGAAAATCTAAACCGTGCTGAAGGTAAGTACGGACGGCCTTCTATTAAAAGACAAAGGAGAGTGTCGGCGTCCCAGAAGAAAAGATGCCGATCAGACACTAAACTCCGAAGACGGGCTGGGTCAAGGAGGACGGTCAAGGAATCGACGCTGCAAAGGCGGACTCCCAAGGAAAAAGTTCCACGCTCTACGAGCGCCGACATCTATTCAAAAGGGGCGAAGCAGGCCAGGGGGACTACTGCCGAACGGGGGTGAAAATCACGGCTGGGTGGTGAGGCGATCCAAAAAAATTCTCCAAGGAAGGGGCGGACGGGCGCGAGAACTCCGCACCGTGAAAAAAAAAGGTATCTCCTCCCTCAAAAGAAACCGCGGCAACGTCGCACCGCGGCGTGGGGAAAAAAAAGCGCCTTTGCCTGTCCAGAGAAAGAAAAGGTAACGCTGCAAAACGGCCCCTGGGGTTGCAGCGCGGAACGCGCGCGCCTTCTCTTTTCTGGGGGGGAAACGCGTCGGGAAGGGCGTGCGCTCATTGCGCCAAAGAGCCAACAGTGTGACGTTGCAAGCCTATGCTCTGGAAACACACGTGAAAACTGCCCTAACTCTAGCCGCAAGGCATTAGCCCGCAGAGGGACCTGAGGAAAACGGCGGGGGGGGGGGCTATCGCGCAAAAAAACGTAAAAAAAACTGTCAAAAAAAAAAATAAAAAGGGGAAAGCCTACCCCATACGCACCGCGCCGGGGCACGCCGAAAAAAAAGTCTCTTGTCATAGCAAAAAGAGGGGGGGGGGGGGGGAGAGAACCCGGTGGCGACGCCCCGGAAGGACCGCACAAATCCGGGGAAGTACAACCCTGGGGGTATACCGCGCCATCCTCAGTTGATGGAACCGACGCCCCACAACGTCCTCACGCGCCAGAAAGGGATGTCCCTCTCAGTTTCGGCAAGGGGACTCCGCTCCCTCGCCGGGGAAAGAGGTAAAAGTTTTTCGAAAGCGGTCTTTCTATTGGAAAGAAAGGCCTTGACTCCGGCGGCGGTCTTGGACACGGAGCTCGGTCCGCCGCGGACAGAAAGACGCCTCTGCTGAATCCGACGATCCCTGCGAAACCCTAAATTTTCCGGAAAGAGGATGGCCGCGGCAAAAAAATCGCGCGAAGACCAGTTTAGGGCCGGCCTGAACAAGAAAGAAAAAGGGGGAGATTTCGTAGACCGGAAAAGGCAAGCTCGGCGCCGTCAAACCAGCCCGCCGGATAGAAAGGCCGGGGCCACCCGCAACTCATCTGAATGCAAAAGATGCATTCCGTGCAACCGCGCAAGCGATCATCCCACGCCACCTAAATGTAGAAAGCAAAACGATAAAAAGTGTAGGGCCACGGGACCATTGGAGGAAAGGGGAGCTGCATCATCACCCACGCGAGGTTGCAAAAAGCCAAAAAAAGACAACGAAATTAACCAAAACATCAGGGACGCGCACGGGCGTACCGAGAGAATTCCCGAAAGCGGGGCTGCGATCAAAAAGAGAGCGGTTTCCGACCATGGTGAGGGACTGAATTCCTGTGGGGAAACTTGCCGTAGATCGCGTGGGGGAGAAAAAAGGTGCGAGGAGGGGAAAGTATAGCGTTAGGGGGAGGGTGAGACTTCCGCCACCGAGGGTTTGGCCCAGCCGAGCGGTGTGGCACACAAAAAAAAATTGGCCCCATCGGGGTTTTCTCCGCGACGGAGAGAAAGAAAATGAGGTCGGTTAAAAAAGCGAGGGCGGGGTGACAGGCCAAATTCGAACAAAAAAAGCAAAAAAAAAAGGACCTATTGACAGCCGCAGGGGGAAAAAGGACACGGCCGCAAGGAGCATCGCGCCAAAAGAAGGTAACTAGATTTCGCATGGGAAAAAAAAAAATCCGCGGTTTAGTAGGAAAGGGGGGCAGTCGACGCGGAACCGTCAGAAAAAAGTCCGTCCGACTCGAGGAGCAAAAAAACGCGTGCCCAACCCGCCTGCGGGCGGCAGGGCGTCAGAGCCCATCTCGCCGGCCTGCCAGATCTCAACACAACAAAAAGAGAGAGATCCTCGGCAGGGGAGCGCAGGCCAAGGCGATGGAGCGACGCGCGCCAAGGGCGACGAAGTGCAGCAAAAAAGGATGTGCGATCCTCGAGTCGGCACGAAGATTTGCAGACGGAGAAAGGAAAACTGAGATAATAAAACCGCCATGCTAAAAGGGCTTGCGGGCGCGAAAGGGAATGTACTTCAAGCGCCCTTGTCCCTCAGCAGCGGCCGCGAAACTTTGGGTTCGATTTGTGGTGGCCCCAAGACCCGACATCATCGTCGCCGCCAAAAGAACGCGCAGAACTTCACTACTCACAGAGGTGTTGGAACACCGCGCCGCAAAAAAGAAAAAAAAAAAGATCTGGTGGCTGGAGGAAACGCCCGGGGAGGCTATACGAAAGATTTCCATTTTCAAGAAAGAACTCGCTCGTACGGAGGGGGGGAAGGGAACCAAGGCACTTCAGCTCCAAGGAAACCAGGTCTCGCTGTGGTAGTCCCCGCGAAGACTCCTCGACAAAAGGGGCGGCGTCCCAAAAAGAAGGTGAAAGGAGGGGGTCCTCGGCGTCGGGCAAAAGACAAGCCCGGGCTAGCTGATTGATAAAAAGATCAGATGTCCACGAGAAAAAGGGGGAAGCGCCGGTCGATGGAAAACTCCCCCGGGAGAGCCGAGAGCACTGATTACGTTGGCGTGCTAAAAAGCCCGCAGCATGAAAAAAGGGCTGAGTCCCCCCCCCCCCCCAGCGGCCGGCCCTAAATCCGGGGAATGCCACCGCCGAAAAAGAACGGCCCAGAACGACATAGATTTACGGCGCTGCTTCGGTGAAGGGAAGAGCAACTGGTTCGCGCTATCCAAGACGGCTATGCAAGACTCACTACCAAGGGGCGACTGTCTCGCGGGAAAGGGGCGTCGCGGCCTGCAGGTGAAAGAAGAATTGGTCCGCGAAAAATCATTAAGAGTCTTTAAGGGGCGAAAGTGATAGAAGGACGGCGTGGGGGTGACCCCAAAGCCCCCGCCGAACGCCGCGTAAAGACGAAAGCGCCGCGTTTCGGGAGAGGGAAACAATAATGAGGGTGAGGGCGTGAGGTGAGATGCCGGTCCTCAAGCGCATTGTGGGGGAAGAAAAACTCGACACAGGGATAGCAAAGGGTCGATGGGCGCGCCACAATAGATGTAGCGCAATGAACAAACGAGCAGGTTGCCCTAACCGGGCACCGGCGAGAGAGGGAGTCCCTCCAGAAGGGGAATTGGGGGGGGAAACGTAATCCCAAAGGAAAAAACGCTCATAGCGGGAGACAGAAAGGAAAAGCGCTTCGCAAGGGAAACCGGTTGAGAAGGGCAAAAGTTTTTTTCACCCAGAAGAGCATAGCCGGGAAAAATGTTTTGCTCTCAAAGGGGGACGTATCGCACAAGGAAACGCGTCCAAAAGGAAAAGCAGACCGCGCGGAAAAAAAATAAAGAGGAGGAACGACGGTGCAAGCGGGGTCCTGAGGAGGACAAGGCAAAGGCGCAAAGGAAAAAACACCGAACACACGCCGCGTGAAAACCGCGGCGCCTTGGGGGCGGTCCGGAAAGAAAAACTAACCAGGACGGGGTAGGCGAAAAAACGTAAAAGCGGAAATCGACCGCCTCAGAAGGGAGGCCGGTCGCCCGTGCGGGGGAAAAATCGGGAGCGTCCAAACCCGTTGGGAGCCATTCGCATATCTTGGGTAAAAAAGATGCTTCCGCAGAAAATGAGCGGCGTGAATTAGGGGGGGTCTTCGAAAGCCGCCGGGCCAGCGAAAGAATCCCAATGACGAACAGACCATCCCGATTGGACGGTGGAGGGATGCCGCGTGTCTTTGTTGAAGAAGGGCGTAACCAAAAGTGAAGAAATAGAATACCGCCCGACCGAAAAAAAAAACACGGTCCGCCTGGGGCGCTATCGAGTATTCCCAACGTATCTGCCCCAAGGACGCCCGCCCAACGATCGACCGGTTGGGAAAAAAAGGAAATGATCGGGTTGGGTTGACGAGAAAGCCGTGGGGGCCCCGACGCGTGGAAGAGAAAATGGCGTCCGAA
>Ga0179593_1613480_pt1 | contig 10316 bp, 16 predicted proteins | sample CZODoug2_1_08_16_FD_185931 | JGI IMG/M metagenome (GOLD analysis project Ga0179593, IMG submission 185931) | Vadose zone soil fungal communities from Angelo Coast Range Reserve, California, USA - CZODoug2_1_08_16fungal (PacBio error correction) | ecosystem: Environmental > Terrestrial > Soil >...
AGGAGAAGGGAAAAGGGAGTCCTAACCATCTCCACTACCCTTATCCTCGATGAAGAGGGGGGAGAAGGAGGAAAAAGAACCGAGTGGGAAGGAAGGGTATACGTTGCCCCCTACCTTTAGCTCCTACCAGGGAAGTAAAGATACCCCCCCGAAAGAGAGGCGGCCCTACTCTCCCGCGCAAGAGAAAGGAAGAGGAAGGGTCGTGGTGGTACTATCTGTCAGAGCAGAGAAAGGAGAAAAAAAAAAAATGGGGTAAAGAAAAGGAAGAGATCACGCGCGTGCTGAATACCTTTGCCAGGAGAGAGGGGGGGGGAGGAAAAAAAGGGGGGGGAAAGGGGCGCAGCTTATCCCAAAGGAGGGGGGGGGGGAAGAGCTCTCGGAAAGGAGAAAGGTGGAAGCAATCGACAAGACTCCTACGTCGGAGGGGCAAGATAGAAGCGAGAGGGCTCCGACTCATATCTCTCTCTCACTGGAGGAAGGGGGAGGAGGAGAGAAGCCAATCGAGGGAAGGAACTACCAGCACCTGCTACCTGCGTCTTCGATGGCACCAGAAAAAGAAAGAAAAAAAGGAGAGCGGCATTACCTACAGCACAGGAAGGGAGGGAAGCCTCATAGTAAAAAGACAAATCCCGGCGACACCCTTACCCCCAGCTACAAAATCCCGTCAAAAGTAGGAAAGGGAAAAGGAAGGGGAAAAGGGACTAATTCACCCCCTCCTAGCCTGAATGAAGGGGAAAGGAGAGAGCTCTGGAGGAATACGAGCACAAGGTTTCCCTCTTTATTCTCGCTACATCGACATGGCTAGAGAGAAGAAAAAAAGAAAAAAAGAAGAATCTCCCTTTGGGAAGAGAAAGAAAAAAAAAAACCTATAAAGGAAAGGAAAAATGAAGGCGGCAGCAACCGTTACTTCCTCGTGACATTAGCTCCGGTAGAGGGGAAAAGGGGGAGGAGAAGCTGATTGCCGCGAGTCGTCATTCGGCGTACCGAAGAGGAAAAAGAAGTAGATTAGGGAAGAGGAGGCGTGGGCACGATAAATCGATCACGAGAAGGGAGGGAGGGGGGCCCTTATAGGCGGAAGAAGGGAAGTAAAGGGGTCCGGTTTGTGCCGAAGAGGGAAAAAAAGGAGGGGGGAGGGGTCCTTCACGATTTATGCCGGTCGCGAGGGGGAAGAGCGCTCAGACCGCAACTCCGATAAGGAAAAAAAGAAAGCTTCCAGCGTTTTTTGAATAAAAAAAAAGGGGAAGGAAAAAGGCGGTGACCTGCCTCCCAGGGAAGAGGGGGAGAAAGGCTATTAGCTTTTTTTTACCGTCGGAGAGGGAAGGAGGGGGTAGCCCGAGAGAGGAAGAAAAGAAGAGAGTAATAGGCAGTGTCAACAGGAACCCTCTTGATGTCCTGCGAGGGGGAAAAGATAGGAAGGGGAGAAAGAAGACTGTTCCCCCTCTCGTTTTTCGTTTTGAAAAAGGGGGAGGGAATGAAAAAGCCTTGGGAAAGGAAGGAGAAGAGTTTGCGCGGGCGCTTCCGCCGCTCAAAGCGGAGAAGGAAGAGAAAGTTATCCGAACTCGTCTGCTGCATCGTACGCAGCGGAGAAGAAAGGGAAGGGAAAAAAAACGTCCCGACGAGAGAAGGGAGAAGGAAGGTGGGTGAACGTCCTCGTCACCTGACGCGTGACTCACCTGCGCCCAGCCACAAAAGAAGAGGGGGGGGAGTGGCGCCGGGTTATTCCGCGTCTGTTCGAGGGAAAGGGGAAAAAAAAGGAAGGAAACGAAGTGCAGGAAAGAGGGGAAAAAAAAGCGGCCGCCTGCGTCTATGCATCCGAAGAGGAAAAAAAGGGGGGTCTCGACTTCCATCCCTCTCCAAAAGAGGGGAGAACCAAAACTCTTAGGGAGAAAAGGAAAACACACGCGGGAGGGAAAAAGGGGAAAAGATACAACACGCCCAAACTATCTTGTGGAAACGGAAGAAGGGGGAAAAGAGGGAGACGCGCCGAAAAAGAAAGGAGGGAATGTTGACCCCTTCCTATGACTGCTCAGGGAAAGAAGGGAAAATGGAAGAAAGATCGTCACCAACAGTGTCGCCAGGGAACGTCCCCCCACTCTCCTCAGAAGGGAGAAGGGAAAAGGGAGGGATCTTTCACCGGAGGAAATGTTTTAACGGGGGAAGAGGGAAAGGTTGGGAGAATCTGAGTTTCTTCTATCTAAGAGGGGGAGGAAAAGAGGGCGCCCATACACTCTTATAATTTTTTAAAAAAAAAAAAAAGAAAACGGGTTTCCGTACGCTATCAGGGCAACACGCATCACATTGCGCAAAAGGAGGAAAGGGGGGGGGAGAGGGGACCGCCCTAATCTACCTAATCGTCAGGTGAAGAGAGGAAGAAAAGTGGTTGCGAGAGAAGGGTACGCCCGCTTACGCTCGGCGGCACTCGAAGGGGAAGAAAAGGGGGGAAGGGGGGCGTGCAGATCGAAACAGAGGAAAGGGGGGAAGCGGCCGTAAACGGTTTCTTCCTCCGTTGGATGGATCGGTGCTGTTACGGCCCCGGAAAAGGGAGGAGAAAGGAAAAGGCGATTCCTTCATCTTCCGAAGGGGGAGAAAGAGAAAAAGAGCTACCATGACGGAGGGAAGAAGAATGAAGCTGGAAGACTTTTTCTCTCTTACGGCCGCCCGAGAGGAAAAGGAAAGGGGAATTTCCAACCTTCCTATCAGGCAGGAGGGAGAAAAAAACTGGGAAAGATGAAGAGGAAAGGCCTGAAGCATATTCTATCCCTTGGGAGGGGGAGGGGGGGGGGGGAAGCTGTTTCCCTTTTTTCTCCGGCTTGGGGGGACGTGAAGGGTTTGAAATTGAGGGAAGAAAGGGAATAACGGAAACGTTACGTCCGGGAAAGGAGAAATCCATCTCCGTTTTTATTCTTCTCTGAACATGTCGTGGGGGAAGGGAGAAAGAGCATTTCCTCTGCGTGGAGAAGGGAACTCAGCATCCCGCACGGAAGGAGGGGAAAAAAAAAAGAAAGGGGGGACTCTTCGCGTTATACTAAACAAGACGACGGAGGGGAGAGGGGGGAAAGGGGAAGAAGGTAAGAAGAAAGAGGACAGCCTATCTGTGCGATCTCGAAAAGAAAAAGGGGGGGAAAAAAAAACGTCGAGCTCCTTTCCAAGTTCTTCAGCCCGAGGAGGGGAAAGGAAAAAATTCGTCGAAGGAGGGAAGCGGCAGATAGTCCACCACGACCAGGTCGAGAAAGGGGAGAGAGGCAAGCCTACGTGCGCGTGCGAGGAAGGGGAAGAAGTGGGGAGCTTCCGAATGCAATGGTAGTAAGCGCTCCATGTAGGGAAGAAAGAAGCTCTTTCCCTTATCTTCCCGCGAGGGAAAAGGAAAGACAAACAAGGAGAAAAAAAAGGATCCGGGTCGTGACTTTTTCGGGGAGAAAAAGAGAAAAATCTCTTCCTAGCGAAGAAAAAAGAAATAGAGGAGGGGGGGGTCTTAGCGTTGGAGGGGGGGAAAAAGGAAAGAAAACCTGATCTCCTCTTATCAGTGGGAGGAAAAGACGAGGGGAAGAGATGAGGGAACCGAGATGGACCGGCTTCTATCCGTGGAAAAAGAAGAAGGGAAACTACAATTTATGGTTGAGAAAAAGCCCTCCCTACTATTCTTCCTACGCGACAGAGAAGGGAGGGAGACCGGTCTCGAAGTTGTCGTTTTTTCCTCAGGGAAAAAAGAAGGGGGAGAGAGAAAGGACGTCGTTTTCAAGATTTCCAGAAGGGGAGAAAAAGAAGACTCGACGTTCCGTGGGGGAGGGGGGGGAAGGAAGCAGCTGAGCCTCAATTTCGAGGATCGCAAATGAAAAAAAAGGAGAGGAAAAGGGGAATCCTACTAAGACAAAAGAAGAAAAAGGAGAGGGTTAAGACTCGAGAGGGGAGAAAGGACGAAATCGAGCGCGCCTTGCTTCCGTTTCTTACTTGCTGAGGTCCATAGAAAAAAGAGAAGAAAGAAGGAAGAAAGGAGGGGCCACTACCAGTTTCAGTCTACTATCCAAACGGAGAGAAAAAAAGACGATTACGGGAGAAGAAGGAAACCCTCTCATATCCCGACTACCCCCAAGAAGGGAAAATACACCCATCTACAAAATCCAGACAAAGGGGAAAAAAGCGAAGAGGAAAAGAAAACCTTAATTCTCCGTCGAGAAGAGGAAAAAGGGGAAAAAAGACAACTCTCTCTCTGCGGAAGTAAAGAAAGAAAAGAGTCTTAACGAGAGAAGAGCTACTAGAGCGCCCCGAGATTTATCAACCTCTCCTCTTCCTGAATAGGGAAAAGGAGAAGAAGGAAGATGCGTCTTCCTGTGCAGGAGAAGAAAAGGGAACATCCGAGGGAGAAAAGTTACGGCCGTCCTTTACTTAGCTCCGGTAGAAGAGAAAAAAAAAGGAAAAGGGGAAGCTTGCTATCCATCTGATGAAGAAGGAGAAAGAAGGAGCGGGAAGAGGGGAAGAAGGCTGGAAATGACGATAGGTAGCTATTTCTTTCACCATAAATCGAGGAAAAAGAAAGGGAGGGAGTGAAAGATATCTTACTAACAGCTACTTCCCGGAGGTGGAGGGGGGGGAAAAACTCTCCGCGGTGAGGGGGGAGAAGAGTGATCGAATAGACAGAAAGGAAAAAGGAAAGAAAAAGAAGAAGGATCTCCAACATCAGCTCCATCTTTTCACAAAAAAGAGTGGAGGGGACCCTCTAATAGGTACCTCGTTCTACTCATGCGAGGAGAAGGAGGAAGAATCATGTTGCATTTTGATCCCGAGAAGAAAAGAAGGGAAAACAGACATCGTGAGGAAGGGAAAAGAGCAGCGTTCGCTACTCGTCGCCATCCCTTAAGAAAGGGGGAAAAAGGAAGGGGGAAACAAAGTACGTGCACTGGGGAAAAAGGCAAAAGGGGGGGGGAGCGTCGAAGAGTTTCTCTTGTCGACAAGCCGCTCAAGAGAGGCGAAAAGGGGGAGAAAACAAGAAAAAAAGGCACCTGGCGGTCAACGCTTTCGAAAGAGAGAGGAAAGAGATCATCTGCCGACGGGGGTCGTGCACTTTCTCAAAAGAAAACGACGCGCTAAGGGAAAAAGGGGGGGGGAAAAGTAATCGAAAAGAAGAGGACTCACCCCCGGCGCACCAAAAAGGAAGAAACAAAAAAAGAATGAGGAGTAAATATATAGATTGTGGCGGGGAGATGGGAACTCGTCGGGGGAGGAGAACGTTCACCCAACAGGCATTTATGCATAGCGCGTGAAGTCTGGAGAAAGAAGGAAGAACATCCGCGGAAAGGGGGAAGAAGTTACGGAGAACTTTGCCCGAAGGGGGGGGGGGGTGAAGGGGGGGTCGAGACTTCCAGCCCTCTCCGAAAGAAAAAAAAAAAGAGGCGACGTCCTTCACACGCGAGGAAAGGGAACCGTGCACTACGGGGAAAGAAGGGGGGGGGGAAAAAGATGAAAGGAATGCGAGTTCCTCTAAACCGCTGCTAGGATGAAAAGATTTGTTAAGGGGGGGGGGAAACCCCTGCCTATACTCTCCTATTCGCATCGAGGAAAAGGGAAAAAAAAAGAAAAAAAATCAGGAATAAGAGAAGGGATCGCCGAGGTCACCGAGTGAGCGGGTCACCGCAGTGGAAGAGGGGGTGAAACGCTGGAAGCTTATGTTGAGAGAAGAAGGGGAGAATCTGAAAAGGGAGAGAACGACGTCTATTCGAATCATCTTGCGCCAGAACACGAGGAGGAAAAAAAAAAAAAAGACTCCGGAACGGGGAAGAGGGGGAGGGAAAAGGACGAAGGCTTTCCGTAAAAAAGGTAAGATTGATCGGTTGCACGCCCTATCTCCCTAATCGTCATTTCTAAACGAGGGGGGGGAGAAAACCCCTCTGACTCTCTTCGCAAAAGAAAGGCAAGGTCATTTCGGGGAAGAGAACAAACGCGCGAGCTAATTTCTGCCAAAGAGGGAAGGGGAAAGGGGGCTGCCGAAGGGAGGGTTAAGTTACGGCGCCGTAAGACCGCAGGATTGCGAGGCTAAAGAGAAGGAAAGGGGAGAAGGAGGGGCCTCTCCTCTCGAGAAAGGGAAAAGAATTTTTGCTCGCTGACTTCCGCCCGAGGAGGAAAAGGGGGGGGGGAAGGGGGGAAAAGTTCTGGGAAGAAAGGGGGGGAGAGATTCAGGTCTTTCAGGGAAAAAGTGGTCCTCGTTAAGAAGAAGGATTTTGTCGCTGGTTCATGGTGTCGAGGGAAAGGGGGGGGGAGGAGGGGGGATGCGAGTGGGAAGGCTGCTCCGTCAGAACTGCCGGTGCTTTTCGGGGAAAGGAAGGGGAGAGGAGATGAAATGGTGTCGTGTGCCATCGAAGAGAAGGGGGAAAAAAAGCGGAGGTCGAGATGGAAACTCACAAGAAAAAGGGAGGGAGGAGAGCGATCTCGAGGGGAGGGAAATGACTACGGAAGGGGGATGTTTCGTGCTTCCACTTTCGCGAAGGTCCGAAGGAAGAAAAGAGAGAGAAGACGACCTTGCTTCTCACTGAGAAAGGGCACGTACGAGAGAAGTGGCCCAGGTCTTCAGCCCAGGAGGCGAGGGAACGCCCTTCCTTTCGATTAGAAGAGGGAAAAGACCACAAAAAAACATGTCGAGACCGTGCGTGCGCTTCATAAGAAAGGAGCGTAGTCCGCCAGAAGAGGGGAGGGAAAAAGGGGTAGCGTCTACTTTCGAGGAGGGGGGGCAACTTTATCATCCGGGAAGAAAGAGGGGATCATCCCTAGTAGGACTCGATCCTACGTCACGAGGGAAAAGAGAGGGAATCCTTTTCTGTGAGGGGGTTCTTGGGTTGGGGAGGATCCACCTATAATAAATCAGAGATAAAAAAAAGGGGAGGGAGTTTCTTAGAGGGGAGATTTCGGCCGAACATTTCACGACCCGGATCCTCGATGAGAAGGGTAGAATCTCTTCCTACTCTTAAGCTAAGAGGAAAAAGACGAAACTTTAAAAAACTGGAGCGCTACCATTAGGAAAAAAAGACCCTAACTATATTCTCCACTCAAAGAGGAAAGAAGAAAAACGTCTCGACAATGGAGGGTGGACTATCTTCAGCTCCTCGACGCGTCGAAAGGAGGGGAAAGGTCTTCCTAGATCACGCGCGGCTGAAAAAAGGGAAAAAAAGTTGGCTGGCCAGGGAGAAACTGACCGCAAGGTCGATTATCGCACCGATATGGGAGGGGAGGAAAGAGAAGGGAAAAGAGAACACTACGCCTGACTTCGTCATTTTCAGGAGAAAAAAGAGGGGGAAAAAAAAAGACGATCTCGCGAGGAAGGAGGACGGGCTGGAACTGCTGAGGTCCTATCGCCATCATCGCACTGCCCTACAGGCACGAGGAGAGGAGGGGAAGGGGAGAAAGGGATGAAGGGGCTAGCGCTACCGAAAGCACGGCCGGGAGGAAAGGGAAGAAAAAGAAAAAAAACCTACAAGAAAAAGAGGAGGAAACCCTGACCCCATCGACACAACCCGTCCCAAGGGAAAAAAGGAGAAGAACTAATTCTCTCCTATCCTGAAGGAAGGGGAAAGGAAAAAAATGCAAATCTCGAGAGGGCTTCCGTCATCTTATCACAAGTGTATTCCCCCTAAGGGAAATAAGAAGGATTTCTATCTATATTCTTCCCCGGAGAGGGGGGAAGAAAAGACTGAAGAGCCCTTTTGGTTCTCGCATCCTTCGGGCTGCCGGGGAAAAGGAAATAGGAAGGAAAGCAACCGTTTCTTCCTCCTTTAACGTAAGAGAAAGAAGGAAAGGGAAAACACCTCCATGGGAAGGGAAGGGCTAGCCAGGCTTAGTTCCTCCTACTCACCTGGAGGAATAGGAAGAAGAGGAGAAAAAAAGGAAAAAATTAGGAAGAAGGGGGGAAAAAAAAGGAAGCTTTCGCAATGTAGGCTTTGCCCCTGATAGCTTACTAACAGCGACGTTCCGGAGGAAAAAGGAGGGGAAAAAAAAAATTCTCCTCATTTCTGTGCGAAAGAAGGGGGGGGAGAATAGACCGCAGTTCGCGCATTTAATATTCGCTCAAAACTCACTCCGTTCCCTCCAAAGAAGAAGAGAGGGGAAAAAAAAACCAGCTGAACGGCAGGGGGAAAAGCGCACTCGTGACCTCGGCTACTCATGAGAGGAGCGTGGTGACGTAGGGAAGGAGGGGGATTTTACCCGCGATTCTAATATGATCGTCTCAGGAAGGGGGGAAAAAAAAAAAAAGCGTTCGCGAGGAGAAAGGGAATCCACTTAAGACTGTTCCCACTCTCGTTTGGCGTGGGGGAAGAAAAAGAGAAAAGGGGGACCAGCGTGTTTCAGGCCGGAGGAGAGGGGGGGAAAAAGCGATTGCCGAAATCAAGCGCGGAGAGGGCTGGCATTCTCTACAAAACCTTCACCGAGAAGAAAGCGTCGGCTGCATCTACTGCAAGCGGGAAGCAGGGGGGGGAAAGGAGAAGGCCACCGACGAGGAATGCATCCACTGCCTGTTGGGTGAACTTCCCTCGCACCGACGCGGCGAAAAAAAAGAAAAAAAAAAAAAAAGGGGAGTAGTATTAAATATATATTTTTTGCGGGGAGAAGGGGGGAGAAACGGGTCGGTGACGAAGAGTTCACCCAACATCATTATTCCTAGCGCGAGGGGAAAGGGAGAGAAAGAGAGGGAGCTGCGGTCTATTCAGCCTACGAGTTCGGAGAAAAAAAAGGGGGTTTGGGGGAGAGACCGGCCAGCCTCTCCTCTCTTGAGCGCGGGAAAAAAAAGAAAAGAGGACAAAAACAGAGGCCACCCTTTCCCTTACGGGGAAGAGAAAAAGAAAAAAGACTTGTTGAACCGTTCTTCAAGGGATGCGAAGGAAAGGATGGAAAGGGGGATGGGGAGCAAAGGACAGAAGCGCTGGGTTCCTTTGACGCCCTCCGATGACGCTCATAGGAGGGGGAAAAAAGGGAGAAAGAAAGGTCCACCACTCTCTCGCCTCTTCTGCCGAGGGAAAGAGGGAGGAAAGGGAAAAAGGGGCGAGGCTGGGGGGAAATCGCTGGAAGCTGATTTTTGGAGAGAAAAGGAAAGGGGAGGATCGAATCTTCAATCCTCGAAACAGGAGGGAGGAGGGGGAAAAAAAACGACGTATAATGGGGAAAAAAGCCTCGTCACAAACAGTACCTCCCTGAACGTTCCTCTGGGGGAAAAGAAGGGGGAAAAAAAATTGCGCAATCTTCCGATCAGCAGGGAAAGGGGAGGAAAAGAAGGGAAATGTCTAAGCAGGGAGGCGCTCCCGGTTGCTCTCTGCGTTACGCCCGCTGAAAAGAAAAAAAAAGGGGAGGAGGACGGGCAGATCGAAAAATCACCGGAAGAGAGGTCCACGGCGGCCGTACGGTTTTCTGCCGCCGGCAGGGGAGGGGAAAAAAAGAGGAAAAAAGGGAAACGGCAGACCCGCAGGATGCGAGCCACAAAGTCGAGGAAAAGAAATCTAGGGGGCAAGAGAGGGCTACCATGTCGATGTAGGCGACGCATGAATCTAGGGAATACCTTGGAGAAAAGAAGGGAGGTGACCGTGCCTTTCCACAAAAAGGAAAAAAAAAAAGGGTAGGACGTTTACGGAAGAGGGGGAAGGGGAAGGCTGAAGCAATATTCTATCCCTTGTTGACTGGATTTTGTAGGAGGGGGGAGGGTGTCGCCGCTTGGGGGTCTCGTCGGGAAGAATGAGGGGGTGAGGGACTCAGTCATATAACTTAAAAACGGAAGGTGCTTTCGGTCATGGAAGGAAGAGAGAAAGGAGAAAAAAAAGGAAAGTTGGGACAAAGAGGAAGAGCAGGTATGCTTGCCTTATGCTTGCCGCTGCTTGGAGGAAGGGGAGAAAGGAAAAAGAGTCCCGCACTTAATCATTCGCGCGAAAAAAAAAAAGGGGCTTATCTTCTCGCGGTAGACGAAAAAGAGAAAAAGAATGAAACTGTAGACGAAGTCCTAGATCTTCTGTCCGAAGGAGAAAGAAATTGCGGAGAAGCTGCGACAGGGCCAGAAGGAAGGGGACAAGGTCTTCATCCCGCGCGGGGAAAGAAAGGGGGAAAACAGACCTTCCTGGAAGAGTTATCGACTCTTCGAGGAGCGAGGGTGGGGAGGGGAAAAAGTCTTGCTCTTCATCCTACGGGAGGGAGAGAGAGGTCGGGGGGGAGTCGACGTGCAATGGTATTTCCGCTCCAGGTCGGGGAAAAAAAGAGGAGAGGTTCCGCTTAGCTTCCAGAGAAAGGAGAAAAAGAAACCGGAGAGACAGAGGATCCGTTTCTGAGCTGTGTCGGAAAAAAAAGAGAAGAAA
>Ga0179593_1681036_pt1 | contig 10316 bp, 15 predicted proteins | sample CZODoug2_1_08_16_FD_185931 | JGI IMG/M metagenome (GOLD analysis project Ga0179593, IMG submission 185931) | Vadose zone soil fungal communities from Angelo Coast Range Reserve, California, USA - CZODoug2_1_08_16fungal (PacBio error correction) | ecosystem: Environmental > Terrestrial > Soil >...
TTATGTTTACAGAGAAGGGAAGTCGTACTATCTCTGTAATAGAAAACTGCAGATCTCTCGAAAGGATGAGGAAAAGAGGAAAGAGTCGGCTTGAACGGAAAGGGAAACAGTATCGAAACATCCAGGAGGACGGCTGACCTTCTGGGGGAGAGAGGAGACATCGGACAGTGAGGCGAGGCTCCTCACACCTCTTAAAAGAGGAATAAGCATTGAGGGGGCCTCGTCAAGATCAAAAGGTCGTGAAAATCTCCCCTAAGCAAACAAATGAAAAAAGATCTTCGTGGGTGAGGTCCTGAGGGAAAGAACAACGAAAAAACAGGGGGCCCCCTCCCTACTCGAAAAAGGGATAAACAACTGCCGAAGCCTCCATCCGCAAGTCACGACATCAGTTAAAGACTCTTACTCGTAGGAAGCCTGGCGCTGCTAAAAATAAAGCCGAGAAAGGTTCAAGGGGAAAAAAAAATCCCTCAACGGAACGGCAAATATCTTAGAAAAAAGTAGGTGGTGTGCTAAGCACGCACTTTCAGAGAAAGGGGGGATGAAAAAAGGGAGGGCAGTTCGAACATCGCTTGCCTTATCGACACACGAAGCCTACGCCAGATTCTGAGTCGTGCAAAAAAAGTACCGCAAAAGTAAGGAGAAGACTCCGCGACGAGCGTCAGGTCAGAAAACTCGTTGAGGTCGCGACTCTTCTGATTTCAAAAGGGGGAAAAGGGAAAGGTCCGGCGAAGGGAAAGGAAAAACCGCGCTCTCCCGAGAACACAGGAAGTTTTCACTCAAGCGAGCGGTGGAAAGTTCGCCGTCAAAAGGAGAAACCATAAAGAGGAGGCGTTTTGAGCATCGGGGTATTAAAGGGGGGGATCTTGCCGTCAAAAAAAAAGACGGAAAAAACTCCGTTATGAGAGAAAGAAAAGGAAAGAACAATCAAAAGGCGAGGGGGAAGGGTAGACCTCCTTGACTTGGCCGGGTTCTATAAAACTAGAGGGAGGGGCGGTGAACATATTAAAAAGAGTTTACTTCACGAAACTCCCGAGGGAAGATACGAGTTGGGGGTTTCCAGTCGGGGGAGAGTGAGAGACGAACAAGGTTTCTCTTCCAGCAAGCCTACTCGATCTGGAATCTATAAGGGATATCTCTGAAGGGGGGGAAAAGGAGTTTTGTAAAAACCCGTTGTAGTTGGAAAATCCCCGTAACGAGCACTCTGAGATCGGCAGTGGGGGTCTCTTCTTCCGCGGTGGGCGAACAGGAAGGGCTGCTCAAGGGGGGGAAAGTCTCTTTAACAAGGGTCGGGAAAAAACTGGTCACAGGAAAAAATTGGAAGAGTGAAGGAAAAAAGAGAACAGATCTCTGCCTGCGGGGGTCGGCAACAAGAAAAAAGGCGGAGAAAAAAAGAGGGTGGGAAAAGGTCACAAGCTAGACGCAACATCTCTAGAAAAGTCAGAAAGGAAACATCTTTAACGTGGAAAGATAACTCCATCTCCCTTGGGGGGGTACCTCACAGACAGTGTAAAAGGGAATTCCGAATGACAGCTCTTCGGAACTGCGCAGGTAAAGCCTGATTCCTTCCTCGGCGATTTCGGATACCCCAAAAAGAAAGAGAGGCTTCTCCCCTCTCGGGGGCGGGGGACCAGGGACACTTCGGGGATTTAACTTCGAAAGGGTACAAGGCTCGTCTCTCATCTATCGGAAGTTACAGTCGTTGGGAAAGGCTAGTAACCATTCGAGGGGGGCGTTGAAGGGTCCAGGATCCCGAGAGGATTCCTCGATGGCGGATCGGAGCCGGCTGCAACAAAGAAGGAGGAGTGGGGGGGTTTGCGAAGGAAGTTCATAGCGCAGGCGATATCTCTCGGCGCGCCTTCAAAGAAGGAAAGGAAATTTTCCTACCTTTACGAGAGTCGGGAGGAAAGCTAGGGCTCCCTCTTAACGGAGAGCGACTTAAAGGGGAAGGTGGAGTGAAGTGGAGAGGGTGGGGACGGGTTTTGAAAAGAAGGGATCAATTGAAAGAGAGGTTTACCAAGCGCTTCAAAAACTCGCGAGCGCACAAAGCTAGTCTGGAAAGATTATTTTTGCAGGCCAGCCGGAAAGGCCTCTTTGGCGGCATGCAGAAAAGGTGAAGGAAAGAAATTTCCACCACGAGGACGGTTTTCTTGCGGGTGCCAGGACCGTCAGGGTACCTCGTTCAGAGAAAAAAGGTGATTCGAGAGACAACGGAAAGGAAGACTCTTCATCTCCGCGAGGGTCAGGGCATGCGGAGGATAAACGGAGAAGCGCGTTCATAAGAAAGGTGGGGACGGCCACGGGGGGAGCTGCTGGACACGAAGCGCAGTTTCCTTTCTGGGGAAAGGGACGGCTCAGCTCAAGAGCTCATTTGGAGGGGGAGGAGGGGTGAGGAGGTTCTTAAAAATCGAGGGTGGAGCGCCGACGTTCGGTCTGTGCGCCCAGCAATCAGAGGAAGAACCTGAAGTGGGGAAGAGAATGAGTCTATCGAGGGGCGTACGCAAGTAGAGGCAAGGGGGAGGGAGCGAAGATGCCGAGTCGGCGGAAGGTCTATGAACTTCCATTCAAAATCGGGGGGGGGGGGGGCTGAAATCACGACAACGACTACGGTGAAAAAAACTCTTGGGGGGGAGAGTTTCTTTCTGAAGAAAAAAAGTAGTCAAAAAAAGTCTCACGGAGAGAGGCAAGTTTTTATTCTCTTACATGGGGAAAAAAAAAAGCGCTTCTTCAAGGACGCTATCCTTCCAAAGGAGGGAAAGGCGAAAAATCAAAGGGAGAGGCACTTCACTATTTGGAATTACGCGGAGAAAGTGTTCCGAGAGTCTTTCTTGAGAGAAACTAAAGGGGGGAAGGGGGTAGATCGCAAAAACGGCCACCACCTACTGGTTCTTGAAGCGAGAGTTGCTTGAAGGGGACGCTTCAACGGATAAAGAGGAAAAGGCTGAGAAGGAGAGAGAAGATTATCCCGGCCGTATGAGTTTGAAGTAAGCGCGCGAAGGGGGGCTGCAATGGACTATTAGTCGAGTCGAAATAAGGAAAGAACTTCTAAGGAATCCTGGTGCCGGACCGGAGGAAAAAAACGGTAAAGCAGACTTCAAAAGCTCTCAACAAAAAGGGGAGGAAAAAAGGGGAATTTCACGGAGAGAGGGGAAAAAGAACCTGCAACCAGATGCAGAGACCTTTCGCCGTCGGACAGGACAGGGGAAAAAGTCAGAGGCTCATCGGAGAGAAGCAGTACTTCTCTCGCTTCCAAAAAAAGGGGGAGAAAAGAGGGAATCGGAAGAACCCGGAAGAAAGTGTGTATCCGTTGCATAAGCCAAAGCTCAACACAACATCGTCGGTGTGGCCGTGAGGGAGGGCTCTCTCTAAAAAAAAAAAGGGGAGTGGCAAAGAAAAGGGAAGATTCGCTAAAACCCTCGACTCCTCCATCCGCGCAGAAAAAATCGTGACTGTCCGGGAACGTTCGATTCTGCTTCAGAAGAAGGAGAGGAATGATAAAAACCTTGGAAAAAAGGAAAAGAACCGCAACGTCTCCTAATAGGTGACCCAAGGATTTGAAGTTGGGGGAGGGTGTTTTCTGACGCCCGAAGGAAAAGTCGTTTGCTGGTCGTAGAGAATTAGAACAAAGGATCGCTGCGATCTAACAAAAGGGGCGCCGAAGGGAGGGGCCAGATTCTTCGAGGAGGGGAACGGGAAAAAGTACGAAAGATCGACTAAGAGAGCCCACTTCAGGGCGACTAAAACTACTGTGCATCTGGCGCTGTTCAGAAAAAATCAAGCGGTCCCGCAATCGAAAAGAATCAAAGAAAGGTTTAGCCTTCGCAGGGGCTTCCCCCGGCCAATAACCGATATTCGTTGCTCAGAGGGGGAAAAGGGGCACGAACAGAACTAAACGATGAGAAAGGGGCTTCGAACGCCTTTGATGCTCTAGCATGAAAAGGGAACGAGTCGTATAAGAGGGCCGTGGCGTCGGGGAACGAGGAAAGGGAGCGAGGAAATCGAACGGCTGGACTTACAGAACCTACCGACAGAAAAAAGTGGCAAGTCTGTTTACGAAGGAAAAAAAGCATGTCCGAAAAGGAGAAAGTCCGGACAGAAAAAGAGATCGGGGACAGAGATCTATTACGAGAGGAAAAAGGGAGAGAAGGGAGAGGCTGGGAAAATCCGTGGGAGGGGGAAAAGCAGGGTCAATCCCCGCGGAGCTCCACTTCCTCTAACGTCGACTGGAATCTCTTCGTTACGAGGAAAAGAGAAGCGCTACAGCTTGTCCGGGTTTAACAGGGAAGGACAAGCGCACTCATGAGGGAAACTGTGGCAGTTGGAAACGGTGAGAAAGGCTTAAGCTATTGAAACGAGAGAACCGACGCGACGCTCGGGGGGGGGAATGCAATCAAGGAAGACTTCTTCGGAGGGGAGAAATCGTGAACGTGAACGAAAAAAATCTCCCTTTCGAAAAGGGGGGGGAAAACTCCCGGGAACCCTTGTAAAACAAGGGGAAAAGGGGGAAGAGAGAGGCGAAAAGACAAGGGGCCTGCGGAGGGAAGACCGCCGTCATCGTTTAATCAACTATCAAACAACAAAAAAGATAGAGATGGAAAGAGGAAGGGGCGGCGTTGAAAAGGAGGAAGGAAGGCAAAGATCTCATTACCGGGTTTTTTACAAGGAGTTGTTCCCCCCACTGGCGAAGAGGAAGGTGTCGTTCGAAAGGAAGTTACGGGATCGTTCCCGCAGAGAGAGGGTTGAGGGTCTGCCGATAAACGAGTCCGCTCCGTCCTGGGTGCGACATGCTCTAAGAGGGATGCTCTCTTTTAAATGGAAAGGAAGCTCCTTCCCAGCTGCAAAAGGGGAGGGAAAAAACGTTAAAAGGGCGCTGCGAGAAAGGTCGCCTCTTACCGATATAAGACTAGGGGCTACTTTCATAGGGGGGGAAAAAGGACGTGGATTTAAATACTAAGTCAAACCACGTCTTTTCCCAACAGGGGATCTTCACTCCTCGCGAGAAATCTCTTATATACTAAGAGCGAGAGGATCCGAAGCGACAAATGCTGTTCTTCATGCACGGCTCGAGTGAACGTAAGCGGGAAGGTCTTGCGGGAGGGTCGAACATTCGCAGGACCGGGGAAAAAAAAGGAAAGAGTTTTGAAAAAGCGCACGAACCAAGGGCGGGGAAAAAGCGCCGAGATTGTTCTGGCCCCAGGAGCGGGCAGAGGATCTTATAAGGCGAGGTTTTCATATCTGTGGGGACAGGCCACGTTCAATAGGGGGAAGAGAGCGTGGGGGGGAAGTCGCGGGAGGGGGGAGGGATCAACCTCTCGCAGGGATCACTTCTTTGCGAGGAGGAAAGCGAGGGGAGGCGTGATCCTCGCCGAAGGGGGAAAGAGAATCGGGGAACTTATTGTTGCAGGGGAAAGCGATCGTCGCGTCCGACGCAGCACGGTCGTACTTGTGTTGAGTGGAAGAAAGGAAGAATCTGGAAAGGCTGTCGCGCTCGGTAGAAAAAAGGGGAAAAGCAGAGCCGGAAACTCGCGAAACGAAGGGAAAGGGAAAAAACGCTTTTCGGCAAGGGGAAACGGCGCAACCACGATCCTAATCCTCGGGTCGAAAAGGAGGAGAGGAGTTGCTGCGCTTAAAAGAACTGCTGCTCGAAGAAGAGAAAAAGAAAAAGGAAAGATCTAAGCCGCCTCGCACGTAGAATCTTCAACGAAGGGAAGGAAAAAGAGGAGGGGGGGGAAAAAGAGAAGGGTTTCGTCGTCTTCGCGGGGAAAGAGGGGGGAGAGCGGGGAAAAAAGGAACGCCACCCCCTGAATGTCTTTCTTCAGCGGGGGGAAAATCTATGCAACGGATCCAAAAAGAACGGGAATCGCTTCTATTGAGGAAAAGGAACTTATAGATTCAGTCAATTCTGGCGGAGGAGGGAGAGACTGCTCAAGATGAGCCGCTTACCTTCGAAAGAAGGAGTGTTTCGCATCCTGTGCCGGCCAAAGGCAGATCGCCGGGAAAATCCTACATGAAGGAAGGGGGAAAAAAGAAAGGAGGAGGAAAGAAAGAAGGTCCCGGCGAGAGGGAAAGGGAAAGGAACCAGTATGCTCAACATCCGGGGCACGCGGTTCTTTCGACGGAAAATCGTCCTCTGCCGACAAGTAAGTCTCGCGTTCCTCAAAAGAAAAAGGGGCCACGAAGCGAAAGGTACTCCTCGGGGGGGGGGGGGAAAACCGCGGATAAGGTCGCTGGTATAAGTCGCCCCGGAAGCCAAGCCACGAGAAAAGACATCTGGAAAGGGGGGGAGGGGAAGGGTATTGCGCGCCTCAAAAAACCGGAAGTGGCCCCAAGAAAAAAAGCGCGAAACCCAAAGGCTCCGCAGCCGCGCATTCAAGGGAGGCCTCGGTAGACTGCGTCGAGTAAGGCCAGGCTCGCGCAGAGAAGGAATTTTCCGAAGAAACGCCGCAACTCAGAAAGGAAGTCGCCCTCTATGATTGAAGGGATGACCAGGAGGCAAAGAGAGGTCTTCGTTGTCGAGCTGTCGAGGCGAACGAAAGCGACCAACGAAAGGAAGACTATTCTTTCCAGAAGGAAAAGCGGAAAAGGTGCGAGACGAAAGGGAGAATGACTATATGAAACTCGGCCACAGGCAGCCCTCGACTTCGCTAGGAAGGGGCGCAGTCGACCGAAACGTAGGCGAGGATCAAGCGGGAAACAGGACAGCTCAAAAAGCCGAAAGGCCCTCCCATTGAGCTTCTTGGACCTTCTCCGGGAAAAAAAGACAGAAAGACAAGGAGGGAGTTGCGCATCGAAGAGTAAAAGAGCGGAAGTCATAAGGAACCGCGAGAGGAAAGGGAATTGCCTCGCTCTGTTCCAGAAAAAGGAGAGAGATGACGAGTCGGAGGGCCTTTTCTGGGGTGGGATTAGGCGAAGGGGATTAAAGCAAGCGAACCTCCGGCAGACAGGCAAGACTATTTTGTGTCGACCTTCTGTACGAAGGCAGAGGAGATGCATGCCGAACAATTGGGTCGCTTCAGGAAAAGTCGAGGATGCAGAATATTAGGATTTTGCGAGGAGCTGCGGTGGAAAGCCGTGTGATATTAGAAAAAAACGTATTCAGGTCAAAGAGCCAAGTCCTCGAAAGCCGAGCGTCGGCTCGGCGTTAAAGCCCCCTAGCAGACGAGGAAAAAAGAAGATATCGGTTACATGGAGGGAAAAAGAAGAAGAGGGGTACGGCAGGGGTTTCATTGAAGGCCAGATCGCTAAGAAGAAAAAAAAAATGTCGGAACAAAAAAGACGCGACGCTGAAATGAGCCGTAAGATCGAAACATCGTCAGGGGCGGTCTGGATCAGCCAAAGGGAAAAAGGTAATTCTAACTCCATAAGGAAAGCCTCTACCTGTAAAACACGAATGGGGGAAATGCGAGCTCTTCTCCTGTCAGGTCCACTAAAAAAAGCCGTCTCTACAGGGGGATTATTAAAATATATATATAAAAGAATTCCTTCGAGGGAGTCCGACGAGCAGAAAAAAGGATATCTCATTTCCGTGAGGAGGGGAACCTGCTAGGGGGAGGGATGGCGGGAGAAGGAAAACACGGATGTCGATCCCTCCGCGTCAGGCGAAAGTTTGTAGGGGGGGGATTCCGGCTCAACTAGACTCGTCTTTCAGTGGAAGGGGGGGAACGAAGCTGAGAGAGGCTCTCTTTTCCAGCCACAAAATCCTTCCAGATAGGCGAGGGAGGGGGGGAGGACCGAGATCGTCAGGGAAAGCGGCTATTGAAAAAAGAAGAACAGGAGACGAAGAGATGAGTGGAAAGTAAGGTGATTTGAATACTCCAGGGTCCAAACACAACTGCTTTTTAAAAAGGATTTTTTTTGGTAAAAAACTTTTCCTCGAAGATAGAAAAAGGTAATAGAAGGGCGAGAGTTGGGGAAGGAAACGGAAGCGACACGCTCGCTGTGGGAGGCAGTGCTCGCGTTCCTGCGGAGAATCGTCGCTGGGTAGGGAGGGGCTGTCATTCCAGGAATAGTGAAGGACGTTCATCGAACAGGCAAGAAGGTACTCTTCATCGCAGTTTGGCTGGCCTCATGCACGAGGCATAAAAGAGGAGTAGAAGGAGGGTTCATCGTTTAGTCTTTTTGGAGAAAGGAAAGATCTGCTAGGAGGGCTTTCGGGAAGAAAAAAAGGGGGGCTCAACCGCTGCCGTTAGCAACGTGCGGCGGTTCTCGGGGAGGGAAGAGTTGATCCGCGCCGACGGGAGTCCTGCGCACGCTGAGAAAGGGGGAAGGAGAAGTGGGGGAACCGTCGAGGAGAAAAAAAAGTTCGGGTACTTGTTCGGGATGCCGCGGGCGATATCGAATGGCAAGAGAAAGTCGTCGTTGTCTAGAGGCCAGCTATCCGTCGTCCGAAAAAGGAGAGCAAGAGGTTTGCTGCGGGAGGGAGAAGCCAACGATTCCTTCACGAAAACGCTGGCTACGGGGGATCTCGGGAAAGGGGCTTTCTCGTACATGGGTCTTCACAGCGGGCTCTGCTGCAAAGGGCCGCGCCGAAAAAGGGAAAGGGACACGCTTACTAGTCACTTCAAACTTTTGAGACTTCGACGGCTGGGAAAAGGGGGAAAGAGGTTCGCGATATGACGAGTAGTGAGGGACCCTCCTTTTTTGGGAAGGAATCAGAGAAAAAAATACTATGTTCGGGGAAAGGAGTTGCTCGCGTTTTCTAGCAGGCTCACTTTGGAAGTAACCGCAATGGGAGAGAGGTCGTCGCCGTTTTCCGAAAGGGAAGGGGGAGCGAAGTGGGAGATCCGCTGACCGGGGGGAAAAAAAGAAGGTTCCTCCGTCGAAATGGAGTTGTTCCTGTTGCCAGAAAGAAACAGATCGCCTGAAGCCGAGTAATCGATAGACTCTCACAAAAGGGAGTCGAGAAGGTCCGAGAGAGGGGGACCTGCACAGGTGCGTCAACATCCCTTTCGCAGGGGAAAGTCAGCGTACTCATCGTAGATACGCCATTACTTCTCGAAAAAAAGAGGGACCGTAAGCATGCGGGGGAAAGAGAGGAGCACTTTCGCTGGATCGGAATCTCCCACTATCGCAAGAAAAGGGAAGGTTTGCGTTCCGGAGCGAAGATACCACGAAAACCGAAAAAAAAAAACGAAGAGGGGAATCTCCGCGGGAAAGGAGTCACGACATCGTACTTGCCTCTTACGCGGAGAAGGGGGACGGTCCCTCGGCTCGGAGACTCGCCAGCAGAAGGAAGGAGAAAAGAAATAAAAAAGATCGCAAGTCGCAGAATCCTTCCTCCACAGGTAAGGAGCTTTGGGGGGAAGAAGGGGGAAAAAAGCGGACCGTCGGCAGTTTTCGATAGGGCAGGGACTACGCTGCTCTCGGGGAAAAAAGACGCCGACGAAAGAGGGGGGGAAGGTATCTGCTCCTTCAGGAGACTAACGGGGAAGGGGAAGATCGACACTCTAGAAAACTCTGCCAACTCACGGAGAGAGGGATTGCCGCGTGCGCAGGAGAAAGACGTCTTCTAGTATCAGGGAAAGGAGATCGCCCGCCAGGGGGGGGCCTCCCCATTCGAGAGGGGGCTTCCTTCCCCGAGACAGAATCCAGGCGATCGTGGGCATCGATCTTAATGGGTCGGGGCGTCAGAAAGGGATGAACCGCGCTGAGAAGCTCCGTTATGAAAAAAGGGAAGAAACAGAACACTCCTTCGGAGGGAAAAAGGGGGGGGGAGACTCGTGCCTCGAGTTGAGAAAACAGCTTGAAGGAAAGGAAACAGGTCGACCGGTCCTATGACAAACCTCCCCTAAAAAAAAAAAGTGGTGAAAAGTTGTACGAAAGAGGACGGGAACAGCTACGTTCCAATTCCTGACAAGGAAAAGAACTCGAGCTGCATAATATAGGGTAACTCTATTTGAAGAAGGGGGAGAGGAAAAAAAGTGAAGCGGGGCAAAGACGGGATTGTCAGCGGACTTTCACCCACACAAAAAAAAACCCCGTAAAAGCGCGCCACTAAGAGACTCGTTCCTAGGGAGATCTAACTTTCCAGCATAGACATCTTTGCAGATAAGGGGAACTGTCAAGCGAATCTGGCGCTACTGGGGAAAGGGAAAATAAGGGAGATTTATTCGCATTGAGTAAACGGAAGTACTCTGTAAACAGAGAAAAGTCAGCCTTAGGCCTCAACAAAGAAGAAGGGGCGGGATAGGGGAAGAGGTAACGTGTAATAAAGACATCTTCTCAAATGAGTGCATCTCACGGTACAGGGAGGGGGAAAAAACACGGGGTTATAGAAGAAAGGAGTCGGCCTGTCGTCCATGGTACCGACGGCATCGTGA
>Ga0179593_1343320_pt1 | contig 10315 bp, 9 predicted proteins | sample CZODoug2_1_08_16_FD_185931 | JGI IMG/M metagenome (GOLD analysis project Ga0179593, IMG submission 185931) | Vadose zone soil fungal communities from Angelo Coast Range Reserve, California, USA - CZODoug2_1_08_16fungal (PacBio error correction) | ecosystem: Environmental > Terrestrial > Soil >...
AAAATTGGAGAATTGGCCTCCGAGGGGAAGGAGGGCCCCAATTAAAGCAACAGTCTTTACAGATACGATGGAAAGGGTAAGAAGGACGGGGGGAAAGGCCAGCTTGCAAAGAGAAGGGGCTGAAAGGAAGGTGTGAGGTGACAACGGAGGGGATTGTGGGAACAACACTGAAGATTTAGCAGACAGAAATTGGGGAGTGGGTGGGAACGAGCCTTTGGAAAAAGCTTCACACGGGAAAGGGACCATCGTTGGAGGGTTTTCCCCATCAGGGCAAGTTTGGTAAAGGACAAAGAGACCCAGAAGGGGAAGCGAGGCTTGCCTCACAACAGGTTCCGGCTTGGGGAAAACGGTAAAAACATCACCCAAAAAGAACATTCAGGAAAAAGACTTTAATTCCGTGATCCGGGCAACTGGCGGGGTGATTTCTGCCGAATAGGCTCTCCTCCACACCCCCACAGGTCTGTAGAAGGGATAGTGAAGGGAATAAAAACAATTGTCACAAAAGAGTGAAAACATGAAAAATTAAACAGGCCGGTGACAAAGGGTGAGATGAGTCCGGGAGTAAAAAAACCAGGTAATGGGCACTTACCGAGACAGCTCCTGGTGAGGGGGGGACATGGAAAGTGCACGACGTGGTTGACGCTTAAAAAACGTGCAATGCTGGGGTCCGTCATATGAAAAAGGCACTAGTTAAAAAAAACTGTAATCTGAACACCAATAGATACAAACAGAAAGGGGGAAATACACTGGGGGGGGTAAAAAAAGTCATAAAAACCAAAAAGAAACCGTTGGAGGGCCAATTGGAGGGAAGTTCAAAAGCCACAACTGACAAGCGGGGTAAAAGAAAGGACCTCGGCGGGAAAAGAGTGGGAACGAAATTTAGAGAAAACAACTGGGGCTGAGTTTAAAGATCGTCTAACAAACGCCTACGGTGAAGGGGAACGCACGCCATCAAACAGTTCGGAAGGTGTTACCGGAACACAGGGTGACTTTTTATGAGACAGGGACGGGTGGGAGTAGACAAGAAGGTACAAGAAAAAGGAGTTGGGATAAATCACTGGTTAAAATAAGGACATTTGGGCGAATATCTATTCACAACCAGATCCGATAGGTAGGGGGGGCTTAAGGGTTCGTCTCGCGGGGGGAACCGAAAGACAAAGTAGTTATGATGACAACATGCCAGGTGGAGCCCTCGAACAAAAGGTAAATTTCCAGGGAAGGAAACAGAGCTACAAATAAACAGTGGAAGAATATTTGTCCGGGGAAGGGAGGACGACCACGTTCGATTAAAGAAAGGCCAAACTGCTAAACACTAGCGGTGGGGTAGGAACCGTTCTTCCGTAAAATGCAAGGCGGACAAGAGAAAGCTAAAAAAAAGCCTTAAAGAAATACGCCGAAATGGGAAGACTGGGGATGGCAAGTAAAGGAGGGGCTGAGGAAGAAGCGCAAACGGGATGCGGGGGGCCTCGGGAGACCTCAGTAGCGAACGCATCATATGGAGGAAGCGCGATGGTGGCCAGAACGGCAAACATCAAACCCTGGTCCACTGTAAACACGAGCATAATACGTACAGAAGGTCTGAAAGGAAACACGCCACAATTTTGGGGTAGCAGCCAACAAAAGATCCAAGAGGCCAGGAAGACTTCTCGACGTAGAGATTCTTGTCGATGCGCAAAATAAAAACAAACGGTGTGGACAGGGAACTTCCCAAGTAGAGTGTAGGCTTGACAGTAAGTTTGTGATACAGACAAGGTGCCGTGCGAGACAGATTTTTTGGCAGATACGGAAACGAGAATTCGGGGAAAGTTCAGACAATAGATCGAAGCTATAACGGGAAGAGATGACAAGGACTCAAAAGCATTCTAAGTTTCAGGCAGGAACAACGACGGGTGTCGAAAAGAAAAAAGAAAAGTGGGAGAGAGAGAAGAAAGACGCACCGTAGGAATGTGAAGGTAAGGGGGGGGGGTGGGTGAGGGGGACAAAGATGGAAGGAACGTAACACAAAGACTGTGGAAGCCCAACGGGGCACTCTACGGCCCCCGCAGGCAAACTTGCTTAAAGGGGGTTCATCTAAAAAAGCTCAACAACTTGTTAGAAGTGAGACTAAAGTGAACTACTTGAAGACGTACATGGGGGTGCAAAAACATCCTAGGAGGGAAAAACAAAGCCACCATAAACAATGGGAGGAAGGGGATGCAGGAAGTAGTTCAACTAGCTGAGGGGGAGGTAAACGAATCCGGGGCAGGTCCCAGGGCTCACTAGGAAGGGGCCCAAAAAGTTCAAAACTGAGAGTGAGCAAGTAGACTTAACTTAGGGAAGACGGAGAAAAAAGTCACGCGGATAGAAAGGAGAAAAGCATAACCTGTTTAGGAAAGGCGGAGAAGACAACTAGAAGGGAAGTTACTGACATTGGGACTTAACGTCCCAAGAGGACATGCCAGTGTGGGCGGCCCGGAACACAGGGAAGTTAAATTCCCGCGACACAAGTTTGGAAACCAATACTATCTAACCGTGAAATCACAAGCTTTTGAGAACGGAAGGATTCCTGGTCCTCCTCAAGGAATCGGGGAATTCAGAGTCGCAGGGGGTGTTTAGTAGTGTACGAAAAGGGGGTTTTGGCATGGGTTAAATAGAAGAGGTTTAAACGGTTTGGAAGGAAGGGTTGATGGCAAGTACGATTTTGCGCTTTGATGTGAAATGGGGTGCCTGGGGGGTGCGACTAAACTCAGGTTCCAGGAAAACGAAATTATTCTTAGGAACCTCTGAGCATAAGAACCAAGCTGCCAAACGACGCACTGACTGACCCCCATGTTAAAAATTAGACCCCATGTACCCTCCCTCGCCTCCTGTGACTGCTAAAGGCCAACCATACCCCAGAAAGGAACACCCAGACTTCGAAGAAACTACCGTTGCATGCTGGTAGGAAGTCCCGGAACAAATAATGGTTGTCGGATCAAGTTTTGGGGTCGATCGGAAAATGATTTACAAACATGTGTTGGGCGCATGGTTCCGGGACGAACTCCGTGTTCCGAGCGCCGCCCATGCAAATAAGTCAAGAGTGGACTCAAAGGAACTACAGATGCAAAAAGAATTAGTTTCCAGGCCTCGGAGTAAGAACCTGGACGCTTGTTGTAGTCGGTAGATAGGCATGGATACGGTTTCTCGCTTTCACGGGCAAAGTGAAAAGTGGCAATACAATCGGAAAGGGGAAACTCCGAGATAGAAACTTAAAGGTGCGTCACGCAAGAGGGAGTCCTCATGGAGTCCTACACGAAGTGGTGCGCCGACTGCGTATTGAAGCCTGGCGAGATGTTTAAGGTTGCTGATCTTAGTCGTTTTGAAATTGGGTGACTCATGACTCGGGGGAGGGGCTTGTAGACAAAACTGTGGGGGAACGTGTCAGTACGGCTTTACAAACGTCTTTGGATGGGACCAACAGGGTTTGCGTGATCCAAAAAGAGAAATGACAGAAGACTAGTCAAAAAGGGCGGTGTGGGGACAGGGAGAAGTTAAAGTGGTTGGCCAGGCAACCTTTTTACTAGCATCAGAGTTCAAAGAAACAGAAAGCCCCTTAGAATTTCACGTAGCGGTGGGAGTCGAGGCTTCCAATGCTGGATGGCCCAAAGCCCGTCCAGTTGGAGGCGACCTGGCACGACATGCCTGGGGCACTCCAATGAGCTCCCCCAGTCCACCACAAAAGATAACAGAGGCGCGCCGATTTGCCATGGCCCTTCTCAAGGTGGGATTCAAGGGTCGAGATGGGGCCCAAATACACTGTTTGCTACATACTGGGACGGTGGTGAATACATCGTCACGGGAAGCAGCAAAAAGGCCGATGAAAGGGGTATACGTGAAAAGTTGTAAGTTATCTGAGGGCCACCTAAAAGAGTGCCATGAGAGGGGGGGAAATCCACCAGTGGGACTGGGGTGGAACCGAATGGGACGTGATGGAGGCTGAGGGGGCGTGAGGTGTGGGGGGGGAATGCCTGGTCTTTTTGACGGGTGGTACTGGGAACCAACGGAGCAAGAGCCGCCATAGAAACATTGGGATGTGTCCGGTATTTGACGGACCATCATAGCAGGTGCCAGGGGGGGTCTTAAGTAATAAAAAATCCGCGAGTGGCAGCGGGGAAAAAGGTTTCAAAAAATGGAGTCGTAAAGTCCTTTGGGGGCTGAGAGGCGACGATGTGAGGGCCGAAGGGAAAAGAGAATGGAAGGAAACACCGCAGTTGAGCGCAGGGGCGTTCTCCATACGGTAACTGGTGCGTGAGTGGCAAGAAAGGGAAAAAAATTAGGTTCAGTGGCACTTCTTGAAAAATCATTTAGACGACGGGACATAATGGGGTTTGAAAAGGGCGAAAGCCAGGAGATATGGGGTCAGAAGAAAATCGAAGTGGCAAATTTACAAAAAAAAGGAAGTTGTAAGAGGCCCGACTAGATAAGAAGACGGGGGGGGTTGTGGAAAGCCAGGGATAGCGAAACAACAGAGATGCGGTTAAGTGAGAAAAAAAAGAAAAAAATCAAGAAAAAAAAAAGATTTAGGTCGGAGGGAGACCGATCCCGACCACAAAAAAGAAACGCATAAGGCTACAGATGCTGGATGGGAAAACACGGAAAGTGAAGGGCCGTGCACGACAGTGCACCCACCGGCGCGGGTGGGTGTCTGGGTGGGAAACAAATACAAGGTCGGTGATTCAAATGCCATTTCCTGTTCCACCTCGATCTACTACGAGACCATGGTGTCTTCAACAGGTCGACTTTTAGATGTCTAGGACCTTCTTGCCGACTCTTCCGTTAAATTGAGTCATTGTCCTCGGGGTCGCAGTTTCCAAAAGTGAAAGAGAGCACCGGAGATATGCACGATGGATCGAAGAAGAGTCCGGCCGTTTTGCATTAAAAAGGGAAAAACGAGGGCAGGGGAAGGTACAAGGGACGGTGGGAAATCGCCGTAAAAAAACCACCTTAAGGGCGGCCGCTCTGAAAAAAAAAACGGAAGGTGAATAAGGGTTGGGGAAGGGAAGAGGACAAGGGCAGAGCAAGTCGGAAGGTGCAAAAAGTTAAAATGAGGGAGCGTCAAAGGCTGTTTGTTGATATATGGGGCAGGGCGGGTCAGAATATCGAGCAACAACAACAAAAGGAATGAGTATTGGGGAGGGAGATATGAGGCTACAGGACAACAGTGAGAAAAAAGGTTGACCGATCCACTGAAAAGGGGAAACCGTAAACATGAGGTGGATGAAAGTACCTGGCTTACCCTAGCAAGTCCGCAGAAGAGAAGTTGGGGGGGGGGGAGGCAGCGAAAGACGGGGGGGCTCTGGAAAAACTTGAAAGGGGAAACAAAGGCCTTATCGATAGTGACTATTCGGCAAAGGCAGCGGCAACAGAAGAAAAAACAGGATGTCACTATCCTAGGGGTGGTCGCAAAAAAGGGCCACTCGGCACGACCGAAACGAATTGGTCGGTCAACTATGGGGACATCTCGAAATCCCAACGTACCTCGGTTCGACAACAGTCTTCCTATAAAAACAGGGGAAACCGAGGACAAAGTTTCCGAAAACACACGGTCCGCTCTTGAAAACACAAACAACCACGCCGAAAGTGGTGCCTGAACGGCAACGGGAACCGGCGTTGAAAAGTGGGGGTGGGAAAGAAACCAGGACTTTAGCGGGGGGAAGGGAGGGGTGGGGGAGAAGAGGGGATAACTCCGCCTGCAAGGGGAGTTATTATCAGAACGGAAAAGCCTAAAACAAGGGAATGGGCAGGGAGAGAGTCAAAAAAAAACACAGTCGCCTGTCGGAGGGGAAGCTTACAAGGGAGCGGTCAGAAAATGGAACGAGGAAGCAAACCTTTCTATTTCTGATTTACAACCAAGAAGCCCCTGAATTGCATAATAGAAAAACACAAAGGTTGCAAAAGGTTACTAGAGGAGTAAAAGGGATTAACTACAGAATGACGGTAATGGTATCATTAGTAAAAACACTTTCATATTAACTCCGAAACGGAAATGGAGAGTAAAAAAAGAGCGTTTTTCACACTTGAATTCAGAAGTAAACGTTCCTGGCCCGGCAATCTGACGGGTCTCATCAGAACTTCAAAATTCAAATGTCACGAAAACGAACCCCTGGCGGACTGGGGGTCAACAAGCGGGGATGAGGGGGGACTTATGGCAGCCAACGGGTAACTCATAAAGTTGGCAAGGGGGCACAATCTACGGACCAAAAAAGACCTTCAAGAGATCTGGAGGGATGACTAAGTCGGGTTTGCAAGGAAAGTCAAATCAAAACGGAATTCAGGAATTGCCCACAATAGCAAAAAGATAAGTACGACGTGCCTGGGGTCTGAACACCCAAAATGAAGTTTATCTGGCCAAGAACGAAAAGTGAACAAACACTACATACGCTTCGTCTGGCCAACGAAATAAAACTACACTGTAAACAAAGTCAGGGAAAGGTATTATTGCGTGAATTCACTGTGTGAGATAGGATACAATAAGTACAACAACAAAGTTATTTTAAAAATCCGACTCGGACGTAAAGTAAAAGGATAAGGCATGAAGGTCTAGCTTAACCGGGCGGGCCAGGGCAGTCATCGGAATGGGAAACGACGAAGTGAAAAAGTGCGGCCATCAACCACCGCGACTGGGTCTCGTCAACGTCCACAAAATTTGGGGAAGCTACGAGAGAACTACTTACAACGGGGTATACGCTTGGACGGGGGAAGTGGGTGATGTGACAGGCCCTCCTGCTAACTAAAACATGTGGGTAGCTGCCAAAAGAAGGTTTAAACAGCAGGAAGACCAAAATCGAACGAGTGCATACTTTTTGGGAAAGCCACTAACCACCTTGGTTTAAAATCCACGGAATTGGCCCCACGTTCCAAGGAAAACAGGGGGGTAAACAACCGGGAAAGGGCACACAAGAACCGAAAAAAGCTCAGCAACCAAAAAATACGGCAATCGGATGCAGAGCAGTAGGGAACAACGCTGTCTGAAGACGGGACGTGAAAAGAGGGAAGATCCCAGGGGGAGTTGTAGAAAAGGCAAATGAGATTCGAGGAGGGTTTGTTACACGAGTAAAAAACGTATTTATCCCGGCAACCAAGGGGAATTGACAAACAAAAAGTTATAAAGAAAGGCTTCAGAGAAATCTAAATGTTGATTATAAAAGCGGTGCTTGAAACCGTAAGAAGAAACGGGTAAATTGGCTGAAAAAAAGGGGGGCAACGTCAAGTGAGGGGGACGACAAGGAAAACCACGAACGGGGGAAAGCCCCGAAAACGCGAAAAATTTGGTAACCTAAGGGCTAGAAAATCGCCAAAAAAGGGTCACCGGAAAAATTAAATTGGGGAGACGAAAGAAATAACATGTACTAACGGTCACTACGGAGATCGGCAAACAAGTTTGTTGGCGGGGAGGTAACAGATTGATGGGCATTTGAAACTCGGGGGAAGTGGTAGAGATTGACCTTGTTCCGATTTATAAGGGCCTTGGTGAGAAACTACGGTTGTGAGGGACTCTTGGTGGGGAAGGCTTTTTAGTTCATTGGGGGAGAGGGAGGGGGAAGTGACATCGGGAAAGCACCACAAATAGTAGGGAAAGGGGACAAAATGCCACCGAAAACAAAGGGAAAGAAAAAAAGCTGCGCCTACTCGGAAAAAACGGGGTAAGGGAGAAAAGGCTTCAAAATCGCCAAAAACTCTGACACTCCCCGCCCCCAAACATTCAGGGACCTAAAAAACTTCCCTATAGGGGCATTAGTACAGTCATCAAGCCTGGATACCCAGAAGTGTAAGGATCAACTTTTTGTGGGGATGCGTCTGTGATGGTAGAACATGAGAATTGCTCTAAGCTCCATTCCCTTTTTCCCTCAAGCCTCCAAAACGACTACCAGGGTACCGACTTGAAAAACTATTCCTGATGGGAAAAGAATTCAGAACGGTAGAAGCATAAGCACGCTCTCAGAAAAATGAGTAGGGTTGTAGAGATATCATTTTGGACTCTTTACTTTGGGCAGTACGGCTGTCAAACCGTGAAAGGGGGGAACAGGGAAGAAAAATAAATCGGTCTTGACAGAAAAAGAGGACCTGTGGGGCAACGGAAAGGCGGCCAACGTTAGTCCTCAAAGACCGCAGGGTTTGCGGACGAAAACGGCTTAGGAAAAAAGGGAGATGGGGGTGGTAATGATGGAGTGCTTGTGTTGTATACAAAAGGAGAGACTTTTTCAACCCAAAAAAAAACCGGGAATGCGGCCAGTCTGTCCAAGTCAGGGGGGGCTTTAAACAAAAGGGGTTAGGGAGTGGGCAAAAACTAGCCCTCGCTGGAAGGGGGTGGAAGTTGGCAAACAAAAAGGGTTGGGGGGGGACCAAAAACCCAAAACCCAACCAACACACAACAAACCAACCACCACACCAAAAACGAAGTAACCAGAGACACAACAAAACCCCCCCCCCCAACACCCCCACAAGACCACCCCTCAGCACACAAACAGCACCTTGGTTAAGGGTAAATCATAGGTCTGCAATCACAACGTCCCGGTCAAAAGTAACTGGACAGGTTTCTTGAGAGTAATGAGGGAAAAAAACGCTCGATTGGTGGGAGGCGACATGAAACGGAATGCATGGAGTCAAGAGGAGAGAAAAAAGTACATCACACAAATTCAAGGGGGAAAGGGGTGGGGACCAAGTATAAGGTATGAGTTCCTGGGACGGATATACAATACACTGGGGAAGCAGAAGGGCGTTTGGGGGGGTGAATCATCTTACCAACACTGAGGCCACAAAGACAGAAGGAGGGGGAAACGGTTCTTCACAGGTGTAGTGAAAGTGGGGGCACACAAGTAAGCGGGTCGGACGGAAGCAGGGGGGGAGGCATAAAAAGTGCGGGGTTGTTGGAAAAAGTCAAGGGAAGGTGGGCGCGTGGGATTAGGGGTGGGCACCGGGGGTACTCTTTTCTTGGTTTACCTTGAAGAGATGGCATGGAACCCCCTCGAAGATTCCGAGCTCAGAAAAGGGGCAAAAGGTAAGAGGAACAGGGGACTAGGGATAATAAGGAGGAAAAAAGGGGGGGAGAGCGGGGGGGGAAGAGAAGAAGGAGAGAATTGGCGGAGGGAGAAAGTGGAGGAAGGGGTGAGAAAAGGGGGGAGGGAGGAAATGATGGGGGAAGATGAAAAGTGAAGGAGGGGAGGGGGGTGTTCGGTTTCTTCGATAGATTACCGTGACTCCATGGAGGGCAGGCGAGGGAGGCCTGAGAAAGACCTGGTGCCGCTGAGACTAAAAATCCGAGAACGGGGGGCTCAGGGGACCAGGAGTGGCAGGGGTCAAAAGTTCAGTTGAAAGGGCGAAGTAGACGCCGAGTTGGCGTCCAAGCCTAAGCGGAGCAAAGACAACAGCGAGTTACGGAGGGCAGGTGTGCAAAAAATGGGGGATCGAAAAGGACAGAGGGAAAAAAACACTTATGTTCAAGGTCTTCTGTCCTCTTCCTTCCGGGCAGCATGACAGGAGAAAGACATGTGGTCAAATCGCGCGCAAGGGAGATAGGTCAAAGAAAAGGAAAAGGGAGGTGGACGAAGGAAAGCGGAGACAAAAAAGTGGGGGGGTACCTCTGAACCGAAAAAAGCTTCTCACATGGGGTGTGTGGGAATCGAGGGACTGAAAAAAGATCAAGGAATGCTTGGTACCTTGAACGTGAGAGTTCTCCAAAAGGGGCTATGGGAAGCGGACTGAAAGACCACGCGAGGAAAAACACAGAAAACGGCAAAAAAACGAAAACTAAAGCTACAATCCGGGCGGTACCCAAAAAGGGTTAGAAACCAGGGGGGGAAAGTGGCCATTCAAAAAAGAAAAAAGGTAAATTAGGGGTGGCGATTTTACAGGGCTTTGTGTATATCCACGTCAAAAATGAAGGGCACATCGGGAGAGGAAGAGGAGGTCGGGGGTCAAAGGCCGAATGTGGGAGGAGCTGGAAAGCGTGAACATAAATGGGGGCGGTGGAGACGGGGGGCATGTGGATTTTTATGAAAAAATGTATATAGTGGGCACAGGGGGGAGAGGGGGGGGGGATGGGGCAAGTCTTCCGTTGACTAAGAGGGTAACACCTGGGGGGGAATGATCCATAAGGCCTGGGGCCCAGCAAGGGGGCACAGGTGTTTCCAGAGGGTCAACACCAACGTAGTGTGCCGGGGGGGGGCGGAAACAACAACGTAAGGAGGGACATTGAGAAGTGGGCCGTAAGCGGGACCCTTCAGCCAATCAGTTGGGGAAAGGGGACGAAATGGGTAGCACAGGGGGGGTGGTGAGAAATGGTGGGAAGTCTGCCAGA
>Ga0179593_1383783_pt1 | contig 10315 bp, 9 predicted proteins | sample CZODoug2_1_08_16_FD_185931 | JGI IMG/M metagenome (GOLD analysis project Ga0179593, IMG submission 185931) | Vadose zone soil fungal communities from Angelo Coast Range Reserve, California, USA - CZODoug2_1_08_16fungal (PacBio error correction) | ecosystem: Environmental > Terrestrial > Soil >...
CAGCATCAACAACAGACCTTAACGTAGAAAAACTTTGGGTCATCAGGGTGGGGACACATTTTGGAGGTTCACGCGCCTGAAGTCGAGCAAACAATCAGTGAAACCCGCGTAAGAGCCCAAGGTCGTGGCATAGGCTCGAGGGGGAACAATCACCAAAGAAAGAACCCTCAAGACACAGCCGGGCAGAGAACTAACCCCGCCAAGAGATAGATTTAGGGAAAAGAAAGAGTGAGTCTGGGGGGAGGGTGTCTGTACAAACACTTTTAGCATGAGCCGCTCAGGGGGGGGAATTACGAAGAGAAAAAATTTAGGTGCATTGGAACACAAGGCGCTCGGGGAGAGGCCCTCAATGCGGGTCGCACGAGGTCAGAACCAGGGACTTTCAATATAATCCAGGCGATGATCTGGTGTGCCATGGAAAGCGGCATGCCGACGAAACAGTGTCTAGACGTAGAATGGAGATTGTGGGGTCGCCGGGGGGTACCTTTCCAGGGAGGAACGCCGGAATGCGTCGAAGACCACAATACAAGATCTAGAGTCATCGACCTGCACTACATCATCCCAAGGAGGCAGCAACTGGTGAGCGTCCCTCATTTTCAAAGAGAAATACGGAAAACGGTAGGAGTGCTGAATATTGCTCTGGTTCGTGAAACGTTTGAAAGGGAAGTTTGGTGAAGTTGGCAATTGGAAGGGGACCGTGGGAAATTCCAAGAATTAGAGGGCACTCCATTGTAGAGGTCAGAGACCGCATCTATCCCCCACAAACTGACATCAGAGGAAAAGAATTGACTCATCAGTAGTATAGCCCCAAAACTCATGCAGGGGGGTCGTAGGGGAATATGCACGGGGGGGCAAATTTCTTCAAGCCTTTACCGTGGAAGACGGGAGAAGGAACTGTAGAGAGTCGAAACGAGAATGTAAGATTAATCCGGAACACTAACGGAAGGAGACGATGAAACAAGTAGAATGTCAAAAAAAAAACCGGGGAGGGAATTTTTCGAAAAACAAAAAAAAACAAGCAAAAAAACAACGTCGCACACTTCTAAGCTGAAAAGGGGAAAAAATGAACTGGGGGCACCAAAAGTTTGGCCCACGGGGGGGAACAATAAAGGAAGGACTATTTCACCGGAAACCACAAACGGGAGGGTGGGAACAAGAGGAAGACTGCAAATGAGCAAAAACTAAGAAAAACTGTGACGGGGACGACGACGGGGGGTGTAAAATGCCGTAAGGGGGACGGTCAAAGAAAAGACCCATCACGAAGAGAGAATTAAGCCACGAACCTCAGAGAATGAAAAAAATTACTAGAAATCCGGCCTTAGGTAGGTAAACTACAGGAGAAAAAAAATGAAGAAGAAAGCCGTAGGAAGGAAAAAAAAGTGGGGAGAGAAGACAAATGGTCAACTTTTTGTGGAGAAAAAAGGAATACTAAATTACAACTGAAAAGAGCAGAAGTTCCACGAAAAGGGAAAATACATATAAGGATACTCCAAACCAGGTCCAAAATCAAAGGTACTGCCATGGTACAGGCACGGTCTCTTCCTGTCTATAAGGTCGGCGTGAAGGGAGAATCGCACAAAAAAACACTTCAGCGAAAAAAAGGCGAGCTCTTTAAGGTGCGGAAAAAAAAAATGCCACAAGGACCACCGTTGAATCGACATCCCCTAGGGAGGGATCAAATGAGAGGAGAGGCAGGGCGCGCCTAACTTGATTTCGCTGTATGGTATATACTAGGGGGTTCAGACGAAATATACATGGAAAGCGTTACTTGCTAAACACTAAACGGAAGGATGCCGTTCGTCGAAAAAAGAAAAAAAAGAAAAAAAAAAAAAAAAACGGGTGGCATCCGGGCGAAAAATAAACAACTGCGCCAGATGCGGAAGGTTCGAAGGAGAAAACGGTCTGTAGAAACTGCCCGGAGAAAAAACAGCGACAAGGAACACAGAATACGGCCTATCTGGTAAACAGAATCAAATGACATTGAAAAAAATTGGGTACCGGACTAAATCAGAAAGATCTTGAAAAATCAGGCTGAAGACACGGAATAAAAGATAGTCAACCGACCATCGAGAGACCCGACGAAGGACTAGTCTTGTTCCCGTCGAAAACAACGAAACAGGGATCAAAACGTCCTCACTATCACAGCTCAGAGCCGCGCCTCAAGAGCCCAGAAAAATTGACTCTAAGAAACGGATAGACTCGCGTCTTTGACGTCCAAGAAAGAGCCAAAGAAATAACCTCTGATAAGCTGGTCATGGGGCAGAGGGGGCGGAGGCCAGTAAGTGGGGACTCGGCTGTGCGGAAAGACCTGGCCCTTATTATACGCTTTCCAGAGGAAAGGACTGGGAGAAAACGAAAGTGGTAAAAAAACAGTGAAGAATAGCCTTAGAGTAAGAATTCCTGAGAGCGGGTAGGGAGAATTAGAGGAGGTTGCGGGTACTGTCGTCGAAGGGCTCTACAAGAAAAAAGTGTTCCCCAACAGTCATACACTTCAGCTTCTATTTCGCAAAAGGGTCAGTCGGACAGCGGGAGACAGGCCCTGGAGTAGAAAAACCGTAGGGAACTGGGGTCTTAGGAGAGGGTACTAAGAGAGGACTGGGAAAGGAAAAGAAAGCGTCGTGAAATTTCTCCATAGGCTATGAGGTCGCTTGAAGGACAAGGTGTGGGTGGACCAAAAAAATTTAAAGTTCTATTTAAGGGAGAGCAGAAGTACTGCACGCCAATCGGCGGAGAACATGGGGGAAAAGCTCAGAAGGAAAGGTCTTGTTTTGGGCCGTTTTAATGGTTGGGTGGGGAAAGGAATCTCAAGCCGAAGCTTGCGAGAACCAGCAGGACCAAGAGAAGGACAAGCCAAAACAGAAAAAATACCAAACAAAGGAGAAGGACCTACCATCAGGAAATCGCAAGGAGGGAGTAAAACTACTATCAAGAAAAAGGTAGGGAAAAGAGGGGGTAGATCCAGGGTTGCACCTGGGAAAAATCAGGGGGAAGGATGAGGGGAGAGTTTGGCTGTCAACTTTAGTTTTCAAAGAAGCCTTCATGATGGTCCTTCAGGACTGAAGTAGACACGTCAGGATGGAGCGGCCCTGCAAACCAATCCGATAAGTCTGGAAGAAACAAGGAGAAGAAGGACCAAAAGGGAAGGGGAGCGCCGAGGCGGTCAAAAGAAAAAATAGTACTGATACATGAAGAGCGGTTCTCAGCTTCCTCGAAAACCTTTGAAACAAAAGAAACTAGGGAAGAGAATCACCCCGTAGAACAGTGTCCCCACGGAGGGAGGGGCCAGGAGAAAAAGAAAAACCGGGTCCCAAGTTAATTTTCTACCCATGGCAAGGGTCCGTCCGACTTAAGCGGGGCTCAAGGGGTAGAGGAGCCAACGGAGGGAAGGGGGTCGAGCAGGCCGCCGAAAAGGAAGTCGACAATCCGCAACCACGAAGATGCGAGCAGCAGACCAATCCCGCAAAAAAGGACAGCAGTGGATATACGGGTTGCGATGATCGGAAAAAAGGGCGTATAAGCGCTGTTTTCGCCGGCCTCTCCAAAAAAATGGTTATACAGCCGAAGACCTCCAAAACTTACGCTGGTTGTCGTGGTCCTGGTCAATCTGAGACGCCAGCATACGAGAGGGAGATGACAAATGGAATCACGAGGAATTAACGAGGGGGGGGAAACTCGGGCTGACTTGAGATAGAAGTTGAGTAGCGGCAGGGATCATGGATAAGCGGGAGATATACAGGGGAAAAAAGCAGGGCCGGCAGTAAAAGAAAAAGTCACTGACCTAGGGGGAGGGGAACATGCAAATATGCAGGCCGAAAGGATAAGGGGTCGGTAAGGCTTCCAGGGACAGTTTCAAGAGGAGGAAAGGTGAAAAACCTTCTTTAAGGGCGGTCTAGAGGAGGAAAAAATCGGTCAAACGTGTTCATGGCAGGACGGTGACGCGCTTAAAGGGGGGAAAGACGGGAGGGGGGGACTGAGGAAAGGCCGATAGGGAAGGGAGGAGAGGCTTGGGAGGAAAGAACCTTTGAGACATGACCCTAAAGGAATCAGTTCGGGCTGATCTGTGACTAAAAAGTTCCCATCTGGACGACCTGGGGTCACTCGGGGGGGGCTTCGAAAAACAAAAAATAGACATAAGGGTCGCCTCACAATGGGGGGTTCACAGCTCCAAAACGATTTGGAAAAAAAAGGTAAGACGCTGTTTCTGTTACGGCTGTCACATCGAGTATGAGCTCCTGAAAGGAAAGAGCCGGCGGCGAAGCATGGCTAGAGAGGGTCGGAAGAAAGAGAAGCCACCACGACGCCCAGGGAAGGAGACCTCGTGCCCGTAAAAAAACACGTTGGGGCCTCGAAACTGGCGTGGAGGTTTAGATCAAAACTGAATACTTACAAGCCGGGACAGTCTCTGGGGGCACGTTGGATTGGCGTAATGTACGTGGTCGCAAAAATACACAAAATGGCGTAGGAGCCCCCGGGGGAAAACAAGTAATACGATGTCGGCTTTCCGGATTGGGGGGAAAAGCATATCGAGGAACGAAACTGGGCCTCGTCAATCATGGGAGAACTGCGAGGAAGGGGAGGGAAGGGAGATATTACGTCTTTTTTGCGGAGGAATCATCAAGGTGATACTCCTATGGAGGGACTACATAGGTAAGAAGGGAGTGTCGGCCTTTGCCAAGGCTGTCTGGGGAAGAATTCTCTGGTAAGCCCGTCGTGGAAAGGAGCCCAAGAGAAGGGGCATGTGGGGGGGGAAGAAATGGTGCGTGAAAACAAAGAGGGGGGGGAGGGTTTGTCTGTTCAGCTGGAAACGGGACCCTCAGTTGTTGGGACATCAGGGTATGTGGCCGGGTAAAAGGACATGCTAAATAACTGGGACGCATCTACTTAGGGAAGCTGCTGAGAAAATAGAGGGGAAACCCTAAGACTTCGCTGGACAGGGAGATGGGCTCTCAAGTAAGACAGGAAGAATGAGTGGGGAGGAGAGTGGCTGGGGGGGGGGCCGAATGAAAAGCACAGTAATCTTAAAAAAAAGAACCAAACGATGTCTTGGTGAATTATCAAGGAGGCGTAGATGAAAAGAAGAGGGGCGTCGCTGGCGCTGTTTGGGGGGTTTCTCATCTGGTCTCTGGGAGACAAGCAAGGACATATTTTTGGTCACCAGATAAGGTCCGCATGTAGACCTCAAAACTTGTACAGGGAAGAGACAAAGCCCAACGAGTTCATGGTCACACACTGCCGGGGAAATGACACGACACGGTGAAGGGTGAGGAGGAACCCTGAAGAGGTCCGACCGTGGCAAATGGACCGCTCTGGCTGCGAAAAAAGCGCCGGCATGGATAGAGGAGGTTATGGGCGAGACACAGACCGTGACGGGACGGGGACTTTCGAGAACAGTGGGGAGATTCTACTTTTAAAACGGCGCCAAATATCGTCATTGACGTGAGGAGATTGAATGAAATTCGGGGGAGAGGTCAAAGAAAAACCAGAGAATACGCAAGTTCGATGACGAAGACAGTCCGGGGAAAAAACTGAGAAAAAAGAAGGGAGAAAAAAAACGGAAGCAGCCGGGCAAAAAGGGAAGGTGGGGAATGAACGAGGGGGCAGGCTTCCGATAGAGCCGTATACGGCCATAGAGTTTGGAAAGGTTGGGCGCGATCACGAAAAAGCAAGATGACCTCGTGTTGATGGGATGTCCTGGATGTCGAAGACAAGGATGGTAGGGATAAAAGAAAGTGCTGGATTTGGGAAGTGTTCCAAACTACGAACAGGCAAGATGACTAAAGGGCATGTGCACGCTGTTAGAAAGAAAAAAAAAAAAACAAAACCTAGGACTAGGGGAAGAAAAGTCTGTTTGATGAAATTTGGAAAAAAGCGCGGAAGAACGGAACCCGGGGTAAGGGGTCACGCAAGGGGGGGGGAAGGTCAGGGCTGGGGATGCGGGAAAAAAAAATACCACGAGAGATCGAGAAAGAAAACCCACACCTACAGCTCCAGTGGGAGAAGGGGTCGTGCAGAGGTGACACCACGGGGAAGGAAGAAAGCTTGTTGCGTAAAAAACCCATAATTTAGAGGGGGGTCTAAAAGTGGGCACAATTACTTGCACGATAAGGATGAAACTATCACCAATCCTAAAAAAAAAAATATCAACGACATCCGTTTCGTAAAAACGGCCAGCGTGACGTAAAAAAAATATTTCCACCACTTTAGTGAAGGAGGAAGGCAAAGTGAACCAAATTTACGCGGCTCCTCGCACGGTAATATCGGGGAGGTACCTTCTTGCGTGGAAAAACAAGCAAGAAAGGCGAGGGAATCGCGACGGATATCCAAAAGGAGAGAGCGAGGGCAAAGCCATTTTGATTCAGAGGCAGCGCTGACAAGGGGCGCGGGAAATCTGGGTGTGGGGAAATTCAAGAAACCGTGCGGCACAAATTGTCCGTGAAGACCAAACTAAATTTTGCTCGGAACAAGGCGAACTGAGAAAAAAGGTCGCGAAAATGCAAAGCTAGTCGTAGCGACGACCATCAACCGCAGCGATCGAAAATCGGCAGACGATGGCGCAGAACAAGAAAAGATAGTCCAGTGGAAAAAGGGTAAACGGCACGTCCAGGGGGCACCATACTGAAAAAAAAGTCTGAGCTATCATGCGGCGGGCGAGTTCGAACTCTTGGCAGTTGCCTATTACGATCAAGGGGAGCAAGAATGAGGAGTGAGTGAACAGCCGAGGGAGGCCGAAGTGACCGTACCAATCAGATCATGGCAAAACCCACCAAATAATCCAAAGGCACGAAAGGAGCTAAAAAAAACTTCCCGGTGGTAACTGGGACAATTAAAAAGTCGTACGTGGTTTCAGGGTGAGTTGAATGTGGAAATCGGGTTTAACACATGCCTGTTATTCGGCAAGAGAGGGAGTCGAGGGTCTCATGTCGAGTGCAAAGAGTAACGCGAAGGAGGGGAACATAACAGCCCGTGGGGAAAGTTATAATAATTACATAAGGGGTCCGAGAGGGTCAAACAAGGTGGCGCTTGGCGAAAAAAGAAATCCGCGCTAACAGTCACCAAGGAAAAGGGGAGAACACTTGAGCCGATGGGGGATGGCAGGGTTGACTAATGGGAAAGAACAAAGGGACCACAGGTTTGGGCAACACAAAGACACAAAGAAGAAAAAGCGACTAAACTTTCGGGACATGTAAACAAAAAAAACACGGTCAAGGACAGTAGAGAGGAAAAAAGAGGCATCAAAATAATCGCCGGGAAACCTTTAAAAAAATTTGGAAAACCTAAAGTCCAAGTAGTAGTATAACAAAAATTGCAACGTGAAAGAAGCATCAAAAAAACAATATATATCAGAAAGAAAGAATGGGGTAAAAGTGTCGGGGGAGCCATTCCACTTAGAGGACCGGACGGAGTTGCAGTTCGATAGGAGAAAGGGCCGCCTTAAAGAAAGTATCAATGTGTCGCGGTTACAGGAGAAACGTTGGTGCTTCATGTGAAGCCAGGAAAATAGAAAGGCGTGGAAGATTCCATAGCACGTACATGTCAGAAGGAAAAAAAAAGGTTAGGAACTCGCGCAAAGAGAGAACCAAACAGACAATGTTCAGAGGCCACCCGGGGAAGGGGAGAGGAGGACTTCATGAAATCTGGGTATACGTTCATAGGCAGGAGACTCCACGCAAAAGAGGAGCGGTAGGCGTTGAGAGCTCCAACAGAAAAAAGAAGTTAAAGAAAAGCCCCCAAGGTAAGTGAAATATCGAAAAATTGCCCAGCTAAGGAATTCGTCTAAACCTCAGTAGATAGGGAGGGACGACCAACTAAGGACAGGGAGGAAACGGGAAGGACGGTGTAGCACTAAGCGACAAAAAATAAACCTTCGCTTTCCGTAGAAGCCGCGACTAGGGCTAAAACGCAATCGAGAATCTCGAGAGGGTAAAGAACAGGTCAGGAAAAAAGTTCCAGTCGGAAATCTCCAGGACAACCGGCTCCACAGGAAAATTTAATGCCGATCAAAGTGGGGGTAATCAAGAACGTGTGAAAAAAGCCAAGGTGGGGTTAACCGTGTCTACCAAGGGAAGGTACCTCTCGCAAACGATGAACGAGGAAAGATGGTTCTATTGGAAGAAAAGTTACTGATATACCCTACTCGACTGAAAGAAAGGTACTGAAGAAAAGAAGAACTCGTAGGTTCTGCAGGGCCCGGAAGCTCGGCCGACCAGGTAAACTGAAACCTCCCCACGATCCTAAATGCATAAAAAAAAAGCTGTCCACGAACGAGGGGAAGTATAACGTCATCCTCACAGAAAATCAACCAGGAGAAGCTGGTAGCGCAAAGCCATCATTGGTTCCATTTCTCGGTAAACGGGAAAACGTATGGAGAGAGGTAAATGGTTCGAGAATTGGACGCCAAAATACATCATCGGAAAAGGGGTCATAGGGGGAAAAGAAACCTTCTCGTGCGTTGGATTATCAGGAAATGGTGACAGGGAAGGGGGGGAGCTGTCCTCAGAAGCAGGTTTAAGAGAAAAGGGGAAGAGGAGAAGGAGCAACCGCGGAGGTTCTAACTTTCTAACCCTAGGCTGAAAGTCAGGGAACCAGGTTTCGTCTGCTCTTCGAAAAAAAAATGAGATTGATAAGGGGACAGGCTGCCGAATAAAGCACAGCTTGGCGTGAAAAAGGGGTTGAGTATCGACGCCTTGAGAAACACAAAGGGGTGATCACGTCTATGCCGGTCGGAAAAGAATTGTATAAGTCGTTCTTCGAAGGGGCGGGAGCGAGGCGACGGCAGGGGGGGTTGCCGTGGACAGTGGTGTTTTTCCACCCTACTAACATACTTCTCGGCCAAGGGAACAGGCCGAAACAGCGCAAAATCCAAAAGCACCCAGAACCCGACCGCTAGATTCACTATTACGAATAGAGATCAAACAAAGGGGGGGGAGGAGGAGGAAAAAAAAAGGAGCTGAAGGGGGGACTATCTAAAATCTTTGCCTGCGGTAAAATTAACGGGGTGGGGGCCGTGTGGGATTCTGGTCGGAGGTCCGCCTTCAAGGGGAATGAAGTAAGTAGGAATGGTAGGGTGAGCGTCAAGGGGAAAAAAAAGGCCACGCAAAAAAAAAAAAAAAACGAAGAAAGGAGGAATAACAACTTCGAGCAAAATGGTGGGAGCCGAGTTGCAGAAAGGGAATAGCGTCATAGACCTGTTAAAAAGTCTGAAGCAAAGGGGGTGCAATGGGACGAAAACTCGTACACTGGGCCCGTCGACGCAGAGGGTGCTCAGGCAGAACAAACCAATCTAAGGGGGGCCAGGGGAGTAAAGACCAGGAAAAAGGGACGCCCGGTAAGAATAAGGACTGCAAACGGGGGAAAAAAAATAGGGCACTTAGGTGTCAGGCCCAAAAATCAAGCTGGTCGAGAGCCTAAAAGACAATGACGACCATCAGAAAACCTGGCCAAAAAAGCGCTGTAAAAAAAACTATACACCGCAAGGCGTTTCACTTAGGGCGACTGTGGGGGGGAGTCACGGGAGCTAACGACATTTATGGAGGGCATGGAATCGAAAAAGCGAGAACAATGAAGTAATGGCCTCTCTGGCTCCATCTGAGAGTGTAGGGGGTTCTTTCATTGGGAAAGGTAGTCATACTTCAGACAAGAGGAGTCAGGACATCAGTGATTGCAAAAACCGAGTATGCAAGAAGGGGTGGGAGGGGGCGCTTGGAGGGGAAGAAAACTTAGCCCTTAACGACTTCCGGTCACTAACAAATTAGGCACGCCGCTCCGGGGGTGGAAAAACTTCCTGGATGGTATAGAAGGAAAGGATGGCAGTGACGACATAGTCAAACGTCATCGGGGCAAACTAATGAAAGGTTTGGGGAAAGTCGTAAGATTTGTGAGTGACCAGCAAAAAAAAAAAAACCAAGGGGAGGGGGAAAGGTGAGGGAATATTGGGGGACTCCAGCTCATCAGGCATTGGTCGGAGCCGGTTCTGGGGGGGGAAACTGTAACAATTAAAGTTTCCCCTGGCTTCATGAGAAAAGAGAAGAAGAGGCTGCAGGATGGGAACTGAGGGGGTCCCGGACAGGAGTGAGATGAAAAAGCAGAAAGAGTCAAGTGTGCGGAGAGAGGGGGCAAAAAAAGAGCCGCCAGAGGGGGTACAACGCGAAGAATCTATTGGAATCTACCGGTGGGCAACGAAAGTAAAAGACTGTGTAAAGACTAACTTAAGGAGACGAAACAATCTAAGCGTATACAGGGAAGAGTGGTCTATGAAAACGAAAATTCCTATGTCTTGGAATCAAAAGGGGAAGAATAAAAGAGAGAGGTGTGAGCT
>Ga0179593_1421191_pt1 | contig 10315 bp, 10 predicted proteins | sample CZODoug2_1_08_16_FD_185931 | JGI IMG/M metagenome (GOLD analysis project Ga0179593, IMG submission 185931) | Vadose zone soil fungal communities from Angelo Coast Range Reserve, California, USA - CZODoug2_1_08_16fungal (PacBio error correction) | ecosystem: Environmental > Terrestrial > Soil >...
GGGAAGATTTCAGGATGCCAGACCGCCTGTGCGGGGGGAGGAGGCACTCCTCGGTCAAGTGGAGCACCAATGTGGGAAAGGGCGAGTGGGTCGACAAAATCGAGAGCCTAAGTGGCCACGAGAGAAGCCAAACCATGGGAGGCGACCTCAAGCAAGCAAACGAAGAAAAACCTAGCGGCACGCCCGGGGTAAAAAAACGCGGCAGTCTAGCACAGAACTCAGGGACCCGGCAAACGACGGGGGAAAAAGACCGCAAATGCACCTCAAAAGGGCGCGCCAGACAAGCACAGAAAAAAGACCGCCCCGGAACCATGAAGACCTGACGGAAGTCCTCACCAAAAGACAGCCAACGAACCCCCGAACTTGCACCGCGAGGCGAGGCACGGTTTCAGGAACCAATCAAATAAGGAAAAGCGAACTTCAGGTCGCGGAAAAACCTCCAAACCCAGTGCCCACAACCAAGGACCCGAGTCCGGGGGGGGGCAGTCCCTAACGGCTGGGAAGAACCAATCTCTCAACGCCTGGTGGTGGGCATAGAACCAAACGGGCCGCCTCCAACTGGCGTAGTGTGTTGCGAAGGGACTTCTAGGCGTACGAAGGCGTGGGCCGGGGGTATAAGGTGAAGACAACGACAGCGAAATCCCCAAGGGGGGGCCACACATACGAAAAGAAACCGCTCCACCACAAGCCCGCAATGCCACCGCGAACCCGGGGCCGAGAGTCCTTGAAAGTCGACGGGAGAAACGTCAGAGGACAGCGAAACTAACAAAAACCAGGTCGCAGGGGGCTGGCAAAACACCGAAATTAAGAAGGTAATTCAACCCCAGGCGGTGGGCAGTGGGGGCCACTCAGCCGTAGTCCCTCGCTGGTTCCATAAAGTACAGAGCGTCACGGGGGGGCGGGAACTTCACGCCCACACCCTGATAAATCTCCTAGCCCCGACGTCCAGAACACAACGAACAAGGGGGGGGTTGTAGGCGAAAAGGAGCCTTCAGACTCCGGGCGCCTGCGGGCCGAGTACGTCGCAGTACGAATGGGAAAAAAGAACATCAAGAAGCCCCCGCCCACTAAGGGCCGGGCCAACGGCACGGCACCAGGTGGGAGGAAGCACCGGGCGGCCAGGGGTGCAGAAGTACCAAAACAGAACGGAAACAAAGACCGAGGGAACTCGCAACCTCGGCCACAAAACCAAGGGGCTGGCAGGTGGGAAACCGCCATCCCAGCCAAAAGGAGGGCTCACGAGAAACTGACGGCACCGGGGCGGTAATCCCGCAAAGAACCAGAAAAACGGAAACGAGTAAGCAAAGCAAAACGCACCAAGCTGACGTACGGAAACCGAAAAAACTGGAATGAGGTAATCACGCCTCCGTGAGAACTGAGAAGAGGGGGTGTGGCCGGGGCCGCGGCAAGCGAAAGAAGAGAAAAGAGACACATCCATGTTCGCAAAAAGCCCGTGTTCCAAACGTTTTTACGCCCCAAATTTCATAAAAAAACATCGCTAACCGGAACGCGCCGGGGGGAATCAGGAGAGAAAAGGACCGTTGCATGATCTTACACGAAAACGTGACAGACAGGGCGAGGTTAGGAATATAAAAGGAAGAAACGGAACGTCGAGTAAAGGGGAAAACCTCTTAAACAGAAGCGGAATCCGGAAAAAGAAGGGGTGGGGGCGCGTGTCGGAGAGAAGGAGGCGGCATGACCACCAACACGCCACACAAATGCACGGACAAAAGTAAAAAAAACCAAACCGAAACCGAGCCCACAAGGAGGCCGGGGGGGGGGGGGGAGGCGGGCGGCCCCAACCAAGATTGCAAAAAAGTTGACGGCCGTCACGGGGGGAAAGAAGGGTCCCTTGGTGTAAGTCAGTGTGTGCACCAGGATACCGGACCGTGGGGGGCTCGGCCGTGGATAAGGCCGCGCCGATGCGCAAAGGCCAGAAAAGGATCGAGTGGGGTTGAAGCAAGAAAAACCAAACACCCCGATAGACGAACCCAACCAGCCCGGGGATAGAGAAAAAAACCGCGTCCCCTGACACGCGGCAGAAAGTGCGCCGGACCTCGACTAGAAAACGTGGGAAACGCGTCCGAGGTGAATCAAAAAAAAACTCCGGGCCCTGCAGAAAAACAAATTATAGGGGAAAAGCAGAGGGGGGTAGACACCCAAAAGGGGGCTCGCGGGTGGGTGGAGGGACGATTTACGGACAGAAAGAAAAAAGAAAAGAGGGGGGGCGGGCCACATCACTGAGCGTGAAACGGTATTTCTTGGGTCCGGCGTGGGCCATTAAACCAAGAAAAAAAACACGGGCCGTGGCCCGGCGCAACAAGGCTTCGTTGTGTAAAAAATTTCTTCAGCACCGTCTTGGCAAACTGGGCAACCCCAAAAACGGCACATCCTAATCGCAAGTGTGGTTGCTCTGAGACCGAAAAAGGCCCCGGGCTTAACGGGGGAAATTACGCCCAACGTGTGAGAGGCGGCCGTCGGTTGCCGGGGCAGGGAAGCTCGGGAGTGAGCTGTTCGAAACCAGAAAAGAGGGTTCTTTCCACACATGGGGGGGGCCAGGTGGGGAAGGCCAATAACGCGGAGACTTGGCCAGAGCCCGGTTAAAGCCCAAATGTCCCGTGCCGGGCGTCAAGACCACAGGAGGGAGGGGGTCCAAGAAATGGAGTTTCAGGCTTAAGGGCTAGCAGGGGGGCCTGGACGGACAACTGCTGGGAGGAGGCCGGGGGAGTTGGAAAAAAGCAGTGTTAGGCGGCGCCGCCGGTAGCGGGCATGGGGGACCCGGATGACCCTCAGGGGGTGGCTGTTTAGGACCCAATTCGGGCGGCCCTGGGTCTGGATAGGCCCAAGAGGGAAAATGGGGCTCGTAGTGGACGCGGCTGCTGTCTTCAATCGTTTTGCTGGGGAGCTGGTGATCAGGGAAAAATGGAGGGGACGGCATGGCAAGAAAAATCGCAGGTCAAAAACCACAAACACAACGGAGAGGGAAAAAGGAAAAAAGAAAAAGAAAGAAAAAAATCAGAAGGGAAGACAAGTGGGCCCGCATCAGAAGAGGAAAAAGCGCATGAACAAGGAAATCGGGAATGGCCCGGCGCACACAAAGGGGGACAGAAGACAACACCGGCATCGCAAAGAAAACGCGCCGCGGGCTGACCTCGCGAACCAACAGCAGCAGAAAAAAAAGTGTGAAGAACGGGCCACGAAGACAGCCCAGCAATGATCGAAGGCAAAGGGGGCGAGCGGAAAGCAATGAGAATCAAGACACTGCCAACCACGCCTGAAAACCGCCCTGGAGGCCAGGGGGGAAAAAACGGCGAATGGGAACGCGGGGGTACCGAAAAAAAAACCCAAAAAACAGTGGGCAGAAGCCTGCTGTGCGAAAAGAAGAAAGCACATACTACAAGAGGACCCTCAACCATACGGCAAACGTAACGAGCAAAAAGGGCGTGGGATACGTGACCGATTGTAAGGGGTGAAGAAAAAGGGGGAGGGGACTAAGGGACCGGGCCTATTGGGGACCTCCTACGATAAAACCATTTTTCTGGGCAACGCACTCCCTGGAAGCCCTCTGTTTGGCTTTCCGGTGTACAGCCGACACCAAAAAGAACTCGGGAACTGGTCGCGAGGAAAAAAGGTCAGGCCCCCAGATTACTTGGAGAGACTGGTGGGAAACGTAAAGAGAAAACCGGAAGGAATTAAAGACTGTTAGCCAAACCGACGTTACAAAAAGCCCGCTTGAAAAGAAAGGTCAGGGAACCCTGGGGTGAGCAGAAGAAACGAACGGGCAATTTTGGCCTTCCGGTCCAATTCGAGGGGTCCACACCACGTGTGTGGAAGGCGAAACACAGCTGTTTTCGGGGCCCGGCCGGATCCTGCAAGGGAGAGGGGTAAAAAAAAACTGTGAAGGGTGCGGGGGGGGAGGGGTCCAAAACCACGAGGAATGCCTTGACGCCGGCCGAGCCGAACAGCAAACACAAAAACGAAGGATCCAGTCGCGCAAGAGCCTGGGGAAAACGAGAGAAAGAACCAGACAACGCGCTATGTCCGACGAGGCACATCAGGAGGGGACCGCTCCTAAGCCACCCCCCACCAACGCCGCCGGAGACGTACGGCCAAGCGGGTTTGTGGGGGGGAAAAGGATCTCAAAAAGAGGGGCGTGGTATTGGCGACATGCCGACATAACCAAGTCGGGACCACCGAAAAAAAGCAGCCACTTGGGTTTCCCGGGACGTGGGTCGGGTGAAAAGGCAAAAAAGGAACGAGGGGGGGAGGAAGGAAAGAAGGGGGAACGGGGAAGCGAAAGGCCAACCAGAACCCTGCCCTGCACCAAAAAACGCGGAGAGACAAAATCGGGACGCAATCAGATGCAAAGAAAGAAGGGTCCGAAGCGCAGGTGGTGCCGGTGATCAAAAGGAAGAGACGCAAAACGACCAGATTGGAGGCTCAGGCATAACACAACACAAACCCCACCCCCCGCAACGGGAGAAAAAGAGATCCGAAAAAAAAAGGCAAGAAGAAAAAGGGGAATGAATGCCGGCGGGTAAACGCCAAAGAGATCGGAGTGCAGGTCCGATAGTCTCCCTGCCAATAAAAACTCAAGTATGGGGGGGGGGAATAGCATTTTCCAGAAAAAGGGAAGATACCGGGACCAGTCAAGAGGAGGGAGCGGGGTGAAAAAGAAAAAGAGAGGGTGGGTCTGTTGGGGGGGCGAGTTTAACCCTAACGGTCCAGGTGGGTTTTCTAGAGGGGGGGACTCAGGAAACCAGGAAAACGAGCCCTGGAAGGGGGGCCGGAGAAGACCAACAGGCGTCGAGGGTCACAAAGACAGGACCTGACCAAGAAACGTACTTCCAGGTCATAAAGCGGCAAAAAAGCTGCCAGGAAGGGTGACGGGGGGGGAAAAAACCTCGCGTAAACGTGGTCGACGAAGGCAGGTCGTCGGAGAGGTCCAGAGGAAACTCTGGCGGGAGAAAAAAAGTTCCGGAAACCCAGTGGGGTGCCGGGACAGCCGTAGAGAGGAAAGGGGGACGTCGCCCAACGGGTCCACGGCCCGACAAAACGAGGTGGTTGGCCGTTGGCAAGCATGCACAGGGGGGGGGGAAAGAAAAATTAACCGGCCTGGGGGTATGCGCAGATAAGAAAAACCGTGCAAAAAAGCTCCTACAGGTCACCTAAGAGGAGGAAGGGGGGGGACGACCCTGGGGGACGGGCGGGGGCGGGTGAAGCAAGGTTTCTTGGGGATTTCTCGGGGGGGGGCCTTGAAGGTGAGGGGGATCGTACGTCCACACGAGAAAGAAAAAGGCACGTTCTAGAGGCTAAGGTCAAACAACGCCAGGGGGGAGGAGGGGGGGGAGGGGTCAAGAGGGGGAAAGAAAAAGCTCTGAAACCACCTAGTTCCAGGGTCAAAAAGGGGCCGTGGTTTGGAAAGAGGGGTGGGGGTTTTCGGAAAAAAACAGTTTGGGCCAATAATGGAATGCCCCTCGAGGGTCTGAGAAAAAAGTGAGGCCGACCGGTCAAGGGTTGCATGGGCCTCTTGCTGGGAACGTAGGACTGAGAACAATCGGAAGGTCCCGCGGACGGGCAGGCCGCGAAACGGGCGCGGGGGGAAAGGCTGCCGGAGGCATGTCACCCGTCCGGGGCCGTCATTTGGGAACGGGCCCGGTCGAGACCGCGATTGGAGGGCGACGATTTCAGGGGAGGGGGGTAAACAGGGGTCCAGGGGAAGGTGAGAGAAAGGGAACTTAAACCGACGCCCGGTCAAGACAAAAGGTTCGCCAAGTTCCAGACACATTGGGGGGGGAAGGCCAAAAGAAAAGAGGGAGACAGAAAAAACACCGCAAAAAGGGCTACGAGGGACACCCACAGTTCGTCGCCAAAAACTGATCCCTTGAGACTCCGCGGGAAGGAAAAGTGGGGGTGGGGATGATCAGAAAAAAGCGTGTTACGACCGTCGGCCGAGAACACGAAAGCAAACAAAGTCCGAGTCCGCCGAGAGGACCCGACCCGGCCTTTGAGGTGAGCAGGGGACATGAGACTGGCAACCAAGAGGTCCGAACGCGTCCTACCAGGACAAAGGAAGGAAAGGGAGCAAAACGACGCCACTCGGGGGGGCCGGTCCGTTCCCTACAAGGGGGATAATTCGAAGCAGTTCAGTCCCAAGCATCTGAAAAAAAGGGGCTAAGGTTTCCAGAGAGTTGTGAGAAGATCCAGCAAAGCGTCTGCAGCCGAGGGACTGGCGACCCTGGGACGGGGGGGGGGTTCGGCGCACTGGGGAAAAAGACAGCCTCCAGGAGACCTCCCTGGGGAAAACCGGACGGAAGGGCTGTACCACGAATCCGGCAAGTAACCAAGACCGGTCAGGGGAGGGTTTAGAGGACTTACGCCACCGGCAGGCAAACGTAAGAAGGTATGGGGGGAAAACTGCAAGCAAACGGACATCGATGGTGGGTTGTCGACAAAATCCTATCGACGGGGAGGGTACCGGAAAAAACTGGTGGTATCTATGAGGGGACGGGGGCGTAGGAAAAGGTGTCCCCGAACCACAAACGACCAGTGTTGGGTAACGGTCGGGGAGGAAGACTCAGAGACCGCCTTCTTGTGTCGCAGCGGGCGAACGGAGAGGGGTAAGTGGTTCCACCCGACCGGTTGCACGCTCACAGGAGGAGCTGTGCCGCTGGAGAACAAACAGAAGAAAACAAAAAACGAGAAAAGGCCAACTGGGGGAATGCTAAAAACAACACCAAAGCGGGAGAAAAGAGAGATTGAAAACAGGGGCCTTGGAGGAAGGGATGAGGGTGGTCATCATAAGGAAACGAAAGGGCATACCTGGCGATGGAACACCCGGAAACAGAACCCGACCGTGAAACACGCGGGGGGACCCCGAAATCGGACGACAAGGACTTCCCGCAAAAACGAAACTGCCCACAAAAAACGGTCGAAAACCCGGGAGGGGACAGCCGCAAGGGACCCACTAACGAATGCGAAAAAACAAGGGGTAAAAGACCACCCAAAATCTCGGGTCCTTTGCAGAAAAAAACTCGCTCAGAGGGGCCGAAAGGTTAAAGCACCCCCAACCAGGGCGAGGGTGGGGTAAGGAAGATGTGGACCAAGGGGCGAAAAAAGCGCGGGAATGACGACACGCGCGAGCGTTCCAGTCGGTCACAGAGGAGCGTTGTCTGTCAAGAGGGGGAACCCCGGAGGGCATGCGGGCGTTGCTGCTGCAACAAAAGGGGCGACGACCCAAGGCACCCAATCCCCAAATCCGCCACTAAAACGAAAGAAGGTAGATGGAGAAACAAACCCGGAAACCGAGCCGACCGGGCCAAGAGAACCTAGAAGCGAAATCAAAGATCCAGGGGACTGTGACAAGGGAACGAACGTCGTGACCAACGCTCGTCGGAAAGAGGTCCGAGTTTCGCTGGGACCTGAGGAGCTGGAGAAAAGTGACTTGCCTCGCTAGGGAGGACCCGACGAAACGGGAAAGCCGCCGAAAAGAACCCGACTAGGACGGCGGGGGTAGGTGCACCAAAAAAAAGGTTTCTGCACGGGAAAAAAAAAAGGAGAGAAAAGAAAAAAAAAACCGTCCCGAGCAGCGTGATCGCGCGACAAGGAGCGGAAAAAGGGGATTGCCCAGCCCTGTGTTTGCAGGGTTCGTCTGCATCCAGAAAGGAGTTCAGAAACAACCAGGGGGACTCGCGGGGGGAGAGTGGGACGACGAAGGGGCACAATCGGCGCAGAAAGACCGACCCCCTACCTTCAAGCCCAACTTCGCACACATTCGCACCGGTAAGAGAAGTCCGACGAAAAAAGAGGGGAACGGACGGAACAGGACCCCCCGGAAACCGCGCCCAGGAAAGAACGACTGCCAACGAAATAAAGGGAAACCGCCGGGATAAAATCACTAACGGTTCCTCGTCTTCTCAACGAAAGAAAAAAAAAAAAAACGACTTTCAAACAAAGAGAACGACCCGAAGGGGGAAAGGACCGGGTTCATACGAAGAAAAAGAAGTCTGCGGGGTCGCCGAACCGCCAAAAACCCCGGAAAAAAAAGAAAAGTAGAACACGCGTGATAAAACGACCTGAAAGACAACAGAAAAAAAAAACAAAAAAAACCACCCGAAAACCTGAGCTGGGACCGATACTTCCGCCACGAAAGAAGGGGAAAGAAACAACCTCTGGTGTACTAAAAAAAAAATCCCCCAAAGGCAACCAAAAAAGAAAGGAACCGTTAAACCCCGATCAGAAGGCTCACCCAAGCAGAAGATTATCCGTCGGCGGGGCAACGCGATCGCGCACAAAGAAAACCACCCTTTTAATCACCGTGGGGGACCACCTTTTGGAAGGAAACCAAACGCCGTTGGAGGCCAAAGGCAAAAAAGCAAAAACGGGCGCCAAGGCGGTGCCATCGAGTGCATAACCCGCACGGGTGAAAAAACGGTCGCCCTCGCGGAAAAAACAAGCAGGGAAGAGCTCTGAAAGAAAAAGAACCACACGCCGGGGGGAAAACGGCAAGACCGCGGCAGCTCGACTCGCTGAATTGCCGAAAAACAGATCTTCGGCGACAGAGCGCCCTTTGGTGGAAAAAGAAATCGCAAAAAGACAGTGGTCGACAGAAACAGGGTGTGGAGGGGGCGCAAAGACGGCGGGGGTGTGCAAGTACAACAACAAAAGAGACCGGACACCCGACCGAGGAACCACGGGGCAACTCGGCACCGGAAACGACACTGCCTTGCCCGGGGGGAACCCCTAATAAGGGCGGAAACTGGGGACCCTCCATGAGACCGGGGGAAAGGCGAAAAAAAAATCGAAACACGAAGGGGGCCGTGAGCAAAAAGACTGATCGACCTGCAAATCAAAGAGCCTGGCCTTCACTGGCCGGAACGCACGGCCACCTAATCAATCAGGGAGGAATGCCGGTCCCGAGCCGGGGCCGGCCGAAGCGTCAATTCGCCGTCAGGGTCCCTTCCAACGCAAAAATCATGAAGAAAAAGCGAAAGAAGGGCACGGACTAAAGGTACATGAAAACGAACCAGCAAAAAGAGGACGTCTGGGACTGGCCAAACCTGCACATGGAGGCTCATGGTGGCGGGGTAAGGACTCGAAAGGAGAAAACGGACAGTCCGAAAGAACAGCAAACGAAGACACGCCGGGAAAAAAAATAGGCTCGGGCTTACGGAGCTGGGGAAACATTAGCACCACAGAACACCGGGGGAACAAAAGAAAACGCGAGGAAGAGGGCACCACCCCGGCAAAAAACCGACATCCCTCCGTAGACGGGGGCGGGGAGGTGCGTGCCCGGTCCACACGCTGGAAAAAACTGGAAGGAAAGAAGAACCGCAGTCCGTCCCCAAAAGAAAGTCGGTGTTGCACTGCCGGAAGCGACTGGAGGAACACGGGGCACGCCGGCGGCGAGGACAGGCGGACAAATCCGTGCGCAACCCGACCACCAACAATCACCCTACCAAATCACTGGGGAACCAGAGAAGATGCAGCCCCAGAAAAAAAAACCGCTTCCAGGACTCCCAGGGACCCAACATCACGGACCGACTGGTGGACCTTGAGGTGGGATCCACCGACAGGGGGGTGGCAAAGCCTGTCAAGCTTGATAGTACTGTTGGCTACCCCAAGAAGGCCCTCGGCCGGTAACGGGGGGAGGTACGGTCAAACAGAAAGGCCATTATATTCCGGGGAGGGAACGGCACCGCCAGAGGAAAGCATGGACAAAAAACGGTAACGGGCCAGTTACAAGCCAAAAAAGGGTGCGAGTGTGCAAACGGGGGGAAGATCGAACCGGGGGGAGGGGGGGAAAAAGCCCCGGAGGGGTCCACCCAAATACGGCGGGAAAAAAAAAACAGTGTGCTAAAACTCGACAACTGGAGAGAACTTTCTGAAAAAAACAAAGGGGCACGGCAGGGAACGTATAGGTGGAACCAAGCCAGCGCGCGGGGAGACACTGGGTAACACAGCGCTGCCGGCCCAGGGTGAAAAGGGAAAAGGCCAACCTGGAAGGGAGTCGTGGGGAACCGGTGTAAAACCCACCTTGGCCACTTGGGCCACAAACGGTTCGAGCCCAGGGATGATAAAGGGGGGATGGCAGACGGCCACTCCGTGGACCTCCAGGGGCAAGAAAAACTAAAAAAACCGTGGAAACAGAAGGGGGAGGCAGGAAGCGCAGAGGTAGCGCTGTGGAGAGAGGGAAGGAATGATGCTGGGGTTTCATTGACTGCGCAGGGAACCAGAATAGGCCCGTAAGGGGGGCAAACTCGTGACAGCGAGGACTGATTGCAAAAGAAGGAGGAAAAAAAGCAGGCTCAGAAAA
>Ga0179593_1258826_pt1 | contig 10314 bp, 5 predicted proteins | sample CZODoug2_1_08_16_FD_185931 | JGI IMG/M metagenome (GOLD analysis project Ga0179593, IMG submission 185931) | Vadose zone soil fungal communities from Angelo Coast Range Reserve, California, USA - CZODoug2_1_08_16fungal (PacBio error correction) | ecosystem: Environmental > Terrestrial > Soil >...
TTGATAGTATCATTCATTCGTATCTTTTGGGGGTTGGGGTAGAGATCTAAGTCGTTGATCGCAAAAACCCAATACTACGAAGGGTCCCATGATCAGTCATCGGGGGAGATTACAAAGGCGGACTAAAAAGTCATCGTCTATGGTACCATTTCAAAACGCTGTGGTATAGGGCCGGGCGTGAAACGCCGGCCGGATCGCTCAGGCCAGCATCGAGTGGTGACGAACTTGGGGTCGAGGGGAGTTGGGAACCGGAAAGCCTCTTCATCCAAGAATAAAAGTGAGCAAAAATGACCAAAACACGAAAAGGAAGTGGGTGACGCAGAAAAGACAGATCGATATCTCAGAGAAACACGGGATCCTTGTAGAAGGACGCGGGATCCGGCCCTGATGGTGGTATCAACCCCTCACGTATGATAGAAAAACAAAAAAAGGAGGGGGGAAAATCTAGATCAGGAAGGGCGGGAGAACGAAGGCAGTCGGCCATCTGCGGGGAAATTCAGAAAGCCCGTTGACTCGGGGGGCTAAGGAGAGCTGAAGCGAATTGCCGGGTTGAGGGAATGCAGAGGATGCGGAAAAAACTAACTCGAGTGCGGATTGAGCTAAGGGGACTTTCTACGGGGGGCTAAAAAACTCCAAGACTGACACTTAGTACACAGTCGAGGACTGGGCTATTCTGAGGATTCCTTCGCGCCGGAGGGGATTGAAAGGGAAACCGCGTTTGGGGAAAGGTTGGCAACCCATCTGCCTCGGCTTCGCGATGGCGCATCGGATTCCACTCCTGTCTGGGCGGTCGACATAATACGTCGGGTGTGGTTAAAAGAAGAAAATCTGGGAATAGGATCGGATCAGGGAACCATGGGCCTCATGAATGGAATAAGCCCCATGCCTTAAAAAGTGAGAGATAGTCAAAGTTCACTAGGCGAAAAAGGCCGGAGAAGAGGACCACCGAGACTCCGAGGACGGCGTGTAAAGCGGGGGGGCTGCTCGGTGAGTTCGACGGAAAAGCGCATTCGGGACTAGAAAAAAGGAGAAGGTGGAAGGGACATCTTCGAGACAAGGAATATTCTGCTTTATAAGCTTCCGGGGGAGCCCTTCGAGAAGGACTGGGAAATAAAGATGTGGCTCTGTCGAACTGGAATTCAGCGGAGATATGCTTCAAGTAGACCAGAAGAACTTTGATCTCGATGTCGAGGGGGGGGTTCTCGTTGCCAACGGGGCGGAAACGAGAGGTGGAAGCGTTGGTTAGCGCAGAGGTACCATCCGGCTGGACCAGGGCCGGGTGCCGAGGGTGTCAAAAAGTGAGCTAACGCTGAGGGGTCCCGAGACAGTCACAGAGTCCGCGACTGCGGGCAAAAAAGGGTAGTCTATTGGCGTGAAGGCGAGTGAGGTCGTCAATTAGAGGCTTGCGCGACGTCACCTACTTAAAAAAAAGGAACCAGAAAAGGGAACCAAGAGTAGGGGACTTCACCTCGGGGATCCGAAGAACTGAGCGAGCTCTCTTCCACAAGAAGATAAATGTGGACGAGCGAGAAAAGGGGAGAGCGGAGGCGACGAAGTCCTCTCAAGAAACAGGGAAAAAAGGGGGGCTGATCCTTATCGAGAATTGTCAGAAGAAAAGACATAAGCAACAATAGACGCACGCACTCCATTTACTGCAATCGCTGCTCGTGAGGAGACTCAGGGGCTGGCGGGGGAGGGGAATCTCAGGGATCCGTATTAGGAGAATAAGAGCTGTAGTTCCCTGAGGAAAAAGGCGGCCAGCACGTCGGGGGAGAGTATTTGAACAGAGAGGGGGAGAAGCTCCATAAAGCGGGAAACTTACATCCACTATCAATCCAATATAACTCCTCGGAGAGCATAAGGGGACAGTGCGCTTAAGCCAGGAGACATTAAAAAGATAGGCAAGCGAAGCGGAAAGGAACCTGGGTATGCTACACGCGGCAGCCCTGCGCTTCATTCAGATAGTATGTAAAAAAACTCGCATGCTTGAGTACAGCCGGGAATCACCGACTAGTAGAAGGCTCCCTTATATAGGGATTGCCAGGGCCTGGGGAAAGCTGCTTGCCGAAGAGAATAAAGAGCGCTACCGTGGGTAACGTCTTGGTATCGAGGAGGGTCCTCCGGGAAAACGGGTCAGGGCTCCACAATAGGGTCTATAGCTCGGCGTATCACCAGGGAGCGGCGGAGCGCAGATGCTGATCTTTAATTTCCAAAAAGCCAGAAAAATTGGAACCCGGGAGACACGCCGGTGTGTGGAATAATTGGGCAGAACTGTTTGAAGGAACTTACGAAGGCCGGGAAAGGGACACATCCTTTTCGGGTCCGCGGAAGCGGCGAAAAACAACTTAGAGTATAAAAGAAGCTGTAAAAGGAATTGGGGAGGTAAAGCCACAGGCAACACACAATCTCGAGGGGTAGTGATGTAAGAAAATTGTCGAGAAGGGTACGAACCGTTGATCACCCGAAGCACCCCTGAAAAGTCAGTTAAGGGTACTCCTTCTGGAAGCAGGAAGAGTAGGCGGTAGGATTAGAAAGACTACCTAGGGGCGCGGGGGTCTACGCATAGAAAAAAAAAGAGATTGGAAATCACAAAGAAAAACTTGATTCCGTAGGGCCCTTCACCTCTGTCTTGAATGGAACGTGGGATGACGCAAGACATAGACGCGGTACAAGAATCGAGAGCACCTGGAGACCTTTTAAAAGCGAAACCTTGCGAGACGTAATCCCTCACTTGCAGGTGTGCCGGTTCGGTGGATCGAAGAGGAGCATTTTTAACAACAAATCTACAGCGGGGATGTCAGAAGGAAGTAAGAAATCGAAAAATCCTCTGGAAACTCGACACTGCACTGAAACCTCAGGTTAGAGGCGAGAACCGGAAAAACTGGGGTCCATGTAGAAAAGTTGTATCTTCGTTGGGTAGCTAACTCTCCTGGGGACCGAAAGAGAACTCATAGTCGAGAGGAGAATTCCCAACAAGATAGGGGTGTCAGGGAAGGGAAAGGATAAGAAATGTACGAAAGACACAAGGAATCTTCTCCTCAGGGTCGTTTTCAAGTCCACGCGGCCTTCGACTTCTAGGAATCCTGACCACGCAGAAAAGACCAAGAGGTGAAGAGCCGACAACGGAGGGGTCCAAGGAAAGTAGAAAGTTCCATTCTCAGGGAAAGAGATCAAAGAGGACCGCAGTCCGGGAAAGGTCGAGAATCCGTGTCGGAAGCGGAGAAGCCCGGCCAAAGAAAGGCAAAATGCCCGACAGGAAAGGGACCGAGAAAAGGGGGGGGGTGGGGCTCAGGGGGGACCATCCGTCGAAGTAACTGCTGAGGGGTCGCGGTTCTCCGTTACAGGAAAGGGAGGGGGGGAACAAACGTCAGAGTCCAGGGACGGGGAAATGATCGGAAAAAACCTATCAAAAGATTCACACTGAAGCTCGAACTTTTCGCGCAGAGGGGACTAGCTAGGGGGGTGGGGGGGAAGAGGCTGACCTCTATAAAATTCATCTGGCATGTAAGGTCAAAAGAGTACCACGAAAATCAGGAGCGAAGTACCAAAGGGGGAGGGGTGTTTATGGGGCTAGGACGGTTAAAGCCCCTAAACGGCCCATTGGACATCCGGAGGATCCGAAAGACGAGTCGGCGGGCAAGCTGTACCCCCTAGGTTTCTTCACGAACGGGTACAAAAACAATATCACAGAAACCCAAAAAAAAGGAGTGAGAGAAAAAGAGGAGTTCGGGGGCCCCGTTAGGGGAGAACCAGAGGTGGGTCCGAGTGGAAATCCGAAGAGCTCTGGCGTCATGCGAGCACATCAAGAGGAGGGGGAAATTTGAGTCCCGCAATCTACAAACACCAGCTACGCTGAGGGGAATCTACGAAGCAGGAGTTCGGGTTCTAAGGACGAGAAACGCAGGAAAGGGACTGACCTGGTATAGGGGGTCATAACGGAGAACACAAACAAATCAGGGGACTAGTACACGATTCTCGAAAACAGATAGGCGTGGCGAGAGGAGACGTCTAGGCGAGAACGGGGATAGATGTACTTTGAGAAGTCGAGGGGTCACGGTATCCGTTGTCACCAGGAGAAAATTGAAATTCTAGATGTAAGGAGAAAGGGAATGTGATCGGAGGACACGGAGCGGCAGTGGAACGTCTTTTTAAAGGGGGCCTGGATGCGAGCTTAAACAATACTTAAAGAGAGGAAACGAATGCTCTCACAAATAAGGTAGGGGATCTTACGACTATGTAAAAGAGAATGTGGATCTTCGGACATGGGGACCCTAAGGGGATTGGGGAGATTGACCGTCGTGGATCGATTGAAATGCTGGTGAAGTAAGGACAGTGTAGAAAAAAGCGGTAAACTTTTGTGAAACTTGAACCGGAGGGGGTGCGTAGACAACTACTATTGGGAGGAGGGGGGACTAGAGACGGGTCGGGGCCGTAATACAAAACCCGAGAAGGGTTATTGACAGCTCGGAAAAAGGATCGGAGAGGAGGAAAAAATTCTCGGTTCGGCCCAAGAATCTCACTGGTAACGAAATTACACCGGGGTGTGTGACGGTAGGGGAGGGCCTTCCAAACGAGCGTGAGGGGCGGGGGGTTCGATGGGAGGAGAGTGAAGGGGCGCGGCGGAGGGGCGACTAAGCAGGGAGAAGGGTGTGGTCAAAAATCTGATAAAGGAGGAAAAAAGAAAAAGGGTAAGAAAGAGGGAACAGGAAGAAAGTGGGGGACCATCCACCTACAAGAGGTTAGGCCATGTTCTCGATTGAGTCTTACAGGGTAGTGGGAGAGGTGACGAAACATGAAAGATAAATTAGGTGAAGGGATAAGTCATCAGAGGAGCGAGGTGTGACTGTTTAACTCAAGAACGAGATTACATGGGAGAAAGAGAATAGAGTTCTAAGGGAGGAAGGACTGAAAGACAAGCTTATGCGTCAAATTACTTCGGAGGCAACCCTGAAAAAGTGGTAAGGTTATGCCAAGGTCGCGATAGGGAGGTCAAGAACCTGTGAGGGACAAACTATAAACGGGTGTTGACTGTGGCTACATCCAAAACAGTGGAAGGGGAACGGAGGGAGAGGCTAAGTAGAAGGGTTATAATGATTCCTCGTCCCTTTTCACCGTTAATGTTCAAAAAAAAGAACGAACAAAGATAAACAGCCCATATAAAAAAAGGGAGGTGCACTTTTGCGGGCAGCACAGCCCCTGTCCCGGCGTGCTCTCCAAAGAATCCGCCGGACTGGCAGAAACCGTCGCTACCTCGCCATTTGTTTAGTTAAGGATACCGGAAGTCAAAATGTGAGCGACCTGCCTAAAAGAATAAAAACCGCTAGCCGGGAGAGCTCAGTCAAAAAATTGGAGTTCTGAATCGGGATTACCTCAAAAAAAAAAATTGAAGGCAAACATAGGAGAAATCTACTTTGCTAAAGTACTTATCGGGTCCGGAGGCACAACGACCCCACTCCTGAAAGGGTCTGGGTGGTCCTGATAACTGTAGAAAGCCATCGGATGTTCTTGAACTCCAAGTCTTGGAAGACGAGCAAAGGTCTTCTGAAGAAAAAACGCTCTTTCAGATCAATTGGACAAAGGACACTTTGGAGTCGGCGAAGGAAAGCTTGGCGTACGAGGACGTGGCGAGTCGTATCAACGTAGGGGGGGGAAGGGAGGGCAAATCGGGATCTTTCTCGAAGATTAAAAGGTTCTGAGGTGAAAAACAGTAACCAGAAGGGCTGGCCAGTCGGTGAAAGAAAGATCAAAAGACGCGGGAGGGATACGATACGTGGGTCCGGGGACTCGCTTAAGTCCCCGAAGAACTTTTAGTAGCCTCGCCGATCCGGGATTCCTCAGCCTGTGTGGGAAGGGAGGCTTCATGTGGAAAAGAGATGGGGACGGGTTGCCGGGGGGGGTGAATTCTCAAAGAGATCATGAGCCTAAAAAGAGCGCACCTTTTCGAAGGAAGTCGTCGACGCCGGATTATTGAATCTGTCCTTTAGGAGCGCCACAATCGGGCGGAAGAAGCGGAAAGAAAGGCTGTTCAAACCCCTCGTTCAGGGAAAAATCTGTGGCTCTTGATTGTTAATCGGTCGTAGTTTTTAGGGGGAGAGCAAAGTAAGAAGATAAGGAGAAGAAGACAACGAGCATCCCTCCCCCAAGCGAAAAAAACCTCTGGCCCGCAGGGAAGATTCTGAATGGAGCGACCCTAACAACTAGTGATAGTGGCCTGTTTCTCCCGAGGCTACTCGGCCTGGGCTTACCTCTTCAAGAGATAAAAAAAAAAAACGAGACGAAAAACGATTTACCTCAGGTCCGACACTCGAAAATATGTAACCACAGAACGCATGGGGCCGTCTGAGGGAAGGGAGGGGGGTGGCTACCTTGAAGCAATTAGGCCTTGAAAAAAGAGCCTTCGAACTAATCTAAACCTATCCGTGGACATGTTGGGGCTTCCGTCGAAAGAAGTAGACATGTGGGAAATCAATATACTTGTCACGCTTCAGGGAGGGTGTGATCAGGAGAAAGGTCGAGTGGCTTCCAGTGTTAATCCACTGAGAAAACAATCCTCTCAAACCTATAGAAAAGTCCTTACGTTTCCGATGATCCGGCAATGGCTCGCGAGAAAAGACGTTGTAGTACTAGGGGGCAGAACATGTCCGTCAGTGGGAACATAGTCAGGAAAAGGTGAAATCGATCATTAAAGGACCGCTAGAGAAAGAAGGAGGGGGCCTAAGACCAAGGAAGGATCATTATTGAAAGTATCTGAAGCTTTAATTCCCTATTGAGAATAAGTTCAAGAGGAGGATGGTTCACCAATTTGAGAAAAAAAAACTCGGTGTATACTGCCGGCTCTTGTACGAAGCCTAAGACAGGGGGGGCCAGAATCATCATGTGGAGAAGGGGTTTCTGGCTTTGAGGAGGTTTTTACAAGGAGAAAGCCCCTTAGCATCAAAAGCACTCCCTTTAGGTTGGGGAAAGACCGATCAGAAAACGAAAAAAAGGGCAAAGTCGCGTAATCTGATAAAATATCTTATATCCGACCTGAGAACCCGGTTGATCAAGCATTTGCACGTACCGTCATCAGGTTCCTTCGTGGTCCCTCACGCCTTCTCTCTCTAAAATCAACAACAAATGAGAGGTAAAATAACTTTCTGTTAGGAGAAAAGCATCCTGCTGATACAGAGTGCAAGCATTAAAAAAGGAAAACACCTTTTTACAGATTAGATAGAGGAGTGACTTATCGATTCTCTCAGGTGCATTTTAGTGCTTAAGATCTGATTCAGATAAAGAGCGGGGAGATGAGGTTATTCTACTGTCTGGGGCATCATGTCGACCCAAGAAAAAAGGAGTAACCAAGCTATTGCGGTGGGGGAGACTGAGTCAGAAAAACCATCCACGCTTAACCACAATAGTGGTTAATGTGCAACATCGCCGGAGGAAGAACTTCGGGAAAGGAGAAACGGGTGTAATTCCCTCTAGGAGAAGGTCATTCATATCGTCGGGTTCGTACATGAATTGGCGTAGCAGGATACCGCGAGAAACGATAGCACTGAATGACAAGTATCACATGAATTACCAGCGCCGAAACAAGGGAACTCCGCGGAGAAAACCCTTCCGTAGAATCGGCCACCGTCATAATAGTCGGTCTTGGCGCGGGCTGCTAATGGCCAATGAAGCACTCGAATTAAGAGAAGAGCAACAGATACGGTGCCCAGCATCTTCAGTAACACCTTTCCTAACTTCTGTTCAACCTTCATCATCCGTATGCACTGCTAGGTGAGAAAGCGGAGGAAGTACTCAAGGCGCCTGGCTTCACCTTTATCCAACCCGAACGTATGGGCTTCCGGCTGGGGGTTCATAGGTGAAGAGGAGGGAAGTGTAAGAGGGGGCTTCAGTTTTAGCTCCGTTCATCTTCCGGAACGCAGCGAGTAACATGGGTCGCATTCTCGAACCGCGTGTGAGGGGGGGGAGCCGGTCCGAACGAAGAACTTCGTCCTGCGGGGTCAACTAAGTATCCTATTGGCGGAGGGGGGTATATTGGTGGTGCGCCGACGATGTGAGAGAATCAAAACCTAAAGTAAACGTGTAACAATACCGCGAGAAAAGTTCTTGTCCTTACACTCTAGGGAGGTGCTACAGAACTGATCTTGAGATCTCGCGTCACCGAGCTCTGGAGAGTTTTGACTATCAAGTTGCAAATCTGACTTGCGACGACTGGGTCAACGGCTGTTATAGGGGGGCGCTCGGAGACGAAAGCGGTTTGCCGAAACCGTCACCTCTTACAAAGAGAGGGTTGCCAAAATAACGCACTCAGCGTCCGGTACTGCCGCCACGAGCTTCTAGGAACTACAAGTTCTGGGGGAGGGGGGAGGGGGGATAGGTACGTAAGACGGGAAGAAAAAGAAATCGCTTATGAGAAGTTTCACCTAGCAATAAGTCTTTTCGATGGAGGTTAAACATCGTGAGCGGCTAGAGGAAGAGACACCTTTTAACCGCCCAAGAGATCCTCGTAAGAAAGGACTCTCAGTCTCAGCTCGAGTCGCTCGGAAGGATACATTCATTGGAACACGTTAGAGATGTATCGTATGAAAGCCGGACTTGAGGTCGGAGGATGAAGCCAGCCCGCGGCTGCTCCCTTATCTTCGACCAAGACCGTAGGCGTGGGGAAGAAAGGAAAAGAGGACGCAATTCCATTCAGCCCGGTAGGCGGAGCGGAAGTGGTTGCAACATTCGTCCACGTTGAACTATTAAATCCCTATCTCTCCAGCTGGGTGACTGGAGGAAAGGGAATCACAAAGTTCTCTGTACGGGGTGTGATCCCACATGGAGGTCCTTATCTCTACGTTGCACGGGCGTATGAGTAGGACGCTCATAGGCTTACCGCGGTAGTCTGGCCTCCAAGAACCAGGCAAGCTGGGGGGTGGGGGAGAGTACTGGGATGTGGGGATATCTTCCAGGGGGCCGAAGCTCGGAAAACCGGTGAAGGGGCAAAGCGGAACGCGGAATAGGCGACAACGGTTAGCGATCAGAGTCTCACTTCTAAAATGTTGTGGAGGGGGCGGCGAAAAGGAAAGACGCAAGCGGGATCGAGTGGGTTCTATCACGGGTAAAACGAGATCGCTCGCGGGTGTAAAACCCGAAGCAAAAGTAACGCAGGGGGGAAGGATCCGTAGGTTAAAGCATAGCTGGAGCGGAGAAAACGGAGACCTCGACCGAGGGGCGAGGGGGGCTAATCGTCCAATCTAGTAAAAGAACCCCTAGCTCGAAATTTTTTACCGTCTCCATAAAAATCGAGAGGGGGGATGGGCAGGACAAGGAGAAAAATAGAGGAATACCGACGAGAAAAAGTTTAAAACCGTAGCTAGGGCGCCAGCGGGGAAAGAACGAGGGGGCTGGGGGTGCACTAGAGGAGCTCTCTCCTAGAGGTATAATGGGTTGACCCCCAATCGACAACGGGTCGAAGCCTCCAACAATCGGCTAGCCAGCAAAAAGGGGGGATTCTCCAAGGGGAGAGTTCAATGCCCCCGTCCACCAAAGGGTCAGCGTATACGGGGTCTGAGTGGAGATGGAAGCGGAAGGTGGACCGCACCATACTTATCACTTTCAAGCCGAGAACTACATCGTCGGGGTGAAGGGCGAAGTATCCTCTCCTCGAAGTGCAACACAAGAGGAAAGTAGGGAGTTTTCAAGTGGGCAAAAAAAATCACTTAGACTTCAAGAGACCGACTAAACCACTAAACCAAAACTAAACAGGGTCCCTCGAAAGCAAACTTATTTTCAAGGCACTGTCTGAAGATCCAGCTAAGGGTAAAGCGTATTGCAGAGCCCAGACACAACCCCCCTAACACCCGCATCGTGTTAAAATTAAGAACGGAAAAATCGAGAAAAAGCGACGGGAAAATAACTACGTCACATCACAGTACACTCTAACGATCCTTTGTTTCCCGACAGTGGGGAGTCCTGCTGCATGGTTCACTCCGGATCTTGAGCGTCAGCGCGCCACAGTCCAGGGTGGAAAAGGGAGAGACACGAACGCGGACAGAGATGCCAAAGTAAGGCCAGGTCGGATGGACCTCATCAGCGTGGACGAGCTGAGTCTTGTTGAGCAGGCTTAGAAGAAGAAAGAAGGAAATGGGCTGCGGGGACGAACATACCACTGGAATCACTGATCGTAGAGGAAGAAAGATTGCTGGTGGAGTTCTAGAAAGGAACTCCAGAACGAAATAGGGAGGTGAGCAGGACAGGAAATCTGCAAAGCGCAGGCTGGGTAGCGTTTCAAGGGGGGCGAGGAAAACCTCGTTTCTGGCACGAAGGCTTTTTACACGAACA
>Ga0179593_1284354_pt1 | contig 10314 bp, 10 predicted proteins | sample CZODoug2_1_08_16_FD_185931 | JGI IMG/M metagenome (GOLD analysis project Ga0179593, IMG submission 185931) | Vadose zone soil fungal communities from Angelo Coast Range Reserve, California, USA - CZODoug2_1_08_16fungal (PacBio error correction) | ecosystem: Environmental > Terrestrial > Soil >...
AAAAACAGGGTGTTGAGGTGGGCAGTGCGAAACACATCAAGGAGACGGATGAGCTTCCCGGCGCGACTACCGGGTAAAACGAGAGGGGGGGAGCACAGCGAAGTTTCCAAAAGAAAGGAACGCCAGAAAGTCGGCTAAAGGGGAGGATGAATGGATGCGCGGGGGCTGACTAGAAGGGAAATTGACTTACACCGTGGAGGGCCAATCGGCGATACCTGAAAGGATAACGAAAAGGGAGAGGAAACGGGAAAAAAACCGCGACTGGCAAGGGCTTTGAGTAATTTTGGAATGGTTGTGACGTCGGCCGAGGAAGAACTTACAGGGACTAGGGGGAACGGGGGGCGAAATAACGAAAAAGTTAAAGTCTTGGGCCTGGAAAACGGTTTGCCAGGGGAGTGGGCGCTGTCACTAAAGAAAATGTTCTAAACCGAGGAAAATCTCGAGATCAAATGGGACAGTGAGGGGCGTAAATGGGCGAGGGGTCATCGGGCTTCGGTTTGTGAACACCAGGGAAGGGGGGGGGTAAGGAAAGTTCTCGAGAGGGGCAAGGGGAACGATGAATGTCAGGGAAGGGAAACGGTGGAATAGGGGCCGCAGAAAAAAAAACTTGCAATTTGGCGAGTACTAAGAGGAGGAGGGGGGGGGACCACTCGAAACGAGGTGCGGAAAAAAGGACAAACTAGACTCAAAACTTCAACGAGGGCTAGGTCGTTCCGGGAGAGGAAAGGGATACGTAGAGGTGAGATGGGAAGAGCTTGGAATTTTGAGGGGGAGGAAAAAGGAGGGCATAACCGTGGAGTTAAATAAGAGACACCGCAAAAACAGAACGTACCTGGCTATCAACGGTCGTATCATAAAGGGAAGGAAGATCGAATCAAGGAAGCTCCGGGTCAATGGGAATCGAAAAGAACAAGACTTGGAGTGATGGCGTCCGAAGGAAAACAAGGGCTTATCAACTGCTCCCCTAACCGAAAAAAGGTTCTTGACGTTGGACTGGAGGCAGCCTCCCACGGCGCCAGGGGCAGCGAAGCTGGCCTTGGACGGCGCCGCGCTCCATGTATACCAGCAAACAGAGAACAAGAAGTATCTCAAGGCCACCACTTGGTAAAAAAAGAGGAATGAAGGAGTTCAAGGGGATAATTCTCAAAGGAGTGTGGCGCGACTAGCGCGCTTGCTAAGCAGTAAGCCGCGAAAGGAAAAAAATTGGGGCGAGACGAAAGTAGAAAATGTCGAGTCCTGTAGGAAGTTCTCTCTTTGAGTGCCTACTCAAAGCTCTATTGAGCATCCAAATACGTTCTGAGAAACCCGTGGTCGGCAAACGAAGGAGCGGGGGGAAATGGAAGGGTTTCTCTCAAAAGAGACCGTCCTCGTGGCTTTGTCTTGACAAAGGGGACGTTTAGCTCACGAAGGGGGAATTGTCGGGGCAACGAATAGTCAGGAGGAGATGGTCCGTGTCTAACGGTACTGAGAGAGGCGGAACCTTAACCGGAGGGAAAAAACTAGAGGCGTTATACTCAAGGATAACTGGTATAGAGACAAGGGAATAGTTCATTCTTTGGGCCTCTTGAAGGTCAAAAGGGTCTCGCGACAAACAACCGTGGCGGGACGGAGTTGAAAGGAGTAATCCGCAGCGAATCGGTAGGGTCGACAGGGACCGCCATGAGTGGAGTCAGGAGCGCAGGCACAAACCTTGATTCTTCCAAATGCCTGGGGAGGGGGGGCTGGGAGCAGAGCAAGTAGTCTTTCCATTGGGGAAGCACGCAGCGTGGTGGAACTAGAGCCAAACCGGTCGGACGGGTTGCGCTTCTTTAAAATTAAGGCATACTCAATCCGGCCGGGAACAAGAAAGTCGTGAAGGAGGGGTCGTTCTGGATTATCAACGGCCGGGCTAGGGGGGAAAAGGGCAACGCTATACGGGTCTAGTCATGTTAGAACTGTGCGGGGCCAAGCTTGTAAGGAAATTCACCGGAGGGCGGTTCTGGGACTGCTACAAACTTTAGGATTCATCAAGAAAGCGTTTCAAATTAGAAAGATTGGGGCTAAAAAAGGGAAAAAATGGATGATACCGGCCGAGGAGGGAACCAGGGTAAACCTGCCACTATGAAATCGTGTACTAGAAAACAGCGGGAGGGAAAAAAGAGTGTCGGGGAAGGCTACGCGCGGGGCTAGAGGGGTTAGGGTGAGTCGGTGACTGCGGGAATTAGGGGAGTCAAGGTTAAGCTTTGACTCCGAACGGTTTCAACGAAACTGGTAAATCGTCCCGTCGGTTGTCCAGGCAGTTGCGGGAAGCAAGGAGAGTCGCGTTCGTGTAACGTAAATGGACAAAGCGTCTAAGGCTTTTCCGCCTTTATAGAGAAGCTATTGGACTCACTCAACCCAATCAGAGGGAGGGTCTTGAAAAAATCCATCCATTGCAGAAGAAATCCTAAAGGGTGTACGGTTTGGAGCTGGAGGGGAACGTTCCTCACGGACCTCCTTCCACAATCGGTGCGCATAACGGGAGGGGGAAGGGTCGATTGGCGCCACACCAGCAAGAAAGATGCCCGACGGAAGAATCTCTCTCAACGCACAACGTTCGGCTTGATTCTATCGATCTGCAGGGGAGGCCGTACGGCGGAGGTGAAGCCAAAAGCGGACTAAAAGAAGCATCGGGGGGGGAACCTCTTCTTGTGGAATCTTAGCCCGTTTGGCACCGTTCATAGGAGAACTAACATGTCGGAGGACGCGCGTCTCAGGAGGCTAAAATACGGTCTTCTTTGTTATCTCTGAGCGGACGACCGCCCTAGGTCTCCGCAGCCCGCAATAGAGGGGGGAAAAGGAAACAGCCTCCCAAAATCAGCCGTCTCGAGAATGCCTGACAAACGATTAAGGGGAAAAGGCTGGTCAAAACTTACAGAAGAAACTACGGAACTTGGATCAACCGTCAAGCATCAGATCACTAAATAAATTATAGCGCGCGCTTCAACTTTCCAGACACTGGGCAACGGGGGGGTGGAGAGAAAACATCCACAGTCTTCAGTTTAACCGAAAAGGTCGGGGGAAAGGCCGGTCATCATTGAATGGACGGGAAAATGGACCTAACTTCTTACCTGCCTCATCCCCGGGGGAAGAAGAGAAAAAATCGCAAACATCCAGGGGGAAAGGGGACCGGCACGGAGGCCCAAAAAAGACGTTAAAAATGAGGGGGAGTAAGAGAATCCATTTGGGCATGTCTAGCCGGGTAACACAGCAACAACGAGGGGGGGGGGGGGATACCAAAAAAACACTGTTCGGGCCGGCATGAGTAGAGGGAAAAAAGAGAGTAATTTACTCAAAATCAGCTCAAACGGGTCAGGTGATAAAACTTAGAAGAGTACATTTCCAGGGGGGAATACCAAATGAAAACTACCGCGCACTTGATGTGGCCGACAGAAGGCATCAGTAAAGTGAACGCCAGGAAGGGGGAGAAAAGTTAGACCTATTCGCGAAGCTGCACTCAGCGCCGAGCGGACGTGAGAAAGCGTGAAGCCCAATGAAACCTACAGAAGGGACTACTCATAACAGAATTTAACTATACGACCGACGATGAGGTGCGAGAAAAAGACGGGCCGGTGTGGTGTGCCGAAGAAGAGAAGGAGACATACCACGCGCAAAATTCAGAAGAGGGGAAAGGGCCGCTGGATTCTGGGGAAACGGGAGTTCGTCCACAAACAATACTGAACACTTAGTCTGGAAGGAGGCGAAAGCACCGCGCAAGGCGATGAGGGCGCTAGCCTCCAACAGTTTTGGTTGACATCACTTAGGTGATTCGGAAATCGGCATGACGTCGGTCTCGCCCGCTCTACGGAGAACAAAAGGGGAGGGGAAGGCGGCACCTTCCTTGAAGCCGTAAAGGGGGGTTGATGTGGGCTTGCACTACTGAAGAGAAAAAACAATGCTCTCTTCTCGAAAATCAGAGAGAATTAAAAAATTAACCAATCGAACTTAGCCATTCCGAGAACCAACGGCGGGCGGGGGTTCGTAAGGTTCCCGTAAATAGTGGATCAAAGTTGTTTTAATCCGCCAGAGGGGACGGGAAGCGGCGCGACTCGCTCATAAAGCGAACTCTCCACGAAACGTTTCTCTGGGGAGAAACAAAAGAGGGGAGATTCGGGGGGGGGGGGGGGGGGTGAATACGGCGGAGGAATCACTCTAAGAAGAAACCAGGGGAATATAGGCGCGCCAAGAAAGCAGAAGGCAGTCTCTTCTGTTGGCCTGTCCATGGACCGTCTAGGAAAAGGAAACCTCTGAAAGACCGAAAAGGATGGCGCAATTTATCGGAAGGTGGGGGGACCTAAAATTCGGAGGTGTCAGAGGGCCAGCTTCAGGGGGATAGGGAAAAGACATCTACGGTTAACGAAGAGGGGAGCCAAAGAGGCGAAACCCAAAATCAACTCAGACGAGTCCTCAAAAGGCATTCGAGCATAATCTGTTCCGTAAAGAGGATCGAAAGGGGCATCGTCCGTAAACAGAGTTCGCTCGTGACCAGCACCATAGTATTAAATGATACATGGAGGGAAAGGAGGAACAGGGTAGGGAAAAGACTTACGCCTCTGAAAAAAAGTCATAAGCGGGAAAAACGACGCTCGAGAGAATGGGGAGGGGGGAAGGGGACACGTTGGGGTCCAACACGACGCCGATGAAGGCTCGGAGGGACGCAACGAATGGGAACATGTTAGAATGAGGTGCAGAAATTTGCGACGACCTCGTAGAGCGGAAAACAGGGGAGGGCTACGCAGGAAGGGCCACCGTTTCACGACTTGTGCAAATAAGGAACGGGGTTAGGTCTCCACCAGACATCACTCTCCGACGTGCCTGAGCCCGGACCCACCCTAAAAAGACGCTGGAACAACAGGAAAAAGGAAAAGAAGACTCCGTGGGGCGTCATGTCAGAGAATCCCGTATGGGGGCAACCGCAAATTACGCGCACGAGGGCAACAAAAGGGGAAAGGAACTCGAAAAAGCTCAAGCATCGCCCTTCGCGGCCGGTGTCTTAGAGAGGATTTTCAAATTCGCGTGGCGACCCCCTAAGGGGGAAAAGGGGCGTCCAGGGCAGGGCTTCCCTTCTCTAATTCTCCAGTAATGTGAGCAAAAGGAGGAAGGAAAGATCTGTAAGAGATCAACAACAAACAAAAAAGACGAGGAAGGAATATATAAATATCACCATATCGGTGTAGGGGGGGAATAGGGGTTCGACCAGACTGCTGATCAGAGCCGAGAAAGTCGAAGTCATCCATGAGGCAAAGTTCAAAAGCGAGGGTCTCCACAGCGAAGGGAGCGAACTGAGAATGATCACGAAACAGGGAAGGCGCTAGGCGGAGGATGGGGGGGCGCTGGGTGAGGACTCCGAAGAAATGGTGACCTTGCAACGCTGTTCATCCTAGGTCCGACAGGACCTAAAAGACGGGACGGTCAAGTGCGGAACTGAAGCCAACGCGTAAAAATTTAGAAGGTTCAAAACAAGGGTCTCGCGTATTTGTACGGTGGGGTCGCCAGTCCGGCCGGACTCGAGGGGGGTTGTTGGAAGGACCCCGAAGGTCGTGGGGGGGAAAGCTGAACCAAAAAGGGGTGGGAACCTGGGAAGGTGCCACGTAGAAGGACTAGGATACAGGAGCAAAAAAATCGTCGGACTCGATGTCAAAGGGGACACAGACTTGAGGGTGGGGAGAAATAAGCAAGTCACTTCGAGGGTTGGGGAAAAAAACTCCATGGTCCCTAAGTCCGCATTCACAGACGGAAAGAGCGGAGGGTGAAGGGAAAGATTTGCGCGCTGAGGTGAAGTGCCCAGCAGATCGGTAGGAGAGGAAAAAAAAGGAATTATTCGATTTGGAAGGGGACCAGAGACTAAACGGTGGCACGATGACCACGACGAACTGGAGGGGAAAAAAGGACCTGTGAGATTAGGGGGAACGATATCGGTGGAAGTTTGGGGGCAGGCTCATGAAAATCTTCATCAATCTTAGGGGGAAGACTAGGGGGGGGTGGACCGTAAGATAAGGAAACGAGGCTGACGGAAGAAAAGGCTTAAAGGGGTTCCGGCTCAATGGGTCTAGACATACCCTTGGCGGGGGACTGAAGGAGAAAAAGCACGTCAGAGGACGTTAAAGGGGGAACACGATCCAGCCGACCTTACTTGGAGGGGGTGAGCGCATCTACCAAGGGGACGTAGCTGAGGGAACTACGCCTTATACCAACCGGAACGGGGAGAAAGGCAGGGAAGGGGAAGAAGAGACCCGGTAAAAACGGGTGAGGCGCCGCTGGATGAAAGGGCTCGCACCCTCCTGTCACGATGAAGGGGAAAAAAGACACACCTCGGACGGTAGACCCAGAAAAAAGGAAAAAGAACCCTAAACGTTTGGTCCTAGGACCTGGAGAAGTTTCACTGTAAACTATGGAAAAGGACAAATGGACTTAGGTATCAACGCACGATATGGGGAGCGCGTCCTCAACTGAGAAAACCCCAAATTTGCACTGACTATCAAAAGTCGCAAGTCTCACTCCCGCTAGGGGGGTTGCTGATCGCGGCCGAAGCTGGGGGGAAGCCGGGAAAGAAAGGGGGGTCGCGAGGGTACAGCAGTACGTGCTAGAAAAAACAGGGGATGAACGAGCGCAATGCAGCGCCTGTACCACTGCTGTGAGCAAAGGAAACTCAGGCTACCGGCTGGTCGGGTCGTGAAAAAAATGTAAGGCGCGAGCTATTGACAATGTGGGGAAGAAAGAAAGAGGCGAATCAGAAGGGGTAAGGGTCGACTGCATGGGGATCTCACCTTAAGCGGGCACTGGGAGATCAGACAGAGGTGGAAGATGGAAGGATCCCTGTCTCTGAAGAAAGTTTCCTTGGAGGGAGTGGCGACGCTGATCTAACGGATCTCACGGACGCTGCTGTGGACGCACGTCGAAATGCGGTCAAAGACCGCAGCAATTCGGGAGGAACGGGGCGCGCCGATGCTTTAGAAAAATGAAACACGTGCTGTCGGTGCTGCTGTGTCAACGAAAAGGGTTGGTCAAAAATGTAAGGAACTCAGGGAGGGTCAACGAAACCTTCAGGGTTTCGGGATGGCGGAAATAAACTATTACAGAGAGAACAAAACACGGACGGCTAACTTTCAGAAGTAGGAGGAGTTTCTGGGGAAAACTGCGTTTGATAATGGATTTTCAGGGAAACGCTGGGATTCCGTACGAACAATTTAGGCCTATGGGGGAGGGGAATCCGAGGCAGACCTGAAAAACGGATGGCGGGGGAGTTCCGTGAAAAAAAAAAAGTTATGTGCCGGCCGGCAGCGGGCACTGCAATTAGACAAGGGCCAGCTATCCCATGAAGAGGAGGACAGACGGTAAAACCTTCAAGCTGGGTATCGTGGGAAAGACTAAAAAAGGAACGTCAAAGGTTTCAAAGGAGACGGATGAGAGGAGCTCTTTATTAGTGAGAGGGAGAAAGGTGAGAAAAGCCCTGCGGGGGGATCAAAGTTTTAAAGGACTGTGTAATCCTCGCGCATGTTTCAAACAGGAAGGGCCCGCCGGGCAGAGGGAGGCGGAGGGAGGCTTTCTTCCGGTCAAAACGGGGTTGACCTGTATGGGGGGGCAATACTTTCTTCTAATCTGAGCAGCGCAGGGAGGAAACAGGCAGGGATTCCGTCCGTAGCCCGCCCCTCGAGCGCGCTAAGGACCTTGTTGGTCGTGTTGTTTCTTCACTCACATAAGGGGCTCGACATGAAAGCAGCGTGAGAGGAGCTTGCCGGGGGAGAAAGGGGGGCTTTAAACAAGCATTCACGGGAAAGAGAGGGAATCAACTCCTAAAAACAACAAAGGTAATTTAAGAAGAGAGTCGGAAGAGACGTTTCCTGAAGCCTGAATGGTGGGAATCATCGTCCACGACAAGCAAAAAGCAACGGGAGGGGGAGGGGGAATTCCGCAGGGAATGGGCACCTGAAACGTCGATCAAAACCTAAACCAGAGGAGCGCGGAAAAAGGGCTGGCGGCTGACAGAAGGTCTGCTGGGAGCGACTCTCTTACTCAGGATTCGAACATCCCTGTCAATCAAAATTGAAGGGGGAAAAAGGGGAAAAGCCATCAGGAGGGGAGGGAAGGCAAATGAACAAACGAGGGAAGGGACCAGGTTTAAAAAAGAGGCTACAAAGAAAAAATGGAAAGCAAACAAGGGGGGGAGCATCCGCGTCACGAATAAATCTCAACGCGCGTGACGGCCAAAAAGACGAAGGTCTTCGGAACGAAAGTTTAGATCGCCACATCCAGGACAGTGAAGAGTTGGAAACTTCAGGTCAAAAAAACGGAAATAAAAAAGAGAATTGTCGCCCATGTGCCGCATGGGGTGGGGGGGGTTTTCAGGCCTTAAATCAATAACCCGTTTAAAGTCCGAACAAAAGAGAAACACAAATCCGTTGAAAGGGACGGCCTATAGGAGGGACCCTCGGTCCGAAATGACAGGAAAGGCATACATTTGTCCTTAAAGAGACGACATAAAAAAGGCGGTCAGAAAACTAAAGAAGGAATCGAAGTCGGACTCTTTCTGGTCCTCGCGGACTTAACGGACATCAAAAAGAATAATTGGTTGGACTCTTTAAACAGACAGGAGGAGCCTAGGGACAAGCGGAAGTACTGGCTCCTCACACGAAACATCAACTGCAGTGGCAGCATAAGAAGAAGGCGCTCAAAAATGTAATAGAATGGAAAGTCCTGACTAGTATGAAGGAAGAATCTCCGCAGCAGGCGCAGTAGGTAGCCCACAAAAAAAGAGGAACGCTTTCAACAATGGAAGAAGTGATCACAGGATAACCAGATGTGGTCGACTGAAAAGCGGGGCTCTGCCAATGTACGCTGTCGCCTTATATAGTACTAAGAAAAATCTGAAGAGAGAAAGAGGAGGAATCAAACCGGGAAAACCCAGAACCCCCAAACCCCCATAGTCGATCTCCAAGGGGAAACGCATAAACAAGAGGGCGAGCGTAAGGAGGAAGACCCGTCGTCCAGTGAGAAGAATCTTGGGGGGGAGGCTCGCCAAAAAAAAAGTGGTTGTGTGATCGCCGTCAAGGGATTTCTATCATTTCTTAGGATTCGCCACAGGCTAATTCCTGGGGAGACAAAGACCTGGCGACGTGATCATCGGGGGAACACGGTGTGGTCTTCGTGTCTGAAGAACAAACGCGTCCGAGTCTCGAATGACCTATCTCAGGAAGGGGAACTAACTTAGGAGAGGGAAAAAAATGCGGTGTCTCCTTATAAGGGGGGGAGACCGGGGGGGCTGGTATCAGGCAGCGAGGGTCAGCAGGTCTAGTGGGCCTTATATCTGCGCGAAAAGGGAGAGGAGACCTTCAAAAAATCAGTTGAAACAAAAAACGATTCAAGGTGGGGGGGGGCGTCGGAGGGGAAGAAATCAAAACTGACAGGAAAGAAACAGAAAGTCCTTCGGAGATTGTCGAGTTCCATGACGTCAGAAGAAAGCTTCTCGGAAGGGGAAGACCAGGAAGATCGAGCGTGGTATCCCCAGGGGAAAAGGGACGTTAATCCAGGGTCGTATGAGGAAACGAAATCTCCAGAAAGAAAAGGATATAAGGAAAAAATATCACCTCGACATCATATCCAAAAAAGGGGGGAAGGAGCCCTACAGGGGGAGGGAACTGTCAAAACGACTGGGAATCCTCCAACGAGAGCGCAGTCACTTAACGAGGAAATACTTCCGTGATACCTAGAACTTGCTGAACAGATCTCAGGGAATGACACACTCTCATCGAATCTGTGAACTTGACCAAGCTTCAGGTAGTGGGGGAAATGCGACCGGAGGTTCCAACACGACGCAATCAGGCGCGCATTTACGACCAAAGAAGGCTGGGCAAAGGGGGGGTTGCAGAAGGGTCAAATATGTTTGCGAACCCTCAGTCGAGAGACCCGCGACGGCAAGCCTCAACTTTAATTCCCAAGACAAGGGGGTCGGTCGCAAAAAAGGAGAGAGAGTGAAAGACGAACCGTCGGGAAACCGGAAAAAAGGGAAAAAAGCCCTCGGGGGGGAACCTGAAGTCCCGAAGGAGCAGTGGGGCCGGATTGTTACCTCACCTTATCAAGGGAAAGAAAGACAACGCTTGACGCACCGTGTAAAGGAAAGAGGGGGAAAATTTAAGGTCCGCAACGAAATAAATAGGGGACCTTCGCGACGACCTGGAGGCAGTCGATTTGGTCGGCCATTCGGTTTGGAGGACAAGAGGTAACACTGTGAGGCCGGTCCATGACCGACGTCCGAGGGAGAGAAGGCCTTTCAGGAAACGAAAAAAAAAAGATCGGTAG
>Ga0179593_1296034_pt1 | contig 10314 bp, 9 predicted proteins | sample CZODoug2_1_08_16_FD_185931 | JGI IMG/M metagenome (GOLD analysis project Ga0179593, IMG submission 185931) | Vadose zone soil fungal communities from Angelo Coast Range Reserve, California, USA - CZODoug2_1_08_16fungal (PacBio error correction) | ecosystem: Environmental > Terrestrial > Soil >...
AGGGCAGTTTGTGCCGCGTCCAACGGTCATGGGGGACTGTCCAAGGATAAACAAGCGCGGGTAATACTAGGGGACTGCTACCTCGACGTAAGCGGGGGCCTAGCAGTTGGACAGTGCTGTCGAAGGGCAAGAAGAGAAGACGAGTGTAACGGGGGGGGGAAAGTGCAAGGTGACTGATCATTAAGAAGCGACAGTCTTACGTCGTGTAGGTGTGTAAACAATTCCGTACACTCCTGCTCAAATAGTGGGCGGGGGATCGAGCAAGGGACGGGGGAAGACAAGACTCTGGGAGCAGTACGATGAAGCGGGGGACGGTAGAAAAAAGACAACTGAAAGACAGGTCATCAGCGTGGCTAAGGAAGAAATGCGAAGGGGAAGATGAGGAGCTCTGGCAGTTCTCAACGGGCTAGGTTCAAAAGGGCGGGGGGGCAATAAAGAAAGGACGTAGTCAGGGGATGAACAAGGGGGGGGAAGCACTATAAACAACATAAAGAAATAAAACGAAAGCGGACACCTTAACGACATGGTGGTCACCTGGGAGGAAAGAAGACCGACGAAATTTACTCTAATAGTCCGCACCGCAAAATCAAAACTTCGTGCGTACAGTGTAGGGTCAAACACTGCAACAAAGCCCGGCGGAGGCCAGGAGCTGCAGGGAGTGACATAGAAATCATGGAGGCAATAATGGAGCAGGAGTCAGGAATGCGGTGCGGCAATAGGCTCGAGCGAGGACTACGCTCGCAGAGTAAACGAGGGGAAAGACAGGAGGAGACAAGAAAGTAACGGGAATCGCTGGAGAACGGTTCGATTGAAAGAGCGTGCTCGTGGGTCTAAGCGCAGTAATCGCGACCAAAAACATCTCGTGAGGATCGGGATGGGGCAAACACGGTCTTTGCGGCTACTCTAAATACGCGCGGAAGACCGGTCGCAGGTAAAGAGGGTAAAGCACTCGATAAGTGCTGAGAACTCTCGTTGTTTTAAAAAAACTGTCGACTCAGGAGAGATGTTTGGGAGGGTAGGTTGAGTCCCTTGCGAGATAGCAGGACGAGACACAGGGACGGCCACACACTGACTAGGTTGCTGCACAACGGGAACAAGGCCCGGAAAACATGGGGGGAAGAAAGGAAACCATGCCGGTCGATCTCGCCGCGCCAAGCTTGACGAAAAGACAATTGAACCTACGGATGCCCCTGCAGGAACCCCGAAGAACGAAGACAGCCCCTATGATCGTAAACGCTTCGGGACAGGGACGTGACAGGGGAAGGTGGTAGAACGGGTCGAATATTCAAAACATCACAGCGTGCTGGTGGTTTACTGCAAAAGGTTAAACGAAATTGAAGATCATACATTTGGGTAGAGAAAAAAACTCCTAGAACGCAGATCAAGAGGGGGAAGAAAAAGGCCCGGGAAAAGCATGTCTCGGAATGAGAAGACGGTAACCTCACTAGTTCCTGTCGTCTCTAGGGCGTAAATCATTTCCGGACTCGAGAAATCATTGCAAACGGGCGAGGTGATATGAAAACAGAGGAATCGGAGGAGGAGGGGGGTCAGCGGGGGGAAAGAGGTTAAGGCTTCGACAAACGGGGGAAACTATCCAGAGTTCTTGGCCTAAGCTCGAAGAACTTGCTAAGGGAGGGGATGGTCGCATCTAGATTAGAAAATTACAGCTACTATTCTCGGGGCTCGGTAGTAACCTGTCCGCAAACCAAATCAGGGGGGGTGCCTGGTAATAAAAGAGGTAAGTTTCAAACAATCCAGTCCAGTGGGGGAAGGGGTTTTGTCGACTTGATGCCTGTGGGTGGTTAAGTAAACAAGTCCTTGGCCTTGAGTAGGATAGGTGGGGGAAGTGGGGGGGCAGGTAACGGGTGTCAAACAGCGTGCCTTCGTGGGTTTACAGTGATGTACGAGGCGGACCTTCTTCGTGCGTCTTTTCCTACTGGGGGGATTTTTACAGCCTCCCTCTCTTAACAGGGTGGACGGGATGTGCGTCTGTGCCTCAGACATTGGGAAGTAAGTCTAGGGGAGGTGATCAAAATACGGCCCAATGGGCCGAACGCTTCAAAGGAGAAAAAAAAAGGGTCTTTGACGGTCCAACGAAGGGTGAGAACTACCAGCCAGAAGTTGGTGGAAGAAGCACGAAGGGTGGGTTAGTTTCGGAGGGGCGGATCTGGGACGGCCTGGGTAAGTGATTGCGCCTCCTCGGGGTGTTTCGGTAGCTATCCAGCTCATTCGAGGACTCCTTCCTTTAACCAGCGGCCATTGTAAGGTGTCGGCGATGCATAAGGCAATGGCCTACGTCACGCAAGGGTCGATCTGAAAAGGGGGGGGGGGGTGAAGGAAAACAAAAAAATCCAAGTGATATGGGCGGACGTGATGGCCCGGGTGATCGAAAGCTTAACGGGCAGTTGCGTCGGCAAATCGAAGGGTGGCTGGGCCGCGTGGGAGTGAGTGACGTGTATGGAATTGAAATAAAAGGTTCCACAAGAAGAGAATGGGCCAAAGTTGGGGTCAGGAGAAAAAAGATAGGCGCGCGGATGGCAAAGTATCATCAGACGTGGGAAGAGGGTCCACGCAATAACCCGGGGTACGAAAAAGGGGCCGAACTAGACGACGCACAAAGCTCGAGTTAGATGAATAGCACGGCACAGGACATCATCACCTTGGGGGGTGGGCGAGTAACAAAGTGGTGGGGGGAGCCCCACTTGTCAGGGGGAAGTCTAAAGCGAGGTTCGAGGTGAATCGACGAAAATAAATTGGTGGTCCGTTAATGAGTCCGAGATATGCTGGGAAAAGCACACGGGGGCTACAAAGGGTTCAGATAATTAGGCGTTACAGTCACATAACGTCAGAGGCTTCTAAGCAAATAGATAAAAAGTGCCCGCTTTCCTTTCTTCCAAAATGCGGGGATCGTCGCGTAAAAATACTTGTTAAGATACCGGGGTCCAGTGCACAAGGGGGGGTCAATTCGCTGGGAACCGGATGGGTGACCCATAAGGAAAGGTCTGGGAGGAGTTTAAGAATATCGGAGGAACAAAAATTGGGGGGAATCGCGTACCTCTAAAAGGCTGGTGACGGAATGCTCCGCTACTTTGACACATTGAAATCTAGAACTAGTCACTCGGGGAAAATTGATACATGTGGAAAAGCGTCCTTTGCAAAAACGTGAATCCTACCCCTTGCGACCAAGCCCCAATTGCCACGGGGGTGTTGTGCAAGGATTGAGGAAGTCTTCAAGGGTTGGGGTTTGGCTTGGTGCGAGTTAATGCGGGTGCAGCATAGAAGATGTCCCATACCCACAGAGGGCCTCTAAAGTAGCTTAATCAGATTCTGCACAAAAATTTCCCTTTCCTTGGGGTGGGAGTGAGGAGGTCATACGCTCATTAACGGAGTGTTCTTCGTGGCCTCTAGCCTGGTCGGCTGAGTTAACTCCTCGAAGCGAACGTGGTGACAATGATTTTTGGGCGAAAGTGGCATATTGTCAGCGAAGAAAAGAGCAACTTAGCAGAAACTTTCGTTGTGTACGATCCAAGAAAGAAGAAAAAAAACCCACTTCTATAATAGTCAGGGAGTAGTTGCCGGGGACCGGATTTTGAAAATCTCAAAAGGAATCGGGACATTTATGTATGGAGGTCCGGGAGGACAAGTGCAAGTACGAACTTTTTGGCGCGTTGGGGAAAAACAAAGTTTGCAAAAGAGAAAATCAACAGTGGGGAAAGTCGGCACCCGGGAAGCAAGAAAGGCAATTGGTTAATTGAACGCAGTCGGGGGGATGATTAAACGCGCCCGCTGGGTTTCGAATTTCAAACGGGAAACCTGGGGGTGGTCTACCGAAAACAGAGGCTGATTGTGAGGCAGGACGTAAGGCGAAAAAAATTCGAAAAAAATAAAGGAAATCTGGGAAGAAGACGTTGAAAGACTGTCAGTGGTCGCCTCGACCCGGGTGTCAGAGCCGGCGCCAAAATTTTGCAGGAAGCCACGGAAGGTGCGCAAGCGGGGACGAAAGCTGTGGTTGGAGTTCCAAAAGAGGGAGACAATTCACGCTGACCATTGGAGATTTGGTTCAAAGAAAAATGCGGAGCTATTTCAAGCTTTTAAATAATGGAGTCTACGGTGCTTAAAAAAATAGACAGTAGAGATGCTCAGGGGACACCCCGAACTCTCTGCAGTGATCTAAACCCGACAATTGGGATACGAAGGGCTCAGTCTGTCCTTATGACATTCTCTTTGGGCACTTTTTTTACGCCGTGTGGGTGGTACAAAAAAAAAAAAGAAAACAAAAACAAAACTGAGAACCAACTCGAAGGGGGGTGGTGGAAAAATCCATGGCGTTGGGGTTTCGCAATATCTGGGCTAAAATGCATTCCTCGTTTTCATCGTTGGGGATCCTGCTGTTATCTGGAATTACTTCAGGACCAGCCCCTACACTACACACGGTGGTTCATGGGTGTTTACATTATGAGCATTTCAGGTAAGGTGTTCTTGACGACAGCTAGCCATTGGGGGACCAGGATTGGTAAGGGACGTTCGCTTCTCATGGCGAAACTGACGGCAAACGGGGTAAAAAAAACTACGGCAATAGAAATGCAAGCAATGAACTTACTTGGGGCAGTAAGGACTGGGAAAACCGAACCAAAAACCGTCCTCGCGGGACATGACCAACGGCCCCGTTAGCACAACATCTACAAACAGGACCGGCAATGGGGATATAGCAATGAATTAATAGCCTGATGGGTTCCGGAGTAAAAGGTAAGTTGATAGTGCAATAGCGGGAGAGCACATGGGAGTTGGGAGGGGGGAGAAACTGGAAATTCCAACGACGGTATCTCACAGGAAACAATGAACAAAATTCTAAAAATATTCGCAGCCGAAAAATCAAACGGTCGTACGACTACAAAAGGATCGGAAACAAATGAGAAACGACTGGAGAACTTTACTAAATGGTTTTGATGTCGTGTCAGAGGGGAGTCCCTTCACTATGGAAACCATGAGGAGGTTGGGGGGGTCATGATGGGAGAATCTTGGAAAGTCAGTGGGTCGTTAGGGCTGAAAGCAAATTGAAGATGGAACTCAATAGTCAAGACTAAGCGCACCAAGCAGACTAAACATCTTTAATGCTGAGAACTCGCAAGACAAAAACAATTATTATTAGGGGAGAAAAAATCACATCTCGGGAGTCTTGGTGTTTGAGGTCTTCGGTCCTTCTTTCCGCACGGACATGGGTGCGGGTAAGAACGTAACGGCCATCTAGAAAAGAGAGACATCCGATTGTTTGGTAAGGAGATGGGGAAGAGTCGGGAGATCAGACAACAAGATTGGAGGCGCAAGTAAAAAGTGCGTGAGAGAAATTGGGGGGTGAGAGAAATCTAAGTTTTATTCACAAGAAACGGGGAATTTGTGGATAAAGGGGGAGAAGGTAAGGCTTGGGAAAAGACGGGGATACGGGAGATTTTCCCACAAAGTCGACGTAAGACTAGAGAATAAAGGTATAGCATACGCGTTCAAGGGCGGCATCTCTTATTGACCGACCATAAGTGCAAGGTGGGTCGGCAGGGCTGGGTAAAAACGAAGTTACGGTAAGTTTAAGGGGTGGTTGATTTATTGCCTACTCAAGAGCGTGGATAGTCTAAATCAGAGTTGTGGCCTGTGTTTCACTTCTTCAACGAGAATGGTGCCTCCTGAACTTTTATTCACGGGTTGTCTTTCGGGTTAGCAAATGCAAACCCTTCCATTGTTTACGGAAGAGCACTGACACACCCCATTTCCTAAATTTTTTGTGTAAGTTCGGGGGAGTGGGGGCTCCGAGGAAAGGGGCTCTGTTAACTTTCGGGTTCTTTTCCCGACGGGAGTCGCTGAAATCTACATCTTGAAAATAGTCGCCTTCCTTCTCGTGGTCTGTTGCGTCTTTCGTGCCATCTCCCGCGCATACCCGTTGATTGAAGGTTACGCCCCAAGTGTCATATGTGTGAGGAATAAGGTGTTTATTCCAGTGACTTGACGAAGATAGTAAGACAGTTGGTCTTAGAGAACCCGACATAGAAGAACGCTCCTACCTCTTCCCAGGGTAGGTGGAACGATCACTGTGCTCCCATTTAAAATAGGTGTTCTCGCGGCAGTCTTCTGCGGGGGAGTCTCTGTTGGTGCCAGGGGGGGGTTGGTTGGTGGTGAATGGGGTCTCCGTAATAGAGGGGAAGGAGGGGGACAGAGCCAACATACCGAGTAAAAAAATATTTACACTAAAATCGCGTGGAGGGTGGTTCCAAAGCTACAGGTGAAGTATGATTTAGTATCAAGAGATTGTAAAAAGAACCGCGCAAAGGATCGAAGCTTGGAACATAAAGGAGTCAAGGTCTTTAGTCGCCTGCTTATAAAGGCTGTTAAATGAAAAAACTTACAGGGGAATAACGAGGGGAGGGAATAAATGTCACCGAGAAAAATCAATTGAGTTAGGAGAAATGCCCTGGATGTCGGGGGGAAAAAAGGACCGGGGGGTGGTTGGAGGATTTAGAAGATACAAGGAGTGCTAAGTTGAAGAAAAAAAATGGCAGTGATACTACTGTAAAGACACCCAAGAGAGGGGCCCTTGGGACTTGCTTTGTTGGTATAACGGACGTTTGTGGTTCTACTTAACAATCACGCGTCGGGTTGTTACGGCAAAATGGGGGAACTAGAGGTCGCCATTCATTGGGTGTTAGAGAAGCCGGCCTCCGCCGTGAAAATGTTAATCAATGCTGGTGTCAACGGGGGCATGGGCCGGGGGGACTGGTCGATCATAACGTTCTACCAAGGTGATTCCCAGAGAATAAAATCGTTTCCGTCGGCTCTTTCTCAGGCTGGAAAAAAATACTTCCAGCAGTGGCGAAAACAGAACTTTTCTGGGATAGAACAGCAGGGAAGGCGAAGCAAGGGTCAGCGGGGGGCGAATTCGCTGGACCCCGGACCTCGTGAACCGCATCTTGACACCATATAGATGTCCTGGGATAGTGGGGAGAACTATGATTTGCCATAGGTCGGCTAAAAATGGTCGCGAATGGACACAAGACCAAAAAACTGGTCAGGTGACCGCAAAATCAGGGAGAAAAATCAATAACATTTTTGGAGGGAAAGGTGGGAGTGGCTGGCGGCGTCTTGGGGAAAAGAAAGGTTCCAAGGTCATTTTCACGATGCGCAGGGTCTGAGGATTTCACTGCCAAGATAGCACGAGGTGACAAAAAGAAATATCGGACGAGATCAAACGGTTAAAAAACGGAAGAATCTTAACTCCTTTTTAATGAGCCGAAGTAAGAATTAGGGGACGGGATCGCAAGAACAAGAGGAAAGTGTTGCCGGGAAAGCTGCCAACGATTTGTGTAGCGTAGCATGTTTTAGGAAAAACAATCATGGAAATTTGGGGGAAGGTGATCTTCCTTTAGGTGTGGCGGCATCCGTGAGTAGACAGTAAGTAGGGTAACTGAGGAATAAAGGCTCATAGCGAGAAGTAACGAACCATGTTTGTGGGTCGGCGATGACGACATTTCAGCAATTTGCAAGAAAGACAAGTAAGTGGGGACAGCATCCGGTTGGCAGACCCGATCCAGGGCCCGATGTAAAAGTTGAGTTATCAAATGCAAAAGGGGAGGTAGCGTCTTGGAGGTCTATAGCGGGCCGTCATTCGAGTCGTATCGAATACTGTGGATTTAGAGGGGACTAGGAAAAAAGAAAAAGACAGAGATAAGGGAAAAGTTTTGCCAGCATCCAATGACCCGAGGGGGCAAGGGTTCAGGAAAAGGTGTCGTGATGTTAGAGACCTCTGATAAAAACGGACATCTATTCACTACGTAGTTACCAAGAATCAGGTCGACAAAAATACGCAGCGGTCAGGATGGGGGGCAACCCTTTAAAAAGATGCGGCTGGTTGCGGACGTACACCATTGGCTGGGAAAGCAAAGTTGGCGTCCTGTAGCAAGGCCGGAGTTGTCTTAAGAAGAAAGAACAAAATATGGGGGGTGGTCGTTAATGAGTCCGAATCGCGGGAATCAGTTCTCAAACAACGATTAAAAAAAAGAGAAAGGAAGAATTGAAACGGGGAGGAAACTGCCACCCCTACGGGGGCCCGCTCTGAACAATAAATCCGGAAAAAAGGCTTGTTAAAAAGGAAGTCAAAAGGAGTACTTCAGGACGCTAACAAGGACAGGTTCAGTAAAGAATCAGGCGTGCTGGACAGGGGTAATCGGAGACAAATTCGAAGGATGTGAAAAAGTTCTCATGATGAGGAATAGAGAATGTCGGCTTACAATCGGGGGGAAGGGGGGGCGTTCGCAACACGGGTAAGTCGGACCAGATAGCTCGTGGAAAAATGGTAAGATAAGTTTAGGTGAATACGAGGTACAGGAGGCGTGGGCTCGAAAAATGGCTCGGGGGGGATTACAAAAGCCGGACAAACTTGATCAATTACACATCCCCTACTGCCTGGGACGGTGGTCGGTGGGGGGGGGGGGAATCTTCTTGCTATTCACAAATCCAACCCAATTTCTTTTTTTGGTCAGAGAGGTTGGCTCTCTCGAAATGAGTTTTTGTAAGCCTCTTTCCATCAGCGGTACGAACTAAAAAGGCACTGTCCGGGCCGCACACGGCATTGGTAGGAATCGCAAAAATGTGGGGAGGGAAAACCTTCTCGCGGGGAATCATCGCGCTACTATCAATCAGATTTAGAGGTGGTGTCGAAATCGGGACACCATGGCGTGCTGCCTCGCCGCGTACATCTTGTCTGTGGAAACAAAGGGCTATGGGAATCGAAATTTCCGGACCAGGGAGGTGTTGGTTTAATATCAGGAAATGCTCCGGAGCATGTGATTCGGATGTTAGCGCAACAGCAGGAGGGCAGTAAAAAAGAGGGGGGGAAAAAATTTTTCTAAAAACCCAAAAAAGAGAACGGGATGGGTTCCTATCGCCCTCCAAGGCGAAAGCAATTCGAGGGGGGGGGGTAAATGTCTATGGGAATAATTTTATTCACTCTCCCGCTTGGTCGGGGTGGCAACAAATCAGGAAAAAGTATCCGGCCAAATCAAAATATCGATTTTTACGGGAAAAGGGTAGGGGCAGGTTCTCATGGGGCAATGAATTGGGGATCGTAATCAGAAGCCGCGGATGAATGTCAGTGGGTAAGAAGCGGATGGTTATAAGAGTCTGCAGGGAAGGTGAAAGGAGAATGGTTCTAAAAGAGTTCTACGAACCTGTTGTTAGGTGAAGATGAACTACATTAAAGGGAGACAGTTTTTCTTGTCTTGGGTAGAAATAATCCACTCAGGAGGTAAATCTTACCAGTGTCTGGGGGAGAAGGTAGGTAGGGAGCGGGGTCTCTCATTGCAAGGAGATTGCACGCCTCTCTCGGGGCGTCACTTCGCAAGAGGCTAAGGAGGGTAGGGAAATAGGGCAGGGGGCGGGGGGACGTTGTTTCCCCCGGTGTTGTCAAGGGCCTAGAAAACCCTGCAAGGGGTTCTAAAACTGGTCGGGTTGCAAATTGTTAACCTAATCCAAAAAAGGGGGGGCAGCTGGGGCTTCAAGATTACTCTCGTTACACTAAAGCCTAACGGTTAGGGAATGGGAGTATCCAGCGCGAAGAATCCCACAGTCCACACAAGTTTTGCCATGGGGTTGGGCAAAGGGTCGGGAAAATGGCAGGTGGGGGGGGGGAAGTTGAAAACATGAAACGTCACGTGACGGAAAAGTGAAAGGGAGGGGACTACGTAACATTGAAACTATTCACACTGCAAACTGACGAGATAGATGGAACCTTACTTGTTATGACGGTGAACTACCACACCTGAATCGTATAAGGTGAATACGGGAACCTTGCTCAACGAGAAAGAATAGAAAGAAGAACCAGCGGGCAATTTTTCATCGGCGCATTAAATATGGCGGGGGGATACTCGCATAAGGAGAGGGAACATTTAGACTTCTCGGAATGGTCGCATTTGAGGGACACTGTCAAACTTAATCAAAACCCATAAAAGGGATATATGGAAAGCTCGATTCCGCGAGAACGCACCGAAGTCGCTACACAGGGTGGAAAACTTCAGAACGCGAGTTGCCTGGTCAAAAACGTCCTAAAGTTGTTGATTTAGTTTCGGGATACGACCTATTAAACAACAAGAGAGTTGGGGGATAGAACGGAGAGATCCCTCAACCTTGACTTCGTTCTAAAAAAAGGGGCAGGGGGAGTGACTGCCGGATCAAAACTAACAAGCAGAAGCTCTGGGCACGACTCTAATCAACAACACATATGAAAAGGGAAGGAAAAAGGTCTTCTCAAGAGCTGCACAGGCTGCGTCACGGAGT
>Ga0179593_1296421_pt1 | contig 10314 bp, 12 predicted proteins | sample CZODoug2_1_08_16_FD_185931 | JGI IMG/M metagenome (GOLD analysis project Ga0179593, IMG submission 185931) | Vadose zone soil fungal communities from Angelo Coast Range Reserve, California, USA - CZODoug2_1_08_16fungal (PacBio error correction) | ecosystem: Environmental > Terrestrial > Soil >...
GCCCACATTTGGGCATGATAGGTGTGTCCTAGGAAAGGAAACATCCTACTGGCCAAAGAGGCACAGAGCGAAACAGAATGCAGGCAGGGCAAATAACAAAAGGGGGGGAAAAAAAGAAAAAGATCACGACAGAGTACCAAAAAAAACTGGTTGATAAACCAGACACAGAACCCACCAGAAGGGGGCACGATGGGGATCCCAGGAGAAAGCAATGCAACACAGGAAAGAAGAACCTGGAATGGTATCAAAGGGGGTATCGCAGGGGGGGGAAGGGGTACTGTGAGGGCAAAATTCAAGTGCCTCACACCAACCAATGAGTGTGGGAAACTCATCCATGTTGGGGGAACAACTATTATGGAAAAAGGGGGGGAATAGATAATTATTGGAGGACTCACATACGTGGAAAGTCCCAATTGTCAAAATTTTACGGAGGTTGGCAAGGCAAAAAGAGGGAGAAAACCCGCAAAAAAAATGCCTTGGGGGGCATAAAGAACAGCTTATAAGTGACAGGAAGCAAGTCACAGCAAGGTGGAAGATAAGCTGCAGGCATTGGCAAATATTATTCAAGAGAAAGACAGACCAGACCATGTGGGGGAAGGGTCCCCTCTCCTCGACTACTTACAGAAACTAAAGAATAGCGCTGGGCGTGCCAACCGTAACGCCTCCCTATGGACGGGAGGAAAATCCAAAGGAGGTGGAACTGTGTATGCAAAGGAAAAATAAACTTACATCCCACTCCAAGTAGTTTAAACGTGGAAAGGAAAACTGCTAGCGGCATCATGGCGTCCGAGGAAGCAAATTATGGGCCCTGGAAAACCAAAAAAGGACGTCTAAGCAAGCAGGAGAAAAGGCCGCAGACAGAAATCAGAAAAAAGCTGCACAAAGAGCCCAAGCAATGCAGGGAGACGAGGCCGCACAAATTACGCGCATAACACGACCCGCAGCGAGGATGGAAAAACAAACAAAGAAGCCATATCAGGGAGGGCGGCAAGAAGGAGTAAAAAGGGTCTTTCTCAAAAAAACCCCCCTCAGAGCCTGGGAAAGGGGCGGGGATCGAATCGAGTTAAAAAAACGAATGCAAAAACGCGGGGAACCAAAAGAGCAAAAGAAAAACAAAACAAGGAGAGTACCACGGAAGTCCCTCCCAGGAAATAAAAAAAGTTGCACCAACAAACTTATTCACAGGGGGGGGAACATATGAGAAGGAGAAAGAAAGGGCTCTGGCAGGAAATGGAAATATTTGACATCTCCCGCAAGGTCTGCAGCTCGCGAATGATAAGCAATGATTGATTGGGAAACAAACAATATATAAAAGCCTAGCCAGGGTATCCCCGAAGGAGGGGTGTCAAACAGAGCTCGTAACTGCACACGACATGGGAGCAAGAAAAAAGCCGAAAAAAAACTCGGCAAAAGAACTGAAGAAAAAAACTCGATGGGGCTCTAAGAAATCTAAAAACAACGCAATCAATATGAGTACTAAGGGGGAAAGCCCTGAAAGAAAGAGAGTCAACAAAGTGTGCAGGAAGTTATTTTGAAAAACACGAACAGTAGGGAAGGGTTGCACACAGACAAACTCAAACAACTAACAGAGCAAAAAAATGACAATTAACGTTCGAGACGTCCTAATGAGAACAACCAAGAGAAACAAAGGAAAGAACAGACAAGGCAAACTATCCACTTCAGAAAAAAAAAAAAGGGGGACTCCAACCAAATGCACCTAAGAAAATGGGAGAAAATGAAGAGGAAAAAACTCTACTCAACAAAGGGAGACCAAGAGATCCTAACGATTTTGGAAGAAAAAAACGATTGTTGGGTAGACAGTGGGAAGGGGAGCTTCTTGGATTTTGTGCAGGGGGGGGGCCTTGACAAATGTGAGCAACGGCGAGGAGAAAGGACTGGTTTGCTCGGGGCCGTGTTGGGAGGGGGGAGGTCCACCTGGAAAGAGAGGGGGGCAGGACGGTTTCGCAATATAACCTGCACAAAAAAGAGGAGAGAGGACGTAATGCTCTGGAAACTCTCTTACGGAAAGAGTTCGAGAGATTTGAGCAAATCTCGGAATCGCAGTTGGTGTGTAGAGCGAAGCGGGCCGAAGGGGGGGAAGAAGGAACGGAGTGGCCTCCCATAAGATGCGCTATGGTGGGCTAAAATCCAACGAGGGATCACCGGGAAGGGAGTCAAAGTAAAGAAGTTTACAAAGCAAGGGCTTGCTTAATGAATTTGCTCTCGAGAAGAGGTGCTTCGAAGAGGAAAAAAAGGCTTATTTCCATTGGGGAGTCCAGGGCCCATTGGACTCACATCTGGTCCATAACTAAATTTTGATCCAGGAGACGGGGGGGGTTTGAAAGGGAGATTCAGTGAAAGTGTTTGATGTGATCGGGGAACCAAAAGGTTGGATGGCACAATTTGTGGGGTTTTTTCTATCAAAGGAAACCCACTGCCGAAAAGAAAAGAAAACCTTTAGAGGTTAGAAAGCAATAGTTTTTGTAACGTCGTTCAGCCGCAACAGAAAAGATCAAGGAGAGGGGGGCAAAAACTGTGGTACGCGCATATGCACGACTTGGGAATCGAGAAAGAAGGAGTTGCTTGAAAAAACGGGTGTGGCGAGAGCTGTAGAGGAACGAGCTCTCTGCCAAAGTCTCTGCTTGAAACGTGTCAGAAGAACAAGGGAAAGAAGTTGAGCTACTACAAAGTAAACTGGAAAACAACTCAGAAGAGGGGGTAGGTTAAAGTTAACTACTGTCGTGGGGGAAGAGACAATCTATTGGGAGAGAAGGGGAGTAGTGTGATGAACGGACCAACTGAGTCTATCTACCAAACCGAAATAGGAACGGATAGATCACAGAAGGTGAAGACGAGGAGAGGGGGGGTACAACAAAGACTGATCGGTAGGGATCATGGTTAGCCATGAGAAGGGGCTGAAAAACTGCAACACATGGGCCTTCGGACTGCACTCCACCTTACATGCGGGGAAAGAAAAATGAAATGAAAGAAACTATTTGGTCCCTCATTTGAGACCAAAAGAAAGGGGGGGGTAAGTAATGACAAGGAAAGGTGTACAAATAAGGGGGAAAGGATATGTGACATAAATCATCGTAAGTGGTACAATAAGGGTGGGGAACATGGATGAAAAAACTCATGGGTGGTGTGAATGGTCACTCCATAAGGCCCTCACACAAGGGACCCTTAGAAAAAAAAAGTGAAAGCCACATACCAGAGAGGGGACTGGGGATGCGTCGGAAAGGAAGGCAAACATAAAAACAAAAACCAAGGGGGGGTTTCTGTGTCCATGGGGGTGTTTATAAGTGTGTGGGGGTGTAAAAGCTTTCCCTGGGTCGCCCTTGCCCAATGGGGGGGGATTAAAAGGTGAAAAGATCTGTTAAAAAGAGGGACTCATTGAAAAGTATGAGCAATAGGCAAAGGGAGACACTGCCCAACTTCTGAGGTGCCAGAAAAAGAAAAAAAACAAAGTAAGAGACAACGGGGGAAACATTATTAAGTTGGGATGACAAATTTTGCAGAGGGAAGCACATCGACAAAATAGGCAAAAGTCGAATCAGAATGCTTGTGAAATCCAGGGGTCCAGCAAGGCAAGGCTGGAGACAAGGACAAAAAAGAAAAAACCAGTTGGCACACCCAACAAAAAAAGACAAGTTAGATTAAGGAGGAGAGGACAAAGGGAGAAAAGAAAAAAAATGCCAGGGGGAAAATTTGTTGATCAGGACGGGATTGGGGGCACTGTGGAGTGCACCATGGATTAAAAAACAAAACAAGGTGTGGCCTCATAAAGGGGGCAATAGAAATTGGGTTAACAATAGGGATATGATGTTGGATCACAATCGCAATGAAACGTGGGTGAAGAAGTGTCAATGTTACCAAGGGGAAAATGGTGGTGGCAGCTCTTCACAGGGGGGAGGGGAAGACCCTCCCCAAAAGTAGGGGGCATTGACTGGCCAAATTACGGAGGAAGAAGAAAGGCCAGCAGTTGGACAGAGAATGCGGCAAAAATGCTCAAAAAGGGGCAAAGACACATACCCAGGTGTGGGGTCCCTCTCAAGACTCTCAAGTCATGGGAAGGCTATCACAGCATCCTCGTAGAAGCAAGAAACCTGATGGTCCAGGGCGAACTCAAATGATAATGTAAAAAATGGTGGAAACAGAAAGCTATCCCCTTCCACACAAGGGAGTTTACGGGGAAAAAACGAAAGGAGAAGGAGGGGAAACCCTTGCACGTAGGTGCCAGAGAAACAGTTATGGGCCCTGGTGAAAACCACACAGAAGCCATGCAGCAGCGAAAGACTAACCTAGTGAATGCTGGGAAAATCCGAAGGGAAAAGAAGAACGTCATTCCGAAAGACTGCAGGGTCTATGCCTACTCAGCGATAGAGAAACACGCAACCCGCATGATGCGGCTTAAAGAAAAATAAAGGTGGGGTGACACTTTTCAAACCAAAACTCTAAGGGCAAAGGAAAGTGGCGGACAGTGGAAAAAGTTTAGAGAAGAGGTGGCACAGCTACAAAACTTTTGGTGGGGTCCACAGCCGAGAAGAAACAAGCTACTGAACAAAATCAAAAAAATCCACCAAAGACAGAATAGCCAAGATTAAGTCTGGAAAAACATGAAGCCTGGCTCCGATCAAAAGGCCAGAGGGCACCCAATCAAAAGGGAAAGGCATTTCAGGAAAGACCATCTCAACCTTAAAAAAAAATCTCCGCAAAAGGATGAGCAATGCATGGATGGGGGGGAACACAATCGAGCCTGTGCTTCTCCGGTGAAATCCCCGGTGTTCTTTGGAACCAAACGACTTTAAGGCAAATTTGAGGGAAAAGTTGAAGCCGTCGAACATGCCCCGGTCTAAAATCATCTTAGCTACTTCAAAAACGCTATAAAATCTCGCGGCAATAAGCCAGACAGAATGTGATACCAAGACCTTACAACAATTCGTCAATCACCAGAAGGGGGGGGCAAATGAGATTGCTCAAATAATCCAAAAAGAATGTCGTGAACCAAAAAACAAAGGAGAGAGAAAAAAAAGGAACGTTCGGAAAAAAAAGAAAATTCTCAAACGTGTCCAAAACAAAAAAAGGGGACAACAGACCGCGATCCACATCAAGCGAACGGAAAAACGTGGCAGAAAGAACATACGGTCTGAAGGCGATGAAAGAGGGGAAACAAACAAATAGGAGGGGAAGGAAAAGAGAGTCAAATCCTTTTTCACTCAAAAAGATGGGTGGCGTTGGTATGGGGGGGAAGCCTTTCCGCTTGTGTAGCTGCCTGTCAGTGGGTGACAGTGGGGGGGGTTTAGCCGGGGATAGAAAGGATGGGATCTCGAACATTTGATTTAACCGGGGGGGGGGGGGGTGGAGGGTTTAATCTGTTAACTTTGGCATTGCGTAATATCAGCACAGGGGATACGAAAAAAAACATTCCTGAAAGGAAGAAATCCAAAAATGTCATGGGACAAGCAGAGAGAGTCTTGGAAGAGGGAGTCAGCATAATATTGGCCGAGGCCTGTGGAAAGAACATGTAGGGGGAAAAAAAGGGGAGGGCAGGTTAAGACATGTGTGCTACACAAAACCGAGGGATTCACAAAGAGAAAGGATCAAAAAGGAAGTCGTCTTGTTGTCCTCCATATATTAAATTGATCAAATTCAGCAAGGTGCGCTGGGGGCAGAACACAAGAAAAAAAACATTGGCAAACGAAAGGGAACAGCTCTCAATCTGGTGGGGGACAGACTAAATAGTTTTTGAAAAGAGAGATGGACGTTGGGGGAGGAGAAAAATGGACAATGGGTGGGGGGGTAATCTGAGTACCCAAAACTTGGGGACCTCCAAAAAGAGGGCAAATCGTTGGGGACTAATACAAACTTCCCTTCCAAGTCATGAGAGCGGGTAACAATAGTGTGGGGGACTAAGGCTTTAAACCGGCAGAAAGAAGTTCTTGGCAGCATCAGAAGGGGCGCATATGCAGCGCCACTTTTTGCGGTGCGAGGTTGAGAGCGGGGGTGCAAGAAAACTGATACAAGCTCGACTAGTCAGGAGGAGGGGGCAGGGGCATTGGAAGAGTAGATAGGGGGGGGGAAACAGGCCCATAACCTGGGTTTAGCTGTAAAAAAAACACAGCGGAAGGGTAATCTGACCTCAGCTTTTGATAGGTGGAATGGAGTTGGAGAAAGGAACTAGTAAAGAGTTGCAACCAGAGGATATACATAATTAGTGCGAAAACGGGGACAAAGGCGGTAGGCGCGGCGACCTTTGAACTCCCATTAGGGATTCACAGAAAACGGGGGTAGAGAGGAGAGTGGAGACAGGCCAAACAAATGGGAAGGGTCCTGGAAACAAAAAAGCGATTTTTGTGAAGCCATGATGCGCAAAAAATCGTCCCTGCGGAAGGGGAGTCCTGCACTCAAATAAGAGAAGGGCTTCTAATAAATCAGTTGGGGATTTTCCTAAAAGGGGGGAAGAATTCAATCCTCAATTGGAAAAATGGAGGAAATGGGGAAGGGATAAGGTCTGCTGTTGGGAACCTCAACAAGACTTGAAAAGAAAAGTGTGAAATAAAGTTGGGACCACATTAACCTCAATTTGGGGCTGCACACCCGTCCCGAAGGCCCCTGATCAACAACGTTGAGCCAATAACAAGGATTACGGGCATGACTGTCTTCCCTTATCTGCATAAACCTCTTGAAAACCCTGAGGGGGGGTCTTGGTCTGGTGGGTTGTTATAAAATTGTTTTGGGGTCACTCTTCAGAGCACCTTGCAAAACAGTGGGGTGTCTGTCCATTTAAGTGAAGCAGAGAAAAAGAATGGGAACAGTAGGGCGGGGGGAACTTCTAAGAAAAACATGTTTAAAAATACAAAAGGGAAAACGAGAAGAAAGGGACCATCTCTATAAAGGAGAAATATGATATGGTCCAGAAGTTGGCAAGGGGGGGGATGCAGGGTTGAATATTTGCAAGAAGCACATCAAGGGCCAAGGAAAAAAAAAAAACGAGTGAAGAACTGCAGTGGAAGTAAAAACCCACATCAGAGGGAAATTCTCACATGACAAGGAAACAAACACGGGTAAACCACCCACCACAGACACACCATAAGGGGCAAGATGTTATGGGTCCCAGGGAATCAATGGACAAGGCCTTAGAGCCTGGGTAGGAGCAAAACTGGGGGGGGAGGGCGATGGGAAAAGTGAAAAGGGGGGAAATGCATGGGAGTTGAAGCACCCCAACGTTACTCATCTTCCATATTATAATGGGTTGTGCAGGAAACTTGAGGAAAACTCACAATCGCAAAGGGGGGAAAAGAGATGTGTAACACTGGCACACTTGGCAGTTGAGGGGGGCAGTCGTACAGGATAACATCCAAAAATTAGTGATGCATGGAGGGGGGCAAAAAGGAGGTCAGCAGAAAAAGGCAAAAGTGGGGAAAGGGGGAGGAGTAAGGGAAGGCCACAACATATGAGAACATGGATCAGACAGACATGGGTTGGATTGATTCCGCTCAACCCGTCAGACAAAGTCAAGGGGAGTCTGTCAAAGTAGTCTCGTGCCTCCCTGTGAAAGAGAAAAGCTTATCCGTAAATAAAGGAGGGTAAAGAAAAGGGGATTTCACCAATATTACTGGAACCAAACAACCACCATAATTACCTTCGAACCTAAGAAAAAAAGCAGACCCTTCCTGAAGGGGGGCCAGATCAACAGGTTAGGGGGACACTATAACAGAAAGGGCCATAATGGCAGAGTAAAAGAAGTCGGAAAGTTGTATGAAGGCTCAAACCGCTAAAGAAAAAGACACGAACGCATTCCCACACAAAAAGGTAAAACGGCATAGCGCGTAAAACGACAGCGATCTGCTCACAAGAAATCTAGCGTTTAGGCGTAAGACGTAGTGAAAAAACTATTGGGGGAGGACCCCAAAATAAAGAAGAGTGGAAAGGGTGCCCGGGGGTGAAATCTTCTTGAAACGGGTGCACACGTGCTACACTTGTGGTGGGGTACACGAAAAACAACATCGAAAAAACCTTCTTACCAAAACCGGGTGACCATCAACTAAGGGAGAAAGAGAAAAGATCCTTTCTCCGATAACAGGGGCTTCTGCAAATCCCAAAGGGAAAAGGGAGGAAGAACCGTGAAAAGAGACAAAGAAAAAATAAAAAAAAAAGATATATAAATTAAGGCCCGAAAGACATCACGCAAACTTGCAAGAGCACTTCCAAATGAATCACCCTCTTTGTGAGCACATCTCTTAAGCACACTTGATTGGAAAACATGCTCCTTCGGGAAAACGGCAATCGCAGAAAAAAAAAACGCGTGAGGAAAAAACGCGCTCGAGAAGCATCGCTGCAAAGGAGGGTGTACGGCGCCACCCCACGGCAGTCTGGATCGGAAGCCCAGAAGTGGGGGCGGGCCGGGGAGGGTAGTAAACCAAGGAAAAAAAGGAAAGTAGACAGAGGGTGCATACACCTCCCAAAGAAAAAAAAGACACTCACATTCAATTAACGTTAGGAACGAGGAAGAGGAGAGTCAAGTCTAAAACCACCGTTCAAACCGACCGCAGATCCGTCCAAGCATAACAGACCAACCAAAAAGAGATAATCAAATTAAAAATGACGATGAAGAGATCAACACCAAACGGAGGAGGAGGGAAAGGAAAAAGGAGAGAATAGCGTCCTTAGGGGATACTGCCAGTTGTTGGCGCTTTAAAGATGGTATAAGGTGCTCGAGGAGGGGGAACGTGACGCTACAGGTAGGATACAGACGTAAAGGGTGGGGTTATGGGGGGGGGGCTCTGGGAAAAACGTGGTGGTGGGTTGTGCACCTCTTGCTCCTCGTTGGACGTGGGCGTTTAGAAGAATATAGGAAAAAGGGAAGGGAGGACGCAAAAGTATTCAGTAATCAGAAATCTCGGACATCCCAGGAGGCGATGGCGGAAGACGAAGATAGCTTGATATCGCTTGTGAGGCAACAAGATTGCCGCCTGTGGTAGATCCAGGGGGGTCCCTCCCATGGACCGGTGGAGTTAAAAGACGGGGTAAAAAAAAAAAAAATATCCCAAGGATAAGTGTAAAGAAAGGAGGTGGTCGAAGTTGTAAAACTGATTGGGTCTCAGCGCGCTGCAGAAATTGCTGGGAAAGTAGTTCAAGAACAGGAGCTATTTAAGGGGGGGGGACAGAGGCCCGGGAAAACTCGAAAGGGGTGAAAAAAGGTCTGGATAACATCTAGGATGACAACGGGTGGAAAGGAGGGGGGATTCGTTGAAGTGTGTTGATGGATCTATTAAAAAACGTGAGCACGGGTTGAAACGTCCGCACCGAAAACCCACTCCAGGATCAGGGAAACAGGTTCGAAAATTTGTTGTAAAAAAGAACGGCTTGAAGCAAAGAGGCTAGAAGGCGGGTTGCTGGGGAAAAGCAAATCCTGAGGGTAACGAAGGGCAATTGTGCGAATGCGATCGCATTGCTGGGGAGGGTGTGAAAAAAAAGGAGTTGAGACAAGGGCGAAGGAAGGATGATGAATGGGCGCTGCTGGAACGGCCTCGTGCACCAGGGAAACGCGACTGTGACTGGCACCGACGTACCAGCGGAGTAAACAGGTAGGGGCAGAAGGAAGGAGGAGGACGAGTAGGGGGGAGGTTGGCGAGAAAGACTACTCAGTTAATAAGAAAAGGAGGATATACATTGGAGTAGTCAACCGGGAAAACTTGCAGGTGTGCTAAAAGCACCGGGACTAGTCAAGAATGACAAAGAGATGACCAAAGTAAATGGGGGAAAAAGTCCTGTATAAAGGAGAGGGAAAATGAAAGGAAGGCGGGCCTCTGTCCACCTGAAAGGCCTGGCTTTCACGGAGGGGGCGGCCATGAAGTCAAGAAGGGGTGTTTTCCAAACTTTGCAAGACTTGCCAAAGAAAAAGGGAACAGTCTGACAGAGGTGCCATTGTTTACACATAGATTTACGATTGTGGAAATAACTAAGAGGAGAGGGTAAATCCCAACTGTCCATGAGAAACCCTCCTTGTTTGTGTGTCTTGTCAATGCAACTCAAAAAGTGACAAGAGAAAAAACAATGAGAAAGAAATGGTTGATCACCAGCTCTAATTTCAATGGCGCTGAGAAAGGGATCTCTCCATAACCAAGTGGCCACCCTTCTGTTTGTCTGGGTGTGAGGGGTTTATCAACGTTGTCAAACTCAAGGTGAGAAGCCTGCTCCGGAAACGGGTCATTAGGACGCAATCGCATTCAGAAGAATCGCCTCTTTGAGTAGATGTGAAAGGGGGGACAAGAAAAGAACCTGGTTTGCATAAACTAAAAAGCTCATAAGTGA
>Ga0179593_1365738_pt1 | contig 10314 bp, 14 predicted proteins | sample CZODoug2_1_08_16_FD_185931 | JGI IMG/M metagenome (GOLD analysis project Ga0179593, IMG submission 185931) | Vadose zone soil fungal communities from Angelo Coast Range Reserve, California, USA - CZODoug2_1_08_16fungal (PacBio error correction) | ecosystem: Environmental > Terrestrial > Soil >...
AAATCTCAGAACAGGGGACCGCTGGCAGGAACCGGCGAAAGGGGAGTAGGCAGGCAGTTGCAAAACTTGTCGGGATGACCGAGACCGAATGGATTACCATCTACAAAGCGGCACAAAAAGAGGACGGGACTGACCAAAAAAACATACCCAAAGGGGACAAGGCCGACGATCGCTGCATTGCAGGCCGGGGTCAACTGCCGGGGTCATAAGCGAAAAAAACAAGAAGGCAAAAAGCCTGAAATGAAGCAGCTTGGAGTGGCCCTCGCGGTGAGGAGGGCAAGAAGTACCAAAACAGCGGCCCACGTACGGCCACCTAGCTGCGGCGTGTATCAGGATGGAGCCGTAAGAAGGAGAGTGGGTCCGGCACCATGCGTGGAAGTCTTCCACACCCCAACAGCCTAAAGGAAGTGGCCGGGTTTTGCCCACGGTTTTCCATTCGTGTATGGAAGCTGGAGGGGGTGGTTTTGGTACAATGGGGTCAGGGGGCATAAATACGCAGAAAAACCGTGACGCTTCACCCAAAAAAGAACCGAGAACCTGAAAAGAGGGTTCCTGCGGGCCCAGGGTCAGGGGCCTTCGGGTTGACCAGAGGGGAGAAATGGGGGAGCATTCGTTGCGGATTGGGGGGTGAAAGCCAAAGCGAAGTTGGCTTTATCGTGTAAGGTGATCCCTATGCGACCCACATCGGGGGGACTCCGCAAAGCGTTGGGAGTGGCGAAACAATTTACGCTTTGTCCCCAAGGGGGCACTCTAAACACGTGGGGGCAAAGGGAGGCCAACAAGGAAGGTCATGATTTCCTTTTGAAAAGTTAGGGTATCAAGGGCCTTGCAAAAGCGATCTTGCGTTACCGGGGAAGTCAAGTGAAACCACGGCTTCAACCAGGGTTTCGTACACACCTCCTTATCCGGGTCCCTGGAAGGTAGACCCGAACAGGGGGTGAGGTCAAAAAGGTTGGTGAGGGAAAAGAACCGAAATGGGTGTCATTTAGGGACGGGAATTGTGAGTGGGTTGGATCCGTGCAAGACGGGGGGAAAAGGGCACACTACTGGAACTCCACTTCAAAAAAACCCGGCGCACGGGGGAACTCTTCGGGTTAGCGATCAACTTGTCAGTTTTCCGAGCACACAAAAAAGGGTTTGGCCGGTCCTGGACCTCTTATGAAAGGGAGGTTGGGGGAAGGGCGAAAGGGGGAACCCGTGGCCCACGTTTATGAATCCACTGTGGGGGGGGTGGGTGTCCGGGGATGAAAGTAAAAAAAAGAAACACGGTGGCCCGGCAAGCCGCCTACCATACAGTGACTTGAGAAGGGCAAGCCCCGGGACCAAAGAAAGTCTCCCTTAATATCGGTGGTGATCACTAATAAACCAAAAAGTGGAAGGTGGCGGGCAAAGCTGGTGAGGGGGGTTGTATGGCAGCGGGGGACCAGGGGGCTCACCAGTCCGCTGCGGAGACGGGCCCTACAGATTGGTCGTTGGGGGGAAAAGGAAAAAAAACGGTGCAGGGGTTCAGCTGTCAGCCGTGGGGGACGGTAAGGTAAGGAGGCAAAAAAAAAAAATCACGGGTAAAGGGGAACAGCGAAAGGCGTCGTTGGTCCAAGGTGATCTTGGGGGGTTTGTGGGTAGTCGGGGGGGGGACGGAACGAGGGGGGGAGAGACAAACGAAAGGGCGAAGGACGGAGTGGGGAGGCGACCGGAAGGGAAAAAAGAAGACAAGGGTGTGGGTTCGCCAGGACGGTCCACGGTCGTAGCTGTTGGAGGAAACCCGGAAGAAAGGGACGGTGCGGGGGAAGAAACGGGAGATCAGGTGGAGTCAGAATTAGGTCGCCCGGTCTCCCTTCTATCTGAAAATAACCCGTGATGTGTTTTTTTGGACGTGACGTGATAATAAAAAGTTATTTGCCTAGACTCCCTGGGGGAGGGAGGGACGAGGGGGGTGAATGGGGAAGAAGCTTGGCCGGGTTCCAGCTTGTGGCCTGAAAACTATGGGTGTGTAGCCAGGAAGGAGGGGTCTTGCGGACGTGGGGAAGACGGGATTGCGGGAACTTGCCGGGGGAGGGAAGGGGGCTGTGACGGTGAGTTGTAGCTGTACACGTTGGTAAGGCGCTCAAAAGTTGGGGATGGAGAAGGGGAAGGATTATGGAAACCCAAGGGGGATGGGGGGTTGGGGGGGGGGGGGGGGTTGTTGGGGGGAGTGGACGGCAGGGAAGCGAGAGAGGAGACCCCAATCCTACAGGGGAAGGGGAGTAATGGGGACTGAGGAGGGGGAAAAAAAAGGGGCCAGCTTTTTCCTTCCCGATTTTGGGGTTTCACAAGGGGGGTGGGGGGCACACGCTTGAAAAAAGCCAGTAAGGGTAACGGGTCCGTACTTACTTGAATTGAGTGAAAGGTCAGGGACCGGGTGGGGGGGCCAGGCCGACCCTGACGTCCATCTGAACTAGCCATCCCTCTGGGGAAGCAGTGGCTTATGGTGACCATGGGGAGTCAGCGAAAAAGAGTGACGCCGTTTTTAGAGAATAAGACGAGGGCGGAAACCTTCGGGTTGTCCCTTTTACCGAGTGGCAAATTTCCAACTAAGGAAAAGTGCCGTTGGGTGAAGGGTTCGACATTTTGAGGAAGAGTAACCTGTGTCGTTGGTCGCTAATCGAAGTGACGGTTCCTGTGAAAGGACGGGGCTCGGAGAGGAAGGAACGAAGGGGGTCAGACGTGCCAAGGGGCTGTGAAGTTGTAAACGTCCATAATTTCGATACCTCGGGATCAGTAAGAAAAGAAGGGGAGGGAACGTAAATGAACAGGAGGGGGTTTGGGAGAGGCGGAGATAGGACTCAAAGGCACTACATAGCAGACAGACCGAAATGCACAGTCGGGAGGATGGGTGTGAAATGACAACCTTGCAGGAGCGCCAATCAGAACACGGGCGGGGAAGGAAATTGGTGTTAGGTGAACAAGAAGCTCGGCGTGAAAACAGCGGTCAAGAAGTGAGGAGGGGGGGAGAAAAAAGTGTTTAATCCCCACCTTGAGGTCTTTGTCATTTATTGGGGGTCAGGTAGGATGGAAGGAAACTGAAGTGGGGTCGTTCTTCTTGATAGCGCTAGGCAAAAACGCCGGTCCACATCGCGTCACCGGCCAGGGAAACGCCCTCGTGGTCCTCGCCGAGGAGTGGGGGGTCAGTGCGAACCCGCCCTTGAAAGTAAAACGAGTGGGTGGGGGTGTCGAGGGCTCAACACAACGAACGTGAGGAGGTTGATGAAAGAAAAGATGAAAGAGGGGGGGGAAACACGGAGGGCGGTTCGTCATGTAAACGACCGCTGCGAGGACCACATCGAGACTCATTGCCTTGACTTAGAAGAGAAGGTCTAAACGAGACTGAAAGGAAGGAACGACAACCGCGGAAGTGGAGGAAATAGACAAGAAAAAGGTGTACAGACAACCCAGACGGTTTTAGCGACCGACCTCAAAAAAGACGCAAAACCGGGAATTGTCGCTGGGGCCGGGATGATGAATGGGGCCCGAATTCAACCACCAAGAAGAAAAAAGAAGGAGAGGGGCGGGAGTCTGCAAAATGTGGCGCACGACAACAAACGCTCGCCCCGACCTGGGTTTTCGGGGAATATCTTTTATTCAGTGGAACGAGAAAATCACCAAACCAAGAAAGACATCTACTTCAGACACTTTAAGAACAAAGGGGAGAAAAGGAGGAACGTGAACGAGGTAGGTGGTCAAAAATTCACGCCACACTTGAAAAATGCACTTGACAACTAGAAGCGAATCGGTAGAAAGGAAGATGCCGTCGAGATAAAGGGAAAACAAACGGCAAATCTTCATCTACACAATACGGAAAAGTTCTGGTGAAAAAAAGTCAAAAGGAAACCTACTGCAAAAAGGGGGGGGGAACAATGAAAAATGACCAATCTTCCACGTTAACCCTCACGCACGGGTTTTATACTCGGACAAACGAGGACCTCTTGTCCGACTAAAGACATAAAAGAAAAGAAACGCCCCAAGTGAGTATCGACCTGTCAATTTACAGGGGCACGGCCTACCAACGACTTTCCGAGGAAATTACCTCAAGGCAAACGTCATGTACTCCAGTAAAAAAGGGAGGTTGAGGGGCGAAGGCGGTAATAGTATGCTCCCTCCGTGAAAAACACACCATCGGTCATCCACAGGGAAAGACGGAAAGACGGTCATGAAAAGGAAAGAAAAGCCGTCGTTAGGATGTCTGGCGCGCCCATCTCGTTCGGGACCGAAAAAAGGCCACCAAACCAAAAAAAACAAGGGCCAGAAGGGGCTTCTCCGCATTAAAGAGGTGAGAGGACCTGCCAACGTCTACAGCTACCCTTCACGCTTCACCGGGAAAAAGAACGGAAACCGGAAAAAGAGTGAAAAACTCAAAAAAAGCATCAAGAAAACCGACGTCCCTAGACCCCAAGAGGAAAAAAGAGAAAAACGGCCAAGCTTCCGGCTCATGCACCCACAATCCATCGACCGGCGGCTCAATCCCATCCCCGGACGTAAAAAAAGTAAACAACAAAAAAAAAATAGTTTGACATACGAAGACCAGGGAGGAAGGGAGAACATATAAAAAAAAGAAATCACCAGGTGGCGCGGACACCTCTCATATTCACGTCATGCAATAAAGCCCTAGGAACCGGGGGGTAAAATTACACAGATTACCTAAAACGCGAGACCATAAAGGGCCCTGTCGCCCAACTCACGGGCCCTTAACAGCAGGGAACGACGCAAATCGGTCGAAGTGTCCACCCCGAGTAGAAGAACGGCGGATCGCACCATTAGCGTATAAGAAAAGTCCAAAGAAACAAAAAAGCTCACTCTTGAACATGACAAAAACAACAGGCTCCTAGAGGGAATTAAAAGGGAAAAAGAGTAGACTCTAACATTGAGGCGGGAGAAAAAACACGGCGACGCTGACGTCACAGGGAGGGACAAAAATCGGTACGGGACCAAAAAGGGGGAAGCAAGCTTCAACGCGGTGTGAAGCCCACCTGCAGATGCCAAACGACCCCCTCCAGAAAACCAAAAAAACAAGGACCAGGGCGGAGAGGACAGACCAAACGAGGGGGGGGGCATACTCTGTTGTCAAGAAAAGGCAAGAAGAAAGAAAGGTAAGGTAGGCGGCTGTGCCGGGCCCACCTGGGCGACGGTCTGTTACTTAAAATGAAATGCCCGGCACCCAACAGGGCTTAACATAACCTGGGGGAACACTTCCTCCATCCGACCTTCCAAAACGAATTAAAAAATACCAACACGTCGAGGTGGCCTCAGGTACCACGGACCGGTGATGCGTTTGAACTCCTAGGGAGAGAGTGCAATAAGGGAAGAGGGGGATACTTATTTAAATACTCGAAAAGAAGAAGCCGTGCTGTACAAAAAAACCCGGCATCGCATCAAAAGGGAAAAAAAAGGGCGGGGGATAGTTCAGCCAACTACTAAATAAAAGGAAACCGAAAAGGGAAAATTTCACCGGAGCCTTAGGGGGGGGAAAAAAAGCCCTGTTTTTCAGCCGTGGTACAAACGTCAGACGGAAAACAGAAGTAAGCTTGAGAAAGAGTTTCCCTCCTGGAAACCGGAACAAAGCATGAACTTCTTGTCTGGCCAATACCTGAACCAACCCGGGCTGAGATTTCACGTGGAAAAAAAAGGTGAAGAAAGCTTCAGCTGGCGGAGGGGAAAAGGGGTTGGTACCGCTTCTGGGCTCCTTCACCGAGAATCCAACCTCGAAGTAAAACTGGGAGGCGCACGAACAAAAAGCAGACCCGCATCAAAAACACAGGGAAAGGAAATCTTGCTGTGAAAAGACTCCTACAAGGGAAACAAGTTCAGAAACTACCTGTGGAGGGATCCTTTTTCTGTGGAAAGTCAAAAGGGGTGAAAAAGGGGGGGATTAACGTTTACCTGTGAAAAACCAACACCACAAAAAAAGTCAAGATTAATAAAGATACCAACGGTACACCCGGCGAAACGCCTCTTATCCTTCAATGTGGTTTGGTGGTTGCACCTTCCAAAAAGTGGCAGGGTAAAGACAAGAAGGTCTAAAAAGGTCTTACAACAGAAAAAGACGGTGGGGGTCGTGAATCGGGCTTTTACTATTTACAATTACGAACTCTATTGAAACAAACCATCCTGATCTGGTGAGAAATGGGCAAATGTATCGAGCGCTGTAGAAAGGGAGGGTACCACTAAGGCAGAGCGAGAGAAAAAATTTGCTTTGGGTTTCTGGCGTATTTCAAGTCCTTGTAAAAGGGGGACGCTATCATCGGGGATTACTTTCAGAAATGAGGAAAAAAAAAAGCCAGATTTAAGAAAGGGAACTTGGGGGCATGATAAAGGGGACTCGGGAGGTGGCGAGGAGCAAGGTGAAACGGAAAGGAGCGGAAAGAAAGATGGATCACCTCCCTGGATCCGAACTCCCCGATGTGTGGGAGATGCGCCAGCGGATGGCGGGCATCTTTTTGTGGTGGGAGAAAGAGCTGGCTTGAACCCTCGTCGTGATCCACTACAGGAGAAAAGGGGAGACCCGGACTGCTGGTCTTAGGAGATCAGGATGGGGGGGAAAGCCCTGATTTGCCTGGACTGGAGAATAAGAAGGGGACGGGGAAAATAACCTCACGGAAAAAAACAAAAGAAAAAGGAAAAAGATGGGACGCTGTTCGAGACGGGGCTCGGTCTCCTTTCGGTCAAAATGCGAGGGCAGAGGGAAACTGACAAACAAACGGCTAGGAAAGGGATGCCTGAGAAGGACTTTCCTAACCAGGCCGCCGGGAATAAGGAAAGAAAGTGACTGTGCGGTGTCCCGTCGTCGTGTGGTGAGGGGGGGACTAAGGCGGAAGGTGCGACCGTCGACGGAATCAGGCCGTTTCCCAAGCGAAAAAAAAGGCGTCGCGATGGAGATCAGACTCGTGATACCACTACGGGGGACTCAGAAGCGGGGAAAAGGGAAACGACAAAAAAACCGCCAGCCGAGGTCGGGAAGAGACCCACATCTGTGGTGGAGGAGAAAGAGGGATCGAGCACAGTAAAAGCTCATATTTATGGAGGGAACAATGAAGAACGCACATCAAGAGTAACTCTTGATCCATTCCAAGGAAGTCAGAAAACGAAGGGTCCTTTTCGAGGCGAGAACGGTGCTTGGACCCTTCATCTGACCCTCTCTGAAAAAGCGTTCAACCATAAGCGTAATCCAAGGACAGCAGACGGGGCTCATGGGGGGGAAAGTCACTGGGGAAAACGAGAAGAAAAAGGCTCCGGACCATAGCAACCGGGAAGGAACCATGGGGCGAGGGCGTTTCCACATCTGATTTGACTTGTAAAAAGGAGAAACCACTAGAAAAAGAACCTATCCGGCAAATTGGGGAAATGGAGCCGGTCCGAGCCGAGCTTGACAACCCCATTTTTGAAAGGGACGTACCCCACACCACTTGTGATCCGCGGGAGGGGCCGGGGACCCGTTGGAAAAGCGGAGAAAGGGGGGGTGTTGGTGTGGTTCACGGTACGTTCATAATCCGCAGGTGACAGGGGGGCGCAGGGGAAACCGACAAACGCGAAAAGGGGGGAGGGGTGCCATTCCTGGAAAAGGTGTCGTGGAACGTGGGAAAGGAACCCTAGTTGGAACTGGGTGGGTCGTGGAGGAGGTTTACTTCTTGGTGGGTCACAAGGCTAAGGGGAAAGGGGAGATGTGTGGGGGGGGGAGTTTAATTTCCCCCGACTTCCAAAACAACAGCGGGGACCATCAGAAGGGGGGGGATAGGGAGCAAAAGGAAGGGGGTCCCAACTTGGCACAATCACCAGTGGCAAGGGAGAAAAAAAAGTGTCAGTCTTAGGCCCTGGGGGCTGTTTTGTCTCAACAATCGGTGATAAAGCTCAAATGGGAAAACGGTAACGTGAGCAAAAGGGAGTTCAACAACAAAGGGGGGAGGAAAAAAAGCTCCGGTGACCTGTAGTTGCTGTTGGTTCCTCAAGGACACAGGTTAGTTAGCTTTGGAGGTTCCCGAGAACCAAGTGTCAGTGATGCGTGGCCGTTTGTTAGTGTGGTTGTACGAAAGGAAAGAGGGAAGGATGGCCCTAATGCCAAAAAGAAAACACCACGAAGTCGACCAGTGAATCCCTCTTCGTTTAAAAAAACGCGAAACCTGGCCGGTGGGGACCAGCGCCCCCCCTCGACATAGTTTGTCACGGTGCTGCCCAGTAACGGGGAGGAACGGCGGGGGGTCCTGCCCACGGAAAAAACAAGTTTAAAAGGGCAGCCAACTCTTTTGTTGAAGGGGGCGTGCGTTCAAGGACAAACGGGCAGTCAAAGTGGAAGAAAAAAGAAGAAAAAAGTGACCTGGTACAGGTAGGGGAAGAAAAAGAAAATCGTCCTTGCCCAATTTTAAGGGACCCGCGCCAGCAAAAAGGGTGCTAATGGATCGTTAGGGGAGTGAGTGGGTGTGGAAAAGAAAAAAAAGGTGGGCGGCACAACCCCGCTGGGTTAATCCGAGGTGGGAAAACCCAAAGGGGCGTGTGGGGGGGGGGTAAGAAAATGGAAGGGGGAACAAAAAAAAAGGTGTCTGCAACGTTGGTTGGAAACTATAAACGGAATGACTAGCTGCGCTCAATGCGCTGGAGAACGATCGGGAGGGGACAGGGGGCGATGGGTTGGGGGGGGGGAGGGGGGGGATGGCGGGATAACGATAACTTAAGGCGGAACGCCGTTCGATGACGTTTTTGAGGAAAGGGGGGGAAGGATGCGTTTCTCCCGATGTGGAAAAAAAAAAAAAAAACATATGTTGTATCCATGTGAATGGGAGAAGCTGACGGGCGTGGGGTATCAACTAGTTCCGAAGAAAGGGAAGGAGGGTTCTTGCCGTGTACGTTAATCTATAGTGTGCGCCTTGGTAATCTAAGGGGTCGATTCACTCCAATGTCTTCCGTAGGTCCAACTTAGCACTGGGGTGGTGGGAGGGGGAAGTTCGGGGGACTACGTTTAGTGGCGAGGAAGTTGCCCTTAGAATTAGCTTTTGGGTGAACGAGAAAAAAAAAAAGGGGGCCCCGCACTGGGTGAAAAGACGGACCCAATGGGTTGTGTACAATGGGACGGCTTGAAAACTGTGGAAGGTGGAGGAAATTAGGAGGAAAGGAAGGCCCGGTGGGAGGTCTGGTGCTTTGAAGGTGGAAGGTGTAAGCTGTGATAAGGGAAAGGTGCCGCTGCAACAAATGGATGGCGGTCGACCCTGCCTTTGTCTGGAATAAGGAGAGGTGGGGTGGTCGGGGGCCTTGGAGGGGGGTAAGGGGCCCCGGAAAAAAAAAACCGCTGAGACGACGGAAAGTTAAATTTGCAATGGGCCGGGAAATCTGGCCAGGAAAGATGGGGGGGGGGGAAAAAAAAAAGGGGGGGAGCTCGATAAACATACAGCTGAAAACACCCTTCCGTTTCACGGCGTACAGTGGTTTCCCGGGAGGGATCAAGGAAAGGGATGGGGGGTAGCCAAGTGCCGACCTTTCTTACGTGCAGTCGTACGAGCTATCCCGCGGTGATAGGGTGGGAGGTGTACAGGGGAAAAGGGAAGGGGGGAAAAGAAGTGCGCCGTTGTCGGAACGAAAGATCTTTGAATCATAAAGGCAGGTTGCCCGGTTGGAGGATGGAAAAGAAAGTGACCTGAACCTCGCTCGGTACATATGTGTAATGTTTCTCCAATTGTGAAAAAACAAGCTAAAATTGGGGGAGTTTTAGCTGAAGAGGGAAAGTTGAAGGGGGGCAGGATCGACGGATAGGCCCGGTCCACGACGAGGAGGGAGTGGCCCTTGTAAAAGGAGGAATTGAAAGAAAAGAGCGCTACCGCGAAGAAGGGAAGACGACAGTAGAATTATCTGCGGGGTTATGTGGGAGAGCGGGAATGAGCAAGAAAACAGTCCTAAAAACGAAACGAAAGGAAAAGGGGGAGAAGCCGGGGGGTTTGTCCACGTAACCACAGGGAAGGGAAGACAAAAAGAACACGGGCACGGGTTGTCCTTCGTGGTGGTTGGGGAGGGGTTGAAACACGATCATAGAGTATTCCAGTGGAATAAAGTCCGGAGGTGGAAGTTAGGGGGGGGCTTTGGTCGCGAACAAAGAGGGGGTGATGGAAAGTGTAGTGGTCGGATTCGTATTCTAACTGAGCGTGGGGGCGGGAACTCTGCCATTAGAAATGAAAAATCAGACGCGAAAGAGCCGCTCAACAGCTGCTCTTCCACGCACGTGAGAGCGCAAGGTTTTCCATCAAGGAAGGGTCCATGACGGAAACCGCCAGTACATGGGGGAAAACCAAGTGAGGTGGGGAA
>Ga0179593_1409720_pt1 | contig 10314 bp, 16 predicted proteins | sample CZODoug2_1_08_16_FD_185931 | JGI IMG/M metagenome (GOLD analysis project Ga0179593, IMG submission 185931) | Vadose zone soil fungal communities from Angelo Coast Range Reserve, California, USA - CZODoug2_1_08_16fungal (PacBio error correction) | ecosystem: Environmental > Terrestrial > Soil >...
GCTCTCAAAAGGGGAAACTGTAGGTCATCTGTTCACAAGCGGGACCTCCCAGTATAAGGGTCATCAAGGAGAAGGCACGTCGAAAAAGACTCTCAAAACACAAACGCTGGCAAGAAAAATCAGGTTAGAAAGAGTGAAGAGACAAACAAGGATCGACGAAAAACACCCCGGAAAAAAAGGATTTCACGGAGGGTGTACAGGAAGTAGTTGGGGACTGTCCTGAGAAAAAACACTCAAGAGTCGGCTGGAAAAAAAAAAATAAGTAAAAAATAAATTTGTAAAAAGGACGCTGATTGGTCAAAGACCGGAGACAAACTACAAATCAAAAGACATCACGTGTCTTCAAAAAAAAGGGACGAAGTGGGGCAAAACGTAATACACATGGAATTACGAGTAAATAGGTGATAGCTTTTAAACGACACGGACGGCGAGAAACGAGAAATGAAAAAAGGCAAAAGTCGTTTTTGGGGAGGAGGGAAGCGATCCCAATGGGCGGTGTTGTGCACCAACAAAGAACTCGGGGCAGAGAGTGAGCGCATGTGGGGGGGGAAGAGCGACCAACTAGCCTTAGGTCAAAGGCAGATGAAGGGAGGGTGCAAAACCGCCACCAAGAAGCTATTCTCGAACTTCATGCAAGCAAATACTCAAACTCAATACGGGGGAAGGTGAAGCCGAAAAAGAACACCTGACTCTGGGGACACAAGCAATCGCGGAAAACAGCGAAGAAAAAAAACTCCAACAAAATAACAAGGGAAAAAAATGTGCGGCCAAAAAGCCCGCCCAAAAAAAAAAAAAGGAGGCTGACAGGGTGGGGGCAAAAAAAAACAGCAGAAGAGAAAAAAAAGGTTCCTCGGGAAAAAATGGTGACGATAATTTGGGTCAACCACATGATCAGGGCGTAACGTGGGGGAAAAAGCTCAGAACCCAAGCTCCAGGGGTGAAAAGGAACAGTAGGAACATTGTTTCACAGGAAGAAGAAGTGGAGGGGGATGGGGTAAGAGGAATCAAATGACCATAAGGAAGGTTAAAAGGGAGACGAGGGAAGAATTGTGGCTCCTCCTTGTTCAAAACGGCCTTTAAGAGGCCGTGAGGAAAATAGAGGGGGGTGGGGGTGAAAAGAAAAAACGTTGAATAACGCAAAGAAAACGCACACTATGAACAGGCAAAAAAACCCAAAAAAATCCATGCCTGAAAACAAAACCCCGAAAGGAAAGGATCAGCCAAACATTCAGAACACTTAAAAATATGATGCTGGGGGGAAGTTGAACATCGAAGTCGAGCCAGAAAAGCACCCCCCGTAATCAGGGTTGGTCGGTAACAAAAAAAAAATGCGCACAGGGGTCAACGCTTTCAGTTGGCAAAATAAAGATAGCAAAGAAGCCATTGGGGTTGGTGGAAGCTGGAACTGGACCATGATAAAAAAAAAAAAAAACAAGTGAGACCGAACTTTGCCCCAGGTAAAAAAGCAACGAATAGTGGGGATCGACACCCAGCAGAGTCGACCCGAGTTATCGCCTGTCAAAAAATTGCACAGACAGACTAGAAACTTGAGGTAAGTGGGAGCAGGGAAGGGAGAGGAAGTCATGGAAGGGGTTCAGATTTTTCAGGGTTGTTACTGGGAAGTGTGCGGGGAACCTGTTGGGCAGCACCGGACGAACAAAAAAAAAAAAAAGGGCATGGAGTGCAAAATAAAAGACCCAAGTATCGCGGGAAACAAAATGGGGGGGGGGAAGTACTAGGGAAAAAAACAACGATAGCAATGCTCGGACAAGGGGCCCGATGGAACAATACAATCTGAGTGCGCCGCACCCATAAAAAAAAAAAAGTAGGATCTGACCATGAAAAACAAAGAGGCCAGGAGGTGGGTTTTTGGTTGGGCTAACTTTTAAGGGGTGAGGCCATTGAGAACAGGGAAGAGACAAGTACAGGACCGATGTTGAACTCAACTACCAGATAGGTAAAACCAGATTCAGTCTACTTGGGAAAACGAGGGGTCGGTGGCATCGTTGTTGGGGAAAGGTGCGGGACCCCAACCACTTGCTCACTGACACAAGTAATACGGATCAGGGAAAAAAAAAAAAAAGGCGCAAGAGAGGGTCCCGTTCGGGACAAAGGAAGAGCAGGCTAAACCAGCAGAAAGGGTAAAGAGTCGGATGCAATGGGTGGCGCCTGTGGGAAAAGATGACGACAGGGGGGGACGTATCCAGAAGAAGGAAGGAGGGGGAATGTTCAACGGCCTGTTCATGGGGTTGTGTAGGTGTAAGGGGGTACTGGGAGCGGGTGCGGTGTAGGACGGTGCCAGTCGGAGATGTGGGGGCGGTTCGGTGGAAAAAAGGGTGGGCAAAAGCGGTGAAGAAGGGGTCTGGTCAAAAGGGCAACAGCCGACACTGGAAAAAAAGTGAGGGGGGACGGCTACCCAAGTTGGGTTGAACCGGTGTGGAAAAAGGGAGAAGGAAAAGCGCCAGAGGAAAAACACCCCTCAGGGAACGAAGACAAAAACGGGTCAGGTGGTACGGGAGGTTGGAAAAAAAGTTAAGGGAAGGAAGGCAAAGGGAAAGTACGCGGGCAAAGATGTGTGTGAAACTGCACTTGAAAGGTACACGTCCCAAAACGGATACCAAAGGGGAGGGGGGAAGAACGAGTTCGCATGGTACGCAGGCTGGGCAAGGATCACAATAGGACAGAACGCTGAGGGTCAATAGTGTCGGGGAAAAAAAGGAAGAATAAGCAGGATGGAAAAAACAGGAGAGCCAAAGGGCAAAAAAGAACCTTCCCAAACAAAAGGGGCCAAAGTAACACCGGTGGAGAAGATTAGTCTCGAACAGTGCCGCCAAGACCTTAAAAATATCTTTCTTGTTCCACATTTTTCAACTCTCCCCGCAACCTCGGCATCTCTGTGTCTGAAAACCTCGGGTCCTCAATTCATAGTTTGTGGGTACTCGCAAACTGTGTTAGACTCTTGGCGGCACGATTAATTTTTTGGTTGTGGGAGATTGCGAGTTATGGGGGGGCACATACAAAGTTCTACAAAAACGGTGTTGTCATACAAAGGCTCATGGGGGGTACTGGAAGGGGCAAAAAGGGAATGGGATGTGAAGGGGGGTTAATGTGGGTCAAGATCGAAAGATAAGGTGAGCACGGCATAACAGAAAAACGGATCGGGAGAAAATGTGCAAAAACCTTGGGGAAGGCCCCTCATGCGCAAGGGGTAATTCCACAAACGTATTGTTTGGGGAAAAAAATCGGAGAGGAAGGCTGGAAGGAAGATCAAATGTTTAACTAAGGGTCATAGACAAGACCGATGGGAGGGAAGATACCACTTGTTGGACGAAAGCCGGGAGAGCGGGTGGTGGAAGGGTGGATTGATCAAGGGGGGGGAAGGGAGGTCACGCGGGGCCATGCGAGCGTCATGTACAATGAAACCGTAGTGAGAAAGTGCCCTTGAAAGGAAAAAATGGCAGGGGCCCAGGGGGGGAGATGGGCGTGATCATCAAAACCCGAAATGCTGGCGCAAATGAGGAGGAGAAGCGGTGGCTCACAACGAAGGGAGGAGGACAGAAATCAGTGAGGACGAAGCCACAAAAGACGCGGAGTGAGGGTAGAAACGGGCAAAAGAGGAGGGGCCCTCTTCCGGACTAATCGCTTCTAAACAAAAAAAACAGGGAGGAGGAAATAGAATTCGGTCAAAAAAGGGACTATGTAACCAGGGAAATCGGCCCAATGCCGAAACCGGCCAAGAAGTAAGGGGACCCTGGAGAAAGGTAGGAGAAAAAGATGAGGGCAATTCGGCCCTACCATAACTACGGACACCGAGTGGAGCACAACGAGTTCACTCAGGGGGGAAATAAAGTGTACACCCCGAATGAAACCCAAAAGTACGCCCAAGGAAAATCGAATTTTCATCAGGCCGGGGGAGAAAAAGGAAGAGCAGATGGCAAAAGACATCGCCAGCAGAAAAAAAACCAGTAAGAGAATCGAGGGCGTCAAACGGTCCGCCCAAAAAAGGAAAGCTATCCCCACAGGGGAGAAGGGGGAAAAAGCCCGTAAAAAAAGGGTCCAAACGGAAAAAAGAAGGACGTGGGGTAAATAAGCGAGGGGGGTGGGAAATCAAAACACTCCTAACTGTTTGTGGGGGTTGAAGGAGAAGGCCAAGCGGGAAAGGGCCAATTAAACAAAGACCCTATCCCAAACTGAACGAGGTGAATGAATCACTGACACGGGAAGGGGCTTGGCTGCCAGGTAAACCAAACTGAGGGAAAATGTAGGAAGCCGAACCTTTCGGAAAAAAACAAAAAAGGGGGACCAACAACTCCGCGGACGATCTAACTTAAAGCGAGACAGGGAGTACATCCAAAAAAGGATACGTCCACCGGGAAGTTAAGGTGGGAGAGAAGGGGTGATACACTGCCTGAAGGATGAGGGAAGGGCGAAACACCAAACCAAAATTTGGGATCAAGCCTACGAAAAAACCTTCAAAGCAAAAGGCAGTAGGGGCTCGTTCGACCAAAAAGTAAAAAGACTGGCAGGAAAAGAGGCCAAAGACGTCCCTATGAAAATAAGACTTAACTGCAAGAGAAAAAATGACGAAAAATGACTCTTGCCCGATTTCGCAACTCTCCTTCAAATTGCAAATTACGTTCCAGGAAAAGGGGAACCGCACGGAAGAAAAAGGAAGGCAGAAACTAAAGAGAAGACAATGGAAAATTGTAGGGGGGTCGCTCTGGGAAACATTGGTCAAAGAAGACCATAAACATAGAGAAATGGAAGCAGAAAAAAACCCTACACTGAGAAAAAAAACAAAACGAAAAAAGCAATATTAGGATACGGAAAATGAGGTCAACGCCCCGGCGGCAGCTTAAGAACAAAACGTGATGCACCCACGGGGGGAACTTGATCGAAAGGGGGGGCAAGCGAAACAAAACCCAGGGTTCAGCCCAGGAATACACAATAAAAAAAAAGACCGATGAACAAGAAAAAAATCGGGACCCGTAAAGGGGGTCGCGAAAGTGGTTGCATGATCCCGACTCCACGGCCGACTAGAGGGAAAAGAAAGGTAAAGAAAAGACACATTACGGCTACAGATGTTCGATGGTTCGGCTTGGACTGCGCTGAAAAGAATCTATTTGTATCTGTAAAGCAGGAAAGTAAGAAAATTCCAAACAGGGGAATAGGAAAAAAAAAAAAATTGTGGGAAGAAAAGGGAGCCCGTATTGCAGGCACGAAAGGGAACGGGGTTTGGGGAGAGGGCCGGGGGCTGACAAAAACTTCTATAAACGCTCAAAATCAGGAACCAGGGATTCCGAGCGAAAAGACCATAAAAGAAAGACCCTTGGAACAAACAAGCGACACAGGGGAACAGGTTATAAGTCGAATGAGGGCGACGAAGATAACGAAAGAACGGCATCGCGGGCGAGAAGCTCGGGAAGCTTTGGCCGGCACAAGTCTGTAGAAAAACTGGGGAAAAAGGGGAAACGGTGTGGGGGAAGGGAAAAATTGCAGCTCCCCCAACAATTAAGTATGATATCGAGTAACGAACTAAGGCAGTTGGAACAAAAAGGGAGGCCAATGGGTTTTGATCGTAACACAACAAACGTAAGAGAAGCAGAGGACAGAGGAGTCACAGTGTGAAGGAAAAAAAAAAAAAGGGAAGGTAAGCCCTGATGAGATCCTTCAGTGAAACATTTCGGTGGGAGCAAGAATAAAGTGTGACGGCAAAGGGCGGGGGGGACTGAAAAAAACTATTGGATCAAAAAGACTATTTGACCAACGGGAGGAAAAGGAAGAAGGGGGCACCACAGAGAGGGGGGACATAGCTGAAAGAAAGAAAAAGAGAATTCGAATGAAGGGGGGTTTCAAACGCATACGAAAGTCAGGAGGAACAACGTAAGGAGAAGTCATCACGACCGGTGACCACTTCCTGGAAAGTGAAAATTGACAGCGATGGTTCGCAAGAGAGGAGACGTGGGGAAGGTCAGGCCAGAATCCGGGTGTGGCCTTTGGCGCCAAAAAGGGGGGGCCAAGAAAAATTGGCGGGTCCCAAGGTGGTGATGGAAAACGTGGTCGCGCAAGAAACGGGGGTCCCATCTAAGGACAAGAGTAGGCCGGAACGCGGAGAAAAAAAGGATGGGAGGGCGTAGCTGGACGACGGCCAGGGACAAAAGAAAACTGGAATCTCTTGCAACGCAAAAAACTCAAAAAGAGAAATCTGAAGGGAAAACGGGTCTCTAACAAATTCGGACATCCACGAGATTTCAGGGCCGTGGGGAAAGTTCTGGCAGGGAGATCAAAGACAATGAGATAAGGCTGAACGAATCCAACAAAAGTGAAAAGACAATTCACTCCGCCTAAAGGAGATAGGTGGAAAATTGGTGAGACTCCAATATAGGCTGGCCACGCTTCATTGCATTTTCTGCAGAAAGTGCTTTCCAAAAAACGGGTGGAGGGGAGGGGTGTTAAAAGGGGGGGAGGAAAAAGGCATCGGCATTGCAAAAGGGGGGGGCGGTGAAATGTTGATCATCCCAGCAAAATATTTGGAGAGACAAAAGACCCCAAAAAAAATCGCGAAAAACTGAAGCGAATTCAAAAGGCTCCTAGTTGAAGCGTGGGAGGGAAGGGGGTGAATCCTCGGACCAAAAGGGGGGTGATCGCGGGTTGATGTCCAAAAAGATCGCATTATCTCGGATAACAGTGAAAGTAGAAGAAAAAAAAAAGATACTGAGAGTCACAAACAAAGAGGAGGAAAACGTGGGAAATAGGACTCTCTGGGGTCGTAGGAAAGGGAATGTCCTTCGAGAAAGGAGAAGAAAAAAAAACAACTGAAACGTCTATCTACTCTAGCCAAAAAGTCGAAGCAAGAAAAAGTAAGGGATAGAGACGACAGATTGTCCCGAAAAACACCTCGAAGACCAGATTCAGAGTAGGGCCACCGCCCTCTATGTTGGGCGAGGTGCGCGAACAAAAAAGGAGATGGCAAAGACAATCACCTCTTACGATATCAGGTTTTTTACGCTGAAAGATCTTGCAGTTTTCAAACTGTGGCCCCCCCCCCCCCTCAAAAAAAAAGAACTTCCAAATTAAAAAAACGAACGAAAATCTGCTAGGGAAGCGTCTTTCGGCCAAAGACGACTAGGAAGCCCGGGCTAAAAGGTGAGGAAGTGGGGTGCGGGTCAACTGTGAAAAAACGGTCTGGCAAAAGGGGGGGGGGAACGTGGGGGGGACCGGAAGATTTAACTCTGAACGTTGGGGGAGTGAAATATCAGAGGGCAGGGGGGGGAAGCAGAAACCCGAAGGAGAAAAAGAAAACGAATCGTCCCTCCCCAAATTGTGTGTAAAGAACACTCCGAAGTAGAGGGGTAAAAGCAAGGAAAAAAGGCGGGAGTTTTCGCAACAAGGGACCCGAGCGCCGCCAGACTGGGCAAGATAACGTGAACACAAACAGGGCGAACCCTCCAGGCTACGGGGGTCAAAAAAACGATTACAACGTTCAAGACCGGGAAGGACACCGCCAGGAAAAAAGGAAAATCAAATAACCCTAACAATAATGTCTGCCTGCGCAAAAGGACCACATTCCTCTTAAATGATGGGCAGGGGCAGGGAAGCACGAGAACCCCGTTGAGGGGAAAAAGTCTAGAATTGTGGGGACCTAAACTGAAAAAACATGCTTCATTTGCTCCAAAACTGACTGAAGCCATTGGCGGCTTGTTTGTTTTCCGTCAGACAGAAAAGAAAAGGGGGCGGGGTGAAGGCGGGGAATAACGCGAATATCATAAAAGACAGGGGAAAAGGAAAAAAAAAAACATCTGTAAGAAAAGGAAAGGCCAAGTTGAAAAACGGCTTAAAAGAGAAACGGAAATGATCTTTTTGTGTATCAAAAAAAATCCTCGAGGAACAACCGAAAAGAAAACATCACAAAAGGGTCATCCCACCGAAAAAAACCCGAAAAAAAAGGAGACGAAACACAAAGCGGAAACCCGGGTGGGCAAAATGTTTTGACAGAGAGGAGAGGGAGCCAGATCGTGAGGGGTTTGGGGACAGGAAGAAATCAAAATGAGAATGTGCACGCTGAGCGGTAAAATCCGATAATAAAATGAAATCAGGGGGGGGGGTAGCAAACGAACGGGGGGAGAAAAAAACCTACACATCAATGACAGAATTGCCCGGACCAAAAGACTACCTCAGGGTATGGTCAGCTCAACGCAGGAATGAAGCCGAAAAGGGACGATCGCCCGTGCCGGAAACCATGAAGAAGAAAAAAGGAGGGGTCCATGGAGAAGGGAAGGGGATCGATTTGGTGTAAAAGGGTTCAATCTTTTTTGGGTCCCCTGGGAGGGGGGGGACGGAGGTAATAGAACCTGGGGGGAAAACATACACCTTCCCAAAAATAACCCCCTTTCCCCACATAGTGAAGCCATCAAGGAATAGTAGGGAAAAAAAGTTGGGGGGTTGCAAAAAGGTTTTCCTGGGGAAAGGAAAAACTTTGGGGAAAGAAAGGGAACACAAGAGGAAAGATACACGGAGAGCCATCAAAATAAATATCCACCGCAAGGAAGAAGAAGTGGGAAGGGTTGGGGGATTCGCAACATTGAAAAAAGGAAAGGGGAAAATTGGAGCTTCACTCTAAAAGACGAGACGCTAAAAGTACACCAGGAAAAAGAGGGGAGGGTTCAGAAGGTTCTGATTTGTTAGGGGGTCTTGAGGAGGGGGACACCCATGGCAGAACCTGGGACTGACCTTGGAAAACAGGGACTAGCAAATACACAAACAGTACCCAGACCATGGATTAGGTGGTGGGGTCAAGGGGAGCAAGGTCCTGGGGTGGTCACCTCACATGATGCAACGTGAAAGAATAAATTATGGGAAGGCGGGTTCAAAATGGGGGGGGTTAAGAGGAAAATTTCCTAATGGACTGTATGGCGCCTACAGGGAACGAGAAAGGATTGGGACGGGTCGAGGGACAACAAGGGGGAAAGGGCTATCAGGGGGAGGGGGGAATCTTACAAATAGTGAAAGGAAGGAAATGTAGGAATAGGGAGGCACTAACCTAGGGGAAAAACGAAAAGAATTGAGGTAAAAAGGACCAGGGCAGCGGAAAAATACAAAAAACGAGAAATCCACGAATGGGGTGAAAAGGGGGGGAGGAAATATAAGAGGGTAAGCGGGACATGCTGTGGAAAAATTAAAGACGAAGAAAGGGGTTTAGCGTGACCACAATCACAAGTGGGGAATTTGGGGGGCCATACAAAGAATAAACAACAGTTGAACTCGTGTGGCATAAACGGGGCCTCAAGTTCTTCCGGTAAGGACCTATGCCACAGAGGAGTTGGGTCTGTACCTCTCAAAGACGGCAACACAGAAAAAAGGAAAAACATGGCTTGTAACCCGACAGCGGAGAGAAAGGGCACAAAAGGAATACCTTGCGAAAAGCAAAAGTGATGCAACGACCGCTGCCGCCGTAGGGCGCGAAAAAAAACACAAAAAGTCTACCTTCAGGGGTTGCATGGAAAACGAATTGTTGTCTTGCACCAAAAGCGAGGGGGAGGAAAAAAAAAATGTGTCAAAGAAGTCTAAAGACGGGTTTTTCTAAAAGTGAAGGGAAGGAGAAAAAGTGCCAAGGTCAATAGAAAAGCCGGTGGGGGTAAAAAGGCAGCATGTTCCGAAATACAAAAGGGAATGAGAAAAGAGGGGGATCGGCGGTTGGAAATTGGTCAACATCGAGCCTAAAAAGCACTGCAACAAAAAACGGCGAGCCAGGGGGGGGAAAGACTTGTGTAACCAGCTCTTCCACAAGAAAAAAAAGGATCAAAAGGAAATTGTTTTTAGTGCGAATGCGGGAAAGGGAAAAGTACTCTTTTAAGGGGAAAACCACTTTATACGAACGTGGTGAAAAGAAAAAGTACCTGGTAGGTTGGAAGGAAGAGGATAGGAGAGTTGGAGGGGTTAAACTAGACTTTGGAGGGGGTGTGGGAGGTATGGTGGGGGAGAGGAGAAAGAGTGCGGAGGGTCGGGGAAATCACCTCTTTGTGCACGAATCAAAAACAAGGGTCAACACAAATTATTAACACAAAAAACCCCATCGCTGGCAAATTTGGCAAAAGCATAATGCGTATCACACGGGGGGGGGAATGACAGAGGGGTGGGGGGATAAAGCAAAAAAAAGATGATGCCCGGCTAGAAGCAAAAAAGGTCACACTGGGAAAAGAAGGGGGCGAAGGGAGAAGAAACACGGAAGGAGCAAACTGCAAGGGGTGTACAAAAACAAAAAAACACGGTCTTGATACGAACAAAAGGACAAAAATGGGTAGACGAAAGGAAGAG
>Ga0179593_1491859_pt1 | contig 10314 bp, 8 predicted proteins | sample CZODoug2_1_08_16_FD_185931 | JGI IMG/M metagenome (GOLD analysis project Ga0179593, IMG submission 185931) | Vadose zone soil fungal communities from Angelo Coast Range Reserve, California, USA - CZODoug2_1_08_16fungal (PacBio error correction) | ecosystem: Environmental > Terrestrial > Soil >...
CCAGGCCGGGTGCGACCGAAGGAGCAATCAAAGACAGCAGGCAAAAGGCAGCCCGCGATCCGCGTTCATAACATGATTCGAGCCCCTGGAGGGGAGGGCAAAAGGCAGAAGTAGGTCCGGTCTAAGGTTAGTAAAAGGGGTCATGAAAGACGCGGGGCGGCGGGAGTCCAAGAGAGGTCACCTCAAAAAAGCTCAGGAGAAAGACGTCATCCAGGGTCCCGAAAAAAAAGGAAGAGCAGAACGTGTTATAAGAGCGCGACGGTTCCTCTGCGGACATAAAAAAAACTCTACGTATGGGAAAAAATATTCTCTGGAAGCGGGCTCGATTGCAGGCACATAAAGAAGGGAAGAAATCGTTGACTCATAACAATATGATGGTTGACTAACGAGGAAGGGTATCGCCGGCAAATTTTGGGACCTGCTCGTTCGCTCCACCAAATGGGGGGATGGGAAAGACTCGGGAATGCAGTTACTAGCATCACCCAAGTCATGCTCGAAAGCAGAAAAAAGCGAATTGGGGTACAAGGCGCGAATCCCTTCGCAAGGGGGTTCGAAGACGCAAAACGATTGGTGGAAGGCACCTGAGCCACCAAGCGCTGTAAGGTATATACTCTGAAACGGAATGATAGAAACAAGGATAACGATGAGGGAGCTCGATCTATTCTATGGAAAATACCGATGGAAAGAAGGCTGGGTACGATTTTCCTCAGGCGCGGAATCGTTCTCGCAATGAAAGTCCTGCATCACGGGGGGAAAAGATGCCTCATTAGAAACCTCGTTCACTCCTTCCTGTCTTCATCCAGCCCTTAAAGAGGCACCATCTCTAACTTGTCAAGCCTGTCCTAAGTCTATCGGAGCCTCAAGGATCTCTCCTCGGCCTGTCCAACGCACCAAAACATAATGAGGACTGGCAAAGAAGAGATTCCTCCCCAGATCTTAGCACCTCCAGAAAGTCCAAGAGGAAACGGGACAATCAGGGGTTAAAAAGGTAGCAAGGGGGGTGGCGTTCTCGAAACATTCCGCATTACCCGTAAAAAAGACGAGAGCAAAAAAGGCATCCTGGTCCAAACTTAGACGTGAGGTACAAAAGCTAGTAGAAAAGATAGGGCCTGGAAAAGCGGCTTTTATGTTCGCTATAAACTCACAACCCCTTGGGCCGTATCTACGAAACTCGGATATGCGGCCCGGTCAGGTACGTAACTCATACATTCCTCCAAACGCAAGGGATAATCCTATCGCGACGCGGGGGACCTTTCCATACCCCCAGCTACATGACTCAATCAGGGATTACAAAGCATGCGGCAGGGAGCAACCCAGGGGAACGCCTGGACCGCAACCTAAATCGCCTCCGCACTTGTCGCCTGTGGAGGGGTGTGACCGTGGACTCAACTTCATCTGTTATCCTAGGTGGCTATAAAACGAAAATTCTCACTAAGATAGCTGATCCATCTGGACGTCTTTGAGTCTCACGCGGAGTAGGGGTAAGGAGAGGGAAAGAATGGCGGCAGTGTCGGCAGGATGCAACAAAGATCGCGTAGTTCCCCCTTTGTCCACGAAAAAGGATGAACGAAAAAATAGGGAAGCGATGTTCAGCATCAGATCGTGGTCTGGGCGTGTTTCGGCACGCGGAAAAAAAGGAGGAGGGTCACTTGCCGCGTCCGGGGAGGAAGGTTGAAGTTGGCAAAGAGCAGTTCACTTCCGGGCAGAGGACGGACAACCTTCTCGAACTAAAAAGCAGGGTCCTCGTTCGTTTAAACAGCAGATCAACGTAGAAAGTGCCACATCGGGAAATTTACATAATCCTGGGTGGACTTTACGACTATCTTCCTCGCAGCAGTTAAGTCCTCCCCTTGTCTGTTTGGGGTCTGGAGTGTACCCCTTTCTCTCCGAAGACAACTGTGCTCTGGCGTTCCCCTGGTGGTAAATCTCTCCGAGGAGAAATTTTCTGCTCTCGTGGGGGAAACAGGCGGAGGCTCCGAGGGTGGGCACGCGTTCCAGCCAGAGAATCTTGTAAGAGGTGTACCTCGTTGACTCACCTTTCCGCGATAAGGGAAGAGTAGAAGGGCCCAGAAGAACGTGTGACCACTAACACCAGTCTAACACGTAGTTTAGCGTCACTCTCAGCAAAGCTCTCTTTCGTCTCCTTCCGGTCCAGGGGTCATGCGACCTGACGGACACCGAGGTGACTACGACAGCCGTATACGGGTGTCGAACGGCCTGTTTCGGTCAAGGGTTACCTGTTGCATGACCCTAAACAAGAGTTTCGCCGGTGGAGGGAGAAGGGAGAGCTTATAAAATAAATCACCTCCCAAACCCCACCCACGATGCCGTTCATTATAGTCCTTATCACGATCATCGCCATCGTTTGGGGTTACCTATCCTTTATCCCTCACTTTCCTATCTCATCCAATGGCGTATGGGGGAAAGACCTGTAACCAGTCTTGATGACGATTCGAACATGAGAAAAAGCAAATGGTAAAAATTTCGACAGGAAACAAAAAAGAACACGGAGGGGATGAAGAGAGTATTCTGGGATAAAAACTTCGTAGAGCAGAGGTTTTTAAAAAGATCAAACCATTACTACCTGTTTGTTAAGGAGAGCTCCGGCGCGAGCTTTGGTCACGCTTCTAACTTCGTAAAAAGGACGGGCAACCTGTGGCATGAGACGGCTCGGAAATAGAAAGTCAGATACGTGTGTGGTTTGAGATACTGCCCGAACCGGCGACCGGTCTGGGCACAGAATGGGGGAGCCGCGAAAGCACACCGTCTGTTGTAGTGAACGAATATCATGTGTCGATGCTGACAAAGCTGATCAGCACGGCAGGGGAACCCACTCTCTCTTCTTTTGGTAAGTATCTGCCGTGGTAGAAAGAGGACGTTACCTTAAATCCAACGACGGTTCTGTAAACTGGCGGAGGTATACACAGTCAAGTTGCTCTTCGTGGCAAGGTGACACCTCGGAGTCTACTATGCAAGATGTGCGCCCACCTTTGCCACCCCTAAACTCCCAGACGTATCGCGAGGTACACATGCCTAAATAAATTCGCTTAAGGTCTATAATCCAACTCGTTTTTCAATGCGTTCGTGCATTGACCTCCATGATGGTTAGCATGGCGAATAACTTCACGTGCCAGCGTTCACCTTGGACCAAAATCGATACTTTGGTGAGGGGTGTCACTTCTGATGTCCAGTAATGGGGAACTGGACAAGAAAACCGCTCGTCGAGGTTCAAAAAAATATTGACTCTGAACACGCGAACGAGAGAACAACTGAAACGTACTCTCTTCCTCAATACTTCAAAAGAAGAGACTGACCTCGAGCACGGTAGTCCTGACTAGATCCGAGTTAATTCAACGGGAGCCCCCTCTTTCGCTGGTCAACTCAGGTCGTTCCGCTTCGTCCGAAGTGACGCTGCCGAGGACTGCTCCCCGTAGACTTAAAAAAAAAACTGTCCTGTTCGAGCGTGGACACTCCGTTCATCGGTTGAAGCTTCTCGCTTGCAGTGCAGTGGCAATCGGACTGCAACACCCCCTGAGCATCTGACATCGCGCTCGGCCGTTCAGGGGGCCTCCGCTGAAGCGCTGAAGAAGAAGTGTCTGATATCTGCGGAATACTGGGGACCGAGAAGCGATGCAGGCAGTAAGCCTTCAGCTTATAATCGTAAAGAAAGAAGCCTGAAATGGAGCTTACTCCTAAAAAAGGATCAACGATGGTTCGTGCCGATACGCGACTCTGAAACTTTTCCCGAGGGCTGAGAATCATTTAGAGCCCTACTAGGGGGCGGACAGTACTCACCGGTGGTCTGGGCCTGTTGGGATCTCAGTTCGGGGTAATGTTGAGTCTCTCCCGCGAACTTCTCCCGGTCAACGTGGAACTCGGAGGTTTGCTCAGCAGAAAAAAAGCCGGGTAGGTGCCATTTGGGACTTCAACGACAAGCTTGGCAGTACGCCGCGATGCGAAAGAATTTTTGCGTACGCGGCTCTCTATATCGCTGATGACATTAGGCGATTGTCTTGACGGGCGGAGGCATAACTCCGCGGATTCCACTGATCGCTGGATGCTGAGACAACCGCTAACTGCGTGGGCGGCAGTAGGCCTCGCCCTTCGTCCAACAAGATTATACAGCTTGGCCTCGCGGCTTGTAGTCACCTTCCATCCACCGCCAAGGGACTCCTTCTCGAACATGTTGCACTCTCCTCCCTTAAGGGGGGGCTTGATCTCTATGAGAAAGCACTTTGGTAGCGTGACCTTGTAGTAATGGGGTCGCCGACCACTGGGGGTCAAACGGGCAGTCCGCTAACACCCTTTAAACCCAAATCTGTGGTCCACACCCGGGATATCTTGGGCCTGGGTCTCTTCGTCCCGTTTATATTGTTTAAAAAAATGTCTTATCCAGTCATAGAAGCCCCTCTCGAGCCCCCCATCATGGGGCGCGGGGGGTCGTCTGCCGCCAGAGCCGGCCCACGAGTTGCGAATGCAAGAACTGCCGCATGCCCACCTTAGGACTGTCCTTCGAATCAAACGAAAGGAAACGCGCGCGAGATAGTATAGCAAAGCCTCAGAGGCGAACACTCGCGCTAGTTAACAAGAGGCCGGAAGTTCTAACAACGTTAACTCCTTAAAAGACTTGAGATTGTAACGACACGCATGAGAACTCTATGCTACGCCCGACAACCTAGATTATCATCTGCGGTGACCGACCCGGACTGGAACGCGGAGGTCTGCACGGTTGGATGAAATGGGTCCGTGGTTGGCTGCGACGCTATAAAACGCGCGGAGGGCTTGCAAAAAAAAGCGGACGCGTCTGGGCCTGGGCCCGCCGGAATGGGTGGTGCGGAAGGGGACATGCTGCTGAGCACCATCGCTGGACCTGGTCGTACAAGAAAAAGGGGTTGGGGAAAAAAAAGAGGCCTTGCGAAAGAATGTTTGTTTCGATAACATGCCCCGGGCGAGGGAAAAGCTTTGGACGTCAAGTGGGGCCTCGAGATCCCCGGCTGACCGAAAGCTCTCAAAGGAAGGAGAAAAGGAGGTCGTCAGAAACGTAGGTGGGCAGGGGAGAACAAAAAAAGGGGGCACAAAACCGCAAGGCCGGCATGGGGAGGGGAACACCCGCAAGCAGCAATGGGCCTGCAACGTGGCAATAAGAAAGTCAACGCAAAACGCGGGTGGCCAAAGAGTCACACATGACGCAAACAACATCCGAGGCGGGGAACAGAAAAATACTCGGCCTCTCCGCTGCACCTCCCGAACCAAGCGGCAGCACTCAAGAAGCCAGTGCCCCCTCGCATCACGGTCTAAACCGCTCCTACTCCAGGTCTTTCTGAATAAAGATGAATTGGTTCTAGGACTTCGCGAGACCCTCGTGAAAAGAGTGGTCGTGGCCAACTCGAGAAAAGAAAGAAGCGCTCACAAACATGTTCCGACCATACATCGCGTGACCTCCTAGGAGACGTTGTACCTCGACAAAAAGAGTCGCGGCTGGGCCGCACTTCGGGCATCGTTGGCTCCGTCAGCTACAACGAGTGTCAAAGTGACGCTCCTTTTCTGAAATGTTTTATGGGAATTCTCTCTCAAGAAGTCTCTCTTCCCGAGGTTCCTAGCATTGCTTGCCGCGACGCGCGAGGGCGCGTAGCCAAACCATCTAAACACGCAGTCCCCAAGGCAGCACGCATCCGATATCCCGGGGGGGACCCGGGGGGGGGCTCGCGAGTGTGGTCGACAGCTCAGCACCAGGTGGATCCTGGAAGACCAACCGATCCAACGCCAGGTCGACCTCGAGCCTTTTCTCCAGGTATTAAGGGCTTGTTGGGGCAGCAGGGCCGCTGGGCGCCCGCCTCATGGCCCTAGATCGGTGAAAATTATTTGTTCACGTTTGAGTAGATTCCGTATAACGCACAAGGTGGTGCAGGCCGCGAAAAAGGCGCATAAAAGCCGGAGCCGGCCTGTAAAGGGGAACCTCCCCTCAAACTGCCACCACCATAAACGTATCCGAGCCTCAGGGGCCATCACCTTCCCCCACGCGCACAAGTCTTCTGCTAATGAACAGCTTGTGACTCGCACAGGCCTCCTTAACGATTCCTCACAAAATCCGCGGGGGAACAAAGCAGGGGGTTCAGTGATTGTCAGCACAAATTCTCAAAAAAGGTGCCCCGGCAATACCTCAGCACACTCGAGCCTTTCATATCTCTTTTCTATTGACACGGATAAGAGCTCAAAAAGGTCAAAAAGGGTGCGGGTATGTCAAACGAGCACTACACCAACCCAATTGGTCAACAGATGCTCAGGGTCACCTGCGGCGCGAGCGAACAACATACGGCGCTCTCAGGCCTCCCATAAGGGAAGAAAAAGGGCCAGCGCAACTCCTGGTCGTTTAACCCAGGGTGACTCGAATTCTTTCAAAAAGCGGCAGGGGAGAGCGGCAGGAGCGCCCTCGTGAAATTTCTCGAGAAGCCAGACCCAACCCACACCACAGGGGAGATGAAAAACTTGTTGCTCTCTGGTGTGTAGTTCAGCCTGGCAGACAAGGATGAATCTCGCAGGTCAAGAACGGCGACGCTGACCGCCCTCAAATAGTTGCCTCCGAGGAGACACTTCGGGTCCAGTACTTTTTCTCTGCAGGCCGGTTGGTCCTTGAGAAAAGCGGTGTCTCGACTCTGCTATAAGTGAACTTTCCTGGGCATCGTGCGGGGCTTCCGTACGCTCGCTCAGGGTTATCTACAGTGTTTTGGGAGCCGTGGATCACGTCGGCAAAGGGTGATTGTGGGAAGCTCTCCTTTTATTGAGGGGGCGGACCCGGAGAGTCCTAAGGCACATCTTGTGTGCGCGGTCAGTTGCCTTCGTGAATGTATGGTGCGTCTATGTTGAGCAGCATGGACAGTGGTCAGGCGGTAGTGTCATGGGAGAAGCTGGGGACCTAGCCGCGTGCTGGGGTTGCGGAGTCGAAATCCGCATGTTCATCCGACAGGCAACAGAAACGAGCTCGAGCGTACCGAGGAGCTAACCAGAGAAAACTGCTTCAATGCAGCTTGACTTTAAACCGGACGTTTTTCGGGGGACGACGGACGGACTAGCAGTTGAGTCGGCTCCCGCAGTCCCTGCTCGAATGGGCTTGCGCGTCGTGAACCGTGAAAACGACTGGCTCTTCGAATGGGGGCAAGGTGAACACCTTGCACACGACAGTGGACGAGAGACGATAAGAGGACAAGGTTAAAACCACTCCTAGTCAAAAGTTAAAGTCTACGGTCACAGAGATGCAGGGATCCTTCCGTCAAACAGCCGACGGGTTCGTTCTGGAATGTCGCCACATCCCGGGGTGATGATGACGAAGACGTTCAAAATCCCCGATGTAGTGGGACATAACAACGGGCGGGCGCAAAAGGCAAGGAAAGTCTATGCGCTTGCGCGTAAAAAAGACCGCAACCAAGAAGCCTCTGGGACGGTGACGTCCGGGGCTGAACCCTCAGTAGGGCCCACCATTTGTTTCGACGCTTAAGGCTGGCCTTTCCTGGTAGGGGGGTTTCCGCTATGCTACGATCGCAACCTGGGAGGTTTTTTTTCAAGCCTTACAGCAGCGCGACGATCAAAGAAAATGCTCTCAAAAATCTCTGTTCAAAACGGAGGGGAAAAAAGAAGGGTTTCCGGGTGACCGTAAGACCGGGCCGTAGGAAACCGGCGGCGACCGGTGTGGGGGCACCCTAAGAATCCCCGAGCGGGAAAGGGAGGGGACTATAATGAAAACACTGTCTGCGATGCTCGGCTCGGACGAAAAAAAACCGGCTTGGGTTTGGGGTTTGCCTTTTAAGGACGGGGACCCATTGCACTCAGATTTCCTCGCCTCTTGCGCTCATCATCAAAGGGTGTAAAAAAAATGGAGGGGATCGTAATCACTCCGCGGATTGGTGACGACGAGCATAGCGGTGGCTGAGTCACGCCGGGCTCTCATGCGTGGGTTAAGGCGGAAGAGGTTAGTAATTACTGTCAGTTGCGTTCAACTCCTTTCAATGGTGTGTCCAGAAAGGCAGCGTAAAACATCTCTGAGAAAGTGGTCTTCTAAAACGACCACCCGGCGTTCGACCCCCGGATCTGCTGCTCCCATGGGTACCCCGAAACCGCGCCCTGACTTCAAAGTTAAAGATGAAATTAGGCCTTACACTATGGTTCTTCACTGCTGCCAGATTCGCTTGCAAAGAGGCAGATGCTCTCACCCCTCCTCGGCTTGACGGCCTAGTTACACAGGGCGCTAGCGGGGGGAGTCTTATGCGGTCTTTTTCATTCTTCGTAGAGGTCGAGCGGTCGGAGATGTGGGACACCATGCCCCGTGCCCGAAATAGACTCAAAACAGGTGTGGCCCAGGGAAAGAAGCGGACCACTGCCGTGCTTTGGGCCTCTTCGGAACATGGAAGGACCAATACCCTTGGCGTCACGACCGTAGTTACTATCAGCGTCGGCAGCGGGGGGCGGACCATTAAGGAGGGAAAACTTTTACTTCGCAGGTATAAGCGAGGGGCGCTGAAGACAGCGAAACGAGAAGATCCCTCCGGTCCGAACGACGCCCGGAGGAGAGGGAAGCAGCACCCTCCCCAAATATTCCGATGCAATGAGATCTTTGACACTAAATCACTAGCACACCAAATGTACAAATGTGGAGATTCCTGACACGACCTCCCTTCCACCAGGGTAGACTAGTCCTCGAACGGGAACGGTGAGGATCTTCAACATGCGACATGCCGAGTCGAAGCCGGTGAAAACTTGAAGGAGAAGGCGGCGAGAAAGGCTGTCGGGAATAAGGAACACTAAAGAACAAGGGGCGTATATCCTTTCTCTTTAAATTCTTGCTTCGACATGAAAGGTCGTAGGGAAAGCGGGAGGATATGCCGGAAGGGGGCAAGTGGTGTAACTGCTCTAAAGACGAGAGCACGGGGACCGGAGCTCTATCACTGTGTGAACATATCCCGACTACGGGGACACAGAGTGATTAGTGGGGGGGGGGGGGGGGGGGGGGGGGGGGGGGGGTGGGGTGTGTTGGTTGTTTTTTGTTATTGAGTTGTTGTGTTTAGGGTGTGTTGGGTGTCTAGAGACGAGGGTGGTGTTTTGTTTTTGTTTCTGGGGGGGATGGGGGTTTGTCCTGCCTTTCTACCTTTCTCGCATAAGCCCGAAACAAAAATTCCAGTCACCTGCAGCGGCAGGGAGACGTCAAAAAAGGGAAGGTGCTCAGAGAGGGCATCGACAATCCTGGGGAGGCTCTCAGAATACTTCTGTTGCAGGTTCGGGGCCGGAGGCACTATCTTTGTGGATACTTTAAACGCTATATTAGATTTAGGCTTCTCAACCTCATAGGGAAGGTTCGCGGTTTCTCCTTGCGAAAAATGAGTTCATTACCCGTGCTGCATCCGAATTTTCTGCGACGAGTTCTAAACCTAAACCCAGAGGCGTCCAAATCGCGCGGAAGAAAGGATCTGTCCCTCGGACTTCTTTAAAGATCCCTCTCAGGAAGAAACTAAATCTCGAAGCCCCTCGAAGAAACCGCCCAAAGGCGTAGTCGCAGGTGCATCAAGCACTCTGGAAAGGTGTGGTTGACCATAAAACCAACGGTAAAACGGGCCAGCGTCGGGGGAACGCAAGGCGAGAGAAAAAGCGGTCCACCAGGGATCTTTAGGTCGGCGGGGGCCATGGGAATACCGGGCGTGACTGCTGTCCCGAGTAAAGTCGGAAGGGAAAAGATGGATTCGAAAAGAGAAAGACACGAGGGCAGTCGGTTCGGAGAACGTTAATGAGCATCAACGTCTAAATCACTAGGGTTACTTCCCTTGTCGATGACACTAAGCAAAGCTCGAGGAAGCCGGGGAGAGCGACGCCGGCTTAAAGTGCATAGAACTGAGGACGAGGCCAAGTAAAGGTTTCTGTGGCAAGACATGGAGCGATTCTCAACTGGAAAGGTTCCACGGACAAGACGCAACGCTAGGGGAGCCGTGACGAGGGATCAGAATACAGTGCACCAGAATAGGCGAGGAAGCAGGGGGGGGCGAACCGGGGTTGATGGGGAGCGGCTTGCGTAGGGGGGAGGGCGCTTTCTATAAAAAAGGGGCGCAACCGTGAGCGACGAAAAAAGCTTGTTCGTTCGCCCGCAGCTGTTTTGGATGGGGGTGGGAATCGGGGATGATCAACCAGGGGAGAATGGGCCGGGAAAAACGAAGGTTCCGCTGTGTGGGAAACGCTGGGGCGTAGTGGTCGCTAAATAACAAAAAATCCACTGCGACTACGGCAGTGGGGGGACAGGTAACTGTTGGCCATTAATCCATAAAAACGCTAACCGAA
>Ga0179593_1558737_pt1 | contig 10314 bp, 10 predicted proteins | sample CZODoug2_1_08_16_FD_185931 | JGI IMG/M metagenome (GOLD analysis project Ga0179593, IMG submission 185931) | Vadose zone soil fungal communities from Angelo Coast Range Reserve, California, USA - CZODoug2_1_08_16fungal (PacBio error correction) | ecosystem: Environmental > Terrestrial > Soil >...
GGATAACGGTGGCAGGCGCCGAGGTGGTGGTCAAAGTGGTGGGGGAATCCCGACCCTTACGAATTGTTCAATGGACAGCTTTGGGGGGGGAAGCCCGCGCGATATGGTCCAAGGGGGGCATCCTGTTTAAATAGTGGAAAAAAAGGCCTGCAAAAGGCCCGTCTGGTTATAGGATGGAAGACAAACAAGAGCTCACAATTAAACGGAAGAGCAAAGCGATCTGAATTGTAAAATGGGGCGGGTGAAATTGTCATACCAATCTTGTGCGCCCTTGGTGAAGGCTAACTAAAGGGGAAAAAAAACGAAAAAGGCTAGGGTGAAAATAGTGGTTTTAGTCCTCGTTGGGGCAGGGAATTAAGGAAGCTTCACAATAACTGCTTTTTCATGGTAATCTAAAACGCATGAACAATCTTTTCCGAAAAATGCAACAGAAAGTTAGGTCTGTTTGTCGTCCGTCAGAGAAGGTTCCAACGATCAAAACGACCAAGGGGGAGTAAAGTTTGCTGGGGTGAAACAGATGTTGGGAAAAGAATCCACTCCCGAAACTTCTGGCAGGGGAAGCCTACACTGGGCCACTGGATTCTGCGAACTAGCTCCGCAATCCTGAACCTGGTAGAGGAGCGTGCTACTCAGCACTATCCTCGCCCTTAGTGCGAAAAACCTTAGAGAAAGCCGATAGTTGAGGAGAATTGGGGAGGAGAATGATCTTCGGGGGATGTCTGGTGAGTTTGGGAAAAAAACAGTAAAAAAAAAGTGCAGGGAAGGAATGTGGGGTGCCAACAGGTCAACTTCGTCTCCGTTTTGGGTCCAAATCAGGCCAATAGTGGGGGGCAATCTCATGGGGGTCCCGAATGTTTCGTGATTATGTCTAGTGATAAGTTGTTTGATATCAGAAACTCAATGCCCAGCCAACAGGGCGATATTTGAAATGAGCGGCGCTCTTGGGGTCTGCATGTTTTTTCAGTCGATGTCACACCGAGGGATGCTCGGGGCGTTGGTGCTCAGAATCCGAAAATCTTTCGTGTTTTGGTTTATGGGTTTCGAATGTCGCTGGCCGCTTACGATATTTTCTCCTTCGCGCGCAGGTCTGGGTTTGTCAGTGGTGGCAAGAAGGAAAGGCCTCTTGTCACTGATGAATGCGCCTATAAAAGCTGTGTTCCGTAGGCATACATGACGGAAAGGGCGAGGAAAGGGGGCTAAAAAAAAGAAAGCTAGGGGGAACCCAAGTAATGGGGTTTCCACTCGGCCGGATAGGGGGCAGACGAACTGATTTTGGGCCTAGGAACGAAGCACCGGGAGAAGCAATGTATTTCCCCACCGTCTGCCGCCATTAGGAACAGGGTTGGGTCGCGGGAACTAAAACGCATATTCTGCTCAAGAAGGGACACGGACTGGTCAAATTTCAAAAAGCCTCTTGGTGAAGAGTTTGTTACTGTATTGGGGCAGGAACAACCGATATTACGATAGGGTATTCTCAAACGGAAGTGAGGATTAGGGCCAAAACTCCCAGACAAGAGCAAAACGGTTTGGGGGGGAAGATACAGATGAAGAAAGAAAAGGCTATTTCGTGTGGAGGGGCAAAGTCGGTGGTTGGGCACCATTCAACGGGGACATCGGAAAGTCTCCATTCGAGTGTGGAACTTATGCAAAACCTTCGCGAGAGAAATTCAAAAGGGATATCCCGTCACTCGTGGACAAGAAGAGTCTACAGGTTCTCATGGGCTAATAGACAACGAAACCAGCCTCAGATCGCAGAACTAGACGCAAAACAAAAACTGGAATGAATATAGAGAGGCTGAGGGAAGGATCTTGCTGGAATGGGTGTTCGTAGCGCCCAAGGGGCCCAGGCTAGGAGAACGAAGGGGAGAAGGTGGTGGCGAAGGGGGGTGTAAGCCAGAAAAGAGGGCCCAACTGGGTAGCACCGGGTCTAGTCAACGACAGGCAGGTCATACCTCGGTCAATAAAACACAGACCTAAGACACTGTTGTCAAAATTCATCAGCAGTCGATACAACAATAAGAGGTGTGCCCGAATCACTTTTATAGTCGACAAGAGTCATCAGCGGGCAGGAAAAAAGACAACCTCGGCTCCCATCGGAGGGAATTTTGATAATTGCTATAACGAACTTTTGGTCTCCTTATTCACCCCCGAAATACTGGGAAACAGTGGAGGGGGGGACATAAGGGATCTGGAGGGGGGGGGGACAGAGGGTTCACCGGGGCCCGTCGTGGGAAAAGTCGCGTTATTACACAATCAGGGCTGGTTGGGGGCCATATGCGCTAGTCTGGACAATGCGCGCATCGGGATTCTTCGCTAGAATAAATCTGGGCGGCAATCCTAACGGAGAAGACCGTTTCGTTCTCATCATCTAGACAGAGTGCTCGCAACACCTCCATTTTCGAGGGCCAGCGATTCACTGTGAATCAACAACACCGAAGTGGTCGGCTTCGAAAAACCGTTTTGGCAGTAAACATGCTAATCTTGACTTTCAGGGTGACTACTGAGGGCAGGACCAATCGCTCATATAATCTACTGCAACTACCTACAACTTTCCTTGACATAAGCCATTGTTCTGAAAAAAGGTAAGGGGGGGGACCATCTACAAATGACCGTGGCGGTACTGTCGGTTAAACACTTCAGCGGGACGAAATGTTTGTAAGAGAGAGGAAACATAAGATAAATTCCTACTAACTCAAGTAGGGTGATACCGAAGAGAAAAAGCGATGGATCAGCTGAAAGAGGAGGGCGGAATACTTGGTCGTAGGATAGCCGAGCTGGGTACAATTTTTCCGATCAGAGGTTGCCGAAAGAGATACTATGACGGGGACATCTCTGGCCTAGGTTGTAGCACGGGAGTTGTTAGTTTAAAATATGTTGGGGGGTACTCAGAAACTTGCGAAAAGTGGTGGCGCGGTTTTGGGAACTAGGTTTCATTAGTGTACAAAACCACTACATCTTGATTTAGCCGATTTGGGTAGGCGGGTGGCAAGGGGAGAAGGGGGTAGTAGGAGGGTCAGAATAATAAAAGGATGCGGGGGGCTCAAAGGAGGGCGGAAGGGGTAGGCAAAGTGGGGAGGGAACAAAAGAGGTGGTGGGTAAGGAAGAAAGAACGAAAGGGTGGGTAGGAAGCAAGAGATGTGGGGAGCGGGGGGCGAGAGGGGGGAGGGGAAAGGGGCAGAGGGGGGAAGCGAGATGGCGAGGGGGGGCAGTAGACGTGGGCGGTACGACAGGTCGTTAAGATGAGGTAGAAGTGGAGGGGGGGGATAGAGGACGTCGTGGGGAGGGAGAAAAAGAAGTGTGAAACAGATCGGGTGGGGGGGTAGGGGGAGGGGAGAAGTGGGGATGGAGGGAAGAGAAAGGAGAGAGGAGAGAGACAAGAGAGAGGGATGGAAGGGTGGGAAATGGGGAGATTGGGGAGAAAGAATGGGGGGGGGGGAGAGAAGGGAAGGAAGGACATTAAAGGGGGTGGTAGGTGGGGGAATACAGGGATGGAGGGGGTGGGGGAGAAGAGGCAAGAGTAGTTAAAGGAGGTGGGGAGAGGAGAGAGGAATACGCGACAAGAGGGGGGAGGGAGGGGGGGGGGGCTACGGGGTGGGCTGTTCCCGCACGGTCTGTAAGGAGGTGAATTCGGATCAAATAATAAGCAGAAGGCAAACGAGTACCATACTAGTGGGTTAAAATGGTGGGCGGTTGTGGTGGGGTGGAAAAAAAGTTTTGGCTATTTGTCAGAGCACAATAGGATAGTCACAAGAGGGGGGTAGGAAATGTCCCAGAACAATGGAATTGCGTAGATAGAGGTTTCAGCTGAAGAGTGGGGAAAGACTGGATTCGCGTAAGAAAAGAGTCGAGAAGGGGAGATGGGGGGTCATGATGGGGGAAAGGGAAGAAACCCAGGAAGGCTAAAAAACACTGGGTATAAATAATACGAGGTATTAAAACACAAAAACTGACAATTGAGGGGGAGGCTGATCAAGTTAAAAGGTCCTTCTCACACTAAGGGGGGGAAGTAATCCGTTACACTATGCGGGTTTATTACGGTGGACCATCTATGAAAAACGCAAGAGTAAAGAGCCGTTTTCATAATCCACCAGAGTAGGGCAGGAGTGGGACAAAACTGAAAGGAGTCCGTTGGGAAAAAAACACGAGAAAGACAGCAATGAGTACGAGACCTACTCTCCACTGCAATCATGCGACCGAGGCCAGACCAGAAAAGTACACGCGAATAACGCTATGGGGAGATCTCATGCAGGACACATGAAAACGTACTGACCAAACAGGCGACCCTGAGAGAAAGGGGGCTACTGAAAAATCAAGATCTGGTGGTTCCGGAAAACTAAACAATGTATTGGGGGACGGCTCTCAGAAAGGAGACGGGCCTAAAAATGGGACAGGTAAATTCAAACGCGATATCCAACAAAAACCGCGGAGAATCTGAGTAGAGAACGGGGAGGGGGTGCGGCAACCAACGAGCTTAAATGAAGAACAAGTACTAGAGGATGTCAGAAAGGAAGGTCAAAGACCGTGCTCTCGAAGGGAAGTGAAGGACGAGCGACTGAAAGAGAAAACTTGGACGTGGAGAGAAAGAGTCAACATTCTCTTCCCAGAAAAAACCGGGGGAAACAGAACAGAATTCTTCCGGGTGGAGAAACTCATTTTATTGGGTTTCCCTCGGGTATGCCTCAAGGCCCCAAAGAATCACGTTGAAGGGAAAGTGCCTTCAGAGATACATTCCTGAGGCAGGCAAAGCACGATCTTCCTTTATTACAGGACTTGTCAAAAAAAAAAACCCCCCAATGAAAAAAAGGAGCAAGCCCTTTCGGGGAGTTCTGCGCAGCCTGGGGGAAAAGTCCGCACTAACATAAAGGGCTGGTGGGTGTAGGGGGAAAGTTCCATTGTCAACTCGAAAAAAGACTAGGGATCTATTTCGCAGACCAGAGGAGTTGGGAACGAATATGGGGAAGAAGTGTATGAAACACAAAAAGGGAGGAAGGAAGATGATCCAAGACTCAATTAGTACTAACGGGAAAAAATAAGGACAGGATAATGAGATTTACGTCACGTGAGGTCCTTTTGAACAACACTAAAAAAACTACCTGAGGGAAGGTGGGCTGCAGGATTGACGGGCAGAATAGGGGGAGACAGGGGATTCGTTGTCCATGTTGCAGTGAAATGACTAATCGAGGCTGAAAGGGTAGACACTAGGGGTTGCGATAAGTGAAGTATGGAGGGAGTAGGGGCCCTTGAGGAGAACTCCAAGCGGGATCAACATTGATAATTCAGAGGGGGGGGAAATGTAGGGTAAAAGCTTAAAGGCGAGGTAAATCAGAGAGGGATTGAGGGAGGAAAGGAGGAATATTTTTGCAAACCCGGCTAAGAGGATCAGGAGGCACGTATGCAAAATGGGAAAATTGAAATTTCGATTCCAGATGCAGAGAGAGGTGGGTTTGAACGGAACCCCCCCTGTACAGGATTCGGGATCTAGAAAAAAGGCGTTTTGGTGGGGGACCAAACATAATCGGCGTGACCGGTTTCCGGTGGACCGTCTAGGTTACACTAATGCGGGGGTCGGAGCAGTAAAGGCGTCTGTGTTCGAACCGAAGAGAACCACGAGGAAGGTGAGTAATAGCCAAAAAAGTTATTCCAGAAGACGGGCAGGGGGGGATCATACACAAGAAAAGGAACTCCATCATGGAGACATCCGCCATGGAGATGGTAGATTCGATGTCTACTTTTGGCGTAAGAAAAAGGGGAATATGAGAAGGATTCGAGACGGCGCTGCCATAAAATCAATTGCGCTCGCAGGTTTGGGGGGACCCACGATTCAAAAGGGGGGCCGAGGGGGGGGGGGTAGACATTCCCGCGAATATGTTTCGGGAGAGGGAAAGGAAAGCAAATGGCTTCCACTTCGTTATTTGGGGTGGAAGCATTCCGTTATAACCCGAAAAGAGACGGTACTGGTAAAGGACGGATAATGAGATGTTAAAAACGCAAGGACATTGTCAAAGGGGGGTGCAGGTCCATCCGATATTTGAAAAAAGATCACGTTGGGCATCCTTTGGGTCCAATGCCTGCAAAAAAGAATTTCTGGAGGGGAATGAAGGAAGAATCAAGGAAAAAGACAACATTAATGAAAAAATAACGGATAGAAAAAAGTGATCATTGGGGGAAAGGTAAGCGTTGAAATTACATAAAGGGTAGGAGAATATTAGTAAAAAACAAAAGAAAAACGCACCATAAGGGGGGGGAAAAACCTTAGGCGTAATAGGTTCTAGGAAGGATTTCATCTTTGGGAATTCTAAGGAAAACACTTCAAGCTCTTCCTAAAAGGCAAACAAGGTAAGTGCTGTGTAAACAAGTCACTGGAAACTAACGCGAAAAAAAAATGGAAGTCCTGTCTGTGGGAAACGAGGTCCCCTCCTCCAACTAAGTACAAACTATGGAGGAAAGTGTGACCGGGGGGGGCGTCCTTTTCTCGAAAAGAATTATGCTGCCGAAAAAGGTACCCATCGGCGCATGGAAAGCATCACGGGTAGATCGAACTTTAAACGTTAGACTGGCCCCTCCACTTGCGGGAGCGGCTGAAGAACCAGTTTCTAGAGTCGGGAATGCTATCTGGTGCCTGTTGCAGTTGAACCAAGTGAGAAGTCGGGATTTGGTTCCACACGGAACAGAACACTCGGGAGCAAGGTGGTGTCTAAAATTCGGACATTTTTCTATTCATTCTTCTTTAAAAGGGACCTTGTGGAAGTCGTTTTTGTCATTCGAGTTAAGTGGTTTTTTTTCGCTGCAGTCCAAAAAACCTCCTCTCAACTCCTCCAGTCAGATCCGCGGGCTGTTTGGCACTCTTGGCCCAGGAGACAAAAGGATCTACGGATGGTCCATGAGTGGGTTCTACCAAGGAAAAAAGGGTCACGAGGTGTTTGGGGTTCTAGTGGAATGCGCGAGGTGAAAAATGAGCCTAGAGAGGGTGAGGAAGGATTCCCGAGACTGGGGTTTCTTCCCAATATGGTCTTGGTTACGTGGTTAAGGTCGGAATTCAGAGATTTCTACTTGCGCGCAATTCTTTTTTTCGGATGATGTGGGTGTGTTCCATAACCGAGGGTTGTGGCGGAAGCCTACGTTTCCCATGTCTGCAGTAAGAAATGGAGTGTGGGCTCTCTTTTCAGAAGGGAGAGGGAGACAGAGGTTAGGCGGCAGCTAAAGAGGGACAAAAAAGGAAGGAGGGGTTCACAACCGAAAACGGAAGAGGAAGGCCGGTCAAAGGGCCCTTGGTGAAAAGAGGACCATCCCAAGAAAGTGACCAAGTTATGGAAGAGAAAAAGTGACAGGGGATACCGAATAGGGGGAAAGGGGAAAGGGGGGCAGACAGATAAAGGTGCCAATCGGGAGTGTATCGAGTTTGAGGTTTTGTATTTCACTAGACTCTGACTCTCGTGGATCTTCAAGGACACTAGATTAACGGTCTCCCATTCTATGTGAGTGGGCTGCCCAACGCCCGGACTAACAGGGAGGAAGAACCCTTTTTTTAGTCATAAAGGGAAGACTTCCTCCCTTCCCGGTAAGTTCTATGGGACTTTCTAGGTGTCACAGGGGAGGGTAACTGAACATTGAACTTTTCGTCTTTCAAAATCCAGGGAGTAAACGGGTTTCGAAGTACAAAACCTTCGAGAGGGCAGCTTCCTAGTCCTCCTCAGGGTCGGTGCGAGAAACATGTGCAAAAAAAAGAACACCATCGCAATGGAAGGCAAATCGCTCCGAAAACCACCCGTATGATTAGATCGATCAGACCTCCTTAGAAAAAGGTTTTCGTTTGTCGGGGTCGTATACAGCATACGAGGGAGGGGAACTTGAGAAAATTGGAAAAGAGCGAAGGTGAATCCCTACACAATTGTGACTCAAATAAAAGACTCCAAAACTTCAGTGGGGGCGTTACCCTCGGGGCAGGGAAATAAACCAGACTCGTGGGAGGACATTGGGTCCTTCTAGCGGTGCCCCCACCGACCTGTCTTCTTTTTGTAAAGATAACTGGGTCTCTCGTGGGGAGAGATGATAGAGGAACGGCTAGGGTCAGCCCCCAACATATCTACAAATCGTTGATTGGCATTGTATAAGTACTAACAAGCTTTCGGTCAAAGGGCTCCGGCGAATAATTTCAAAAAGAGGGCGGTCACAATGGGGAAGCGGTAGGGTATAAAGGGGGGCACGATCTTCAGGTCATACCCTGAGCCTCGCGGTCGTATCAAAATCTTAGAGGTTTCCAGCAAGGGTGGAAAGACGGGGGGCCTGACAATATAGAAAAGTTCTTAGGGGCCAAGCGTAGCAAGTAAACCGCCATTGAAGCTCGAGTCATCGAGGGATCCAAGAACCAAGAAGTTAAAAAGATCATCTTAAGCAGACAAAAAAAAATGCCAGCTTTAAAAAGACCTTGGGGAAAAAAGAGAAACGTAGAGGGCAGCGACAAGTCGAGTTAATAGGGAGTTCTCTTAGGTCAAAAAAGTTCGAAGAGAACAAAGATATCTAAGAGAACCACACTCCTTACGAAGGAGGCGATTCTAAAAGAAGGCATTTGTATAAAAGTACAGCAAAAAGCTGCTAACGGAGGAAAAATTGTTGTAAGCCAACAAGAATCAGCATGAACGAGAAAACTTCGGAAAAAAAGGAGAAGCCAGCGACTGGAACTTTCGGCGCACGAAAATGGGGGAGAGAGGGTGAGATGGGAAGAGTGTTTACCGTTAAGGGTGAGCCAGAGTTGAAAAAGGGAAAAAGAAGAGGACGGATTTCAAGCGCGATTTTGTGGGGGAGAGGGAGTTTCTTTCGGTACGCAAGGGAACGAAGTGGTGGTCGCGTTGAGAGTCAAGAGTGCATGTAGGCAATCCCACAAAAATCAGAAAAGGGGGAAGGGTGGGGGAAAGCGATTTTAGAAACGTTTATTGAGGGGGGAAATTGCAAAGCGTGGGGAAAAATACGACCTTGAACCTAAAATAGGACTCCGAAAATAAAAGTTTTTCACCAGGAGGGGAAAGGGTGAAGGGGGGGTTTATCCCCCATGTTCTTTTGAGACTGAGAAAATTTCTTAAGGCAAAGGGAAAGGAAGGGGACCTCGGAACAGATTAAAAGGGTCTCGAATATCTGAGAAAGGGAATTGGCGAAAGCTTTAACGGAAAACGTCGGACGAATATTAAAAAACGACCTTGTGCAGAGGGGGAAAGATAAACCCAGAGAACACGTGGTTGGTTGGGGGGGGGAGGGGAGGGAGAGGGGTAATCGATCCTCAAAAAAAGCCTGGACCGAAAATTGTAGTGCTGGGGGCAAATAAAAAGGGGATTGCTCCAAATGTTCGGTGGGACGTGTGTTTAGGGAGGGGGGGCGGGTGAGCTTTACGAGCCCGCAAGCAGGGCTCTCATTGGGGGTCGTTGGGCCGTAAACCTACTAAGTAGAGTTTAAGGTGTCAAAACCATGCCGACAGTGGGTAGCAAAAAACTCATCAGAAATGAATTTTAATCATCTATAGAAAAAATTCCAAGAAGGATAACCCTTTACGACCAGCCTTGGGCGGGAAAAGAAAATCGATGGGATTATCTCGCACTTTGTGGGAAATTTACCCAAATTCTTCTCAAACCAAAACCCCTAGGACCCTGAAGCACACATGGGGGGGTTTGCTACGTAGAAAGTATTTTGGTCCTTATATCCAGTCTCGAGGAAAGGGGGGACTGGAGACCTACAATTCCCTCCGGGGGGGAACCTAGAGGTTAACCTTGGGGTCACTTTCCCTCAGGTCGTTCAAACCTATGAGGCTCGGTAATTAAGAGAGGTGGGTCCGGAGGTAACCCACGAACTCGCGGCAGATTCCGCCATGAAAACATCCTCAATCGAAAGGACGGGACACGCAAATTGCTCTGGAGGGAGCTGCAAAAGGAAAGCAGAGTTCTAAGGGAAAGTGGGGAAGGGTCGGAAAAATGGAAGAAACCAAAAAAAAAAAAAAAAAAAAAAATAGCAGTCACAAAAAACCCAGACAGAAGACAAGGTTTGAACAGGATTCTTTGGGACTGTTATGAAAATACTGACCCGAGAGCCCCTTATGCAAATGCCCATTATCGACAGAAATGAGTCTTCCCCTGCAAGAGATAGGGGCTGGCTGAAAAGGAAAAGAGAACCTGTGCCAGTAAAAAAGAAGGCGGAACCTCATTGGAGGGCAGCAACGTCATAAAGTAGTTGGTTCACATGAAAGGGGACCCAGGGGTAAGCCGAGAAACCTTTGTGACTCTATTAAAAAAGAAAAAGAGGAAATGTTAACTAAATTTTTGCGAAGGGGAA
>Ga0179593_1352626_pt1 | contig 10313 bp, 9 predicted proteins | sample CZODoug2_1_08_16_FD_185931 | JGI IMG/M metagenome (GOLD analysis project Ga0179593, IMG submission 185931) | Vadose zone soil fungal communities from Angelo Coast Range Reserve, California, USA - CZODoug2_1_08_16fungal (PacBio error correction) | ecosystem: Environmental > Terrestrial > Soil >...
AAATGAACCAGGTGGGGGGAGCGTACGGAGTCTCAAATCTGAGAAGAGAGGAAGCAACCTAGTGGCACTAACACATTCAACGAGAGGCACAAACCCCAGATAAACATCCTTAAGACCCCGCCGGAGGAAGCTTGCACTGCACAGTGAGAGTGGGAGTGGCCCGCACTGAAAGGCCATTTGACGTCTTTCATGAGATTGGCACAAGAAAGGGGGGGGGAGGCAGTGCATCTACATCTCTTCCAGGGGGTTGCGAACAGCGTTCTAATTCCTAACCTAAGGATGATGCGAAAACCCCCGGAAAAGGGAGTAATTTGTACCCGGAGACTCGGTTGAACCGAACCACTTCACAAAAAGGAAAATAGCCAAAAAACTTCGAGGGAAAGATAGAAACGGCAAGGCTTAGGAAGCCACACTGCGCACCAAGGGCAACTACTGTCAGGAACCTAAAGCCCTGACATACTTAGTTGAGAAGGGGAGCCGGGTAGCGACCTGCCCAAAGAAAGCCTATCCGTCCTAGAGACTTAATTCCTCAGCTCGGGAAAAGTGCGAGGCACTTTAAAGCGTTAGAGATAAAAAAGGAGAAGGGGCTACCATGCACTCAGCCAGAAGACGAAACTAAAGGGACCGCCCGTGTAAGGGGAGCCAATCGAAAAATCCTTCCCATCAGCGTGACACAGATCGCGACAGCCTCAGAAGAGGGGGAAGGGGAAACAGCCCGGCCCTTGCGGACCAAATATGGAGAGTAATTCCGGCGATGTGAACGTGAAATCCAGTCAAAAATAAGGCCGGGAAAGGGCATGAAAATGCCCAGGAATCGTTCGCGTTGAGCAAAATTTCCCGGGAACGAGCTCTTGACCAAAGGCAAATATCTTGACCGCTTTCGGGGAGGAAACCGAGACCTGCCGCCGGGCCGGCCCGACCAAAACATTTGACTCGGACCCGGGAATCACAGGGTACACAGAGAGAAAGGCCTGCAAGGAGGTCCCGCAAACCAAATACAGATCACTCCAATGGTTTTCGAAGGAGGGGGAGGGTTAAAAACGGTGCAGAAACTTCTCTCCAAGACGGGCGGGCGCGACAATCTCACCGTGATGTAGACTTGACTTTCTTGCTAGGAAGAAGCATCCAAGGGGTGGGCTCGGGCCTGTCTTAGTGGAGGGGGGGGAGGACGGTGTACCGCTTGGAGGAAAGAATAAGATCTAGGGGTCGGCTGTCGAAAACCAAAGAAAAACAGAGTTAACTCGCCGAGAGGAGGCGAAAAAATTATAGCGACGGGGTGTGTTAAGGGTCAACCTAGAACCTCGGATACGTCAAGAAAACGCACAAACCGACAAGAGAAAGCGCAAGTTACTGAACTCTTAGGGCTGTAGCAAGGGAACCGATAGGAGAAAGAAAAGGTTAAGGGTTCTCTAGGCTTCGTCCCGAGGAAAGAAAACCGCAATGTGTCTTGAGCTTGGAGAGACACCCATGCAACCCTCCCAACGTCCAGACGGACACAAGGCTCAACACTTTATAGAAAGAACGCCCTGAGCGTCCTCGGGAACAAAAGGAAAACTCGCCATTCCATAGGAAGTTTAATTGTATTGATTGAGGGCGAAAGGAATGGGGATGGGACGCCACTGTATTGCCGGAGAGGGGTCAGTGCATTGATCTTGGACGCTAGGTGTCGGAGAAAAAAGGAAGGGAGGATCCAACAAACACGGAGGAGGAGGGAGAGAAAATATTCATCCAAACCTCCTGCAGGAGAAGTGCAAAAGGCAACCATACTCGGAAAAATAAGGGAGCAAAACAGCAATTGATCGCGCCCCAGGGACTTACAGGCCACCTGGGAAGAATGTGAAGCCTCTACTGGGGGGGAATGGGAAAGAGAAATAGGTCATCCCTTCTTGACTATGGAAGGAGGGGGGCTTAGGTTTCTCCTAAGTAAAGGAAAAGGTTGGCGACGGCACATCGACAAGAAAATGGGCTCTAAAGCGGGCTAACAAGGCGAGAGGCCGAACCTGTGAACTTCAGGCCTCCGTGAAAGATGCCGGTCGAAATGCCGGGAACGCCATCGGTAAGCCTGTGTGGGGGGGGGGGGGGTGTTTGTAGTGTTGGTGGGTGGGTTGTTTGGTGGGGGGGGGGGGGGGGGTGTTAGGGGGGGGGTTTTGTTTGCGGGTGGGGGGGTTGTAGGTGGGGTTTTGTATGGGTTGTTGTCTGTGTGTGGCTTGTTTTTGGAGGTTTTGGGGTGTTCTCTGTCTTTTTCCTTCCCTGACGTCGCCGCGGGTGCCTAGTGCCCGACGGATCGGGGAGTACGCAGCAAATGTTGAGGTCAAATTGATAGGCCGGGTGGGGGGGGCTGACTAAAGTGCACAACGATCTGTTTGGCAAAAATCACCTAGAAAGGCCGAACCTAATGAACTGGGAGAGAGAAAAAAAAAAGCAGCCGGTCCTTCCGATGAGAAGGACCTTGGAAGCGACCCGAAGAGGCCCCCAAAGATTCCGTACTCCTTCGGGGCCGAGTAGAAGGGGGCTAAAAGAAAACGCAAAACCTGGAAAAGCAACGAGAAAAGATCATCGCGCTTCAGGAACTGATCAAAGATATCGTGCTCTATTTTCACACCGGGAGGAAAAAGCTTTCATCAATGAGGAAGGGAAAGGAGCGGAACAAATCGGCAGGGACGCTGTTTAGGAAATACCATCGGAAGGAAAAAAGAAGCTCGTCGAAAAGAAGATAATAAAAAGAGAAAGAGAAAATAAACGGCGCTATCACATATCTATCCACAAAAAATAGAATCAGCAACAGAAAGAAACTATGGGAGGGGTCGACGGAACAAACATGCCAATCGAAAGTCGAAAAGGAAGAGAGAAGATACTGGGGAGACGCGACTTCGAGCAGGCGGCGAATAAAAAGGCGGATAAAAAATATGGCCCGATCAGACAGACAAAAATCCTTCAACTGATTTGCCGGTGGAGATGAGGAAAATTATCTTGCGAACGGAGAGGGGCAAATATCTTACATACGCGAATTGAAAATAACACGAAGAGTAGAGATGGGCAGAAGAAAAAACAAACGTAACATCTCCCGGCAGAAGAAAAACAACGCCTCGGCACCTCGAGCAGAGCAGAGAATGTGCACATAAGGAGAAAAAGGCCATCTGGTGGGCAGCAGGGGGAGCATTGACTGCAATACAGGCTCAAACTCATGGCAAATGCTGCAAAGTCAGAATTGACGTAACAAAGGCCACTGGGGCTAGTTGGCTATAAGAGGAGAAGCGCCCACGAAAGAGGAAGGGAGGACTACCATTTTTATGGGGGACTGTCAAGACAAAGGGTCACGCGGTTCAAACTAGTCGATCAGGGAAATCGGTCAGCGTAAACGAAAAAGACCGTTCAGAGTAGAAACAGGGAGTGCAAACATCGTCGCGGATCAAAGACTTGATCAGCGAAGGATTCCTGCCGTTCAAGGGCAACAAAAAGTGGTCAGACCCTCGAAGAGGGACAGACAACAGCATGCGAAAAGTTTGTTGAACTATGACTAGAGGGGATGAAAGAAGGCTGCACCGGATTTGTGCCAAAAATAAAGGGGAAGGTCCGCTCTACAGAGAGAGTCGGACGCAGCCAAAGTGACGGAAAAAATACACAACAACAATAGGGGAGAAGGAGATGAAACAGGGGTGTGGTGGGAGCGGGGACGTCTGGCGAGACAGCTCGACACCCAGGGGGAACGCCACTATGAGAGGGAAAGCCACGAACAAACAATCTCAACACACCAAAGGGAAGGCAGGGGTTCACTGGGAAGCGGCTTCAATAGGGGCCAGGGACAGGGCGCTCTCAGTAGGTAAAAGAAAGTCGGGCTGTCTCTACGATGGAGAGCAAAGCAAGGGGGCGGGCCAAGTGCTAGGTCTAGCTCCACGGAACGTACCCCTCCCATGGATGAAGGGGACCAAAAAGGGAGAGCGAAAACCAGGTGCCAGTATCCTCAAACTTAAAGGGGGGGTACGATAATCCTGCCTCTATAGGTAATTCAGATAATGAAGTACGTATCGCAAACCCGGGAGAAAAGGGAAGTCTGTCCAATTTTCGACCTCGGTAAAGTAATGATTGAAAAAGATGGACGAAACAACATGCTCCTCCGGAGAACAAGAAGGCCTCTCGGTGGAAGAAGAAGGAACGAAAGATCGCCGCAGCCCGCCTTGGAAACCAGGGCTGGGTCGAACTAGCTGGACGTGTCAAAAAGCAATTCACTACAGATACCGATCTAAAAGAGACGTTTGGACAGACAAGTGGTAAGGCCCAACGGACACTACACAAATTTAACATCAAAGCGGCGAGGAGAAGGGGCAGACAACGCCGTATTTATCCGCCCGACTGTATCAAACCGGAAAATCAGGAAAATTGAAAAAAAAGGGGGGGGAAGTTCTGGCCAGAGGGGAGGGAAAGGCCAAAACCCTGGCTTCAAAAAACCGACCAATACTTCCCTAATGCTGGAGAATTTGAAACAAGGTAACTTCTAGACTTCTCAGCACAAAGAAAGACCTCCGGAGTCATTGAAACCGATGCATGTAAAGGCATTTAGTTCTACCCACTTCCCTGCCAAGGGCATGGGTCCTCGCCAAGGAACTCAAGGAAGCTCGACTAAGAAGAGTAAGCAGAAACCACAGGCTACCATGGAGAGGAGGGGTTAGGCAAAAATCCCCTAATAAAGTCCGACGTAGGTTCATAGCTGTGGGAAAGTCACAATACTATCTATTAAAAGAAGGACGGACGGCAATAGTCGGGCGGTCGGAGGGAAGGGGAGGGAATTTCCTGTTCGCACAGTGGCGTTGCTATTCGAAGGGCTTGTTATTTAATCATTATGGGAAGCCAAACTCACGCAAGCCAAGAAAAGCGAGTGACTTAAGACGCTAAGATAGCGGTCGCCATCACGCGGCAGGTAACAAAGTCGTCAGGAGAGAGGACGAACCCCGACACTAAAAGGGCGAAAAGGATCGGCAAGGATAAAAGGGCAAAACTGAAAACCCAGAAGAAGCTGGGCCTAGGTGCCCTATGTGCCGAAGGAAAGATCTCCTTAGAGTTTTGTGTATCTCTTCGATCTTACCCACAAACTAGGTGACAACAATGGTTCCTGACAGAGAAAGCCGGTAGGCCAATCCCTGAATACTCACCCCGTAGGCATAAGGCCATAGGAACAAAACCGAAGTTTAAAAGCTTGCATCTAAATAGGGTTGATCCAGGGCAACGTTCGGGTGAATAAGGGTTTTCTAGTGGGGCCGGTGTCGGGCCGAGAGATTTCGGCGTTGCAAAAAAGAAAGTGCTCGTAAACAACCGATGGAGGAAAATATATTCCTGATTGCAAAGCACAGAGGGCAAGATCAATAACAGCCGAAACAAATTGGCACAAGCACAGGGGAGGACAAAAAACAATGGCTTGATCAGATCAAAGTTGGACCAGACCACGGAAGAATTGTAAACTGGAACGATTTACGGGGACGATGAGAAATATTCGTCAAGATCGGTAGCTGAAGTATGCGACGGCACCTTATGAAGGGGAACGCCACACACGACCAACGGCAAAACCCGGGGAAAGAAGATCATGCGGCGACGGCCTGGGGGGGAGCATCGAAGCACAAAGCTGATTGCAGATGCGGGCAGGAAATAACAACGAACTCAACAACACAAAACAAAAAAAAAAAAACAAACACACACCACAAAAACAGAGACCCAAAAAAAAAAAAAAAACACAAAACCACACCCATTTCCGGGGGGGTCCTCCATTAGGGTGACTCTTGTCGTAAGATCAAAGCTCCCCGAACGAGCTTGAAGGGGCGGAACGAAGCATTGGCAGTAATGGAAGACAAGAGGGGCGAATGACGAAAATGAGCTGGGGCTCGGAACCAGACAGTGACAGAAGCCCAAGGAGTAAAAACTCATCCAGTAAAAACGCCACCCGTCAGTATGCGGACGAAGCGCAAGGCAACATGGGGCAAGACCGCATGAAAAATCCACAGACGGGTGGAAGCCGAAGTGCGGGGGTTGGGAAACTCCCACATGTTCGTCAAACGTAAGGGGGGGGATCATTCGTCTTTCTTATCAACACCTTAAAAGGCCTTTCTCGAGTCCCTACTACTTTGCTGCGAAGGAGCCGAAAATTGGGCTTGGGATCGAGGAATCCGATTTCGGGAGTGGGTAAAAAAAAGGAAACTCAGTGAAAGGAGTCACTTCGGAGCAAGAACACAGGAGTAAGTCCCTGGTAATAAAAGAACAGCAGGGTGTCTTGTTTGAGTACAGGGAAGACCAAGAGCCGCGAACATGCCCTTTCGAAAGGCCGACTCAGGACCATTCAGGGGAGGAGGGGTGGGCATCTGCAAGAAAGATCGGCACGCTGATGTGCAAAACAGGGATTGGGACTGGCCGGAGGGAAAGGGAGGGAACTTATAGAGGAGACGCGGGGTATAGAGCTTCCAAGCACGGTAAACGGCTCAAAAGGCAAGGAACACACCTCAAGGCACCGTCTACATATCCCGAGGGGGAATCGCACGTCTCAGGCGGGGCTTGCGACGGCGGAGAAGAGCTCGCCCGCCTGAGAGGCGAAAAATTGCTCCAGGCGGAGCTTGACTTACGAGCATGGGGGGCGAGAAGGGGAACTGAAATTTCTCCCTAAAAGGAGATCGGAGCAATCGATCGCCCATTTGGTTGGGAAAAATCAGAGGTCGGGAGGGTCATTGTGGTGGTGAGAGCGCGGCCTAGCACATCATAACTTGGGTCGGTCAGAGCGCAGTTTCTCTGTGCGCAAATTTTGAAGATCGCTCTGCATGCATCAGACCGACAGGGAAGGCGAAGCTCCGCTGCCTCCCGTGGGTTTAACATCCGTGGCGGTCCCTCAACTCTACGATGGGAATCAATCAAGGGGGGGGGGCAGAGATAGTGGACACCGAGCTGTGCGGGTGCTGCATAAAGCGGGGCACGATGAGTCAAAGGGGGGGGAGTTTCGGCTCAGAGAAAACTCCTTCGGATAGCGCAAACCCAGGTAGCTCACAACACGGAGAGGGAACAGAGAAAGGAGATGAACGGGTCTAACGAAGAGATCGCCGGATGCTGCAGCGAATCAAGGACGACCCCTATTGTGGCCTCAATCCGGTTCCCATGAGCGCCACTAAGACACTCGAAACTGCGGAGGAACCCGTAGCCATGCTGTGTGAACTGACCGAGAAAAAGTGCGCAAATCGCAAAAGAGGGACCAGGTGCCGGGGCCGGGGCCCTTCGAAAACGGGGAGAGACGAGGCGTCTTCAACGCAGTCTACGGGGTCTCGGGGGGCTCGGCGCAAACACCGATAGAGGGAAAACCACCAGCATGGTCTACGAAGGTGGAAGACAAAAAAGAGCGCACACCTAGAAAGGCAACTCAGAGACTCTCGGCTCGGAACAAGGTCCCTCTGGGAGGAGCGGGAAAAACGCAAGGGTTACCAGGGGCTACTTCAATTGACCCGGGGCCCTGCAGGAGGACGTTCAGGGGGTTCACAGCCGATGAACCTTGCCCAAATAGAAAGAACCGGCCGCACACAAGGATCAGAAGGCACTGCTTGCATCATGGACCGCAGCTCTGGCGGAAGTGCGAAACTTACTGAGAACTTGCCTCTCGGGGTTCGACATCGAAAACCCCATTGACTTGGGAAGAATGAAACGGCGCCGAAGACGATGCGCCAAAGGTAGAGCACAAAACAGGCGCCACACTAACAAACAAAAATCCGTGAAAGGAACACGCCTTGCAAAACGAGACAGACTACGGATCCTCAGAAAAGGGATCGACCACAGTCAAGAAGATCTTAACGTGCAGAATTATCGGGCCGGACAGGGGCAGGGTCGTCCTTCACAATAGGCAGGTAAATGGAGACCAGGGAAACCGACGGTCCCTATTAATGTAGGACAGGAAGTGCAGTCAGCTCCCTCAGCTTAACTTAAAACGATCCCTCCTGGAACGGCTAAAACACGGGCCACGAATGTTGCTTCCACATCAGAGAAACAATGTGAAAAAATCTCGATAAGGAGCGATCTTCGACATAAACGACGACGATACAACCCTAATTGCTTGTCCTACGGTGGGATTTCCCAAACCGGACAAGCGGAGTCGGCTGGTGAAGTCTCACAGTAAAGGGCTGTCGGCTTCACGGGACGGGAGACGATATCGGAACCAGAGGGATGCACGGGTTCTCGCAGTGCGACTTTGATGAATGGGGGTAGTACTCATTTACTGAGTTGAGAACGCTTAATGTTCGTCAGGGAGAAAAACCTCTCTTTCTGACTACGAGCTTCCGGGGAGCGGCGCGAATGCAGAGAGGCCGAACCGTACCGAAGGATCGGGCAGCTAAAAGCCACGACAGACTTGAGGGCGCGAAAGTCGGGAATCAGTGCCATCTATTATCCGAAAATTGGAAACAGGACGATGGCGAGAGAAGTGAAAGTCAGGATTCGACGCAAGGCAAGTGGTCAGATCAGAGGGGAGTCGCACCTGCTAAACTGGAACAAAAGTCCATCCTCTAAACTAGCCACCGCCTTATTCCTAGGAAAGACCCGTACAAGATGCTAGACACCGGGACTGGTCAGTGTTCGCGAAATTATAGTGGGCTGCGCCAGGCTGGGAGCGTGTCGGGGGGGGCCGGCATTCCAAAAAGCGAGAAGGAGGCGGAACGAAGTTATCTCATCTCCAAAGGGAGGGAAAAAAGGAGATAACGGCGGTGCATAGTCCTGCAATAACAATGCCAACCGGGGCAGGGACGCGGAAAACAAAAGGGAGCAGAAGTTCGGCCCGGAGAAGATGAACACAAACGAGATGAATCGTTGCAAGAGGAGGTTAGAGTTAAAAGGCATAAGATCCTATCAGAGTGTCGATTGCCGTAGAAAGGAGGGGTGCAGAAAACTCACATCTATCCCTCACCCTGGGAAGGGGAGCGGATCGGCCTATCAACACGTCAAGGAAAGGTCCAAGGTCGGGGGAAGGCCAGAAATCAACAGACGTTCGCAGGAAATTGACGGGGGAGGGCTACTACCGAATCAGATCTCGTGGGGAAATTCCTAGCTGCAACGCTCCTGGGTTAAAAGCGATAATTGAAAGAAGTTTTTTGGGGGGGACGACGACGACCAAGGGAGAGGGTGGATGCGCACACCCGGAAGAAAGAGTCACCATCAAAGGCGCAGGCCTAGCACCGAAACAACGCCGGGCTGCAGGAGATCGGCGAGAAGTGCGACCCAAAGGGACCGCCACGAGCATGCCGGGACACTCGGGGGCCTAGAGAGTATCATGTGACTATCCCTTAGGAACAGTACACAAGGGAAGAGACTCGTCTTCTTTGCACTTAAGTCAACGCGCGCGATGGGTGCCACCTGATTATCTATGGTCTAGATAAAAGGGCCTACAAGGTCTGGATGTTTTCCTCCACGAGGTACTGAGGTTCAAATACTAGGCAGGCAATAACTTCACGGAGGCGTTTCCGAAAAGTCCAAAATTATAACTTCTACAGCTTTATCCTCTCCCAGAAACGGGACGTAAACTGTACAAAACAAAGGGAGAAAATCCGTAAGACCGGGAAGGCCTCCATATTGTCTCAATTGCAGGCGAGGGCGAATCCAATCGAGCGCTTAAGTCGGCGTCGAAGGAAAGAGCAAACTTTTATCAAGGAATTGTCTTTGGAAGTGTAGGCATGTAAGGGGGTCGGTCACGACTAACCTATCTTCCTAAGGGGTTCATTTCCTGTCAACAAAGCTCCTCTTGTGGCGACAAACGCAAAAAACTTAACCTGCGAATACACGGATTCAGGATGAAAACATGTAAAGAGAGGTTCTGCACTTCGGGGATTGAACGATAACCCCCTAGAGATCTTCGAAATCCTTGACTAGCCTAAATCGGAGAGGTAAGGAGGTTAGACCGGCAATGAAGGTGTTGGGCGAGAACAAAAAAAATAGTATCCTTTTCGACCTCAGAGTAAAGATATAAATTGGGTGAAATTACGTGAAAAATCCGTGTGTGGTTCCACGCTATTGTTCGAAGGCAGACATCGGTAAGGGGCTCCACAAGGGGCGGGTAAGTCGCAGACGGAGGTGATTATCTTCCGAACAGCACGACATTGCTTTCAAAGGATGCCAATCGCAGACGGTTTTGTAAAAACCTGGTTTCTAGTTCAAGCACTCGTGACGAAAAAACCAAATGTGGGGGAGGGAGGGGGGACGAGGCGGTTCGGGGATTGCCGGAGAGAATTGCACCTTGAGTGGACAGGGGGTATGTCCTAAGGACAAAGACGGCAGATCGCGTTCAAGTCAGTGAAAAAAAAAATCAGTGC